>Ga0208193_1000495_pt1 | contig 21219 bp, 15 predicted proteins | sample June2015DPH_17_2_FD_184716 | JGI IMG/M metagenome (GOLD analysis project Ga0208193, IMG submission 184716) | Peatland microbial communities from SPRUCE experiment site at the Marcell Experimental Forest, Minnesota, USA - June2015DPH_17_10... | ecosystem: Environmental > Terrestrial > Soil >... | reverse complement strand
ATGAAGCCCGCACCACGCCCGCCGGCATTGTGTATCACACCACCGAGAGCCTGCAGGCGCCATTCGTTCCCGGCCAGAACGGCAAACTCAAGCAGGTGGGCGAATCGCTGCTCGACTACGTGAAGCGGAAAAAGGCTTATAACTTCGTGATCGACCGGTTCGGCAGGGTCTACCGGGTGGTGCAGGAAACGGACGCCGCGGAGCACGCGGGATACTCGGTCTGGTCCGATGAAAAGTGGCTCTATGTGAACCTGAACGAGAGCTTCATCGGCGTATCCGTGGAAACGCAGACGTATCCGGGACAGATGGAGGCGGCGGTGACTTCGGCGCAGATCCGGGCGACAGCCATGCTGACCGAAATGCTCCGGAGCCGCTACAACATTGCGGCCGGGAACTGCGTGACGCACGCGCAGGTGTCGGTGAATCCCACGAGAATGCTGGCGGGTTATCACATGGACTGGGCGTCGTCGTTTCCGTTCGAAGAGATCGGGCTGCCGAACAATTACGCGCGGCCGCTGCCTTCGATTGCGGCATTCGGGTTCGAATGCGACGCGACCTATTCGCGAACCGCGGGCGCCCGCCTCTCCGCAGGCGCCGGCCTGGGCGCATGGGAATTAGCGGAACGCGCCGCGGCCGCCGGGATGACCGTCTCCGCGTTCCGGAAATTGCTGCAGAGCCAGTACCGCGATCTCCTCGCGGCGACCCGCGGGGCGGTAGTCAGTCACGAAGGAGACTGAGTGGGGCGGCCAATCCTGGCTGCAGCCGCCTTTTAGGCGGCGTTTCCGATTTGCCCGCCGGTTTCGTCGATACTACGATAGCGCTGGTCATTCACGCGCGATATTCGTCCGCGCGCCAGTTTTTCACTGCGAGCTTGATGTCGGCGGGCTTCATGCCGTCCTGCGCCGCTTTCTGCGCCAGCGCGACGAATTCTCCGTCCGACGCAAAACGTACCGCAACGATTTGCCCCACGCTCAAGCGCGCGTCCAGCAGCTTGCCCGTCATGACGAAGTGGCGCAGGTTTTCTTCGGCGCGGATGGCGCGGTCTTGCGCCTTCAAGGCAAAGACGCGAGCGAGAAACGCGGTGAAAAATCCGGCCAGGCTCAGCGCCACAATCAGCGCCGCGCTATAAAGGCGCTCATGGTCCCCCAACGATTGGCTCAAGTTGACGATTGACCCGATCAATGTGAGCAGCAGCAGCGGCAGTAAGACGAAGTGGAACAGCGGGACATACCGCTGGTGGTTTGCGTAATTTTGGTCAGCCATGGTGTTGCCCATTCTACCGTTTCGCGTACGATGTTTACCATGCCTTTCGATTTGCGCCAGGTCCTGGGCTGGATTTGGATCGCCGTGGTCGCGATCTGGGCCGCGGCGGCCTTCGTAACCAAGCGGGCTGTTAAGCGCCAATCGTCCGTGACGCGGCTCGTGGAGATGTGTTGTATGTTGGCGGCGTTCAATCTGCTATTCAATCCCGGTCCGTGGCCCGGCGTTCTGCATCGGCGGATTGTGCCGGACAAGCCTTTATACGGATGGCTATCGTTACTGATCACGAGCGCCGGCATCGCCTTCACGCTGTGGGCGCGCTTCTTTCTGGGGCGCAACTGGAGCGGCACGGTGACGGTGAAAGAGAACCACGAACTGATGCGCAGCGGACCGTATGGAATTGTGCGGCACCCTATATACGCGGGGCTGTCGCTGGCGTTTTTGGGGACCGCGATCGGCTTCGGTGAGCTGCGCGGATTGATCGGCCTGCCGATTCTGGTCTTCGGCTGGAAATATAAAGCCAACGTGGAAGAGCGGTTCATGACCGAGCAGTTCGGCGAGCAATACCAGCGATACAAGAGCGAGGTGAAGGGCCTGATTCCGTTCGTCTGGTAGCGAAGAGTTAGAGTCTGCCGTGGAAACGGCCGGAAGCAGCTGGTGCTCGCGCATGGTAGCCACCGCTCCGCTGCCGAAAGACCCAGGGGCCCTCATTCCACGATCCACGCAGCCCGGAGGTGATGCGGATGGAGACCGGCGCGCAGACGGCCGGGCGATAGAATGGAGTTGTGAACGCTGGCCGCCAAATCAGAGAACATCGGGATGAAATCCTGCGGCTCGCTACTCGCCATGGGGCGGGAAATGTTCGGATTTTCGGCGCTGTAGCGCGGGGAGAAGAAACGCCCGAGAGCGACGTGGATTTCCTGATTGACGTTACCGGCGAGACCACCCCATGGTTCCCGGGGAGCTTGACCGCCGATCTGGAACAACTCCTGGGAAGGCGCGTCCAGGTTGTGATTCGTCGCTCCCTGAGCCACTTGATCCGCGACGAGGTTCTGCGGGAAGCCGTGCCCCTGTGAAATCTCAGCGCGCCTACGTTGAGAAGTCATTGCATGCATTCGCAGGATTTTCGAGGATGCCGCGCCGGGCAGGGAAGCGGTCTTCAACTCGCGCACGCTCCAGGACGCTATTATTCGCAACCTCCAGGTTCTATGCGAATCGACGCAGCGGGTCGATTCGCAGCGTAAGGACCGGCTGCCGAGATTCACTGGGTCTCGATTGCTGGAATGCGAAACGTTCTTGTGCATGATTATTTCGATGTGGACTTTCAAACCGTCTGGGATGTAGTAACTCGGGATCTCTCCGGCTTGGATACGGCAATGCGCGCCATCTTAACGGATTTGGAGGAAGCGGGGTAGCCATCATTATCGGCGCCGGCAGTGCGCCATGCACGGCGGACTGTCGTCAAGGACGCCGCCTTTTAGGCTAGCCTCCAAGATTTTGCCGACGCCGAAACAGCCGAACGTCGCCCTAGATTGCGATGTGGCGCCGATCACCCGCGGGTAGTCGCCCACGATCCGGCGGCAAGACCGCCGCCGTTACTCATATCTCAGTGCATCCACCGGGTCGAGGCGCGCCGCCCGATTAGCCGGCCAGATGCCGAAGAACAATCCCACACCGACGGAAACGCCCACCCCGGATATCGCCGCCCATAGCGGCACCGCGGTCGGCAGCGTGGGGAAAATCAAACCGGCCGCGCGGGAAATCAGCCAGCCTATGGTCAGCCCGATTAAGCCGCCCAGCGCCGTCAGCACCACCGCCTCCGTCAGAAATTGCACAATGATGTCGCTCTTGCGCGCTCCCAGCGCCTTGCGGATGCCGATCTCGCGGGTTCGCTCGGTAACGCTCACCAGCATGATGTTCATCACGCCGATCCCGCCCACCAGCAGACCGATCGAGCTCAGGATAATCATCACCAGCGCCACCATCGCCGTGACGCTGTGGAACTGCTCGATCATCTGCTCCGCCGTGGTGATCGAGAACGTATCGGCTCCGTTGAACGGCACGTGGCGGGCGATGCGCAGCGAGGCGCGCACTTCGTCCTGCGCCTGCTCGATCATGCCCGAATAGGCGATCACGATCAGCATGTGCTCGCGCGCCGTGGGGAAAATCTTGCGCATGGTGAAGTAGGGAATCAGCACGCGCGTATCGTCCTGCCCGGGCAGCGACGCCGCCGGCCGGTCCATCACGCCTACAATCTGCAATTCATGCTCGTCCACCACGATCAATTTCCCCACCGGGTCGGAGCCTGGCAATAGCTGCCTGGCGATGTCCTCGCCCACCACCACAATGGGCATGTGATGCAGGTTTTCCTGATCGGTGAAAAAGCGGCCATACTTCATGGTGGTCCCGCCGTAAGCGTAGCCCTCTTCAGTACCGGCCAGCTGAATGTTGTAAACGTCGTTGCCCTTGTAGCGCGCGCTGTGAATGCCGTTCGGGGGAAAGAGATAGGCACTCACATGCTGCACCGAAAAACTCCGCTCTTCGATGGCGCGCGCATCGTCGAGCGTCAGCGGCTGGCGGCGGCGCTCATCGCGAGTGGCGTTGCCCATGGCGGTGGTCTTGGTGACGATCACGGTATTTGGTCCAAAGCTGCGCAGCAAGCCGCTGATAGCTCCATCGAGCCCGGCAATGATGGACCCGACGCCGATCACCGCGCCCGTGCCGATGATCACGCCGAGTATCGTCAGGAACGATCGCAGTTTGTGCTCGCGCGTGGTAGCCAATGCGAGTTGAACGCCCGTCCCGAAGGAAGCGAACGTCATCTTTCCACCCGTAAGGCGATCATTTTTCCATCCGTAAGGCGATCATTTTTCCACTCGCAAAGCTTCGATGGGATCGAGCCTCGCCGCGCGCTGCGCCGGATAGATTCCGAAGAACAGACCGACCGCCGCCGAAAGCGTCACTCCCAGAATCACCGCCGTGAGCGGGACCGACATCGGTACGGGCGTGAAGGTCCGCACCAGCACCGCGACAATCCACGCTACCGTCACGCCGATCAATCCGCCAATGCCCGCGAGCATCGCCGATTCCACCAGAAACTGGTTGAGAATATCGCGGCTGCGCGCGCCCACGGATTTGCGGATGCCGATCTCGTGCGTCCGCTCCGTGACCACTGCCAGCATGATGTTCATGATCACCACGCCGCCCACCACCATAAATACGGACACCACGCCCACGGCCGTGGCGGCGATGGCGCCGGTCAACTGTTTCCAGAACGTCAGCAGCGCGTCCGAAGTGAGCATGGAAAAAGTATCGTCGTCTTTCGGGCCCAGATGGCGATAGGCGCGCAGCAGCATGCGGGCCTCGTCCTGCGCCTGGCCCAGATGGTCGTGATCGAGCGCGGTGGCGCAATAATCCATGCCGTTGTGCGCTCCCCAGATCTTGGAGAGGGTTTCGGCGGGGATGATGATGAAGTTGTCCTGCGAGTTGCCGAACACAGACCCTTTGGCCTTGGCGACGCCGACCACCTGGAATGGCAACCCTTCGAGCGAGAGCGTCTGGCCGATGGGGTTGCTATTGGGAAAAAACTTGGTCTTGATGTCGTTCCCGATGAAGGCCGCGTTCATGCGGCGCTGGTTCTCAATATCGGTAAGGAAGCGACCCTCTACCGGGTCGAAATCGAGAATGATGCCGATGTTCGGCGAAGCGCCCATGAGGTTGACGCCTTCGGCCACTTCCTTGCCGCTGTGAACGTTCACGCTGCGGCTGGAGACTTCGCCGATATCCTTTGAGTACCTGGCGTGCTCGCGCAGAAACTCATACTCGTCCTGCTTGAGCTGCGGATTGCGGCGCTGCATTTCGAGGTACTTCTTGGGGTCCCACTGCATCATGACGATGCGCGTGATTCGATAGCCGTCGGCGCCCATGTCGGAGACGTTGTGCGCGATGTAAACGTCCATGCCGGAAATCACGGACATCACCGCGATCAGCGTGGTAGTGGCCAGAATAATGCCGAGCAGCGTCAGAAAGCTCCGCAGCTTGCTGCCGCGCAGCGACTGGATCGCGCCAGTGACGGCTTCCCAAAACGAAGCGTGCGTGCTCATTTAATCCTCTGCGGCGCGGCCCATCGGTGGGCGCCGCCCGTACCTACCTGACGTCAAGGCCACCGCTTTCATAGCGGATTGCGCCAGATTCCCTCCATTATCGCCACATCCGCCCACAGTGGCGCGGCCCCGTGGGCTGCGGCGTCTTTAAGCGGCCTCCCTTCATGGAGCAGATTGTCACCTACTTTATCCGGAACCGGGAATTCCGCACAAACTGTGGGGCGGACCCCCTGGTCCGCGGCCGACGCCCTCGTCGGCCTCTCTCAGGGATTACATGATGCTGTTTGGTCGGGCGAAGAGCCGTTCAGGGGGGCCCGCGCGGACCAGGGAGCGGACCAGGGGGCAGCCTGGGAACCAGTTCGCTGCAATCAGGCCGCGCTCCGGGCGAACCATCGAATCCTTCGTCAATCACTCCCTCGCGATTGGTTCCTCTGACGAACTGGCCGATGTCCTCCATAGCGAGGTCCACGATCTGGTGCGCGCCGAGCGCCTGGCCTGCGCCGCGACAAGCGCAAACTGGATGACCGCGCGCGCCGCCAATTCGAAAAAGATTGGGGCGGTAGCCGTCGCCACTAATGGGATGCCGGACACATCGCGCCTGTGCCGGAAGGCCCCAAATGCGATCTCGCCAACCTCCAGACGCTGTGCCTGCGCGCCACAAGCTGGCCGCTGCGGAACTGCGCCGGCGCGAAGCGAGGAGATCCGCTCACTCGTAGTGCAGCGCGACCATGGGGTCCACGCGCGATGCCCACCGCGCGGGAATGTATCCCGCGAGCGCGGTCACCGCGCCCAGCGCCAGCACGGACACGCCGATCGCCACCGGGTCGAGCGCCGTCAACCCGAACAGTTGGCTCGAGAGCCACACCTTGGCGGCCAGAATCGACGGCAGGCCAAGCGCTACGCCGATCCCGACCAGCAGCAGCGTCTCGCGCATCACGGTGCGCAGGATGTCGCGCGGCTGCGCGCCCAGCGCGGCGCGAATTCCGATTTCGTTGGTCTTCGCGGTTACGTTGTATGCCATCACGCCGTAGAGTCCGATGGATGCCAGCGTGAGCGCCAGCAGTCCGAAGAAGCTGGAGAGTCGGGTGATGAGCCGTGCCACAGTCAGGGTCTCGCCCATCAGGTCGTTCATCGGGCGAATGATGACCGGCGGAACGTCGCGCGCAGCTTGTTTGACAGCGGTACGAATGCCGGCGGCGACGGCCGCCTTATCTCCGTCGTAACGCACCTGGAAGGAACAAAACGACGGCTCGTCGTCTTCCTTTGCCTGGAAGAATGGCAGCCAGAACTCGGGCATCGCGGCCTCGCGGAGGCTGTTATGTTTCGAATCGGCAACCACTCCCACCACCACAAACTGCTGCGGGTGGTCGTGGTCGAACCGAATCTGCTTGCCGATGGGATTGGCGTTGGGGAAGAATTTCCGGGCCAGCGTCCGATTGATGACGCCGGCGAGCCGCGGAGTGCCTTCATCGCCGCTGGCCAATTCCCGTCCCATCAGAAGCGGCTGTCCGATGGCCGCAAAATGGCCGGCAGGAACCAGGTCGGTCCTGACCCGAAACTGCTCGTCCGTCTTCGGCGTGGAACCGTCGGTCGAGATCTGGCGCCCGGTGTCATTGCCTGCAAACAGCCCCATGAAGGCGAGCGTCGCGCCTTTCACATGCGGAATGTCCCGCAGGCGCGCGAGCAAATCTTCGTGGACTGGTGGATGGCCGCGCCTTTATAGCCGCTCGACTCCAGGAAGCCGATATCGAACTGCAGAATGTGGTCATGGTCGAAACCCGGATCGAGGCCCGCCAGTTTGGTGAAACTGCGCAGAAATAATCCCGCCACGATCAGCACGGAAAGCGACAGGGCAATCTGCCCGGCAACCAGTATTCTGCCCCCGGGCATGCGCCCGCTGCGGGCCACGCCTCTGGTCCCGCTCTTCATGACGGTGTTGAGATCGAGACGCGCGGCGCGAAGACCCGGCGCGAGGCCAAACAGAATTCCCGTGAGCAGCGAGACCGCCAGCGTGAAGGCGAGTATTCCGGCATCGGGATTCAGGTCGAGCAGCACGGGGTTGGAGGGAGTAGAGACCATCCGGACCAGCACCGAGTCGGCCCACTGCGCCAAGAGGACGCCGAGCGCCCCGCCGGTAACTGCGAGCAGCACGCTTTCCGTGAGGAGTTGCTGCAGCAGGCGCCGCCGGCCCGCGCCCAACGCCAGGCGCACGGCGATCTCCCTCTGCCGGGAAGCGCCGCGCGCCAGAACCAGGTTGGCGACGTTGGCGCACGCGATCAGCAGCACCAGGCCCACCACGGCCATGAGAATCTTCAGCGGGTCGCCCACCGTGTCGCTCAGGTAGTTCGCTCCGCGGCTGCCGTTGGAAAGGTTGATCTTGGAATCCAGGTACTCGCGCCTCCGGTCGGCCGCCATGCCGGCCGCTTCAGTCTCGCGTATCCGGCGCGAAGTGAGATTGATGGCGGATTGCGCCTGCGCCAGCGTGATGCCAGGCTTCAGCCGGGCGATGATCTGCAGCCAGAGAACTTTTTCAAGCGGATCCTGCGGCTTGTCGAGGAAGCTCTGCCACGCGGGGAATACTTCGTTCTGCATGGTCAGGGGAACCCAGATGTCGGTCGCGGCGCCGACCGTCTCACCCATGTATCCCGGCTGCGCCACGCCGACAATGTCGAACATGGTCCGCCGGATGCGAAGCTGATGGCCGAGAATGTACGGATCGAGCGCGAAGCGGCTCTTCCAGTAGCCATAGCTGAGCACGGCAACGGGATTCGCGTGCTGCACCTTATCCACCTCGGCAGTGAAGGTGCGGCCCGCGGCGGCGCGGATGCCCAGAACCCGGAAATAATCGCCGCTGACCAGGCTGACGTCGGCCTGCTCGGGCTCCCCGGTTGCGGCCGGCCCTTCCACCGCGACATCCAGCCTGCGCACGTGGCTATCGACCGCGCAGATGCCGGAAAAGACTTCGTTTCGATCGCGCAGATCCTCGAACTCGGACCAGGCGTACAGAGAACGTTTCCCGGAGCCGTCTCCCACGCCGATTCCATGCGATTCGGGGTCGGAAAGCATCGCCAGCCGCTGCGGATCATAGGCCGGCAGCGTGCGCAGCAGCACCGCATGGAGAACCGTGAACATGGCGGTGTTGGCGCCGATGCCGAGCGCCAGCGTCAAGACCGCGATTGACGTGAACCCCGGGCTTTTCGCCAGCCCACGGATTCCCAGTCGAATGTCCTGCCACAACGATTCCATCATGCAGCGCGTATTGGCAAGCGAAATGCCAAGCCGTGATGTTGATTAACCGGGATGTTCCGCCACGTGCAGTGTTCGCCCGTGGGATGCGGAGTCACGAAACCGGCCAGTGTTCTCAGGCGTCTTCGCGGCAATCCAGGCCGCGTTGCAAGCGCATGCCGCCATGCGACACAAGGGACACAAGGCGCATGGGAGAGCGCTGCGTCACGGCCTCGGAATTGAGAGCTTCGCCTTCTGCCGCCGACAAACGGCTGCCTGCGTCTCCAGTGGAGCTGTGCGATGCCTTGAGTTTGACAAAGCTGTTAGGCCGAACATTCGACCTACCAGCGTCACGGTGGTGAATACCGCCGAACTCGGCCGCGGAATTCTTAAGCTGCCAACGAGCTACGATTTACTGATACTTGTAACACACGCTACAAGCGGCCTTCTTGCCGCCGTTCGGGTAAATCGGCACGGTGCCCGTGCATCGCGGCGTGGTGCACTTCTTCGTGGTTGGCTGAGCGGTCGGTTGGGGCGGGTCTGGCGGGGCGGTTAGCCGGTTCGCGTATCGATGCGCGATAAGCGACAAAGTGTTCCAGTTCTGGCGGATGAACAACAACAGCGCATCGATCTGGGTTTCGCTTAAGTCCACGCGCAGCTTCTGGTAATTGGCGATGTTACCCATGCCGTTATAGTGAGCCGCAGTGAGGCCTAGCGTGTCTACCTTCGGAACATTCGAGCGGTCGTCATTTCCATCCAGCCGGATATAGAAGGGCTCTCCTGTCAGGTGGCCGCCGTGCAGTTCTATGCTCCAATCCGTATTGGCGGGTTGCCATTGAACGACCCGTCCCCGTTCCGCCGTGTTTAGGAATCTGTGGACTATATCGTCATCACGTTCAAATCGAAAAGTAAAATGATCTCCAGTGCTTGCCATCATAGGCTTCTTACTTTATCAAATAGTTCGCGGCAGGCGGCGCGCCGCCGCGTGTTTCCGATCACCGAAGGCGTCCGAAGCGCTGGCCCCCCTGGCCGCCGATTAGGCAACGGGCGTTCCGCCGGCCAGCGCCCCCAGGCGACGGTCGGGGCAGGAGACATTTGCGAAGATGTAGGAGGCGGGCGCAGCAGCAGATCGCCCGGTCAGCAGGAGGCTCATGAGCGACCGCATTGATTTCGAAATTGTTTGTCCGAACGACCACGACCAGACGGTTACATTCAGCCAGCAACAATTCGAAGAAGCGCTGAAATCCGGAGGGTTGGTGTTCCACTGTAATACATGCGACACGAACTGGCCTCCTTCCCATGAGGACATCGCCATGTTCCGAAAGCAGTTTTCGAAGAATTCAAGCTAGCGCCGGCTGGCCGCTGGAGCTACCACCCGCGCTGTTACGCGCCAACGTGAACGTCAAGCGACGCCCGGCGCGGCGACGAGGAATAACCGCGACCGGTCGGCCTTCCATGAGATAGCTTCCAATAGGTGGCTATCCGCGCCAACTGGAACCAAGTTGACGCCTCGTAGCGCCAGCAGGCCCTCACGGATACCCAACGGAACGTTTTATCGGTCACAGCCTCTATCTCAATGAAAACAATACGAAAACTGCCAAACCGCTTTTTCCTGTCCTGTATACTTGAATCAGGGCCCCTCTTTCTTCACCGGGATGCGCCCGCGGCTCCTCTCCGATCAGCCGTTCGCCGCGCCTCAGCTCTTTGACAATCGAATAAAAATCGACGGAGACCGGTGCGGGCGAACCCAGCCACTTCCGCGCCGGTCCGTCGGCAGCCATCATCATCGGCGCTATCTAAGTTACTCATTCCATGGCTCTTGCAATACATAAACCACGATCGCTATCGAGGGAGTCCGCCTGTCGCGGCCACCAGCCGGCCAGCTAACCTCGTTTTACCAAACGACCCCAGTCCCATTTCCGGACACTGTGGGACAGGCCTCCCGGCCTGTCGTCCCCCGTCCACTCCCGAGCGCCAACCGTCCCGGAAAAGTGTTCCATCTCCGAGCCGCGGCCAGCCTCTTGCAATACGTGCTCCGCAGTACGTTTCCCCGCATTTCGCCACCCAAAATGCTCCCCTCAAGTGCGATAAGATACCGCATTCGGGCTTATAGAAATGCGCACAATCGCAAGCTGCCTGCTCCTGGGTCTCTCGGTAAACCTTCCGTCTCTCTTCGCCCAGCAGGACCGCATCGCCGGCGCCATTAATCCGCGCAGCCTCGTGGTGCTCACGGGCAATTCCAACCCCCGCGCGCGGCCCGAGTTCGACCGCGGCCCCGTGGATGCTTCGCTCCATCTCGACGGCATCACGCTCAATTTCAAGCCAACCGCCGCGCAGCGGTCGGCGCTGCAGCTATTGCTCCAACAGCAGCAGAATCCAGCCTCCGCCAATTACCACCGGTGGTTGCAGCCGGAACAGTTCGCGGACCGCTTCGGCCTCAGCGCCGCCGATCTCGCCAAGGTCGCAGCATGGGCGGAATCGCAAGGCTTCCGCGTCGAATACCAGGCCCACACGCGCACCTTTCTCCGTCTTAGCGGCTCGGCCGCGCAAGTGCAGAACGCGTTTCACCTGCAACTGCGCCGTTACCAGGTGGATGGCGAGACGCATTTCGCCAACGCCGCCGACCCCAGCATTCCCGCGGCGCTCGAGCCGCTGGTTTCGGCGATCCGCGGTCTGGACGATTTTTACCCCAAGCCGCCCCATCGTATCGCGCTGCCGAAGCCCGACTACACTGAGCCGAACGGTACCACGCATCTTCTTGTTCCGGCCGATCTCTGGACCATCTACGATATGAACCCGCTCTTGAATGCGGGCTACAACGGGACAGGCCAGAAGCTGGTCGTAGTGGGCCAGTCCAACATCGACCTCACCGACGATCGCCTTTTCCGCAGCAGCCTCGGGCTCCCCGCCAACGATCCCCAAATTATGCTCGGCGGCAGCGACCCGGGTACCGTAGCGTCGCAGCAGCTCGAAATCGATCTCGACCTCGAATGGGCGGGCGGCATCGCTCCCGATGCCACCATAATCTACGTCTATACCACCAGCGCCGACGTCGCCGTCCAGTACGCTGTCGATAAGAATCTCGCCCCGGTCATCGCTTCGAGCTATACCGAGTGCGAGCAGTTGGTGATGGGCTCTGCCGTCGCCGCCGTTGAGACTCTTGCGCAGATGGCCAACGCAATGGGCATCACCTGGGTGGCGGCGTCCGGCGATCAGGGCGCGGCGGCCTGCGACACTGCGCCGGGTGTCACTACGGCCATCAACGGATTGGCCGTGAATGTTCCCGCGAGCGTTCCCGAAGTGACCGGTGTGGGCGGAACCACTTTCACCGATGTGGCCGCCGGCTATTGGAATCTCAATAACAACCCGGTGACCGATGCCTCCGCGTTGGGCTATATCCCCGAAGTCGCGTGGAACGATACGGCCGTCGCGGGGCAGTTGAACGCTTCCGGCGGCGGCGCCAGCGCGCTCTATCCCAAGCCTTCCTGGCAGACCGGCCTCGGCGTGCCCAATGACGGAGCGCGCGACGTTCCCGACCTCGCCTTTGCGGCGTCGCCCAATCACGATGGCTATGTATATGTTTACCAGGGGGCGGTGCAGTCGCAGGCCACCGGCGGCACTGCCGCCAGCACGGCCGTATTCGCCGGCATGCTGGCGCTGCTGAACGATTACCTGGTTGGCAACCATTTGCAGGCCACCGCCGGGCTGGGCAACATCAACCCCACGCTTTACCGGCTTTCGCATTCCAGCGCCACCGCCTTCCACGACATCGCCTCCGGCAGCAACATCGTTCCCTGCGCCCTCAACACGCCAGACTGCACCAATAGCAACATGGGTTGGATGGCCGGCCCCGGATACGATGAGGTCACCGGCTTGGGATCGCTCGACCTTGCCAACCTGGCCAGTCGGTGGAGCACGCCCGCCGGGGCCGCGCTCACGTTTACCGCCGCGCCCTCCATCATGATCGAGAACCCCGGCATCTCCAATTGTGCGTTCGCCCAATACCTGACTCTACAGGAGACCAACGGATACGCGGTCGATCTTACCAATGCGAGTTATACCTCGAGCATCCTGAACCTGTTCGGCAGCGTGCGCGTCCCGCCGTTTGGATCGCTATCCGCCCTCCTGTGCTGGCCCGCCTCGACGCCGCCGGGTTCCGCCACCCTCGAAACCGATGGGACCGACTCGCTGGGCAATGCCATCGCCGCCAAGACCTCGATCGGCTTCCAGGGCCCTACCCTAAGCGCCGGCGTTCTGGCCGCCTCTCCCACCGCGCTGACCCTCAGCGCCGCGGCCTCCCAATCGGCCAGTGGCAACATCACCCTCACCGTTCCACCGCAGCAGCAATGGACCGTCACCGCCAATCCCTCCGGTCAGGAATCCGCCTGGCTCGTAATTTCGCCGCACGCCGGCGCCGGTCCCGCGCAGATCGCCGTCACCGCCTCCGCGGCGAGTCTCGCCAACGGAGCCTACAGCGCCAGCCTGGTGTTTCAATCTCCGGGTACGTCGCCGCAGTACGTGATTGCGACCGTTGTCTTCACCGTCGGCGCTTCCCCATTGGTGAAAATCAGCGGGGTGTCCAACGCCGCTTCCGGCCAGCCGGTGGCTGCGCCTGGCATGTATCTATCCGTCTACGGCTCCGCCCTCGCGCCACCGGGGACGAATCTCACGTCTTCCACCAGTCCGCTGCTGCTCTCTCTGGCGGGCGTTTCGGCCACAATCAACGGCATTCCGGCGGCTGTGGAATACGCTTCGCCGGGGCAGGTGAATGTCTTGATGCCTCTCGAAACCCCGGCGGGGCAAGCCGTGCTCGGGTTGAACAACAACGGACAGGCGGCCTCGTATCTATTCCCCGTATCGTTGGCGGCGCCCGGCATCTTCGTGGATGGCAACGGCCTTTTGGCCGGCGCTGAGAATGGCGTGCGCGGCTCCGAAATAGCTTTCTATATCACCGGACAGGGCGATGTCTCGCCCGCCATCGCGAGCAACACTCCCGTTGCGCCGCCCGCCACGGCGCCCAAGCCTCTGTTGCCCGTGTCCGTGACCATCGGCGGCGTGCCGGCCACGGTCGTGTATTCCAATCTGGCTTACTACTACGAAGGCTTGACGCAAATCAACGTGATCGTGCCAACCAGTCTTACCACTGGCTCACAGCCGGTGGTAGTGACAGTAGGCGGCGTGGCCAGTCCGGCTGCGTTGCTCAATGTGACTAACTGAAGGTTACTCCGGCCCGCTGATCCGCAACACTGCGTCGCCGTTGCCGGCCCGGATGAACCGGCACTCCAGGCGCTGATCGAATTCGTGGATCGCTGCTATCGCGCTCCTCATGGAAACCTCCGTAAGAATCTCGCCAACCCCAATGGATAGCCTCGCGCCTAGTTCGGCCCTTGCGCTATCGGGCACTCCGCGAATCTCTATTTGCCCGAGACGCGCGCCCACCAAGGAAGCGTGTTCCACCTGCTTCCGAAGGGCTTCCATTTGGGCCATCAGCGCGACAATCTGCGGGTGTCTTTCGGTCAAGCCCCTCTTTCGCGCATCCTCCAGTTGTTGGTTCAACTGCAGAAGCTGATTCTCGCGGACCATGTCGGCTTGCTCTTGCCGAAGGTTTTCGATGCGGGCTCGTTCTTCCTCAAGCGTGGGATTCCTCGACTGTATTAGCGTCGTTATTTGCGCCATCTGGAGTCCCATGAGCCCCTGCATTGCCTGCGAGTCTCCCCGTTCCCGCGCAGCCTTTATCTCGTCTTCAAGGAACAATATAACGGCTAGCTCATTCTGGGAGCGCCCTTGCGCCTGGCGCGAGCGTCCTTTTGGAATGCAATGCCGACCTGTTGCGTTTCGCCCGCGCGCCCATTCGCGAAGCGCCATTGCAGCACCGATTCCAGCGCCGCCTTCCGCAGCTCCGGCGGTCCGCTCAACACTCGCGCATCCGAAACGCTGCCTTCCCGATCGAGCGTCGCTTCCACCATCACCGTTCCCTCGATGCCATTCTTATAAGCGGATTCGGGATACTCCACGCGGTCGCGGCGAAGCAGCTCGCCGGTGGCTGAAACCGTGACGCCCCACTCTTCGCGCACCTGCGGCTGTTCCACCATCTGCCCCGTCTGCGCCTTCGCCCAATGTATGGTGGCTGCAAAAGCACGCTAGGCTCAGGGCCAGCGCCGCGATTCCGGGCAGCTTCGATGGCCCGATCTCCGGCCTCTCGCCCTCCAGCCGCTGGATGCGATACAGCAGCGATCCGCCCGTGCTTCCCAGCGCCAGCCGCGGCGTTGCCGCTCGCAGCCGCTCCAGGCGGGTCAGTGCGCGGGCATAGGAGATGGCGTCGCCGCACATCGCCACCGCCGCATCGTCGCAGCAAAGCTCGCGCTCGTACCGCATACGCGCCGATACCCACCACACTGCCGGGTGGTAAAAGAGCAGCGCCTCCACCATCGTCTGCATCAGGTTGACCAGATAATCGTGCCGCCGGATATGCGCGATCTCGTGCGCCAACACCGCCCGTAACTGCTCCGGCTCCAGGCCCGCCAGCATCGCCGCCGGCAACAGAATCGCAGGACGCAGCCACCCCACCACGCTCGGGCTTTCCGCCATGGCGGAGATCAACACCCGGATATGGCGCCCAGCCTTCATGCGCCCGGCCAGCAGCGAAACCATCTCCGCAATCTGGCCTTCCGCGGCATGTCCGAAACGGCGCAACGCCGCCACGTGCCGGCAGCCGAGCACCAGCCGCAGCGCGAAAACCCATACGCCAACCGACCACGCCGGCAGCGCCCATACCCGCCACATCGCCATCCATGCCAGCAGCGCGGAGTCCCGCGCCATGCGCGCGGGCCCCTGAATCGCCGCCGGAATCGCCGCCGGCGCCGCCGCCGAAATGGGGACGGCGCCCGCTTGCCGGTAGACCATCCACGCCGTCAGCGCCGGCAGCGCCGCCATCAAGGCCAGCGCCGCGCAGCTCGCGGCATACCGCTCGTTCGCCGTACGGTTTCGCAGCATCGAAAGCGTCATCCACAGCAGTAACGCCACCAGCGTTCCCTGCCAGATGAAATGCAGCAGTGCGGCGCTGAGCGCCTGAGCGATGGCGGTCATTTCTTGTCTCCTTCCATGCGGTCGAGCAGGCGTTCCATGGCGGCCAATTCTTCCGGCGACGATTTCTTCGTAGCCAGCGCCTGCAGCACCAGCGCCCTCACCGAGCCGCCAAAAGCGCGCTGCAGCAAGTCCCGCACCAGTTGCCGCTGCGTCTGTTCCCGCGGGCAGCTCGGCCGGTAAATCTGCGGGCGCACCCGTTCATCGCGCTCCACCAGACCCTTTTCGGTCATGATCTGGAGCAGCTTCAGAGCGGTGGTGTATCCGGTGGGCTTGGTCTGGTTGAGAGTGTGCAGAATCTCCCGCACGGTAGCTGGTCCGCCGTCCCACAAGACGCGCAAAATCGCCAGCTCCCCTTCGGTCGGCCGGGGCGGTTTAGGTGGCATGGATCGATTATTGACGAAGTGCTTCGTCAATGTCAACGAAAATATTCGTCACTTTACCGGGCTCGATGAGCAGGGTCACCACGTCCGTCTTACCGCCTTACGGGATTCGCTGGGACGCCGGGCCAGGATCGCGAAATATGCGGCAACCGCAAGTAGACCAAGAGCCGCCAATGCGGCCAGGCCGGCGTGACTGAACTTGCCGGATTCAACGCTAGCCATATGGAATACGCCTCGCGCAGCTTCTCTAATGTCGTCGAATAGCACGCCCATCTCAAATGAGGCCAGGAAAGCAGCCCCATAAAAGACCTCGGGTTTTGCTTTTACGAACACGAGCAAACGCGTAGCGAAGACGGACCGTAGCCACCCAACCTTGAGCGAAGCCCACACCAGCACAATCCCGATCACGGCGCCCGCCGCGATATCGGATGCATAGTGCACTCCGAGGAACATCCGTGGCAGGCAGATCCATCCCGCCACGTACAGCATCGCCGGAATGGCGAGACGGCGCGACAGATACGCGAGGCCAAATCCGAGGGCGGAGAAGAACGCTGCGGTGTCGCTCGGAAAGGCGCTCCAGTTTATGAGATTAGGCGATATAGGGAATGCATGCGGGTGATGTTGGAGATGCGGATCATACATCGGCCGGACACGATATGGCGCGAAGTTTGCGATGGTGCGGCTTACGGCTAGCGCGAGAAGTGCGCCGATCAAGATGGTAATAATTGCCTTACGCCGTCTGTCCTGATCCGGGCAGGCGCGAAACCAGAGGTACCAGTAGATCGCAAGAAACAGGCCGCCCTTGAGAAGGTTATCGTTCTCTTCGAAGCTCGCGAAGTGATCAAGGAACCGGTTACCTGCAATCCATTCAAAAAATGATAGACAACTACATCGAGGTTCCGGATCGACCACACCAATACACCCCTACAAGCATGGACCCCGCGTGCCGGGCTATCCCTCAAACCCCGGTTCGAGCTCCGGCAATACATCGCGATCCCGCGCTACCCACACGTACAGCGCCGGCAGCAGGAAAATATTCATCAGCATCGCCACCATCAGGCCGCCCACGATCACGATCGCGAATGGCCGCTGCGAATCCGACCCGATGGCGTGCGACAACGCCGCCGGCAACAGCCCCAGCGTAGCCACCAGCGTCGTCATCATGATCGGGCGCAGCCGCAATACCGCGCCTTCCACCGCTGCATCCACCACCGAGCGGCCGCGCACGCGAAGCTGGTTGATGTATTCCAGCATGATCACGCCGGTCTGCACGCACACCCCGAAGAGCGCCAGAAATCCCACGCCGGAAGACACGCTGAAGTGCGTGCCCGTCAGATAAAGAGCCAACAGCCCGCCCAGCGGCGCCATGGCCATGTTCACCAGCATCAGCGCCGCCCATTTGAAGGAATGGAACATGGTGTAAAGGATGATGAAGATCACCAATATCGTGATGGGCAGCACGATTGCGAGCCGCTTCTGCGACCGCTGCTGGCTGGCGTATTCGCCCGCCCAATTGATGCTGTAGCCTTCGGGCAGCTTCACTTCGCGGTCTACCTTCTTGATCGCTTCTTCCACCGTGCTGCCCAGGTCGCGGCCGCGGACGCTGTACTTGATCGCCACATAGCGGTAGTTCCCCTCGCGGTAGATTTCCGATGCGCCGTCGAGCGTCTGCACTGCGCAGAGTTGCGCCAGCGAAACGCGCTCACCCGTGGGCGCGAGCAGCCGCACGTTCTCAATGGCCTCGCGCGTATCGCGGAACGGCGCCTGATAGCGCGGTACCAGGTCGAACCTCTGCTCCCCGTCGAGCACCTGGCTTACCGCATTGCCGCCCACCGCCGTTTGTATCGCGTCCTGAACGTCCGCCACATTGAGGCCGTATCGCGCGGCTTGCGGCCGGTTCACCGTGAAGTTCAGATTGGGCTGCCCGATCACGCGGAACAGGCCGAGATCTTCCACTCCGCGGATGCCGCTCATTACCTTTACAATCTGATCGCCGGTTTGCTCCAGCAGCTTCAAATCGGTTCCATAGATCTTGATCGCCAGTTCGCCCTTGACGCCGCTCACAGCCTCTTCCATGTTGTCGGAAATGGGCTGCGAGAAGTTCCACAGCACGCCCGGCAGCTTCTCCAGCTCCCGGTCCATGGCTGCGATCAGTTCTACCTTATCTTCGCGAAATACTCGACGCCATTCGTTCTTGGGCTTCAAATCGACGAAGTATTCCGTGTTGAAGAAGCCCGTCGTATCGGTGCCGTCGTCGGGCCTGCCCACCTGCGATACCACCTGCGTGACTTCCGGAAACGTAGCCAGAATAATGCGGGCCTGGGTCATCAGGCGCGTGCCCTCTTCCGGGCCGGTGCTGGGCGCCAACGTGCCGCGCGTCCAGATGGCGCCTTCGTCCAGGTGCGGCAGAAACTCCGACCCGATGATGCCGCTGCTCGCTAAGAATCCCGCCGCCGCCACGCTCGCAACCCCGGCGCCAACGGTGATCCAGCGCAAGCGGATCGCCATGCGAACCGCGGCCCGGTAGCGCTCCGTAAGCCAGTGCAGCACGGGATTATTCCACTCTTTCGCGTCGCGGCGAAACAGGAAGCTTGCCAGCACCGGCGCCACGATCATGGAGAAGGTCAGCGCGCCCAACAGTGCAAACGCCACCGTCCACGCCATCGGCTTGAACAGGCGCCCTTCCACGCTCTGCAGGGTGAAGATGGGCAGGTACGCGGTGATGATGATGCCGATCGCGTAAAATACCGGCCGCTGCACTTCGTGCGTGGCCTCGCGAATGCGCTCCAGCATGGGGCGGCTGTCGCCGGTGCGGTTGAGATGCCGCACGATATTCTCGATCATCACCACGGCGCCGTCCACCACCATGCCGAAATCGAGAGCGCCCAACGATAACAGGTTGGCCGGGATATGACGCAGGTCGAGGCAGATGGATGCGAACAGCAGCGAGAACGGGATGGTAATCGCCACGATCAGCGCGCCGCGAATATTTCCCAGAAAGAGAAACAGAATCAGCGCCACCAGGATGATGCCTTCCCGCAGGTTGTGCATCACGGTTTCGGTGGTGAAATGCACCAGGTCGCTGCGGTCGAGGAAAGGAACTACGGTTACGCCCTTCGGCAGAATGTGCTCGTTCAGCTCCTTGACCTTGTCGTGAAGGGCATCCAGCGTGGAATCGGAATTGGCGCCCTTGCGCAGCAGAACGATGCCCTCCACCACGTCGTCGTTGTCGATAATCTTTCCATCGGCGCGGTGAATCGCTTTTCCGATGCGCCCCAGGCGGATCTTCGGCCCTTGCACCACCCGCGCAATATCCTCGATGCGCAGCGGCGTTCCGTTCTGCGTCTTGAGCACGGTTTGCCCGATATCGTCCACGTGTTCGAAAAGGCCGATAGACCGTACGTTGACTTGCTGCAAGCCCTCCTGGATGAAGCTGCCGCCCGCATTCACGTTGTTATTGGCGAGCTGTTGTTCCACCTGACTCATGCTGAGCCCGTAGGAAACCAGCTTGTCCGGATCGATCTGGACCTGGTATTCCTTGGTGGTTCCGCCGAAGCTGGCAACGTCCACTACGTTGGTAACGGACTTGAATTGCTTCTCAAGCACCCAATCTTCGAGCGCCTTCAGCTCCATCAAATCGTATGAGGGGTTGACGCTCTTCAGCGTGTACCAGAAGATCTGGCCCACCGGACTATAGTCGGTGCCGATCTGCGGTTGAAGGTTGTCCGGCAGGGTCACCGACGAGAGCCGCTCCAGCACCTTCTGGCGATTCCAGTCGTTGTCCGAATCGTCGTCGAAAATCAGCATCAGGCTCGACAAACCCGAAAGCGACGTGGACCGCAGATGCTCCAGGTGCGGCAGCCCGTTCATCACAATCTCGACCGGGATCGTCACCTGCTGTTCCACCTCTTCGGCCGCGCGGCCCGGCCACTGCGTGATCACCTGGACGTAGTTGTTGGCCACATCCGGATAGGCCTCGATGGGCAGATTGCGGAACGAAATGACTCCCCAGGCGAACAGCAGAATGCCAATGGCCGCGATGAGCAAGCGGTTGTTGAGGGCAAAATCGACGAGTCGCCGGATCATGGGGAAGTGGAACCGTGAAGACGAGACAGGGGGTCTCTAAAGACGAATGTAGCTGGCGGCGCGCCGGGATCGCCACCTATCTTTCAGTGCATCTGCCTGGCGCCATTCGATTGCGAAAACAGATCGTTCGGATGGTCCGGCTATCTTCCGGCGATGGTCCGAATCTTTTGGCTGAAGCGCTTGGCGGAGGTTCGGTTCGGCCCTTAACCTTTGAGTTGACCCCACAGTGAAACCACAGGATCCAAATTTTCCGGCGCCCATGGAGCGCATCCGCCTGCTGTTGGTCGACGATCACGTACTCTTCCGCGAGAGCCTTAGCCGCTTGTTGACGTCCGAGCCGGATTTCGATGTGGTTGGGCAATGCGGCACCGCGCAGGAGGCTCTGGAATTCCTCAGCCGGGCGACGGTCGAGCTCATGCTGCTGGATTTCAACCTGCCCGATCTGCGAGGCGACGAAGTGGTGCGGCTGGCCCGTGGGGCCGGTTACGCCGGCAACATCCTCATCGTCACCGGGGCCATAGACGCGGTCCAGTCATCGGAGGTATTGCAGCGGGGCGCGGCTGGAATCTTTCTCAAGCACAATCCGGTCGGCTCGCTATTGAGGGCCATCCGCATGGTGGCGGCGGGAGACGCATGGGTCGACCGGCAAGTGATTCAGTCCCTGGCCGCCCGCGCGCCCATCGCCCCGGATCGAAGCTTTCAGAATGCGCTGACAGAGCGCGAGAAGCAGGTTCTGGCGGGCGTGCTGGAAGGGTTGACCAACCTGAAGATCGCCGCCAGCCTCGGCATCACGGAAGGAGCCGTGAAGTCTACCTTGCAGCAGCTCTTCGAGAAAACCAACGTGAGGACCCGCAGCCAACTGGTACGCGTCGCGGTGGAAGCCTCACTCGGCAAGTCCGGCGGCGCGGAACCGAGCCCGTAGTAATGATGGGGCCAGCCAGCTTTTCGTCAGCGTTAGGAGTCCCTCGCGGCCCATCCTCCACGCCAGTCAGCGGCCAAAGCGCTTCCGGGCCTCCCGATAGACTTCGTAGGTTGCGCGTGCGGTGCGCTCCCAGGTGAATTCGCGCGCCCGCGCCAGC
>Ga0208193_1000493_pt1 | contig 21238 bp, 17 predicted proteins | sample June2015DPH_17_2_FD_184716 | JGI IMG/M metagenome (GOLD analysis project Ga0208193, IMG submission 184716) | Peatland microbial communities from SPRUCE experiment site at the Marcell Experimental Forest, Minnesota, USA - June2015DPH_17_10... | ecosystem: Environmental > Terrestrial > Soil >... | reverse complement strand
CCGCGCAGCACGCGGGTGAAACGGTCGCGCATCTCTTGGGTCGGCTCGCCGATCGCAATGGTGCGGGTGACGTCGGTGGTGCCGTCTTCATATTGCGCGCCGGAATCGATCAGCAAGAGATCGCCGCGCGCGATGCGGCGGTTGCTCTTGCGGGTGACGCGGTAATGCACGATGGCGCCGTTCGGCCCGGCGCCCGAAATCGTCGGAAACGAGACATCCTTCAGCGCACCGGTGTCGCGGCGGAAGGTTTCCAGCGCCTCGACCGCGTCGATTTCGGTGAGGTTGCCTGCGGGCGCCTCGCGGTCGACCCAGGCAAGGAAGCGCGCCAGTGCGACCGCGTCGCGCCGGTGCGCCGCTTTCGTGCCCGCAATCTCGGTGTCGTTCTTGACCGCCTTCAAAAGGCTGACTGGATCGCTGCCGCGTAAAGGCTTGCCGCCGGCGGACGAGATCAGGCGGGTCAGGGCGTCGGCGGCGGTCGCGCTGTCGAGCGCGATGCCAGCGCCGCTTTTCGACAGCTCGATCAGCTTTGACGCCAGCGCGCCGGGCTCGACGACGGTGGCGGTTCGTTCGAGATGGTCGCGGACGTTGTTCGAGAGCTTGCGGTGATCGATGAACAGCGTCGGCCGGCCGCTCTTGGGCACCATGGCGTAGGACAAAGGCAGCGGCGTGTGTGCGACGTCGCCGCCGCGAATGTTGAAGGTCCAGGCGACCGCATGGCTATCCGACAGCACCAGCGCGTCGGCGCCGAGCTTGCCGATTTCGGCCTCGATCCGCTTCAGTTTGTCGGCTTCCACTTCGCCCGAAAATTGCGGGCCGTGCAGGGTGACGGGGGCGAGCGGCAACGCCGGGCGCTCGGTCCAGATGGAATCGACCGGGTTGCTATCGACCGCGACCAGTTCCGCGCCGGCCTTCGTGCAGGCGGTGGCGAGTTTCTCCGCGGCCGCCGTCGTATGCAGCCAGGGGTCGAAGCCAAGGCGGTCGCCGGCTGTGAGATGTTGAGCGAGCCAGGTCTCCGGCGGCGGATCCACCAGCGGCTCGACCCGCCACGCCTTGGTGTCGATCTGCTTGGCCGCCTGTAGCGTGTAGCGGCCGTCGACGAAGACGGCGGCCTCGCGGGCGAGTACGATGGCCATCCCGGCTGAGCCGGTAAAGCCGGTCAGCCACGCCAGCCGCTCCTCCGAGGGCGGGACATATTCGTTCTGCTGCTGGTCGGCGCGCGGAACGACGAACCCGGTCAGGTTGCGCTTTGTCAGTTCCTCGCGAAATGCGGACAAACGCGACGTCAAAGCGACGCCGGTCTCGGGTTCTTCGAAGGTCTGGAAGTGCGCCTCAAACATTGGGGGATACTATGATCTTCGGGGAGAACTGGGCAATCGACTCAATTCGCTTCCGATTCGGAATTTATTGTGATTGAATTGCTGCACCTGCGTTAGACGGGTTTGAATATTTCGTGACACCAGATGTCACGAAAGGTTCGAGAAAATTCTTTGGGTGGAATTCCAAGGCAGTTTCTTTACCAGCGTCGAGGGATTAACCATGCCCGTCTTCACCTTCGAGAAGATTTCGCCGTCGCCCCGCCGCGTGCCCCCGTCCGCGCCTGCCGCAGAAAAGCCGCGCAGCGTGATCGTTCAGATTTTGGACCGCTTCGTCGAGGCGCGCGTGAAGCGCACGGCCGTTGATGAAAAGGCGGGTCAACCGCGCCAGCGGAAGCCGGCGCAGTAAGTTCCTCATTCTTGTGAGGATGACGCTCCGAGGCGCCAAGACGCCTCCTCGCCATGAGGGTCTTTCATCAAGCTCTACCGCGCTTTATGCAGCAACAGGCTGCTCCAGCCCTCGATCCGGATGTGCCGCTCCAGAATGAGCCCGCGCGCGCGATAGGCCGCGATGACGGAAGGCGCCTGGGCCGACAATAACCCCGATAGGATGACGCGGGCCCCGCCGGCCAGATGCCGGGACATCTGTGTCGCCATTTGCCGCAGCGGGTTGGCGAGGATATTGGCCAGCACCAGGTCGAATGGCTGCCGTTGCCGCAACAGGGGGGCGGAAAAGCCGTTTCCCCAGGTCACCTCCACGAACGGGCCGACGCCGTTCAGCCTCGCGTTCTCGGCGGCAACTTTCACCGACAAGGCGTCGATGTCGCTCGCCAGCACCTGATCGCGGAGCGCCCTGGCGGCGGCAATCGCCAGCACGCCGGTGCCGGTGCCGAGGTCGAGCACCCGCCGCGGCCGATGCGCCTTCAGGAGCCCGCCGAGCAGCAGCAGGCAGCCGCGGGTGGTGCCGTGGTGGCCGGTGCCGAAGGCGAGCGCTGCCTCGATCTCGATGCCGAGCCGGTTCGGCGCCACCTTGGCCCGGTCGTGCTGGCCGTGGACGACAAAGCGCCCGGCATGGACCGGCACCAGCTCGTCGAGCGTGGCCCTGACCCAATCCTTCGGTTCCACCGTGTCGAACTGAACGGCCCGCGCGGCTTCCTCGCCGGCGGCAAGCCGCACCAGCTCGCGGATCGTGTCCTGGTCGGGAGCATCGGCAAAATGCACGGTGATGTCCCATCGCCCGGTCGGGCCCTCAAAGGCAGCGACCGCGGCCTCACTCTCATCGAGGCTTTCGGACAGCAAATCCGAGATACGCCGGGCGGATTGTTCGTCGCCGATGGCGAACGTCACGCGATGGGTCAGCGGAGTGATCGTTGGGGTCATTGGGGGATGATGGGCTTGTTTAGATGTGATAGGCAGTCCACTCCCTATGGCGCAGTTTAAAGCTTCATTCACCTTGTTCTTATAGGTTCCCCCTTGCCTGAGCTCTTCCGGCGAGCGACTTTTGCGCTGAGCTTCAGGTCTGCGAAGTCTGTTGGTTAAAAACAGATTAATACGCAAAGGCATAGCGGCAACTCTCAAACCATCCTTTGAGGCGTTTCATCTGCCGGCTCAAGCAGCCGGCGCCGCTTCCATCCGCAGGGCATCATCTTCCGCATGGTTAAGTTTTGGTTAAAGACAGCGCTCCATCTTTTTGAATTTGCTAGCTGATCGAGCATCGCGAACGCTGGATATCGCGCGGTTGCGTGCTGCTCACCATTCTCCCGACATTCAGTCGTGACATGCCGCTTCGTGTGCGACACGAACTGTCCGGCTCTGTTCACGTGTAAAATCTGAACAGCTTTATCTTCCTGCTTAATCGCTGAACCCATCGGGAGAGATTTTGTGAAGCGCCAACTTGGTCTTGCTGCCGCATGTTCACTCGCGTCAGCATTGTTGGCGCCGCTTCACGCGGCGACCGAACCAGGTTCGGGCGATACAAGGCTTCATCTCGAGGCGTGCACCAAATGGACCGAACAAAACGGCAGCTTCGGCTTCACCAACGGGTGCGGCGAGCCGGTGGCGCTGTTGTTCATCCAGCTTAACGGCGAGCACCGGTTTGATCGCGTGGTCAAACCGGGCGAGCGTTTCGATATCGGCGTCTCTGAAAAAATCATCAAGGCCACGAGTTGGCTTTTTACGGCCTGCCCGGCCGAATACGTTCCGAACTTGCCCTTCACAGCCGAAAACCAGACTCAGATATCGAAGAGCCAATATGAATGCGTCCGGAAGTGAGGGGGCTATTGTTGCAGTAAAACTGACGCACTACCTCTTATCCACATCACTGCACAGGCAACGCAGCGCCCATCCATAGACCTATGCACCGGAACATACCGCGACAATTCAAGACGTTGCGGAACCAGGCTGACACAGGCTTAGATCGATTTTCGCGGACGGCGGTGTGATCAATGCGGAACGGGCTTTACTCCATCCACATCCACATGACCGACGGCGTGAAGGGCCGCGACAGCGGCGTTCTTATTCTCAGGGATGGTCAGCTTTTCGGCGGCGGCCCCTACTTCTGGTCGGTCGGCCGCTACAGCGTCGGCCAAGGCAGCGGGAATCAAGGCACCTGGAAGGGTGAGCTCGTCACCAATCAGCACACCCCCTTCAGCGATCCCTTTGTCCGGCCGCTGTTCGGCGGGCAGGAGGTCTCCAGCGGATTTACGGGCACGTTTTCAGATGACTCATCCGAGGTGTTCGGCACGACGCTAGTGGGAACGCGCAGCCTCAGCTTTCGCGCGGTGCTGAAGCGGCTGGTGGACGGGTAGGGAAGAACTGAAGGAGCCGAAGGCGCTTAGTGGAATTTAACGTTGTGCGGTCAACTTGCCCAACATGCTTTCTGAACGACTTCGCCAGCTGCCCTACCTGGTTCACACCAATAGAGAACTCGGCTTGATGCTACGCGGCATCAAGCCGCTCGCATACTTCATGGATATCGCCGGTCGTGAGCCGGACAGCTGTATTCGGTATTGGCGAATGTTCGACAGGCATGTTGCTTCAGGCCGCCTGATAAGACGTGAAATCATTGAAGCTCTCCCAAACGCGCCACAACTGGAAAGTCGGAGCCTGTTTTACGCTTTACCGGGACACGAGTGGCGGATTGATGCCATGCTTATGCTCCTTAAAGAACCCGGCGCTTGGTCCGATGACCGCGAATGGCGCTTTGGCGAGTTGCTCGGCTACGAGGAGTGGCAGAATGACTATTGGCGGACCTACCGTCCTTCGCGCACGGGCGCCTAGTCTGTTTTCCACTTTCAACGAAGGCTTTGAAAACACCGTGGTCATCCCCAGCCCGTCCACATCTCATCCACAGGTTATCCACCGCTTATCCAAACAGCGTGCGATGATCCCGCAAGATTACCCGCGCGGCGTTGTGGCCGGGCGCGCCGGTGACGCCACCGCCGGGATGGGCGCCGGAACCGCAATGATAAAGCCCTTTCAGCGGACCGCGATAGTCGGCATGGCCGAGCATCGGCCGCGCCGAGAACAACTGGTTCAGCGTCAGCGCGCCGTGGAAGATGTCGCCGCCAAGTAGCCCAAACTGGCGCTCGAGGTCGAGCGGCGAGAGGATTTGCCGCCCGATCACGCTTGCCGCAAAGCCGGGCGCATAACGGTCCACGGTCGCGACCATGAGGTCGGCGACCTCCTCGCGGTGGTCGTCCCAGGACCGTCCATCGGAAAGTTCCGGCGCGACATGCTGGCAAAACAGGCTCGCGACATGCCGGCCCCGCGGTGCGAGGCTGTCGTCCAGCGTCGAGGGGATCAGCATTTCGACGATGGGCTCCCGGCTCCAGCCGGTTTCGCGGGCGTCCTGCCAGGCGCGGTCCATGTAGGCGAGACTCGGCGCGAGGATGATGCCGGAGGTCAAGTGATCGCCTGTTCCGGGCCGCGCGGAGAACGAGGGCAGGGCGGTGAGCGCGACATTCATCCGGAAAGTGCCGGAGCCGTTGCGCCAGTTGCCGATGCGCTTGCGGAAGTCGTCAGGCAAGGCGCCTGACGGTACGAGGCGGGTATACAGCAGTTTCGGGTTGACGCTGGAAGCGACATATTTTGCGCGGATGGTTTCTCCGGTGTCGAGCACGACGCCGGTGGCCCGGTCGCGCTCGACGATCACCTCGCGCACCCCGGCATCGAGCGTGATCTCGGCGCCGGCCAGTTGCGCGGCGCGTGCGATGGCCTGGCTGATCGCGCCCATGCCGCCGATGGCGTGGCCCCAGACACCCTTCTTGCCGTTCACTTCTCCAAAAGCATGGTGCAGCATCACATAGGCGGAGCCCGCAGCATAAGGGCTCGCGTAATTGCCGACGATGGCGTCGAAGCCGAACAACGCCTTGATCAGGTCGCTTTCGAACACTTCATCCAGCATTTCGCCGGCGGAGCGCGTGAACAGGTCCAGCAACGTCCGCTGCTGCTCCAGCGAGAGTTGTCGAAGGATATTGGCTGACCCAAGTGCGTTGAATCCTTCGCGGATCGCGCCCACGCCAAAGCTGTCGACCAGGTTCGGCGGCGCGCGCAGCACGAAGGCGCGCAGCACATCGGCGATTTCTTCAAGCTTGCGGTTGAAGCCGTCGAGTTTTCCGGCGTCGCGCGGGCTGAGCTCGGCGAGATACTCTCGCGTGCGGCCTTCGCCTGTCAGCAAATAGCGGCCGCCGGGGGCGGGCAGGAAATTTTGCGCGCGGCGCTCGACGATCTTGAGGCCATGTTCGCTGAGTTTCAGGTCAGAAATAATTCGGGGGTTGAGCAGGCTCACCGTATAGGCGGCGACCGAATTGCGGAAACCGGGAACGAATTCCTCCGTCACCGCCGCGCCGCCCACCACCTTGCGCCGCTCGACCACCTTCACCCGCAGGCCGGCAGCCGCGAGATAGGCCGCGCAGGTGAGGCCGTTATGTCCGGCACCGATGATGACGACGTCCGTTTCGTTCATGTGGGCTTGGTCCCTCGCGTCATTCCGGGACACGCGCAGCGTGGACCCGGAATCTCGCGCCGCAATCTCTGGATTCTCCGATGTACAATAGTACATCGTAGTTCGCATCTTCGATGTGGCCCGGAATGACGAACAAACTACATAGCGAACCCGTGGCCGGTAGAGGAGTGGATTTGACATTCGCGACAGGCCTAGCCGCAAACTCAGAAGGCGAATGTCAAATCCTAAACTCCACTAGAAAACTATATTTGGCTAGTGGTCCTTTGATTCTAACATTCGCAAAAGTGGCCGCTGCGAGGGGGATGCGAATGTTAGAATCGGACCACTAGCACAGCGGTTTGATCGGGCCCACATTGCCCACGTCCCAGCCATGTGCTCCATTGCCGCCTCTCGCCGTCCGAAAACACCCTGCCGGAGCCTTCATGACATCCTCTGATCCGCACCCGACCGCGCAGGAACTCCCTGCGGGCCGCAACCGGCTGGTGCTTCTGACTTACACGGCGGCGATTTTCGTCAGCGCGCTGTTGCTGTTTTCGGTGCAGCCGCTGTTTGCGAAAATGGTGCTGCCGCGGCTCGGCGGGTCGCCCGCGGTGTGGTCGGTGGCGATGGTGTTTTTCCAGTCGCTGCTGCTCGCGGGCTATGTCTATGCGCACCTTCTGATGCGGATCAAAAACCGCCTGATTCCGATCGTGGTGCATCTGGTGCTGCTGCTTGTCGCTTTTGCCTCATTGCCGCTGGCGATCGCGGCGCGCTGGGGCGAGCCGCCGACCTCAGGCTATGCGATCTGGCTGCTCGGCCTGTTTGTGGCCTCGATCGGGCTGCCGTTCTTTGCCCTCGCGGCGAACAACCCGCTGCTGCAAGCCTGGTTCGTCCGCACCGGCCATCCTGATGGCGCCGATCCCTATTTCCTCTATGCCTCGTCCAATATCGGCAGTTTTCTCGCGCTGCTGTCCTATCCGCTGGCGCTCGAGCCGATCTTCACGCTCAGAACGCAAAACCTGATCTGGACCGGCGGCTATGGTGTGCTGATCGTTCTGATCGCCGCCTGTGGATTCCTGCTGTGGCGTTCGCCTGCTTCGGTAGCGACGACGCTTGCTGCAGAGAGTGCCGCGCCTGCGCCCTCCTGGGCGACGCGCGTGCGCTGGGTGTTTTTGGCTGCGGTGCCGTCAGGCCTTCTGATCGCGGTGACCGCGCATATTTCGACCGACGTCGCCGCTGCGCCACTGTTGTGGGTGCTGCCGCTGTCGCTCTATCTGCTGACCTGGGTGCTGGTGTTCCAACAGCGCCCGCTGCTGCCGCACAAATGGGTACTGTGGGCGCAGCCGGCGGCGATCGCGGGCGTCATCGTGCTGCTTGCTGTCGGCGGCGAACAGAACCTGCTGCTGACGCTAGGCGGTCATCAGCTCTGTTTCTTCGTCATTGCGATGGCCTGCCACGGCGAACTCGCGCGTACGCGGCCGCCTGCGAAATATCTCACCGGCTTCTACGTCGCGCTGTCGTTCGGCGGCATGGTCGGCGGGCTCTTTGCCGGGCTGATCGCGCCGAACGTGTTTTCCTGGGTGGCGGAATATCCGATCCTGATTGTGCTCGCCGCGCTGTGCCGCCCGATCCAGGACCAACGCTGGCCGCGCTTGAGCCGCTGGGTCTGGCCGTTCGTCGTGCTGCTCGCGCTGGTCTTGATCGTGCCGTCGCTGATGAAAGGCGAAGTTTTCGACTGGTTCGAGGAAAACCGGGTCTATGTGGCAGGCGGCGTCGCCGTTTTCGGCATGCTGCTGGCGCTGGTATTCAATAGTGCGCGTCTTAAGCTCGCCGCGGTGGCGGCGCTGGCGCTGGTGCTGATCCGCGTCTATCCCGCCGAAGACGGGCGGGTGGACACCGTTCGCAGCTTCTTCGGCGTCCACAAGATCCTGACGACACCGACCGGCCAGTACCACGTGCTGATGCATGGCACCACGATTCACGGCGCCCAGAAAATCACCAATGATGATGGTTCGAAGGTCGAGGGCCGGCCCGAGCCGATCACCTATTACCACAAGGACGGCGGCATCGGTCAGGCGATCACGGCGGTCCGCGAGCGCAAGGGTGCGCCGCTGCGGGTGGCGGCGATCGGTGTCGGCTCCGGCACGTTGACCTGCGCCGCGGAGCCGGGTGAGACCTGGAAGTTCTTCGAGATCGACCAGTCGATGGTCGATACCGCGCGCGATCCGAAATATTTCACCTATGTCCAGAACTGCCAGCCGGACCTGAAGCCGGTGATGGGCGACGCGCGGCTGACCTTCGCCCGCGAGCCCGACGGCGTCTATGACCTGATCATCGTCGACGCCTATTCGTCGGACGCGATCCCGATTCATCTCGCGACCCAGGAGGCGATGAAGATCTACAAGGACAAGCTCAGCCCGCACGGCATCGTTTTGATGCATGTCTCGAACCGGCATCTGGAATTGGCGAGCGTCGTGGTCGGCATCGCGGACGCCAACGGGCTGAAGAGCTGGGTCTACAATGAAGACTCCGGCCGCGACGGCGAATATATCTTCGCGACCAATGTCGTGGTGTCGGCGCGCAACGAGGCCGACGTCGGCAACCTCGCTTCCTCCGATAAATGGGAAGAAACCGAAGCTAATGCCAGCCAGCGGGTCTGGACCGACGACTATTGCAACGTCCTGGGCGCGGTCTATCGGCGGCTTCGCGACGGCGAGTAGCGACTTAAAGTCGTTTTTATCCTCCGCGTGGGTGCGAACCGGTCGCATTGATGGAACTCCAGAGATCGCTCCGGCGTTGTGGCATGAAACATGTCCCAATTGTGCCGCCGCACGCCGTTCGAACATGGGCAGTGTGACGAGATCGGCACCCGATCCGCTGGAGGAAATGTCATGCCGAATATCAACGTCAAATGGCTGTCGGTCATTGTGTTGTCGGTCGCGCTGTCCGGCGCGGTTTATGCAGCCGGCCGAGGCGGGGGCGGTCACGGCGGTGGTGGACATGGCGGCGGCGGCCACTTCGGTGGCGGACACGGTGGTGGCGCTCACTTTGGCGGCGCTCGCGGCGGCGGAGCGCATTTCGCCGGAGGCGGACGCCATTTCGGTGGCGGCCGGGCGGCAGTCTCGCATTCAGTTGGCGGTCGCGCGGCGTTCTCCCGCGCCGCCGGTGGCAGCAGTTTCCGGTCTAACAATGCCGGCCGCGATTTGAGCCGGCAGAACGTAAATAGCCGTGCCGCAAACATCCACGCCAACGCCGTTCATCACGCGCTGGCCGCGGGCGCCGTCGCCGGTGCGCTGCATAACCACAGCGGGTTGAACAATCCCGCGGCCCGCGCGCACATCTCGGCAGCTGCCGCGACCGCCGGATGGCAGGGTCACGGCCGTCACGGTGGATGGTGGCGTCATGCCAATGGCGGATATGGTTGGGTCGGTCCGCTGTTCTGGCCGTTCGCCTATTACGATCTCTATGGCTACGCGATGTGGGGCTACGATCCCTCGCTCTGGGATTACGGTTACGGCGATATCTATGCCGGCATCTTTGCGCCTTACGGCTATGGCGACCTGAGCGGCTATCTGCCGTCAGGCAATGCGCCATCGTCATCGGGCGGCGCCGCGCCGGCGAATGAACCGAATGAATTGGCGCAGATGTGCGGCGAGGACACTCAGGAAATCGCCGGCCTTCCGATCGACCAGATCCAGCAGGCGCTCAACCCGAACGACGAGCAGCGCAAGGCGCTCGACGACCTCGCCAATGCGTCGATCAAGGCTGCCCAGACTATCAAGACTGCCTGCCCGTCGCAGGTGGTCTCGACCGCGCCCGCCCGCCTGGCGGCGATGCAAACGCGGCTGGAGGCGATGATCTCGGCGGTCAACACCGTCGAGCCGCCGCTCGATCATTTCTACGGCCTGCTCAGTGACGAACAGAAAGCGCGCCTGACGGCGCTTGGCGAAGATCTACGGCGCGGTCGCGCGGATAACGGCGTGCTGGCGCAGGGCTGCGGCCAGGGCCAGGCCGGTGCAACCGATTGGCCGGCGGACGAGATCGAGCAGCGGGTCCATCCGACCGATGCCCAGCGCGCGAGCCTGAACAATCTGAAGGACGCGAGCGCCAAGGCTGCCGACATGCTCAAGGGCACCTGCGAGCCCAACGAGGCCTTGACGCCGCCGGCACGGCTTTCCGCCGCCGGCAAACGCCTGGACGCGATGTTGCAGGCGGTCGAAACTGTCAAGTCCGCGCTCGACGATCTCTATGCCGAACTGAGCGATGAGCAGAAGGCGCAGTTTGAAGCGATCGGGCCGGCGCGCGATGTCGCCCAGGCGTCGGCGTCGGACGACACGGCCCCGTCGTCGCGGCACTCCCACCACCGCCATCACGCCAGCGTGGTCGGCCTCGTCCGCCGGCTGGTTGGGTTTTAAAGCGGAACGATTTTGGTTGAATTCCTCTATCAACGGACGCTATTTCACCTCTCCCCGCAAAGAGGGCAATGTCGGCGCCGTCGCGTTCAGCGGCAGCGGTGATTTTGCGACAGGTGACTTTAGCGACGCAAAGGTGATCCGGAAATTCGGCGACGTGCCGGACGATCTTAGCGTGTCGTGATGGAGCGCGTGATTACGGATACCACTTAGCCGGCGCCGCCGGGATCGTCGTACATCCGCTTGCGCATTTCGATATCCTCCTCGCTTCGCCGCTGCTCCGCGGCGATCCGGCGATCGAGAAGGCGCGCATAGCTTTCCGCAAACGCCTGCACGTGGGCATCGGTGTCCGTAAGCCAGTCCGCGACTTCCTGTTTCTTTCGGATATAGGCCTCGACGAACCCGAATGCGCCGGCGACGACCCCGGTGCTCTGAAGGATGATTTCGATGCCGCCAAGCAGCGGGTCGCCGGCTGGCAGCGCCCGCACCACCGCCTTGCAGGTCTCGTTGAGGAAAGCTTCGCCGTGATAGCTCGACATCACGCGGATGACGAATTCGATATCCTCACGGTTGCCGGTCTGGACGTAGGGAAGAAGCGCTACGCTGAGCGCGGTCGAAAACTCCGGAAAGCTACTTGCCAGCCAGCGGCCACCGCGAAACTGGAACATTGGATCGCCGCTTGCGAACAACGGCCGTACTCGGGCGACGGCATGGCCGGCGATGCCCGCGAAGGATTTTTCGAGGCCGTGAAAGTGGAACGGAATCTCTTCATAGTTGCCGTCGTCCTGCCGTACCACCGCATGGGCCAATCGCTCACCAAAGAAATCGAACACCTTCGCCGGCTGGCTTTTGGCGATCAACCCCAACACACGCTCCGCACGCGATTCGATCTGACGAAGGTGCACGAGGCTTTTGAGAACAGCGTCCGTTTGCCCTGCGGTCAGGGCGCATAGCGGAGACCGTTCCTTCGGCAGAGACCAGACGAGGTTCACCCAACGCGCGTCGCGCCGTTCTGTAAAATATTCAATCGCCGGCAGGAAGATCGTCTCGATCAACCCTTCGGGTGCATCGCCATACCGCCTGCCGAAAGCCGACATCACCTGCACCAGAACGGCATCTTCCTTCCTCTTGATCCCGAGCGCCAGAATCCTGCACAACAGCGCCGGGGCGAACTCCGGCGCGAACTGGAGGTAGTGAGCCATTTCGACCAAATGCTTCTCTTGCGCCAGCCACTCCGCGATTTTGGCATCCATCTGCGCTCGCTGGTCACTTTGGGCAAGGCCGCTCAGCATGACGCCAAGAAAGCTGGTCAGGCGCTTATCGAGCCTGTCGACGAATCCCAGCACCACCAGCGGCTTGGCCTGGCTCAATTTCTGCAGGAACTGGCCGAAAGCCGGGAAAGTCGAGAGATCGTCAGCTTCCGTTTGCGCGCAACGCCGCATGATCGCGAACCATTCCTCGGCGTTGGCCTCGTCCACCTCGGCCACGAACTCGGCGATGTGTTCTGTCCTGTAAGCCGCCTCTTCTTCGTAACCAAAATTCGAGTCGTCCCATGCGGGCGAAAATACGGACTCGAAGCCGACGAGGGTCTTGTAGATCGTGAATTCCTTGTCCGCATTGGCCGTATCCCGAAACCGAATAATGCTGGCATCGAGCGCGTCGCGGGCCCGCTGCACGGCGGCATCGGGACCCAGGGCGCCGATTCCCTGATTGCGCTCGTAGAGCCTGAGCGCCTTCTTTTCGATGGTCTGCAGCATCTCATAGGATTCGGTGAGCGCGACACTCGAAAAGAAGTCGATGATCGTAGCGCTGTTTTCAAGGATGGTAACCAGAAGCTCGTTCGCGTATCTGCTGCCGTTCGGCGTGCGCGTTGCCTCGAACAGGGCCAACTTAGTTCGGCGCTTTTCGACTTCGGAAGGCGCCGTGCAGTAGAGTTCGGTGAGCACCTCGATCGCCTGTGCGCGCATGCGCGCGAGCGCGTCGCTCGGCAGGGCCGAGCCCTGGTTCAACGTCATGCTGCTATAAGTGCTCGACACTCCGTGCACCTCTGTTTTGAGCGCCTCGCCGAGGACTTCCAGAAGAACCGGCCGGAGCGGATCGATATGAATCCGGTCCATGCCATGGATATTTTGGACCAGCACGGTCTGCACGTAGGGACCTGCCTGTTTCCAAACGTCGAGATTATGTTGCGAAAGCCGCTCGGCAGCTCCGAGCAGATGCTTGCGCTCTTCGTCGCTTTCCGCGCCTGGGAACAGCTCGCAGACCGCGACGAACGTCGCCTCGACATCGACGTAGCGGAGAAAGGTCAGGATATCGGCGACGATCTCGACGATCCGTTCGATCGTGACTCCATCGACGTTGCCGAAAGGCGTCTCGATCGGACGCGGTTTCGTCAGCCGCGCCGACCGGACCGCCGCGACAAGCTGACCCCTGATCTCTGGATAGACACTTTGAAGATCGTCGTAGTTCGGCAGAACATAGTCGCGAAACCGTTCGAGCAGTTCGTAACGCGCGTTGTTGTCGGCGCACTCGGCGAGCGTCTTCAGCGCACCGCGGTCAAACAGCTCCTTGCCGCTCAAGAGCCGCTCGTGGTCGTCGAGCGCCTTCTGGAACTCATAGCCCGCGGGCAGCAGGTGGGTTTTCATAATGTTCTGTAGGCGCTGCTCGATCGTCTCGAACAGCTTTCCCCCGAAGCCCGCCAGCATGGGTTTTTTGTAAATAATGTCGTGCTCCATTTCGGACCAGGCGTGGTTCAAGGTCGTCTGGACCTGGATCTCGCACCGCAGGCCGCTGAAACGCGCATATTCGGGCAACGCCGTGCGGTTGGCCTTCAGCGTCACCACGTAGTTACTGGATATGAACAGATTGGCGGCTTCCGTGTGTCCCGGAACCGGATGATGAATCTTGGTCCGATCCCAATCGACGTCAAAATTATCCTGAACGATGCCGCTTTGCCCAAAGTGCGACACATCCGAGTTCGTGTAGAAAATCAGCCGGCAACCGGCCAAATCCTTGATCTCGTCTTCGAGCGATGGCGTCGTGAGCTTGGCGCGGTCTTCAAGCTTCTTGCGAAGCGACTTCGGGTTTTTTGCTCGCTTCTGGAGTTGCTGGAGCCGCAACTTTTCTGGATAGGCGTCGATGGCGGCCTGCAGAATGGCCGCTACCGTCTCCGCGAGCGCCGCGTAGTCGGCAAATTTCGATCGGGCGTAGGTTTCAAAATCCATGAGATCGAATGTCATGCGAGGATGGAGTAGTTAAAAACTCCGATGTAGATACCAGGGCAGCAACTACGAGGAAATATCGCTCGCAGAATCGACCCACGGATTGAACACGGGGGCGTGTGCCTTTTGATAATCGCTGACATCACGGGACACGATTGTCAGCCCGTGATGAAGCGCTGTCGCCGCAATGATGAGGTCGGGTTGCGAAAAGGTATGACCGACTCTACGACCGTCCTCGACCAATAGCCGCCATTTGAACATGATGTTCTCGGTGATGGCGAGGACGCGTTGCTCGAACATTGGCCGCACCTTGTGCGTCAGCCAATCGTTGAGTTCAGCCCGACGACTGGCGTCCACGAGTAGTTCAATGCCGAACCGGATTTCGGCAAAGGTCACCGAACTTACATAGAGGAGTTCAAGCGGTTGAGCGGTAATGAAGGCGAGAACTTTGCGTTCTGGTTTGGGGCGTCGCAGTTCTGAGAGTATATTGGTGTCGAGTAGCCAGCCGCTCACAAAGAGACCTCGCGCACAGGCCGCACAGGCATTTGTGTGCGCCTCGGTTCGATGTCGATGTCTCGATGCGGAGAAGCCTGCATTGCGGCGATCAAGGCTTCGCCGGTGAGATCGCCTTTGAGACGGCGGAATTCATCGGCTGAAATAACAACAACTTCATCCCGCCCATGGACGGTTACATGCTGCGGGCCAACGCTGTGAACGCGGCGCACCAATTCGCTGAAGCGGGCTTTCGCATCCTGCAACAGCCACCGTCCCGACTTTACGATCCGCGTGCGCCGTCGGGCCTTTATCGCCTTGGTTTTCGATTTTACGATTCTGGTCATGCTGACCAGAATAACACAAACGATAGCCTCGCTTCAAAGATTCTCCTATTGATGGCGGCACTACCTGTCTAAGCCATTGAAAATATGTTAGTTTTATGCAGGGTGGCTGTGCCAAATCCCGCGCATTGAATCTAACTTCACCAAGCTTTAAGCGCGGATGCGTGAGGCGCCGGCCGGACTCGCGGCGATGACCGCGCGCCGGTCGACCACCGCATGGTGAAACTGTTCGAGCACGAGGCCATAGGCGGAGAGATCGCCTTCCTCGATTGCGCCGTCGTCGTAGCATTCGAGTGTTTCGCGCAAGAATTCGTCAGCCTCTTCCTGGAGGGCGTCGAGTTCCTCGACCGAGTCGGTCTTGCGCACCTGCGCGATCGCCGCCAGCAATTTGTCGCGATGCTCGCTGGTCAGTGATCGCTCGTCGCGCTTCATGTAATGGCGCAACCACGCCGCACCCGAGCCGAGTACCGAGAGCAGCAGGATGCCGCCCCAGAAATAGTCGCTGTATTTGTCCAGGAAGGTCCGCTCGGTGCCGTCGATATAGGCCGCCGCGCCCGGATGCGCCGGGATCGCCGCGTCCTTGTCGGTGTCGGGCTTTTCGATCTTCGAGGCGGCAGGGTCTGTCCTGACGAGCGCCGGTCGTACGTTAAACAGCGCGCGGGTGAAGGCGCCGGCCGCCGAGTCCGACAGCGACTTCGGCGCCACGATCAGGTGGCTGACGCTGACCGTATCGACCGTGTCGTCGGGGCGGGCAGGGGACGTGGTGAAAGAGCTGCCGGGAATTTCTTCCGACTCATAGAGCGGGTGCTTGTGGGCGAGCGCCTCCGAGACGTCGATGGCGAGAAAGGCCGGCTCGCCACGCAAACGCGCGGTCGTGGTGATGGCGTCGGCCGTGATCTTGCTGTCGAGCGGACCGACCGTCATGAACGCATCGATCGAGGGATCGCGCACCATGTCGGTGACCTGCGAGGTGGAGAACCGCGAGATCGTCACCTTGTCGGGGTTGAGGCCGGACTCGCTCAAGATCACCTTGAGCAGCGCGACGTTGACCTCGGTGCGGCCGAGAACGCCGATACGATGTCCGTCGAGATCGGCAATCTCCTTGATCTTCGATTTGGTGTCTTTCTTGGCGCCCTTGCGCGGCGCACCGGCGGGCGTCCACAGCACGACGACGTTCTTGCGCAGAACGGCAACCGATCCGGCCCCTTTGGGTATCTCCTCGTCGGCGCGGCCCACGGCCAGGTCGGCTTCACCGGCCGCGAGAAGTCCGAGGCTTTCGACGGCGCCGGCGGTCGAGATCACCGTCAGCCGGACCGGACTTCCCTCATTGATAAACGTCTGCGCCAGATTCTGGATCAGCTTCTGATCGTCGCTTCCGGCCGGTCCCACGGCAATTCGCAAGGTCGTCGGCCGCGACAGCAGGAAGGCCGCGCCGGCAATCGCCGCGAAGATCAGAAGTGCTGCGGCAATGAGCAGAAACGGCGAACTCCTCTTCCGTCCTCCGGAAGCCAGGTTCGCTTTCAAACCGTTCGACACAGACATGTTGCCGCCAGGTGAGGTGTGATCCCCAGGGGCCGTTGCAGCCCGAGGGATGTGCTGGACCATCCTAGCACGCTCCGGGGGTTTGCGGGCTAGACTTTGCGAAGTAGGTGGACGGTGGGTGTTGAGGTGACGCACGAACTTCGGAAAACGGGCACCAGGATTTGTGTTGGCGGCGTCCGGCCGGCCATCACCAGGCCGGGCGAATCGCGTAACGATGTCCTTGTTTCGGAGATGGTTCGTTTAGCTTGCGCATAAACTCCGGTTGAGGGGCCTGCGCGCTCATTTTGAACACGATTTTGCGGAAATCGTTATGCCTTGTTGTGAAACAGGCAGTTTGGCCCGGCTAGTGCCTGCGGCGCTGGGACGCGACGGGGCCGAATGCGCTCACCAAGGAGAGCGTGCCGTGCGGTTGCGCTGTCTGGTTGGATTGTCGCTCCTCGCCGCCGGTCTGGCGGCCTGTTCGCAGGACATCGAAACCACTCCCGAGCAACGCGCCTGCATTGCCCAGCACTACGCCCCCTACGATGCACGACAGCTCAACCAATGTGTCGACGTGTGCAGGGTGTGCATGAAGGGCAATATGGTGACCTGCAACACATCGTGCAGGTTGCGCGGCGCGAGTTAGGCTCCAGCTTAAGGGCTTGACCCGCCCGTAAAGGCATTGAATCGTTAGTTCTTTCAGGCTCGCGCCAAAATGTTTGAAATTGGTATTATTGGCATCATTGTACTGGCGGTCGGCTATTGGGTTACTCTATGGCTGATGGGTCGCCATGACGACGTGCTGCATGGTGATTTCGTTCATACCGAGCAGGGTGCCGAGACGCCTCCGCCCCCTGCTCCGTCCTTACCCGTCAAACCGCCGTTCCCGGCGAGGCCGCCGGCCGCCAAACCTTCCGAGGTCAAGCCTTCGCGGATCAAGCCTGCCGCCGTGAAGTCTGCTCCCGCCGAGACGCTTTCCGTATCTGCGGCGCCATCATCGCCGCCCGCAGATCGCTCGGATACGCTGCAAGCGCTGCTGACGTCCATCAAGCGGGACCTGAAAGACGCCTCGCAACTCTAGCCGCACTCATCAATTCGAAGAAGTGTTCGTCAGTTCGGGTAGTAGCGCGGCTGCTGTTGATAGTAGGAGCGCGGCTGCTGCTGCTGGTATTGATAGCTGTACCCGTTATAGACCGGCTGCTGTTGCTGCTGTTGTTGTTGCTGCTGCTGATAGTCATAAGCCTGCCCGCCATAGACGCGCTGGCTTGAGCGCGGCGCGGGATAGCGCTGGTCGGTCGAACTGCCGTCGGCCGGATAGATATAGCCGTCATCGGCCTGCTGTTGCGGCGGCTGCTGCACCGGGCGACGGCCGGAGAAATATTGCGGCTGCGGTGTCAGCACCATCGGCCCGCCAGAATCGGAATATTGCTGTTGGGGTTGCGCCAGCTCGGCGCGGGCGACGGCTGCGTTGCGGCGCGGATTGCGCGCCAGCGCGACCGTGGACGAGCCGGTCAGCGTGACCATGGTGTTGAGCACGCCCTGCTCCTCCACCAGCGCGTACAGCGTGGTGGCATTGGCCTTCGACAACCGCACGCAGCCATGGGAGGCGGGGGTGCCGAGCCGGCCTTCGGAATCGGTGCCGTGGATCGCATGTCCGATCTTGGTGAAGAAGATCGAGTGCGGCATCGGCGCGTCGTCGAATTCCTTGGAGTAGTGCTCCTCCTCCATGCGGAAGGCGCGGAAGCTGCCGTTCGGTGTCTCGCGCGACGGGATGCCCGTTGAGACCGGCCAACGGTAGCGCGCGACGCCGTCGACGGCGACGGTCATCACCTGCGCATCCTTGTCGATGGTGATGGAGACTTTGGCCTGTGCGGCGCCCGCGGCAAACAGCATCAGGGTCGTTGCAGCAACGAGAAGGGAACGCATTTTACTTTAGCCTCCCGGCCTTCGATTGTCGCACCGCACCCCGTCCCGCAAGCTAGTATGCCCGAACTCCGGACAGGGTTCCAGTAGCGCCTCGGCAAGAATCGGATTACTCATCCGGCATCGTTACGGCAGCCCTTGAGGGAAAACATACCGCGAAGTCCGTTCGTCTTCGTGACCGCAACATGGTGAGACTTTGTTGAACATGGAACTTGCGTGTCACGCCGGCGTTATAGCCCTATTCATGGATGAGGGCTTGCGAAGATGAACAAAGTAAAGACGATCAAGACTGCGGCGTATCCCTTGGAAATGCCGGCCGTGCGTTGGCTTGCGGCACCGGCATTCGCGCTCGCGCTGTTCGCCGTCCCTCATCTGGCGCATGCCCAGGGCGTTGCGGGCGGTATGGAGCGCGGCGCTGCTCAGGGCTCTTATGACGGCGGCCGCGTTGCGGGCCCGGTGGGTTCAGCGGTCGGTGGCGCCGTCGGTGCCGGTGTCGGCGGTGCCGTTGGTGCAGTCGACGGCATTCTCGGCATTCCTGGCCCGCGCTGCCACGGTCACTACAACCGCTACGGCCACTGGCGCTGCTATCGGTACTGAGTTTATCAACGTCATTCCGGGATGGTGAGAAGCGACAAAATTGGCTTTCAATTTTGTGCTGAACACAGACCTCAGATGCGCAATTGCGCATCGGGGAATCTCGAGATTCTCCGATGTGCAATTGCAAATCGTAGTTCGCTCGTTGCACTCGCGCCCCGGCGACAAGCGCTACGCGCTTGCGCTGGGAATGACCCCTACGGGGTCAATTCTTCAGCCGATATCCGGTCTTGAAGATCCACCACACCACGATCATGCAGATGACCAGGAACGTCAGCGTCATGCTGACGCTCAAGGTGACGCTGACATCGGCAATTTCGTAAAAGCTCCAGCGGAAGCCGCTGATCAGATAGACCACGGGATTGAATAGCGTGATGGTGCGCCAGCCCGACGGCAGCATGTTCACCGAATAGAAGCTGCCGCCGAGGAAGGTCAGCGGCGTCACCACCAGCATCGGGATCATCTGTAGTTTTTCAAAACCATCGGCCCAGATGCCGATGATGAATCCGAACAGGCTGAACGTCACCGCCGTCAGCACCAGGAAGGTCAGCATCCATATGGGATGATGGATGTGCAGCGGCACGAACAGGCCGGCCGTGGCGAGGATGATCAGGCCGAGGACGATCGATTTGGTCGCGGCCGCCCCGACATAGCCGAGCACGATCTCGAAATAGGAAATCGGCGCCGACAATATTTCGTAGATGGTGCCGACGAATTTCGGAAAGTAGATGCCGAAGGAAGCGTTCGCGATGCTCTGCGTCAAGACCGACAGCATCACCAGCCCCGGCACGATGAAGGTGCCGTAGCTCACGCCTTCCACCTGCGTGATGCGTGAGCCGATCGCAGCTCCAAACACGACGAAATAAAGCGAGGTCGATACCACCGGCGACACGATGCTTTGCACCAGCGTGCGCGCGGTGCGCGCCATTTCGAATTTGTAGATTGCGCGGATGGCCCTGTAGTTCATGGCTGCTCCCGCCGTACCAAACTGACGAAGATATCCTCCAGCGAGCTCTGGTTGGTCTCCAGGTCCGCAAAGCGGATGCCGGCAGTGCGGAGGTCTCCGAGCAGGCTGGTGATACCGGTGCGGTCGCCTTTGGTGTCGTAATTGTAGGTCAGGTCGCTACCCCCGTTCGAGAGTTCGAGATTGTAGGCGGAGAGCGCCGGCGGAATGGCGTCGATGCTGGATTGCAAGTGAAGCTTGAGTTGCTTCTTGCCGAGCTTCTGCATCAGGTTGGACTTATCCTCGACCAGAATGATCTCGCCCTTGTTGATGACGCCGACCCGGTCCGCCATCTCCTCGGCCTCGCCGATGTAATGCGTAGTGAGGATGATGGTGACGCCGGCGGCTTTCAAGGTCCGCACCACCTCCCACATGCCCTTGCGCAATTCGACGTCGACGCCTGCCGTCGGCTCGTCGAGGAACAGGATCTGCGGCTCATGCGATAGCGCCTTCGCAATCATCACGCGGCGTTTCATGCCGCCCGACAAGGTGACGATCTTGGAATCCTTCTTGTCCCACAGCGACAGATCCTTCAGCACCTTTTCGATGTGAGCGGGGTTCTTCGGCTTGCCGAACAGGCCGCGGCTGAAGCTCACCGTGCCCCACACCGATTCGAACGCGTCGGTGTGCAGTTCCTGCGGCACGAGGCCGATCATGGTGCGCGCCGCGCGGGCGTCGCTGATGATGTCGTGGCCGCCGACCGTGACACGGCCCGTGCTCAGATTATTGATGCCGCAAATGATGCTGATGAGCGTGGTCTTGCCGGCGCCATTCGGCCCGAGCAGCGCAAAGATCTCACCTTGCTCGATCTCCAGGTTGATGTCTTTCAGCGCCTTGAAGCCGGAGCCATAGGTCTTGGAGAGATTGGAGACGGAAATGATGGACGGCATGGCGGATGAAACGGTCTCGTAAAGGGAACGTCTTTTAGGACGTGAAATGAAAAAAGGCGAGGCGGGGACACACGCCACTTCAAATAGGAAGCGGGAACTTTTGTGCAATCCCGCACACCGTTTTTAGCGGTTGTTGGTGAGTTGCTTGTCGAAATATCCTGTTGCCAGGGATAAATCAAACAACCCGGCCAAATAACGGGTCACCGAGGAAGCGTCAGGGCCTTGTCAGCATGATGTCAGCATCAAAGAATCTTTGCATCGCTTTCCTGATGACGATGATGTTGACGGCGTCGCCGCAAGCGGTCCATGCGGCGGAGGTCGCCACCAAGCTCGGCAACACCGCGCCTTATAGCGGGCCGGCTTCCGCCTACGGCACGATCGCGCGCGCCGAAGCCGCCTACTTCCAGATGCTCAACGACCACGGCGGCATCAATGGCCGCCAAATCGAATTCCTCACCCTCGATGACGCCTATTCGCCGGCCAAGACCGTCGAACAGACCCGCAAGCTGGTCGAGCAGGACGATGTGCTGGCGATGTTCTCGTCGGTCGGCACCGCGCCGAATATCTCGGTGCAGAAATA
>Ga0208193_1000492_pt1 | contig 21239 bp, 19 predicted proteins | sample June2015DPH_17_2_FD_184716 | JGI IMG/M metagenome (GOLD analysis project Ga0208193, IMG submission 184716) | Peatland microbial communities from SPRUCE experiment site at the Marcell Experimental Forest, Minnesota, USA - June2015DPH_17_10... | ecosystem: Environmental > Terrestrial > Soil >... | reverse complement strand
AGGTAAGCCCCGTAACGGAAAGTTCATCGATGTAACGCTTGAGCGTACCGCTATCCAGCAGATCGCGTGTGATGTTGTCCAGCCAGATGCTCTGCCCCAGATCATGCAGTTCTTGTGTAGCCTTCATGGTGATAAAGCCTCCAAAACCTTGACTCTACTTGGAGTGGCGATAGTTCCAAAACGGTTCGAGGATTTTGTGAAGCCGCGTACCCATTCGAAAGCCTGGTCGGAAACCATATCCTCAGTGAAGGGCCAGCGCCAATTCCCGCCGGCACGCCCGGGGACGTTCATACGGGCTTCGCTGCCGAGATTCAGCAAGTCCCGCAGCGGGAGCCATGGCAAGTGTGCATCCGGGCTCGCCGTGAGTCGGTCGCCCCAGCGCCAACCGCAAAGCATTCGTAGGCCCAGGGGCGTTCACGCTTGGGTTTCGAGTTCCCCCAGTGAAGGACCGGCGATTCGCATTCAGTATATTCAGCCTGCATCCGCGCTCGCGCTGCAAACCGCCGCCAAAACGGGAGTAAGCTGTTGGGAGCGATTTATGATTAGCCGAAGACAGTTCATGAGCGCGGCTGCCGCCGCCTCGACGGCCTCCCTTGTGGCACAACAAAGTTACGAATGGGGCGGCCCAGTGCTCGACATACATCTCCATCTGCGGCCGAATGGCGAATCGAACTTCGCCCACATTGAGGGTAGCGGAGTAACCAGGGCTGTCCTCCTGACGCGCGTGCAGGCCGTTGACCAGGCAAAGGCGCTGGCGGAAAAACATCGGGGCCGCTTCGTGTGGTTCGTCAGCGCCGACGTCACGAAGCCCGAATCGGCCGGCCTGCTGACGAAAGCCGTTAAGGACGGCGCCCTCGGGTTGGGCGAGATCAAGTACCAGGTGCAGTGCGATGGCCCCGAGATGAAGCGCATGTACGCGCTCGCTGCGGAACTGAAGGCGCCGATCCAGATCCACTTCGGAGACGTGCCGCAGGCTTCGGGTAACGTGGTCTTCAACGGCGGATTCAAACGCTTCGACGCCATGCTGAAAGCGTTCCCAAAGACCAGATTCATCGCCCATGCGGACACGTTCTGGGTCAACGTGAGCTCAGACTACAATTACGACACCGCGTACCCTGAGGGTCCGATTAAGCCCGGCGGCCTCAGCGATAAGTGGCTTTCGGATTATCCGAACCTTTACGGCGACATGTCCGCGAACTCCTGCAATAACGCCCTGAACCGTGATCCCGAGTTCTCGACGGGTTCCTGGCCCGGCATCAGGACAAACTCATGTTCGGCTGCGACTGCTCGTGCTCCGACGGGCGTGGAGGAGGTCAGACGAACCCCTCGCCGCGGCTCCACGGGAAGTGCATCGCGCGCGCGACGCTGGCGGCGATCCAGAGTATTTCAAAACCCGAAGTTTTCCGTAAACTTCGTTGGGAAAATGGCACGAAGCTGTTGGGTCTGCCGAGCCAGGATTAGTGGCATTTTGCCTCCAGCCTACGCCGTCCGGCGCTGAGCCGTATGGTTTTTGGAGCGTCGACAATATGAGATTCGTCACTGACCGCTTCGTACTTCTGTTTCGATGGTCTGTTTCCCATGTCCTAAGCGTGGCGGCGCCCGCCGTTGCCGCGCAGGAAGCGCCGCGGCAGCCCATCGGGGCGTTTACTGCCGCGCAGGCTCAGTCGGGACGCGCCATTTACAATCAGAATTGTGACGGTTGTCACAGCGTCAATTTTGAAGGATCGGGCGAAGCCCCATCGCTCGCCGGGGACGCCTTCATGCGAGAGCATCGATGAATTTCGGCCAAAATGAAGCCGCGAATTTGTCCGCGCCGCTGACGGACGCGGAAAAAGAACAAAGCGCTTACACCCGCTCCCATTACACTAAGTACGAGTTTCAGGTTCCCGCGAGGGACGGCGCGAAGCTCTTCACCATCGTCTACGCCCCGAAGGACTCCACTCATGCCTGGCCGATCATGATGAAACGGACGCCTTATGGAATCCCGCCTTACGGGATCGACTGTTTCATGACGTCGATCGGTCCGACGGATTTGTTCGCGAAGGAGGGGTTCATCTTCGTCTATCAGGACACGCGCGGACGAGGCATGTCGGAGGGCAATTTCGAAGATATTCCGCCCCAGAATGTGGTTCCGAACGACGCCACCGATACTTGGGACGCCATCGACTGGCTGCTCCGTAATGTTTCCCATCACAACGGAAGAGTGGGCATGTGGGGCTCTTCCTATAACGGATTCACGGCTGGCTGCTCGCTGATTGATTCGCACCAGGCGCTAAAGGCCGTATCGCCCCAGGCGCCCACCGCCGAGCAGGGTAAAGGCGACGATGCCTATCACAACGGCTGTTTCTGCCTAGCCGCCGAATTCAACTTCTACGCCACCTTCACGCCGCGCGCGGGTGGCCCCGCGCCAGTGGCCGGGTGGCCCCCCGGGTTCGATTACGGCACGCCCGATATGTACGAATTTTTTCTAAGGCTCGGCCCGCTTTCGAACGCAAATTCCCGGTATTTCAAAAATACCAACCGGTACTGGAATGCCCTCCTCGCCCACCCCAACTACGACCAGTGGTGGCAGGACCGTTCACTTTCGCGCTACATCGATCGTGTGAAACCCGCCGTTCTCGTGGTGGGCGGCTGGTTCGATGCCCAGGACCTGACGGGGCCGTTCGCGCTCTTCAATGCCATCGAATCGAGCCACCCGGGCGCTTCCAACACTCTGGTCGTCGGACCCTGGAAGCACAGCGGCTGGTATTACGATCCCGGCGACACGCTTGGCAACCTGAGCTTCAACGTGAAAACCGGCGAATATTACCGGGAACACATTGAACTCGCCTTCTTCAAACGCCATCTCAAGGGGCAGGACGAATCCGAATTCCCGAAAGCCATCGTGTTCGAGACCGGCAGGAACGAGTGGCGCCGGTTGCCTGCGTGGCCGCCGGCTGGCATCGAACGGCGGCTCTTTCTCCGCGAGGGGGGCCAACTCTCCTTCGATGCCGCGGACGCAGCGGGATTCGATGAGTATGTCAGCGACCCGGCCCGGCCCGTGCCCGTCCTTCCGGAGTTCAACACCAATCCGCCGTTCAATTACTTCATGACCGAAGATCAGCGCTTCGCCTCGCGGAGGCCGGATGTGCTCGTGTATGCGACCGGCGAACTCGAAGAGGACATCGTCGTCGCCGGGGAGGTGGAGCCGGTCCTCACCGTGTCCACCAGCGGAACTGATTCGGATTTCGTCGTGAAGCTGATCGATGTTTATCCCGACGACTATCCCGACACGGAACCCACGCCGGACAAGGCCGCCGTGGTACGTAGAGGCGGCTATCAGCAACTCGTCAGAGGAGAGCCCTTCCGCGGCAAATTTCGCAACAGCACGCCGGAGAACCCCGCGCCCGAGCCGTTTATTCCCGGCGAGACGACGGTCATTCGATTTCGCATGCCCGCCGTGTTCCACGCCTTCCGCCGTGGCCATCGCATCATGGTCCACATCCAGAGTTCGTGGTTTCCGCTTGTGGATCGTAATCCGCAGACATTTGTGGATATTCCCAACGCCCGGCCGGAGGATTTCGTGAAAGCGGGCCAGAGAGTTTATCGCGGCGGCGGCGCCGGGTCGCACATCGTTGTCAACGTGATCGAAAACGCACGGGAAAGTGAATGGAAAACGAGATGAACTGGAATACGATCAAACCGGGTGTGATTACCGTCTGTACTTACTCGGGATTTGCACCGGTGTGCTTTGTCAAGGATGGCGAGCCGGCGGGTAAGGATATCTCTTTCCTCAAAAAGTTCGCCGCGGACTATGGAATGAAGGTGGAGTTCATTGTGCTTCCCTACTTCATCGGCATCTGGCGCGAACCGTGCAAAGGGTCGTGCGACATAGCGGCGGCTGGCATCAGTCCATGGCAGGCAAGGAAGAAGGAATCTCCGGGCGCGGTCTGGACTGAGGATTACTTCCATGTTCAGCGGTCGCTGCTGATTCGGAAGGCGGATGAAGACAAGTTCCACACGATTGCGGATTTCAAGGGCAAGACGATTGCCGTGACCGAGGGTTCGAGCGCCGATCTCGATATCGACGCCGAGACCCGCAAAACCACGACGATCGTATACCGCAGCGATCAGCAGGCCGCGGTGGCGGAACTGCTCGCGGGCTCGATCGACGCTTTTGGGGAAGGCGACGTGAGTAACCTGTACCTTGCGATCGGCAAACCTCTGACGATAACCGCTGTACATCACTTGGATCCGAAGAACCCGGAAGCCTTTTCCTTTCCCGTTCGCGAAGCGAGCGGGGTCGTTGGTGCGCTGAATGACTGGATCGCGGCCAGACCGAAGGACGAGTATCTGAATATCGCGGTGTAACGCGATCCGGCGTTTGGTGTGAGATCCTCGCCGCAATTGGCGCCGGGGGGATGGGCGAAGTCTACCGCGCCAGGGATACCACGCGCGAGCCGGTAAAGGAGGCGTTGTGGGTGGCGCTCTTGCCCGGTCCGGGGCGGCGGCTTTCCTATATGGAGGCGTTGCGTCCTCGGTCCGCCGCCGAGTTGTTTCTTGAGGATGGTCGTGCGATCATTTGCCTCCGGTTGGGAACCACCCGATGCGAACTCGGCAGGACGTCGGCGGGCCTTCACGCCAGCGGTGATTATCTTTATCGCATGGGTTTAGCGGCGGTGTTCGGAATGATTCTGATTTCCGGCGACGCCGCACGGGTTCTTTCCCGATGCTGCGGGCCAATTTCCACGCCTTCCGATTTCATCTTATTGCGTGCCCGGAATTCACGCTATCTCCATCCTTACCTCAACCTCTTTGGACGAGTACTGGCACGTATGGAGAGTGGCAATCGCCATCGGGCCGCTCAAATGGCTGACAGTTCGATTTCCGCCGCCCTCGCTGGATGTGTTCCGGGTTATGGCAGAGGCGTCGCCTTGCTCACGCACTCGCTGTCCTGGCCGGCGATCCCGGTCTCTTTCAGTTCTGCGGGGCTGGTGTTCCCGATCGCGGTCGAGGTTGCCCGGACGCGCGACTATTAAATCCGGCGTAGCGCAGGCCTAGCTTAGCCAAACTAGCCCTCAAACGGGCCCACTACATCGCAGCGCGCGCAGCCGGTCGAGAACCCGCGTATGGAGTCCGGCGCAGCGCTTAAGATCGTGCCCGGCGCCTTCCACGTCCAGCAACTCCGTGTGCGCCGGAATCAGCGCCATGGCGCTACGCAGCTCCGCGAGAGTGGCGAAAGGGTCGGACGTACCGTGGACGAAAAGCGCGGGCGTGCGCAGATCCGGAAAAAACGCGGTGCGCATCTGCTCGGGACGATTCGGCGGATGCAGCGGGTAAGAGAGCAACAGCAGCGCGTCGGCCAGCGCCGGGTTTTCCGCCGCGGCCATGGCGGTTTGCCGCCCCCCGTAGGAATGTCCGCCGGCATAGATGCGCCCCGGCGCAATTCCGCGAACCGCCGCAACCGCCTGGACGATGCCTTCACGGTCGCGCGCCGCGGCTGCGGGAAATGGCGGACCTTTGGGCCGCTGCTGGCGGAACGGTAGATCGTATCGCAGCACCGCGTAGCCGGCCTCGGCGAATGCGCGCGAGAGGACTTGCAGCAGCGGCGCATTGCAATCGGAACCGGCGCCGTGAGTCAGCGCGAAAGCGTCCCCGTTGGGGCTGTCGGGCGTGTGCAATACGCCGCGGACGCCACCGGATTCGAAGGCTTCTTCCATAAACTAACCGCGCCGTTGGCAGGCGAAAGCGCCTGCCCCACTATGCCGGCGAATTCAGACGCCGCGCGATGCCGGCCAGCATCCGCCGCGGAGCGAAGCGCGCGCCCCAAATCATCCACCGGTTGCGCCCGCCCGCGATGATCTCCGCTCTACCCGCCAGCATGGCGCGGTAACCTTCCCGCGCCACCGCGGCCGCGGTCATCGAAGGTCCTTTGATTATTTTGGTATTGGCGGTTCCGGCGGTCTCAAAGAAATTGGTGCGCGTGGGTCCGGGGCAGAGCACGGTGAGCGTGACGCCCGTGCCTTGCAATTCGTTGGCGATGGCTAGCGAGAAAGAAAACACAAACGCCTTGGTGGCGTAATACATCGCCATGAACGGTCCCGGGACGAAGGCCGCCGTCGACGCCACGTTCAAAATCCGTCCTTTGCGCCGCGCGATCATTCCCGGCAGGTACAGTTTGGTAAGATGCGCCAGCGCTGTGATGTTCACCTGAATCATGCGCGCCTCGGCTTCCCAATCGGTTCCGGCATATGCGCCGCGCAGGCCGAAGCCGGCGTTATTGATGAGGATATCGACCGCGCCCGCGGAATCGAATACTGCGCGTGCAGCGGCGGGGTCGGCAAGGTCTGCGATGACGGCTCGGGCGGCGATGCCGTGCGCCTGCGAGAGGCCAAAGGCGAGATCCTCCAGCGCCGCACGCTGGCGCGCCACCAGGACCACGTCATACCCATCGGCCGCGCACAACTTCGCTAATTCGGCCCCGATTCCGCTCGATGCGCCGGTGATCAGGGCCGTGCCCTTCCCCATGCTTATTCCTTTTTCTTAAGCTGGGCGTCGTGTTCCAGAATGAAGCGCTTAATTTCCTCGCTCATGCTCAGCAACTTCTCCCACTGCTCCCGGTAGAGCGTGACGGGAAAGCGCCCCATTCCGTAAACGGAAAGAGCGCCCTTTTCGCTCACCTTCAGCGACGTCTGCCCGCGGGCGGCGGGCTTCTTCAGATTCTCATTTTCGGCGCGGAGGCGCTCAATTTCAGCGTGTAGTTCTTCTTCCGTTGGCATAGCTTAGTTCCAGTGATACCACATAAGGCGGACTAAACGGGGGACTTACGGGTTTTCGGGGTTTTCGGAGTTTTCGGGAAACCCCTCGGGATTTCGCGGCACGGCGAGGAAATCCGGAAAAACATGCATAGGCGTTAAAATAAGCCCTCTGCCAAGGTTCGGCCTCGGGGCGTAGGTCTAATCTCCTTGCTCGGTCGCTAACTTCCATTGCCGAACCTCTTGGGCTTCTGCGTCGCCGCATGGTACGCGGCGTAAACGGCCACGTCAGCGCGCAACGGGACTTGCAAACAATTTCCGTGAGCGGCGTTTGAACGAAGCCTGACGGCAGACGCTTCGCGTGCGCCGGTTGAGAGTTTGCGCTAAACAGCGGTATGTTCAGGTCACAAGGAGGTCCTTGCGACCCATCTAAGAAAAATCACGATCGAGGAACTCGAGCGTTGTAATTACTCAGAGACTACCACGCGTGCCTACCTGCATGCCATTTGAGGATTTCGCACGCTGTTTCAAACGTCCCCCGGACCAACTCGGCCCGGAGGAAATCCGCGAATTTACAGCCCACATGTTCCGTTTTCTTCTTCACCAAAACCCTGAAGCGATCCTGGAACATCGAAGAAACGCCATACCCCAAAATGCGGGTGCAATTGCCGGTTATTCTAAGCCCGTGAAGGCCTGCTCTCAAGGCTGGATACGTGCAAATGAATGACTGGTCACGCTTGGCCGTTGACGCTAGCAACGAAGCAAAAACTCGATGACCTTGCAACTGCTTTGGGAAGAGTACCGCGCCCAGAACCCGGACGGCTGTCGGTACAGCCGGTACTGCGATCTCTACCGAAGCTGGCTGCGGCGCCGGGAAGTCGTGTAGCGACACGAACACCGGGCCTGCGAAAAGCTGTTTGGTGACTATGCCGGCGACACCGTACCCGGACCAGCAGAAGCGTCACAAGGCCCTGTGCCCGGATTCCCCCAGGGGTATTTTTCAGGCAAGGCAGCGAGAACTCAGAGCGCAAATCCGCAAGGCGTGGTCGTCGAGTGGTGGACATCCGAAAGACGTGGAGAAGACCAGAAGACCGTGAGGGAAACCGATATTGACGGGCTTTTCCATGACCTGAGGCAAACCGGCGTCAGGAATCTTGTATTGTACGCGCCGGGATCCCCGAAAAGGTGGCCATGCTCATCAGCGGTCACAACCGGGAGCGTTTTTCAACGGTACAACATGGTAGATGAACGTGATCCGGATGACCGGCTGACAAACTGTACAGACACCTCACGGCAAGAGTGGCAGCGGGTCACACCGAAGGACCAGAAATGACCGACCCACCGGGCGCGGAAACACCCGGAGTTTGTGCCGAGTCTCCAATGTTGGTGATAGTTTGTGCTATTCGCTGCCATGGAACGGCAGGGAATATTGTGCAAGGCGGCCATCCCTCGACCAGCCGTTGGAAACCCTCGAATCCCTGGCCGCACGTGCGCAATACTGGCCCACAATGATAATATGAAGGGGCAAATGGATCGTACGCGACGCAAGCAATATCACAACGTCAGCACAAGACCGTGTGCAGAAGCAGGGTCGTAGCATGTTTACCACAAATCTAGCACAATACGTATGGTCAGCCTTTTCCATTTCCTGCAAGTTGCTGTAAATAAAGGAACGCCACCCTAGCTCAGTTGGTAGAGCGGCTGATTCGTAATCAGCAGGTCGCCGGTTCGATCCCGGCGGGTGGCTCCAGAAACTTCCTGAAAACACGGCACTTCTCGAATTGCCCTGTTCCAAACACCATCCATTTTTGCTCCAACTGTGCCAAAACTGTGCCAAAACCCCATCATGCTGCTTTACCTGTGTCAGAACCCGGCTTGTCGTTGGCCCGCCGGTTCAGTTGCGCGAGGGCCTCGCGTTTCATCTGTAATTTCATCTGCGAGTACTTCTTGAACACCTTGGCGTCGCCCTGCCGCAACATCTGCGTGACCCACTCATCGGCCACCCCACCGGCGCTTAGCCGGGTTGCATAGGTGGAGCGAAGATCGTAGATCCGGAAGTACGGCACGCCAGCCTTCCGCAGGGTTGTGGCCCAGACCTTCTTGAAGCTGGCCTGGTAGCCGGTTGGGTTGTCGGCGTTGGGAAACAGGAACGGAGAGGGACCGGCGGCTTCGATCTGATTGCGGAACGCCTCAACCGCGATCTCAGTCAAGGGCACTTCCGCCACGCCGCTCTCCGTCTTTGAATCGGGTATCCAGATCATCGCGTTGTCTAGATCCACGTCCTGCTTCCTCATCGGAGCAAGCTCTTTGTACACCCGGAGGCCTGTTTCTACAACGATCCGAATGACGTTCCGCAGGTACTGCGGCGCGGCCCGCTCAATCGTCTCTTGTTCCGACCACTTCATGTAATGCGGCCGGAACAGACCTTTGATCCGCACCGGAAACTCCACCCCGTAACACGGATTCGCCACCAGCATCTTCTTGCGCACGGCGACATTCAACATTCGCCGTAACACCCGAAACTCCTGATGCACCGTACTTGGCTTAACGAGCCCCTTGGCGACCTTTCCAGTCGATCTCACGATCACAACCCGCTGCTCCAGACGACGGCGCAGAAAGGTCTCGATCGTTTCCGCTGTCAGATTCACCAAGAGGCAATCTCCAAACCCGGCATTCAAATGCTTCGCCACCCGGCTATAAGAAAGATGCGTCTTCGCCGCTCGAATGGGTGGTTTCGAAAATGCTTCCAAGAAGTACTCCGACCATTGCGCGAAATTGAGCTGCTCCCCTTTGCGGAGCAGCGGCAGGGTATTGCTGTCCCTGGCTTGCAGCCTTTCGCGCAGACGCCGCTGGGCTTCATCCCAGTCGTCAGTGTTCGTTGATTCTCTCTGGCGTTTGCCCTCGCGGTCGCGATAATCCATCCACCAGAACTTCGATTCCTCCTTCCGAAAAAGACGTCCATCGTTTTTCCTAGGTCTTGCCATATCCCACCTCCTGTTTAAAAGTTGCGCGGAAGGGCTCGAGATCCGATTTGAGAAACCGGATGTTGCGGCCCATCACGCGGAGATGGGGAATCTGCTTTCGCTCAACCCAAAGATACACCGTTTGCGGGCTGACGCCAAGGAAAACCGCAGCTTCCCGCACGCGGATGGGTAGTTCATTCACGACCGTGACGGATGGCGCTTTGATTGTCGCTTCCATGAAATCCTCATGGCGCCGAGTGTGGCGCCCTCAAATACTAAGGAAATGGCGGAGGCAATTCGGGACGTTTGTTGTTGAAACAGCCCTCATTACTGTTGCAGATCGTACACAAGTAGCCGGTCAGACAGACTTGTGTTTCGGACCTCCCAAAAGCTCTCAGAGCCTCATGCCCCAAGCCAGCCCTTCTCAATTTCGTCCCGAGCCGAGCGGTGACCTTTCCCGTGTTGGCGCGGGCAGGACAGAAAGGAGGGAACGGAAGTGGAGCAGTACCTCCCTCATCTACTAAGGCAATGGGGCGAACCCATCGGGACGCGGAATCTGCAGATTTTCGCGTCTCGCGACGGATTGCAACAACCGCCGCGGTGACGGCCAGCGACAAGGTGACCTTCGGAGCCGGGTACGCGTGATTTAACCATGTGCTCCGCCAGCACGTCACAGTTCTCAAACCGTTGGCAGCGGTTGCGGGCGCCATGGAGTCCCGATCGTTACGGGTGTGGAAGGATGTCGCCATTGCGTTCTGCTTTAGACTCTCGCATCTTTCTTTCAAACCATAAAGCTGCACCTACACCCTGTAAGCCGCGGAGTGTCACGGGTGTGACAGACCGCGAGCTTCTCATCTCATGCAACGTGTCACTTTGCTGCGTTAGGCGTTACCGTATCCGAAATAGTAGAGCCAGCCGAGCGACCTGCGAACTCCCTTCCGGGTTGGATAGAGTTGATCACTTGAAGACTTGAAGTTGTACCCCGACGCTTCTGACAAGGTCGGATGACTGCGCCACAAGAGCCGGTTTCAGCGGTTTCAGCAATTCACCCGAAAATCTCGCAAGAGTTTCAGGGGCTGGTTGATCCAACAAAGAATTTCAGAAAGTTTCAGATCTTCACCACATTGTTTCGCTTTCACCAGCCAACCCACATCATCGGGAGCCGAAAACGCCGGTAGTGGAACATAAAGGGAACGCAACACATTTGGGCTCGGATTGGACCTTAAGAGGCGCATCGTGAACGAGTTCCGGCGTGCACAGTTCAGCGTGTTTTGTGCACGTTTGTGCACGACACTTCTGGTGTCACATGCCGGCATCCCGGCACCTACAGATTAGGCAGCTATGATGCGGAACCAGAAGAAAATCACGCGCGGACTGCGGTATGACGCAGAGTTGAACAATCGAATCGAGGCGGCGACCAAGCAAGGCGGATTCTCATGCAGCAGCGCGTTCATACGCGCCGCAATCGAGCGAGAGTTGGCCGGTCGTGAAAGTGGTGTCGACGCGGCGGAGCAGAGAATCGCGGCCAGTCTGGATCGCATGGCCCGAGAAATTCGCAATCTGCGGTTAGGCCAGCACGTGTTGTTCGCTTTCGTAGACATGCTGGCGAAGACGTTCTTGACTTGTGTGCCAGAACCGCCGAGGGATGTGCACGACCAAGCCATCGCCCGCGGCAAAGCGCGCTATGGCCGGTTTCTCAAGAGCGTGGGCATCGGCATGGGTGATTCCCGAGCCGCCATGCCTCCGGCTATGAGGACGGTTCTTCGATACACCGGAAGTTATCGGTGGGAACAAAGCCGTCCGCAGAGAGGTTCGGGCCGGGGGCGCCGGGTATTCAGCCAGCGATGCGCGGTACGCATGACGTACTCACCAAACAGAATCACCGGCAGTGGCGAGCACACACGGCCGCTACATCGCCCGTGAGAGCGCAACCCAGGACCGTCCGGGTCGGGCCTTTGACGATCAGGGCGAGACCGTCGCGCCGGCTGAAGTCCTGGATCGCTGGCAGAAGGCAGGCGACCCGCGGCTCTGGAAAATGATCATATCGCCGGAATTCGGCGACAGAATCGACCTGAACCAGCTGACCCGCGAGCTCATGAGCAGGGTAATCTTGTCTTGTGACGCCGTTACTTGATCAGCCGCTCGTATTCGTCGTGGGGACCGATCCAGAACCAGGTAAAGACATTCCCGTCTCGGATGGCAAGCGCGCGGTAGTCATCTGTCACCCGAGCCGACCAGAATTCACCGACAGGCTTCAACTGAATCGAGGGATGCCGCGGGTTTGCAGTGAACAGGCTAAACTGTTTGTCGGCACGCCGTTGAATGTCTTCCGGCAGATCGTCGTATTGATCCCAGAACTCAGGCAGGGTTTTCGATTCGAAGGTCACGATTGAGGCTTGCGGCGCGCCGCGAACCCTTCGTCCATGAGGCGAGTCTTGCCCTGAGCGATGTCTCTCTTTACCCGGTCCACCAAGTGATAGCCGCGCCCCCCCGGCGAGAAGTCCTTGACCATCTCCTTGTCCCACTCGTCGTAGTCGAGCTCATTGAGCCATGCGGCGAGGGAGTGCCGCTCCTTGTCCGGCAGTCCAGCGATCGCCTCTTTGATGGCTTCCACGGTCATACCCCAAACGTAGCCCATTTTTCGGCATCCAGCAAGTTCCGTCTTCACTCGGATTTTGATCGGTGGTTTTGTTCCGCAAGAGAGCATCAAGCCTTGAGCCGTTTCGTACTCTGTTACTTTGGGGCAATCGGGCTTCCCGCGAAAGCGCTAAGCCGCGTAGAATGCCACTTCTTACGAATTCCTGCGGAGAGCCGGAAAAGGAATAGCCGAGACTTTGGGACTTCTTTAATCCTTGCGTGCGCACTCCGGCTAGCCCGGCTAATGCACTAAGGTGCCAAGCCAAAAGCCGCCGCCGAACAGCAGGGCGCCGGCCGCCAATCCGACGGCGGACCATCGAATCAACGCGGGGCGGCGGTGCGCTTCGTTCACCAAGTGCACATATTCGCAGGCTTTTAGGCCGGCGCGGTGAATGTCGTTCTGCAATCCCTGCCGCATCTGTTCCGCCGACTCCTTTACCATTTGCGCTAGCACGGCGCCCGCGCGCCTTTCCGCTCTTTGGTAAGACGCATCGAATCCTGAGATTCGTGCCTGAATCTGGTCCTGTAACTTCTGGGTGGCTTCCTCCAACACGATTCTGTTAATCGTCACCAGGGCAAACAGCGGATCGTCAGGCTCCACGCGGATGCCGTTCTGCGCGGCAACTTCGCTGATCAATCGTTTTACGTCCTGCATTGCGTTTCTCCTCTCACAGCAGCGGCATTTGGTCCAACTGCTCGAATAGATCACGCTGGACCACTTTGAGGCGCTGCTTACTCATCACCGAAGCTCTGCCATCGAATCGCACCTTCGAATGTCAGCTTGCGCGAGATGACCTCTTCGATGTCGCGCCGGAAGGTATCCTGGTTCCTTTTGGGGATCCGCACCAGACCGAATACTTTCGACTCACTCTCTTTGTAGGCCAGCATCTCGGTGAACGTCTTGCCGTCTCGCTCGATCAGGCCGAAGTATTCGTTCAACCAGACGACGATGTTCCTGTCGGCGGTGCTCTCAGCGAGACTCTTGAACCCCTTGAGCGTGTCCCCGAGGGCCTGTCCGCCCGTCACCACCGTGTGAACGCACAGTCTCCGGCCGGTGGCGCGGAGCAGCTCGAGTACGTTGTTTTCGACGATGTAGCTCCAAAGCGGAATGAAGGTAGACGCGCCGTTGTCCACAATGAAAATCCCGTCTTCGGTGAGAAGTCGCTCCATCAAGACGTCAAAGCCGCGTGAGTCAATCTTGCCGTCGTGCATCAATTCCAGATGCTCGGCGCCCAATTCGGTGTATTGAGAAAAGGTCTGGTTCACCGGATCGGTATCGAGGCAGTGGATCTCCGTGCCGCGATGGCGGAAGTATTGGGCGAGGATGCTGGCGACCAAGCTTTTTCCGACGCCTCCCTTCCCTTGCAGCGTGAGGTGAATCGTGGGCGTAGCGGTCCCTCCGTCAGATCCGATAGCTTGCAATGCTTTGAGGTCTTGTCTGTCAAAGTCCGTAGCATTCCGGCGCATAGGTCCTCCTTCAGTTCATCCCTCACTTACTAAGGCAATGGCGAAGCTTGTTCGGGACGCGGAATCGCAAAGTAACATTCCGGCGCATAGCCTCTCTTTACTTCGCCCCTTCATATACTAAGGAAATGGCAGAGCCGCTTCGGGACGCGGAATCGTAAGAGAGCTCGTTCGAAATGTGCGATTCAGATCAGCTTGCTTTCGTCTGGCGGGCCGGGAGGATATTCAAATCCGTGCTTTTTCTTGGCGCTCTCCTGAAAATTCTCGCGTGAGCTCGGAGCAGACGGCAATTTCGCTTCCGCTAAGGGTTGGGCCAGCGGCGGAGTTGGTGTGGCCGCCGTGGCCTTCTCCTTCCTACGTATCCGCGTTGAGGTAGGAGCCAAGGCTTTGCACGGTAACGATGATGCCGCCTTCCTCTTCGAGCCACTGCCGGATGCTTGCCAAGCTTTGCCCATCGGCAATGGCAGTTCGGATCTCGGGCCAAAGAGCGCGAATCTGTCTGGATTTGGTCGCCGGCTGCTTCCCGCGCCTTTGTGCGAGGCGGAGGCGGGTTTCGGCGATCCACTGTTGCTCGGCCTTCGTGTATTCTTCGCCCTTTGCCACGTGTTCAACAGTTTACGACGTCTTTCGACATATATCTACAGAATTCGACAGCTTAAAGCCGTTTCGACAAAATTCGACGTGTTTCGACAGCCAACAGCGCTGTTGACTGGCCCCGGGGATCAGTTTCCAGGCCCAAACACCGGTAGTGGAACATAAAGGAAGTGTCCGACGCGAGGCCGGCTTTGCTGGTCTACTTTTCGGTTGCTGTGGCACTTCCACCGTGGGACAAATGGGCGCCGTCGTTCGACAGATGTTCGACGCCCCGATTTTTGTGAGCAAAAGCCCCTCCTGGATGGATTACCCCGTCCCGGAGTGCCTCTGCCAACTCCTTAGTATATGGGAGGGCTTTTTCGATGGAGAGGCGGGCTGCAAGAGCCAGAGACGCCAGAATTGGGGTCAGGGTAAGCGCTCAAGATCAACTTGAAATTGAGGAGGCAGCGAGAGCCCGTGGGTACTCCAGCCCGAGCGCTTTCGTTCGAACGGCGATTCGAAACGAACTCCATGGACGAGAGGAGCTGAGCGGAATCGAAGAACGCATTAGCGGCAGCTTCGAGCGGTTATCGAATGAGAACTTCCGTCTCAGCCGGACGCTCCAGGCGCTATTCGCCTTGGTGGACGCACTCAGCAAAACGGTTCTCACTTGTGTACCCGAACCACCTGCTGAGGCTAAACCGCAAGCGGTAGCGCTGGCCCGGGAGCGCTACCACCGTCTGATCAAGTCCGCAGGCGCGGCAATGTCAGGCGACTCTTGCGCGACGATGAAAGACCTACTGAGCCATGATCCTGAACGATGACGACCGGCCAATTCGCCTTCACCCTCGCAAGCCGCCTAGGGCACGGCGTGAGGGTGCAGCCTGGGCGAGTGGCTACAGGCTGCTCATGCACTACGCGCGCGGCAGTCGAAAGGCTGGCCGCAATGCCGGCGCACAACGCGCAACTGGGGCTGGCCGCCCACACAGTCAGCGCTGCGCGGTTCGGGTGACGTACCTCAACAACCGCACGCGCGGGCAATGGAGAGCCCACGGGCGCTATCTTGCCCGTGAGAGCGCGACTGAGGGCAAGGCCGTTGAGGCGGGGTTTAACGGTGATCTGGAAGGCGTCAATATTGTCCGCGAACTCGAACGCTGGCAATCGTCAGGGGACCCGCGGCTGTGGAAAGTCATCCTATCTCCCGAGTTCGGCGATCGGATTGAGCTGCAGTGGCTGGCGCGCGACCTGGTTGGACAAATGGCGAACGATCTCGGAACCGATCTCGAATGGATCGCGGTCGCGCATCACAATACGGAGCACCCACACGTCCATATGGCTATACGCGGCGTGAGGAGCGACGGCCAACCGCTTCGATTAAAGCGGGACTACGTGAAGCACGGGATTCGCGGCATCGCCGAGGACCTATGCACACGTCAGCTGGGATATCGTACCAGCCGGGATGCCGCGGAAGCCGAACGCCGGGAGATCGGCGAACCCCGGTTTACATCGCTAGATCGCGCGCTCCTGCGCGAAGCACAAAAAGGCACGCCAGGACCAGAATCGTCCTATCTCGTTGTTGTGAATCCAGCCCAAGCGGGCTTGAACGACTCGGCGCGGCTTCATTTGAATCATGTTGCTGCCCGTCTAGTGGTTCTGCAACGCATGGGACTCGCTGAGTCAACGGCACCGCACACTTGGCATGTAAGGTACGACGTCGAAGAGGTCCTTCGAGCCATGCAGCGGGCCGGCGATCGGCAGAAGACGATGGCAGCACATGGCGTCCCGATGTCGGACGGGCGACTGCCAATCGAGATTCTCGATATTCGGCGGTTGACGGCAGTCGAGGGCCGGATACTCGTTCATGGCCAGGATGAGGAGTCCGGGCGAAACTACCTGATCCTCGAAGGAACAGACGCCAAGGTACACTTCTTCTACTACACACCCGAAATGGACGAGGCTCGCAGCCGAGGCGGGCTGCGGACGAATTATTTTGTACGGCTGCGGAAACTCTTTCTTGGTGGCCGGCCGACTCTGGACATTCGCGATCTCGGAGATTCAGAAGAGCTGCTGGAGAACCGACGCCTGCTGGAAGAGAATGCGCGCGCACTTCTCATTCATGGAGCCATGCCGACGGAAGATGGATGGGGCGGGTGGCTTGGGAAATATCAGGCGGCTCTAGCATCCGCGGCGAACGAGATCGTCAACAACCGCGAACGCCTGTCGGCGCCGTCGCGGGAGCGGAGGCGAGACCGGTCTCGAGGACGGTGATTGAGCGCGGCCCTGAAGATTAGCGAGGCACTTCTCATCATTCGTCTTTAGCGGTTCGCTCCGTTGCAAGGGTGATCGTCGCCGCTTATATCTGCTTGTCGATTTCAACTCAAACGGGCGATGGTTCGCTGAAAAGCCGCATACCACCATAGGCAAGGTCTTCTGGTGGGCCTGCTCCGCCCCTCGCATCAGCTTCTGCCAGCCCATAAGTGCGACGATGTCAGTGGCTGACGATTCCGTCAATCTCCCTCCGCTGGTACCCGAATCTACCATTTGGAGAGTATGGAAATCATCCTGTTGCTGACCGGCCGCGATGGGTCGAAGTGGCGGACCACCCGGTCGATCACTGAACCCCGATCAGTCTATATTTCCATAGCCCGCAGGAAATCTACTGAATAGCCCAGCGGAGTGTGCTATTGGTCTGCCGCCGATCGTCCGACACGGCTGCATTTGGCCGGTACGGGTGTGCACCGGCACGGGCCATGATCCTATTCGAGCGAGTCACATCTGGCCACATAGCGCCCGTTATGGGCGCCGGCCAAATGTGGAACGTTGATGATACGATTCGCGCAGAAACTCAGCTGATGCTCATTACTTCGTTTAGCTTACGCGCCGATCAGTACTACGGGCGGCTTTTGGAGTATCTTTCGCGCCTACCACACAGGCGCTGTTGGGTAAAGTTGCAAGCTGTAGTTGTTCGTATCGTCAAACCCCTCGGCTTCTGCGTCCAGTCATTCAGCGGGTGTGAACGGGCTGGCTACTTCACGTCCGTCTTCGTGATCGGCTCGCCTTCTTTCACGGTCAACTTCAAGCCGGACAAATCGACGTTGCGTGCATGTTCGAGGCGGAAGCCTTTTTGCGCGGTGATGTCGCAGTTCTCGAAGTGGATATCGCGGATGGGGCTGTCGGCGAGGCCATGGATGATGCCGACAGAGGCGACGTCGCCGGTGACGTTGATAATTCTGACGTTGCGAACCATGGGCAGCACTTTGGCGGGCGGGGCCATGGGCGGGACCATGCGCCACTCCAGATTGAACTCGAAGGCCTGGCGCGTCTCGTGGAGTTTCATGTCGCGGTAGGTGATGTTCTCGACGACGCCGCTGCGGCTGGGCTGGGTCTTGAAGCGGATGGGGGCCCAGTTGCCGGAATCGGAGATGCAGTTGCGGACCTCGACGTTGCGAATGCCGCCGGAAGTTTCGCTGCCCATGGCGACTCCGCCGTGGCCGTAGGCGAGGCGCGAATTCTCGATGAGGATATCTTCGGCGGGACGGTTGACGCGGAGACCGTCGGCGTCTTTGCCGGACTTGATGGAGATGCAATCGTCGTTGACGTCGATGTAGACGTTGTTGACGCGGACGTTCTTGGAGGAATCGATATCGATGCCGTCGGAACTGGGGATATTGTGCTCGGCGGTGATGCGCAGATTTTCGGCGACCACGTCTTCGCTATAGAGAAGGAAGAGGCACCAGACGGCCTGGTTGTGGAGGTTGAGGCCGGCGACGTGGACATGCTTGGAGTTTTGGATACCGATGAGGCGGGGACGGCCTCGGCGTTGGCCGGGCGGCGGCGGAGCGGGCGGATTGGCGGGTGCGCCAGTGTTGGTCGCGCCGCGAGCGCCACGAGGTGGACTGTTTTGGAGCCACTCTTCGCCGGAGCCATCGATGGTTCCTTCGCCGGAGATTTCGAGATTGGTCAGGCCCTCGGCGTTGACGAAGGACGAGGTCCACTTCTCTTCGGCGCCTTCCCAGCGGGTGTCGATCATGGGGTAGTCATCGATGTTAGTGGTGCCTTTGAGGACGCCGTCTTTCTCGACGAGTAAGTTGGCGCCTTGTTTGAGGAAGATGGCGCCGCTAAGGAACGTGCCTTTCGGAATGACGACTACTCCGCCGCCGGATGCGGAGCACTTATCGATGGCGGCCTGGATGGCTTTCGTGTTAACGCTCTTGGCATCGGCCACGGCGCCGAAATCGGTGACGACGAATCGCTTCTGAGACTGCCCGCCGGTTTGGGCCATGGCGGACAAGGCGAGTACAGATAGAGGGAGGATAAGAGCCGGTTTCATCTAATTACCCCGGGGTGGAACATTGGAGCGGCCGGGACTAGGCGGGACGTCGAACTTGCCGGGCGAATCGGGGTGCGCGGGATCGAAGGGTTGGTAGTCCTTCACGAGGAAGCGGGCGAAATCGAGACGATTCGCGCGCACGCCTTCGACGATGCACTTGGCGAGTTCGTAGGCTCCATAGGCGCTGTGATGAGTCGCGTCCTTGCCGCCGGAAAAGGCGAGCCAGGATTTCTCGGGCCCGAGCGCTTCGTAGAACGCGATGCTCATTTTTTCCAGGTCAATGAGCGGGACGTTTTGTTCGCGCGCGGTCTGGCGGACGGACTCGGGGAAGTCGCCAAGTGAGTTGCGAATTTTCAAGCCGTCGAAGTTGCGGCGCTGCATGGGCGTGACCAGGATGGGAGTCGCGCCGCGGCGGCGGGCTTCCGCGATGAAGACCTCTAAGTAGGCTTTGTGGGTAGTGAAAGGCTCTACGTAAGTTTGCGGCCAGTTCTGTTTCATATCATTGTGGCCGAACTCGATGAAGAGGTAGTCGCCTTTCTTCATCTGACTGAGAACCTTGTCGAGGCGGAGGCCGGTGATGAAGGACTTAAGGGTTTCGCCGGATTCGGCGTGGTTGGCGATGGCGACGCCGGGGCCGAAGAAGCGGGTGAACATCTGGCCCCAACTGGTGGTTGGCTCGCGGGGCTGATCGGTGACGGTGGAATCGCCAGCGATGAAGACGGTGGGGATGGCGGGGGAGGGTTCGATATCGAGGGCGTCGAGGCAGGGCCGGGTATTGTTGAATTCGAGGGTGAGTTTGTCATCCCAGTGGAGAACGCCCTGTTCGCGATCGTTGAGGCGGACCTGATCGCCGCCGGGTGCATTGGCCGGCGGAGGCGGGACTTTGAAGTTGCGGATGTTGACGTCGAAGGTGACGTCGGTGCGTTGTCCAGCGGCAGTAGCGGCGCGCTCAATCATGAGGCGGCGCGATTCGGCTTTGATGGTGGTGACGCAAGCGGCAGTGGCGTCGCCGATGTGCGCGGTGACGCGGTAATTGCCTTCGGGGACGGCGACGGAGAAGAAGAACGGCGGCGCGCTGGTTACGCCCCAAGCGGTAGGCGTGGGCTTGGTTCCGAGGTCGAAGCCGTAACCGGTCTCTTTGGAGTAGACGGCGGTGGCCGCGGGCGCGGAACTGAAATCGAAGTGGAAGGTCGAGGGGGCGTCGGCGGAGATGGCGAGGATGGGCGCGAAAAGGAATACGAGGTAGCGCAGCATGGCTTACATCTCCTTGCGGGCGGCGTCGCCTTGGAAATCGGGCAAGCCGGCGCAGTGGAAGGCGCTGACAGCTTTCGCGTTCATCATGACCAACGACGGGATGCCACTGACTTTCGGCGCCTTGCAGTTTTCGAGGGTGATATGGGACACGGTATCGAGGACGAAGGCGGGGCGCTTGTCTTCCTTGCTGTAACTGACGTCGACGTCGTTCAGTTCGACGCCGTTGGCGTGGCGGATGAAGAAGCCGGAGGCGGGCAGAATGCCGAACATGGAGGGCTCAGGGTACTCTTTTTCGCGCTCGGGCGTTTCGTACGGCTGGCGCGGAGGGACGCCGCCGGTAGCGCGATAGAAAAAGGAATTGACCAGGCCGGCTGGCTGTTTCGCCGCGTCGTCGAGAGTCAGTCCGCCGCGGTATTGCAGGCGAATGTTACTCAGCTTCACATCTTCGACATCATGGCCGGGGATGCCGCTGATGATGGACGCGTAGCGCGGATCGGCGTCATATGCTGTGACGTTGTTGATGATGACCCGCTTGATTGAGCCTATGGGCGTGCCTTCGGGCGCGCGCATGCGAGCGCCGAGGCGGATGAAGAGGGGCGCGTTGGAGACGTTGCGCATTGTGACATTGGAAACGGCAATGTCCTCAATGTGCGCGCCGTCGACGCTTTCGAACGCGAGGCCGCGGGCGGTATCGAAGACGACGTTGGAGATGGTGAAGTTGCGGAAGTCGCCTTCTGATTCGGTGCCGATTTTGATCCGGCCGGTGGGGCCATCGCGGTCAGGAGCCTTCTGGACGGTGCGCTTGTAAGTGGCGTCGAGAAGAGAACCGATTTCGAAACCGCTGACCAGGCAGTTAGTGATGGTAACGTTTTCACTGACGCGTGTGGCGCCTAGGGCATGGGAACCTTTGAAGGTGATGGCGTCATCATTAGGCGAGTTGATGCTGGAGTTGGAGATGCGCACGTTCCTGCACGAGTCGATGTCCATGCCGTCGCGGTTGGTGTCGATCATGATGTTGTCGATAGTCAGGTTGTCGACTCCGGTGGCGAGGATGCCGAAGTGGCCGCAATTGAGGATGGAGAAGTCGCGCAGGGTGACGTTGCGGCAGAGCTTGAGGGCGATGGCTTTATCGCCCGCGGCGCCGCGCTCGCGCACGAGGGCCGTGCCGGAGATGCGGCCGCCGCCGGTGATGGCGATGTTCTCCAAGTTCTCGCCCCAGATGAGGCTGTTGTGGAAGTGGCTGTGGCCGAAGTCCTGAAACTTGTCGGAGGGGTTGGGTTCGGC
>Ga0208193_1000491_pt1 | contig 21321 bp, 15 predicted proteins | sample June2015DPH_17_2_FD_184716 | JGI IMG/M metagenome (GOLD analysis project Ga0208193, IMG submission 184716) | Peatland microbial communities from SPRUCE experiment site at the Marcell Experimental Forest, Minnesota, USA - June2015DPH_17_10... | ecosystem: Environmental > Terrestrial > Soil >... | reverse complement strand
GGGTTCTTGGCCCATCCAAGATGGGCTACATTATTTACGTCTCCTGGATCGCCTCGGTGGTCAGCGGGCTGGGCGGGCTGGGGATCCCTGCAACCACGCGCAAGTACATGGCCGAATTTCTGGGCATGGGCGATCGCGGCACAGCTCGATATATTTATCTGCGCACCTTGCTTCTGCAGATGGGACTGGCCTCGGCGGCCACGGCGGGCCTTCTGTTCTGGGTGCTGCGCGATGCCAATGCGGACTACAAAGTGGCTTCGGCGCTGGTGGTTCTCAGCATCTGGCCACAGATGGTCAACGCGATTTCAGCCCAGGCCAACGTTGCCTCAGAAAGACTGTCGGCCAATCTTCCCGCTTCAGTCGCTTCCGTGCTTACCTTCTTCCTCGTCACCCTGGGGACCGTCGTGTTCCATTGGGGGGTGGTTGGGGTCGGCGCGTCGATGTTCCTGATGCGGTCGGTTGATTTCCTGGTTCGTTTCCTGCCGACCTTCAAAAGGATTCGCACCTGGGAGTTGGACCATATTCAACCCGCAGGGCTGGGCAAGCGCATGATGACATTTGCCTGGCAGAGCGTGACCAGCATGGTTGTGGCATTGATTGTCTGGGACCGTTCGGAGTTCATCCTGCTCAAGCATTTATGCGCGGACATTCGCCAAATGTCATACTACTCGGTCGCCTTCAGCATGGCGGAGCGACTGTTGATCAGCGCAACCGTGTTCGGATCGGCTACCTCGGCGACCATCTTCGCGCAATACGGGCGCGACAAATCCAGAATTCCCGACATTGCGGCATCCGCCATTCGCTACCTGGTGCTGGTATCGATGCCGCTGCACGTGATCTTTTCCGCATTGGCATACCCGGCTCTGCTTCTGCTCTATGGCAACCAGTATAAAGATGCCGCCATGGTCGTAACGCTGGCTCCGTTACTGTGTATGCCGAAGGCCTTCATTGTGCCCGTGCAGGCACTTTTGCAAAGCGCAGAACGGCAGAGCTATGTCATTGCTGCAACGGTGCTGGCCGGCGTCGTAGACATCGCAGTGGCCTGGTATCTGATTCCCGCGCATGGCGCCGTGGGCGCCTGCATCGGCAGCGGGACGGCGCAAGTGATGGCCGTTGGAACCATGTGGGCTATCGGTATCCATCTCTACAAGGTGAAGCTTCCCTGGATGCATATTGCGAAGGTAGCCGCGATCAGCATCCTTGCTTCCCTGACGGCGCACTCTGTGGCCATACATTTTTCGCCGTTGTGGGCCGTGGTGCTCGGCGGTGGCGCGGCGATGGTCGTCCTGCTGGGGCTGCTCTACGTGCTGCGGGTTTTGAAGCCGGAAGACTGCGCCCGCTTTGGGGCTCTTACGCGGATGCTTCCAAGGTCACTGGCAGCGCCCGTGGATAAAATCCTGTCGCTGCTGACCCACCCCGGATCGGTGAACACCGCCGCGGCCAATGTGTAAGAGCAGTCGCCGGCGCCGGGAAGGACCGACAAGTATGCGGGATACGCTCCGACCGCGTTGACTGCGATTCTGAACGAGCCTCTGCCGAAGCCAGCGACAGGGCTGAGCTTCGTCTGCAAGGACTTGATGAGAGGCTTTCTTGCTAAGGTAGAAGCGTTGGGGAAAGAACTGGTCAGGGAGTGTTCGTGAATCGAGGAAGCCTGTGGCAGTTGAAGAACGACGCGCTTCTGAAGCTAAGAAAGATGGGCAAGAGTTTCCTGCTGCCTGCGCACATTTACATGTGGCTGCAGAAGCTGACGCGGCATGGCTCCAAACGGGCCGTATTTTTCCCCAGTCGCATGAACTCGGGCCATGCCGGCGATCTGCGCGCGATTTCAATTGCAGCCGAGCTGAAGAATTTTGGCTGGCGCGCCATCGTCGTTCCGGTGTGGCTGGATCTTGAGCAGCGCATGAGGGTGCTCGGCGCTGAGAAGCCGGATGTAGTTGTTCTGCAGCAGTCGGTGCATCTTTTGAATCGGCCTTCGCTCTATCCGGGCTACAACACGATCTTCGATGTCGACGATGCTGACTACACGGCGGAGCCAGAGTTGGTCTCCTCGTGCGCACGGGGTGCGACGGTTTCCGTGGTCGGGAATCGGCATCTGGCTGAGGTGTTTCGCGGTTACGGTGCACCCGACGTAGAAGTGATATGGACTGGCACCTATATCCACTCGGTGCCGGGTGCCAGGCCGAACCAGACGCGCGACCCGGTGATCAGCTGGGCGCATAGCGCGCCGTCGGACTATCCGATGGAAGCGGAGTTTGTGCGCAAGGTGATGCTGAAAATTGCCGAGTCGCGGACTTTCATCTTTCGTGCGTACGGCAACAAGCCGGCGTGGCTCGACGAGTATGTGCGACCGATGCGGGCTGCGGGAATCAATGTGCAGATCTTTGGAACCAGCCGCTATACCAGATTTGTGAAGTCGCTGGGCACGATAGCCATTGGACTGCAGCCGGTGTTGCGGGAGAACCCGTTCAGTCTGGGCAAGTCGTTCGGGAAGCTGCTGGCGTACATGGCGGCGAACGTGGCGGTGGTGGCCTCAGACGAGGTCGATCACCCGCTCTTTTTCCGGCATGGAGAGACCGGCATGCTGGCAACGACTGTCGATGAATGGGCAGCGGCATGCGTGTATCTGCTGAACAATCCTGAGGAACGGGGCCGGATGGTGAAGGCGGCGCGGGAGGACTTCTTGGCGCAGCTTACGACCCACGCCGCGGCAGCGAAGATGAGCGCCATCATGGACCGGTTTGTGAAGCGCTAGCTGGTGCTGCAGGACGATCTGAACCAGTCCGGCCATCTGCCCTCCTGCCCCATCTCCGGCCACTCCGCCGACCCCGGCAATCCCGGCAGGCGCATCATCTTCGTCCTCTGGGAATTCATCCTCACCTTTGCTCATGCAGGAGTACGCCGACACGGCCTCGGTCTCCATCCGCGCGTTTGACATTCGCTACCGCTTCCTCATGCAGCCGCTGTTAATCTTCCCTGCGACTGTCGCGATAGCGAGCCCACTCGCCTCCCACGGGCTCACCGATGGGCTCAGGCCGGGCAAAGACGCTTTGGTCATCGCCGTCTTCCGAGCCGATTGCATGATTTGCTCTTTATTCGCCCGGTTCGTCTTGCTGCTATGCCTCATACTCCCTTGACCCGGGACTCTCGGCCTGCTGATCTCGGTTTTACTGATCACGGTTTTACTGATGTCAGTTTTGCTGATCTCGATCTTGCTGGTCTTGTTCATGAAGACCCATTTGCTTCCCGGGTTCGACGGACCCGATTGCTTTATCTCTTCTTTGCAGTCCCCTGAAACACACAGTTCGGCAGACTGACTGGTCTCCGAGTGTCCTCTACGGTCGCCGCATACTGGCGCCACGGCCTCAAATTCAAATGAACTGTGTCCCGGTCCCTGGATCCGCCAAGCCACCGCTCACCCCGAACCTGGCTTCAAGGCCATCCTGAAAGCAGTCGCAACCGGTGTCCTTGCCATACGCGAGGCCAGGGGTGAGCTTCACGAGATCAGATTGTTTGCTGTCTGCCGATCGAAGCGCGCAGCGAGCAATTGCCGTTCACCATATACTCGTTTAAAGAAGGATGCGCAGCCTGTGTCAAAATTGACCGTATTTGTTGGTGGCTCAGTCGGCTCAGACCCTCGATCCCCGAAGACGTGGTCCGGAAGTTGTGCGCCGTTTGTAGACGCCCTGAACTCCGCAGGGATCCTGAACGGCGCTGTAGGCATCGAGGTTCCGCGCTTCTACGACAGCGTGCTCCGGGCAAAGAACTTTAACGGCAACCGCTCGGTTTGGCGCTCGCATTATTACTTCGATCCCGCTTATCGTGATGCTCTCACCCGGGTCGCCCGGCGCGTTCGGGTCCCCAGCCCATACCTGCTGCAGCTCGGACATATGTTTTCTCTCCCGCAAGCGTTCCCCGACAGGAGATGCATCTCCTACCATGACGGGAACCTTGCCGAGCGCCTGAAGAGCGGATTCGGCCTTGCCGGCATCTCAGCCAGGCGCATCGATCAGGCACTCCGTTACGAAGAGCAGGTCGCCAACCAGATGGCGGCAGTTTTTACCTTCAGCGAATACCTTCGCCAGTCCTTTGTTGCCGACTACCATGTTCCCGCCAACCGCGTTTTCAATGTCGGCGGCGGCATCAACCTGGCTGAGATTCCCGCCATGTGTCCGGACAAGAGCTATACCGCGCCGCGCATTCTTTTCATCGGCGCAGATTTTCGCCGCAAGGGAGGCCCGCAGCTCCTTGAAGCATTCCGCATCGTGCGCAAGTCCGTTGCCGCGGCCGAGCTTCACATTGCCGGCCCCGCCAGTTTAGAGACCGTCCCCGAAGGCGTGTATTTCCACGGCCACCTGTCCAAGGCTGATCCCGCCCAGAGGCATCAGCTCGAGTCGTTGTTTCGCGATTCGACTCTCTTCGTCCTGCCGTCGCTCTATGAACCCTTCGGCATCGCTCCGCTGGAAGCCATGGTCTATCAGCTCCCATGCCTGGTCACGGACGGATGGGCCCTGCGTGAAACCGTCACTCCAGGGCTCACCGGCGACCTGGTTGCCAAGGGAGCCGTCGAACCCCTGGCCAGTAAAATCATCGAACTTCTCTCCGATCCCGGGCGCCTCGTCACTATGGGCCGCAGCGGGCGCGAACAGGTGCTTAGGGAATTCACATGGGAAGCGGTCGCCAGACGTATCAGAGACACAATCATCTCTCTCTAAATGGCTGTATCAGTTGAGGACCACGCGATGAAACCGGATGAAACCCCGATCAGTGATCAACCGCGAGGTGATCTTCGCTCTGGATCAGGCCCGCTCCGCATACTGCACGTGAATCACACCATGGATCTTGGCGGAACAGAAGTCATGCTCCTTGATCTGGCAAACGGTCAAAAGAGGCTTGGCCATCAGGTGACCATTTGCTCGATGTACGGCCCGGGCATCCTCGACGAAAAAGCAAGGAGCTGCGGGCTTTCCGTGGTTCACCTCAGAAGCGGAAATCGGCTGCGTCATAAAGTGAAGCTCCTCACCGCATATTTAAGGGCGAACCCGCAAGATGTGATCCAAAGTCACTGGGGCGTATGGCTTGCCACTGCGTTGTCCGGCTTTCTGGCCGGGACTCCCCGTGTTCATACGCATCACGCCAATCAACAGCGACGGCTTTTTCTAGAGCACAGGGTTGCTTCCCTGTTCACCAACAAGGTGGTGGTGCTCACTCCTCAGGTGGACGACTACATCAGAAAGTGGGTACGCGTTCCAAAGCGAAAGATTGCCGTCATTCCGAACGGAATTGATCAGTCACGGGTTCAGAACCAGCAGCGCATCGAGTTGGACGGGATTCCCCCTCACGTGCCAGTAGTCGGCATGGTTGCAAGGCTTTCGCCACCGAAGGATTACTCGACTTTCATGCGGGCGGCCAAGATAGTGTTCGGCCGCTTTCCCGAGGCACAATTTATTGCGGTGGGAGACGGCAAGCTTCGCGCCCAGCTGGAGACAGAAAAGATCCAACTCGGAATACCGAATTTCAATTTTCTTGGAAACCGGTTGGATGTCCCCGCAATTCTCGGCCGCATGACCGTGAATGTGCTCGCCACCCGGAATGAGGGCCTTTCCATCACGCTTTTGGAAGCAATGGCCAGCGGTTGCCCTTGTATCGCGAGTGACATTCCCGCGAATCGGTTCGCGCTCGACGATGGCGCCTGCGGCTTACTTCCTCCGGGGAACGATCCGGAAGCGCTTGCCGCGGCGATAGAAAGCTTGCTCAAGGACGAACCATTGCGTACTGGCCTTTCAGAGAGGGCAACCAAGCGTTCAGCGTACTTTACCGTTGAACGCATGACCAATGACTACCTGAAACTGTATAACGAGCTTTTAACGAAAGCACGGTAACGTAATACACAGTCGCACAGACTCCAAGTCAATCTAACCCAGGAGGAAGACCAGAAACTTCCGATTGAACATGGGGTCTCCCTGCCGAGTATAGAGGTGAGCACAACCGTTGCCCCATCGATCAAGCGATCTCTGCAATCCTCCTAAGAGGGTATTTACATCCAAGTGTGAAAAGTTTATAAATTTATTACATTAGATCGCGTCAGACCATAATTACTGCTCAATGCCTGCCAGGGAGATGCAGGGCACAATGGACGTTTCCAGACAGACACTTCCGGCTGCTCAGTGGCGGGATTTCTACGTCAGTTTCGGCCTGCTGAGGGCTGTGGGCCCCAGGTACGCATTTCCCGTGGCGTCAAGGACCGGCGGCTCTTGGTGCCGGGCTTTTTGAGATACCGATATTTCCGCCCTCAAGCTGGGCTGGGCATCCGCGCTTTGGCATGGATGAGGCCCTATATAACTTCCAGGCTCGTGGATACGTTTCTCCCGGCAGTGATTCAGTCGGAATTGCGGAGCGGAATCGCCGTGGGACGATCGAGCTGATCCGAGGAGCGAGCCATGGCTTTATCGATTATCGGGCGAATCTTCCATAAACTTCCTCTGCCGATAGGACAGCGGGTGGCCGGCTTCAGGCAGTACTGCAGGCGACTCGTACTGAAAATGCGGACGAAGACCATCCTCGTGGACGCTTGCCTGCTGGGAGGCGACAGCGGGATGAGTTCGGCAAAGTTCGCGCGTCTGGTGGGCGACATCCGCCGCGCTTCCCGGCCGATCTCCGAATGGCCACACGTGAAACTGCTGCGCCAATTTGACGTCATTGGCGATCCGCTTTGGGAGCCCGGGGTCTTTGAGCAGACCGAATACTATCAAAATGCGTTGCTGAACATGGAAATATGTGGCAACTATCACGGCGCTATGAACCCGGAGCAGGTTCGCCGGGGCGCGCAGAGATTCGTGGATTCTTACCGCGGATTGAGCCAGTCACTTCCCCGCCAAGACGGCGAACATTACCAGAGGGATGGAGCAGAGATCTCGGTACGCCCGGTTCTCGATTCGCGCTGTTTCCAGGTGGTTGAAGGGCACCACCGGCTGGCCATTGCGCACGCACGTGGTGTTCGTTACGTGCGTGCGATCGTCCAGCAGCCTCCGGTGACGACGCCGGTTCAGGAGCTTTTGCTCGATGTGCTGTGGTTGAATGGCAGACATGAGTTATATCAACCGATCGATGCGCCGGAAGTCGCCGACTGGATACTGGTCCGTCGTTGCACCGACCGGCTGGCGAAGATGACCGCGTTCCTTCGAGCTGAGCGCATGTTGCCGCGCCAGCCGGGCAGTTATCTCGATGTGGCATCCAGTTATGGCTGGTTTGTTTCCGAGATGGCAAAGGCCGGGTTTCGAGCCGAAGGCGTGGAGCGCGACCCCATAGCCATCTCGGTGGGACGGGAGATGTATGGGTTGAAGGCGGCGCAGGTGCATCGTGCCGACAGCGTGATGTTTTTGCGGGGGCTCAAGACAAAATACGATGTCCTCTCCTGCTTCAGTCTTGTTCACCATTTTATTCTGAACGATTTTGGTGTCACGCCTGAAGAGCTGTTGCACCTGCTGGATTCGGCGACCGCCCGTGTAATGTTCTTCGACATGGGCCAGGAGCACGAGTATCCTAATGGCAGGCTGGCCGGCTGGAATGAGGATCGCATCCACAGCTGGCTCCAGGCCAACTCGACATTCAAACGGATCGTTCGACTGGGACCAGACGAAGATGCTGTTCCACCGAATCAGACGAATTTCAGCCGGATGCTGTTCGCCTGCATCCGCTAGAGACCTCAGCGAACGGGAAACAATGCCCTTGAACTATCGTCGTGCCCTGAATCCTGGTTTTGGAGTATTGATCGCGATTGCCCTGCTGACTGCGTGCCTCAACGGTCAAACGACGGACCAATCGGCAACCAATGCGGACGGCGCTGCGTCTCAAGCTCAGATTTCGATCAGCATTACGCAGCCGACCTATGGGTTCAACGTTTTGCCGGGCAGCCAACGGCGCATTTTTGCCACAGTGACGAACGGCAAGACGAATGCCGTCGCCTGGTCAGTCACCGGCGGTGGCACGCTTTCATCGAACACCGGCAACTGGGTAGATGTAACGGCGCCTGAAACCGGCAGTGCGTGCCGAATCCAGGGCGAGACCACCTACACGGTAACTTCGGCGACACAATTGGTATTGACGGCGCGGTCAGAGGAGAACCCGAGCCAGGCCTCTTCGATCACAATCAACGTGTGCAAGCCCGCAGTCGAGGTCCATGTGGTGCCCTTCTACACAACCCTGTACGCCGGGCAGAAAGCCGACGTTCAGGCATTTGTCTGGGGGGCTGCGAACCGCAACGTTACCTGGGCAATCACCGCACAGCCGAATAAGGGCGACGGCACGCTGGCCGACACGGTGAATGAAGACACCGCTTTTTCTGCGACCGCGCCGGGACGTTATACCTTGACAGCCACCAGCGTTGCGGATGGCTCGAAGAAAGAAACGGCAGTCATCTATGTGACTGGGCACCCGATGCCTTACCAGGCGACTCCCTCGAAGACCGTGCCGGTCGATTGCACAGTGGATCCGGCCCTTTCCGGGAAGTCTTACGAAGTGGGCCCCGAGCAGCGTTACAAAACAATTCAGTCTGTGCCGTGGGAAAGCCTTACCGCCGGCTCTACCGTGCGGATTCACAATGAGGACACGACCGGGACCAGCCCGACAACTTACCACGAATACTTTCAAATGACGACCCACGCAAGACGCGATCAGCCGGTTCGCGTTTGCGGCGTGCCCGATTCCGGGGGGAACCTCCCGGTGGTTGACGCGGACAATGCGACAGGAAGATCAACCGTGAGCAAGTATGCGGCCGGATATACGGCGGTGGGCATCGGCACATCCGGCTGGGCGGGCAGTTACAAGGAAAACTGGACCGGGTCGCAGTATCTGATTCTTGAAGGGATCAAGATTCAAAACGCCAAGCCGCCTTACACCTTTACCAGCCCCACGGGCGGCGCGGGCACGCCGTGGATCGGCGCGGCCGCCTGCGTTCGCCTCTTCGCGGGAATGGATACGGTAGTACGCGGGATTGATGCTTACAATTGCGGCAACGGATTCTTTGCCGATTTCAATTCGGGGCAGGGTTTTGCAGCGGTTGCCAATACGTTGTATGAAGGGAACCATCTGCACAGCAACGGCGTGACCGGATCCGCTTCCTTCCACCAGTTCTATGTTCAGGGATGGAACGAAGTAATCCAGTTCAATATCATCGACGAGTATCAGGCTGGGGCGCGCGGTTCCAACTTCAAAGGCCGCGGATTTCCGGAGGTGATTCGATACAACCACTTTGGCGATGGCGCCCTCAGGCAACTGGACCTTGTGGACAACGAAGATGCATACCATTACACAATCTTTGAGGGCAACCTCGACGGTGCAGCACGCTCCTTTCATGCGCTCTATCCCGCCGATCAGTATACTGCCGACCTTTTGGCTGCAGCGGTTGAGGCCCACCACGCCGACTATGTTTATGGAAACACGTTTGTGAATTCCACGTCGATGTTTGTGATTCACTATTCCACTGATCATGGATTTCTCGAAGATGATCGCCTGGGGACACTGTGGTTTTATAACAATAGCTTTTATGAGCAGGCAATCAAGTCCAATGGCTGGTTCTTATTCGACACTTCGGGTGGTGGCGGTGGTGGAAACAATTTTCGCGAGATCGAGTGGCCCCAGATCCAGGTACTGAATAATGTGATCTGGATGGATGCGCCGACCACGCCAAATTTCTATTGGAACGTGTTGACGACCCAGTTCACTTCTTTTGGTAAGAATGCCATCAACGCAGGATGGGGAACCGGCAATTTTGCGGGGGGCGCGAAGACGGGCTGGTCGGCGAAGCTGTCACCCCATGCCTACCAGGGGGCGAGCAATAGCGCCGGCACGAAAGGAATTTCCAATTTGATGCCGGTTGCGACCCCGCCGTTTGATTTGACCACTTTTCTGCCGCACTCTGTGCTTGCCGGCGCGGGGTCACCTCTACCCGCTGATTGGCCCAGGCTGCCTGTGCGCTTTGAGTATGGCCCTTCGGCAATCGTCAAGGTGCGCCAGCAGCCACGCACAATCGGGGCGATCGAATAGCTGGCCTTGAGGGCCGAGTCATGGCGAGCGATCAGAGCAATGCTCGATGCTCCCGGAAGTCGATTCCGGCAGTCAATCCCGGCAGTCAATCCCGGAGCGGGGAAGCAGTCTAAGGGAATGCACCAGTCGGCTTGATGGAAGAACTCAACCTGCGCGCGGTTACTTCTTGCCTTGCCCCCGCAAATACTGGAAGGTTGTGGCCATCGCTGCGGGGGTGGGGATAAGCTGCTGCCAGCCAAGAGCCCGCAGTTTCGCGTTCGTGAAGGTATTTCCGCCCCAGGCTGCGGCGGCCTTGTAGCGGGTGATGATGGCCGGAAGCTGGCCTTGGGAGCGGCGATGGTAAGCCTCAAGCGATGAGGCAAGCATGCGGGTGACGAAATAAGGCAAGCGAAGGGATCGGATCCGCTCAACGTTTGCCTTGTATGCGCGCAGATACTGGGCTGCTGTGGGCAGCTCGTTGTCGTGAACGTTATAGACCTGCCCGGCAGCATCGGAATGGGTTCCGGCTACAACGATGGCCTCGGCGCAGTTGACGACATAGGAAAGCGGCAGCAGGTTGCTTCCGCCAAGGTGAAAGAACAGGGGACCGACCTTGAGGCCAACGCGATTGGAGAAAGCCCCGCCGCCGGGGCCGTAGATGACGCCGGGACGAAGTACGACCAGCTCGAAGCCGTCTTTCTGTTGATACTCCCAGAACAGCTGCTCCTGGCGCAGCTTTGAGTGTGAATATGTGTCGCGGAGCTCGGGGTGCAGCTCAAGCGGTGTCTGCTCGTCGACCAGCGCGCCACGACCGAGCCTCACCACACCGTAGACTCCAAATGAACTGATAAGGACAACCCGGGTGTGGCGCATGGAGATGTTTTCGCGCCTCTTGAGGGCATCGAGCAAGGTGCGGGAGACGAGGACCGAATCGGCGAACAGCTCCGCTGCGGAGCCTTTCAAACCCGCGGCAAGATGAAAGATGAGCGAGACATCTCGAACGGCGCGATCACAGTCGGATTTCGATCTTAGATTTCCGCAGCATATCTCCAGGTGCGCGGCCGGATATAGCTGGGCCAATTGCTCGAGCCGTTCCGCTTTGCTGCGCTCGCGCAGAAAGCAGCGGACGTCTGTATGCCCGTGGGCAAGCAGACGCTCGACAACATTCGCACCCAGAAACCCACCTGCGCCCGTAACCAGGATCTTCAAGCGAACACCTCGGGATAAACCTGCTCAAAGATTTTTTCCATCATGGCGGAGACGCGCAAAATCTCGCTGTACGCAATCGGTGGCGGGGTATCTCGCTCGATGCTGAGATAGAACTCGCCGAGCAACTGGCGCATTCCGTCAAAGTAATGAAAGCGGGCATGTCTGAACCTGTTCGCATTGCGCAGGCCCTGACGCAGATGATCCCTGGCAACCAGAAATGGCGGGATCAGACGGCCCAGAGCCGAAGGGAAGGTCTGCTTTCTTTCAAGAACCAGCGAGCGCGACGCGAAGTCGACGTGAGCCGTGTTGTTGGTTCCGTACACGCGCAGGGTGTGGCCAACCGGGCGAGCATGGGAACTGAATGTGGCATAGGCGCTGGTCTGGCGGCCGCGAAGAGTCACGCGCAATTCATCGAGAAGCTGACCGGAAGGGCTTCGATCCTGAGCGTCGTCTCCACAATATGCGATCGCCTGGATCAGAGGCTCGTCGTCATCGAGGAAGGGCGTAATCTTGTTCAACACGTGATCGAGCACATTCTGAAACAGTTTGCCGGGCATGCGCAGCACCCAGTGATTGGGATCACGCTTGAGAGCGGTTCCATACTCCCCGGCTAGGTTGTAGCCATAGAAGCTTTCCAGGTGAACGGGAGTTCCTAAAACTCCGGTTTGATACAGCCTGCGCAACTCGAGCGCAGGGGCTTCAAAATTGGGCCAGTAATTGACCGCGAGCTTCTTTTGAGCAGTAACTACAGTCTGGATAATCGCCTGGGAGTCGTGATGGCGCAGAGCTACGGGCTTCTCGAGAAATACATGGCAGCCCGCAGCGACCGCCTGCGCCGTAAGGGGGAGGTGGGACTCCGGAGGGGTGGTGATGTGCAGGACCTGAGGCTTTTCTGCTTCGAGCATCCCTCCGACATCGGAATACCAATGCGGAACAGCGTAGCGCGAAGCCAGTTGCTCAGCCATGATGGGCTCAAGATCGCAAACGGCCACCAGTTGAACGGAGGGTATCTTTCGAATCTCCTCAACGTGCGCATCGGCAATCTTGCCGCAGCCGACAATTGCTATCTTCAAGCCCATTTTTTCCTTAAAAAGACCGACATGGAACAGCGTTAGGATACAACGAAACAGGCGCACCAGGCCGCTTTGACAGACAACAGAAGCGTATCCGATACTCAACAGTAATGGTTCTATCTTAGCCGCTGCCTGTCACCTCTGCTAGCACCCAAAAGGGCAATTCGACGCGATGAAGCTTCCGAGAAACGCAGAAATCTGGCTCTTGCCTTACCTGAGGGATCGGCTGAGGAAGAAAATGCGGAGCCGAAAGCCGAAGCGTGCCTGGGTTGCGATTACCGACCACTACGAACCGCTGGGCATGGGTGCCTCCGTCGAGACGGCGCTGGCCCGCGTGGCACAATGGCGGGAGAAATGGCCTCGCATTGCCGATGACGCGCCGCGTGACGCTACCGGGCAGAGGCCGCAATATAGCTTCTTCTATCCGCAGGAAGAATATCGCCGTGATCTGCTCGATGGCATTGCGGAGATGGTACAGCTGGGCGTGGGCGATGTGGAAGTTCATCTCCATCACGACAAGGAACGGCGCGAGACATTCATCGAGAAGGTGACGGAGTTTTGCCGGCGGTTGAGCGGCGACCACGGGCTTCTGCGCCAGCGGAATGGTAAGACGGTGTTCGGTTTTATCCATGGAAACTGGGCACTGGATAACTCGCGCCCGGATGGAAGGTTGTGCGGTCTCAATGGCGAGATCGCGCTGCTCAGGGATCTGGGATGCTACGCCGATTTCACCATGCCTTCGCTCCCCTCTGCGACCCAGGGGCGGGTGATCAACCAGATTTACTGGTGTACAAACAACCGGGACAACCGGCCTAAATCTTTTGACCGCGGGATCGAGGCGACCATCGGTGGCCGAACGCAGGGAGACCTGCTGATGATCACCGGCCCGGTCGGAGTGCGCTTCAACGGACGGCTGAAGCCGCGGATTGAAACCGGCGAGATTGCCGGCTATGACATGCCGACGCCGGCGCGGGCCAGGCATTGGTTCGATCTGGCGCCGACGATTGGCGACGACCTGTTTGTGAAGCTTTACACCCACGGCGCGCCGGCGAGGAACCTTGAACCGCTGCTGAATGGCGGCCTGGCTGAGATGTACCGGTTGATGGCCGAAGAAGCGGTTCGAAGAGGGATTGAAGTGCATTGGGCGACGGCCTGGCAGATGTACCAGGCAGCCGACCGGCTGATTCAGGGGCACAGGATTGAGGCAGGGGTGGGCGCAGGCGGCGAAGCCGAGGCTGCAAGGAGTTGACCGCGGGCTGGAGTTTCCCGATGGCGCAAAGCAGAGTGAATCGATCGCATCCATTGATTATTCTTGAGGGACCAGATGGCCGGTAAGCACTACGATGCACTCGTAATCGGTTCAGGCGCGGCGGGAAGTTTTGCAGTCAAGGAGCTTACCGAGCGCGGCCTTGAGGTGCTGCTGCTTGAGGCGGGACCGAATATTAGCGAAGACGATTTCAAGGTGCCGGACCAGCCGCGGCAGAAGGGCATTAACCTGAAGTCCCGCGCGCTTGCGGTTTTGAAGGGACAATACATTCAAGCCAGGATCGGCTTCTTTGGCGACCAGTTCAAGCACCTGTTTGTAAACGACTGGCAGAATCCATACACGACTCCGAGGGACGATTTCTATCTTTGGATTCGTGGGCGGCAGCTGGGCGGACGGCTTCATCTTTACGGGCGGGTATTGCTGCGCATGACCGATCTGGACTTCAAGGCTGCCAGCAGAGACGGGTTTGGGGAAGACTGGCCGATCTCCTACGATGAACTGGCTCCGTACTATGACCGGGTCGAAGAGTTCATCGGTGTCTATGGCTCCGAGGATCACATACCGAACCTTCCCGATGGGAGGTACTTCAAGGCGCCCAAGCTGACCGCGCTCGAGCAGCAGTTCAAGGGCAAGGTGGAAGCCGCGTTCCCTGACCGATCGGTGATCTCCTGGAGGTACGCAGCGCCCAACCTGAAACGCGTGCCGCTGCCGATTCTGGCGGCCAAACAGACCGGGCGGCTCACCATTCGCACCGATGCGGTTGTGAAGCGAATTACGGTTGACCCCGGGACGGGAAAAGCAACCGGAGCCGAGTTCATTGACCGAATCACGAAGAAGGCTGAAACGGTTTCCGCCCATGTTGTCGTTCTATGCGCATCGACCATCGAGTCGATCCGGCTATTGCTGAACTCTGCCTCTGCGAAGCATCCGAATGGTCTGGCGAACTCTTCCGGGCTGCTGGGCCGGTATTTCATGGACCAGTGCCCGAGCCAGGTGTATGGGACGGTACCCGGCTCCTGCGGATGGGAGCAGGATGACTCCGCGCCGCCTGATCCGTTTTATGCCGCTTCCGGGGGGGTCTATATTCCCCGCTACCAGAACCTCGATGGCGTAACGAATCCGAAGTTCCGGAGGGGATTTGCATTTCAGGGAGCAATCGGGCGGGGATATATTCCCAACGATCGTCCGGCCATTTTCGGGATCATGGGATTCGGAGAGACGCTGCCCTACTATGAGAACTCGGTTTCCTTGAGCCGCGGCCGCAAGGACGCCTGGGGCATTCCCGCCCCGCACATCAAGTGCACTTTCTCCGCGAACGAGGTTGAGCTGCTGCAGGAACAGGTTCGATCGATCAGGGAAATGGTGGACCGGTGCGGCTACAAGGTCGTTTTTTCCGGATCGACGTTCGGTCTGGAGAACGAGAGAGAGGTCTTTCCGGATGCCGACTGGCTGAGCCGGTTCATGTTTCAGAAATCCTTCAAGAAGAGCATGGCGATCGGGGCAGCGATTCACGAGTGCGGCGGCGTGCGCATGGGCAGTGATCCAGCCAAGTCGGTGTTAAATGCTCATAACCAATGCTGGGATGTGAAGAACCTTTTTGTGACCGATGGCAGCTGCTTCCCCTCCAGCGGAACCGTGGGTCCGGCATTGACCATCATGGCGCTTACCGCGCGTGCCTCTGAGTACATTGCGAAGGAATATAAGTCGGGTTCGCTTTAATGCGGGCTGCCCTTAAGGCTGCCGGTTTTGAAGACGATTCTTGTTCGAGGGCAATATGCGGCCGGCAAGCTCGGTCAGCTCGGACGCGGTAAAGCAAGAGCCTTCGATGGCGCGAAGATTGGCGCGAAGATGGTCTCCACGCATCATGGAAAAGACCAAAGCGTGGACGCCCATGCCGCTCAAGGCGACTCCTAAAATCGCTTCGAGCACGAGTTGCCAATCAGGATTGCCGAGCTTTTCGCGCAGAGCCGTCGGGACTGTTTCATCCGATGCGATGGCTCTAAGTGCTAGAGTGAACGCGGCGACCCGCTGCTCGGTACCGAAGGGGTGATTGCCGATGAGCAGCGCTGACCGTCGATTGAGGCGGCCCATTCCGGTTGCGACCCGATCAAATGAGTTGGCGCCAAACTGCATCGCGCTCAGCGTTGCCGGCCCGCTCAGCAGTCCTTCGGCAACAACTTCTGCGCTGGCATAGAGGCCGGCCCGGCGTACCTTTCCCGCAAGGATGAGCGCATCGAGTTCCCCCATCAGGTCCTGCTGGCATAGGGCGCTCGAGCTGGCCTCGTGGAGGAACAGGATGTCAACGTAGTCCGTGCGGAGTTGCCTGAGGCTGGTCTCAAGCGACGCGCGCAGGCCTTCTCGGGTGAAATCTCCGAATTGAGGCCGCTCAGCGCCCCCGCGACGGGCGAGGCTGTGAACTCCGGGAATTTTCAGGTTGATCAGGGCGCGTGCTATGGGCACTGCCGCGCGTTTAAGCCGGCCCGGATTTTGCGCAGTGATACCGAACTTGGTGGCGACGATGGCGCGGTCGCGCTTGCCGCGCAGGAACTCGCCGAGCACCTGTTCGGCATCGCCGTACCCGTAGCTTCGTGCGGTGTCAAACAGCGTAATGCCCGCGTCCCAGGCGGCGTGCATGGCGCGCAAGGAGGGGCCGCGGCCGACGCGGCCAAGCACCGAGCCGCAGCCAAAGCCGAGCACCGAGGTTTGTATCTGGCCGCATGTACTCAGCCGCATGAACTCTATTCTAGCCTTCGTTCCGACTTCGATGGCCACCTCCTGCCAAGGGACCAGAACCGCCGGGATCGCTGCCTTCCCCATTGATACCTGCGTCGATGCGGGGCAGGTCAGGTAGGTGATTGCAAAGATTGTTCGCAGAACCTTCGCGCACCATGAGAGAGGCTTCGGATACGGTAAAATCGGAGCGAGCCCCGCTTTGCGCCTTCGGCAGGCGGTTGAAACTCGTTAAGGGAAATCGCACGGTCAACTACCCCTCCATGAATGGAGGAGCTTCTAAGCGCTCATGCTGGCCAGGGTAAGTACTTGGCGGTTTTGTCGCAAGGCACTGCTGTTGTGGACAGGTTGAAGACCGACGTAGGAATGCTTGCTCATGTCCGTACCTCTCGAAGCCCGCGAAGCAGACAGGCCGGGTAGGGCACGATGCGGTCCCGGGCATCGAGCCGGTTTCGAAGTTTCCCGCGGGGAGACCCGCCCCAAAGGCGGGCGTCTCGAAGGCTCCGTACGGAGCACAAAATTTTGAGAAGGGAGCACGACTAGATGGTCTGCATTCTCGACAAAAGGAACAAGCCCCTTTTGACGTGCTCCTTAAAACGCGCTCGGCCGGCAAAGGAGCAATCACGGTTGGAGCGCGTCCTTCGGCAGGCAAGACAGCCTCTCAACGACGCCACTCGCATCAATGCCACCCGGTGGGCGCTCGATCGTGCACTGCAATTGCCCGGTTTGCCGGCCTCGGTCGGCAACATGGATCGGGTGGTTGAGTTCGCGGGCTCCAAACAGTCCGCCTTCGACATCACCGCGTATGGCCGCGGCGCATACCAGCGCACCCGGCTTCCCGAGGATGGCTTCCTCAGAGGTACCCTCATGCGGTCCGGATCGGTCCCTTTCTTCCACGCTGGAGCTCAAGTCAAAGCCCGGGTTCCCAAAGCCAGCAAGCACGGGACATATCTCGGACGAAGGTCGCTGAGGGAGACTGGGTCGACCAACCTCAAAACCACTGCCCCAACCGTCGAACTCATCAACCACAAACACTGCCGCCTTATCCAGCTTGCTGATGGCTACGGCTATCACCTCGCCTCCCATTTCCAGCACTTCCTCGGAAGGAACGTACTTGCGCCCCGGCCTGAACACCGGGGGCTCCGCGCATGAACAAGATGAGCCCCCTGAATGTCCTGCTGGTCGTCTATGCGTTTCCACCTGCCGGAGGCGTCGGCGTGCTGCGCGCCGCCAGCCTGGCGCGCTATTTTCCGGCAGAGGGAATCCGGCTCGATGTGCTGACGACCCGCAATCCCTCCTCGGTCGGAACAGACCAATCCCTGCTCCGGGAGATACCGCCCGAAGTTCAAGTTCATCGAACGATCACCCTCGATTTGCCCTTCGGCGTCAAAAAGTGGCTCAAAAGTCTGGTCGCCGGATCGCGGCAAGGCTCGACCGAGTCTTCTGGGAACGCGGCGACAGCCAGGCCCGGCTTGCTCAAGAGAGTTCTTCAGGATCTGCTTCTGCCGGACCCACAAGTGACCTGGCTGCCGGTTCTGACCCGCGCTGCCAGGCGAATTGTCAAGCAGAACAAGATCGACCTTGTGCTGATTACCGGAGCACCATTCTCCGACTACCTGCTGGCGGAGCGCTTGCGGAAAGACTTCCCTCACCTGCCCATCGTTCTCGATTTTCGCGACGAATGGTTGGCGACTTCGTTTGGCGTAGCCAGTTTTCAATTCAGCAGAAGCGAGAGGGCGCGCAAGTTTGCCATTCGGGCCGAGGCCGCCGCAGTTGCCAGTGCAACGGCAGTGGTGGCGGTAACCGAAGCGGCGCGGCGCGAGATTCGCGGCAGATATCCCGGCGAACCGGAGGGCAAGTTTTTTCACGTCCCGAACGGGTTCGACGCAACCCGGTTGCGGACTGCCAGGCCGAGAGAGCAGAACAAGGCTGAGGACAAGATCGTAGTGACCTATGTGGGCACGGTGTACTCTTCGACCGAGCCCACCTCGCTGGTCGAGGCGTTGCAGTCGCTTCCTCGAGCGGTAAAAGAACGCTTCACGCTTCGCTTTATTGGCCACATTGAAGAGCCGCGCTACCAGCGAGCGCTCCTGCAACTGGGTGCCATGGTCGAGTTGAAAGGGTATCTGCCGCAGCGTGAGGCGCTCGATGCGATGAACGAGACCGACTATGTGCTGCTGGTGACGCACGATCCGCTGAACATTTCAGCCAAGTTCTACGATTACATCGGAGCCGGCAAACCGATTCTGGCCTGCGTGCATCCTGAGGGCGACGTGCGTCGCCTGCTCGAAGATCTGCGTGCAGGCTGGTGGGCAGATAGCCGCGATGTCAGCAGCATGCGGCAACTGTTTCTGGACACGGCAGCGCGCCACGGCTCCATCCTGGGAAGCTTTCAACCGGACAGCAGGAGAATCAGGCAGTACGAGCGCAAGGTCATTGCGCATGATTATGCGGAATTGCTCTACCGGATTGCGGGCAGAGAGCAGGCAGCATCGGATGCAACCACCGCTCGGTCTGCTGGGTCGGTCGGCTAGCCATGCTGCGGATTGCCGTGGTGACGGCGCATTTTCCCAGTTCGGGGCAGCCTACGCATGGACGGCCGGCTCTCGAGACGATGCGCATTCTCTCCCGCACAAATACGGTGCGGGTCTTTTATCCTCATGCGGCTTATCCCTCGGTGCTCAAGCCGAAGAGCCGTATCTACGATGGATTCAACAGGGCGTATCGGGTGCCGGGCGTCGATGTGGGTTACTACCCCTACCCTGCCCTGCCGCTGATTTCGCGGCCCTTCAATGGGGATATTGCGGCACGTGTTTTGCTTCCCCACGTGCGCAGCTTTTCGCCCGACCTGATCTTCAACTACTTTCTTTATCCAGACGGGTATGCGGCGCTGAAGCTCGCCAAGGCGCTCGGAGTGCCTCTGGTGGCCATGGGCGTTGGCTCGGATGTGCACGGCATCGGCGACCGGTTCTCCGCGATGCGGACGCGCACGGTGTTGCGCGAAGCCGATATCCTGATCGGCATCAGCGACCAGCTGCGGCAGACAATGGTGGCCATGGGCGCGCCAGCCGAAAGGACGCGTACCATCCTGAGCGGCTGCGATGTTTCGGTCTTTCACCCCATGAACCGGCTTAGGGCGCGGGCCAGGCTGGGCATTGCCCCAGACGCCGAAGGGGTTGTTTACATCGGCCGCATGGACATCAAGAAGGGCCTTTGCGAACTGGTCGAAGCTGCCGCTCGGCTGCATGCTGCGCGGCCGAAGTTACAGGTGTATCTGATCGGCGAAGGAGCCGACCGGGCCCGGGTTGAAAGCGCGATTCAGGCCAGCCAGGCGGGCGGCTACGTGCACCCGATGCCGGAGTGTTCCTTTGACGACGTGGCGGTGTGGATGACGGCCGCGGATCTGGTCACTCTGCCCAGCTACATGGAGGGGTGCCCGAACGTGGTCCTGGAAGCGCTGGCATGCGGACGGCCGGTGGTGGCGACAAACGTAGGCGGAGTTCCGGAGATCATGAACGAGAAGTGCGGGCTGCTGGTCGCCCCGCGCGATGCCCAGGCGCTGGCCTCGGCCCTGGCGACGGCGCTCGACCGGCCCTGGAACGCAGAAGAGGTGGCGGCGCAGGGAGGCCGGAGCTGGAATGCAGTGGCGGGGGAACTGCTTCCGATGCTGGAGGAACTGGTGGCGGCAGGGCGAACCCGAGCCGGTTCCCGATAGTATGCGACAGCAAGCGGGCCCCGCTCAACCATGACGAGCCTTCGCAAAGCCGGTCGGCTGGTGATGCTGCTGCTTGCGGCGACGGGGCTGATCACCGTGCTGGTGATTACGACGCCCGTGGTCGGCTGGTGGGCCCACAGCTACTCAGGGCCCATCCGGCAGCCCGATGGCAATGTGCTGATTCTGCTCAGCGCGGCTTCAGACGACGCGGGAACCATCTCCTACTCTTCCTATTGGCGAGCGCGGCAGGCGGTGTCGGCGTGGCAGACCGGGCACTTCCACACGATTGTGATCACCGGTGGCGGTGGACCGGGCATCGCGAACTTCCTCGCGGCCTCGGGCATTCCTCGGGACCGGATGGTTGCTGAGTGGCAATCAAAAAGCACACGGGAAAACGCGATCAATACCGCGCGGCTGGTTCAGGGGATACCGGGAAGAAAGGTCTTGCTGACCAGCGACTTTCATATTTACCGGGCGATTCGGGTCTTCCGCAAGGCCGGCATGGATGTCCTGCCGATGCCGGCGCCGGATGTGCTTCATGCCACCGAGCACTGGAACGGGCGATTCCAGGCTTTTGAGTTGATGGTGGTCGAAACCGTGAAAATTGTCTATTACCACGCGCGCGGCTGGATGTAAGCGTCTTCGCCTGAGGATCGCCGGCCGTTAGGCCTCCGTCGAGCTGGGATTCTGTCTAATGCTTTGGTTTGGCGCGGCCGGGGATGGCGCTGACATTCGATTCCTGTAACTTGTAGAGCAGCGACCGGTAACTGATGTTGAGCCATTTTGCGGTCTTCCTGCGGCTCCAGTCGTTGGCGCGCAGCACCTTCAGGATAATCTCCTTTTCCAGTTCCTGGGTGGCGGCCTTGGTGATCTCTTTGAGGGAAACGGGATTGGCCAAATCGATCTCAGGAATGATGCCCGCCGGGGTGGTGGGAATCAGTTCGGAGGCCAGATCTTCTTCGTTGCCGATCAGGACGTAGCTGCGAATCATGTTCTCCAGCTGGCGAATGTTGCCGGGCCAGTTATAGCGCCGCATCATGTTCAACATTTCCCGGGAGAGCGGCTTCGGTTCGCGGCGGAAGGCACGGGAATGAAGGTCGAGGAAGTAATCAATCAGAACGGGCAGATCGGCAGGGCGGTCGCGCAGGGGGGGCAGATCGATGGTGACAGCGTTAATGCGAAAGAAGAAATCAAGCCGGAAGTTTCCCTCATCGGTTTGCTGACGGAGATTGCCATTCGAAGCGCAGACCACGCGGGTATCGACCCTCCGTGATTCCTGCGCGCCGATCCGCATAAAGCTTCCATCC
>Ga0208193_1000490_pt1 | contig 21390 bp, 31 predicted proteins | sample June2015DPH_17_2_FD_184716 | JGI IMG/M metagenome (GOLD analysis project Ga0208193, IMG submission 184716) | Peatland microbial communities from SPRUCE experiment site at the Marcell Experimental Forest, Minnesota, USA - June2015DPH_17_10... | ecosystem: Environmental > Terrestrial > Soil >... | reverse complement strand
CTGTCAACGCTTCACCTGAGACCTTACGGACGCCGATGCATGACTCGGGGCCAATGTGGTTGGCTAGACCTTCAATGTATAAAACTTTCATTTACAACACTTTGCCGGTTTAACCGGCGCACGGAGAGCGTCATGACCAGCTAACCTTGGTGCATTCATCGCGCCTATGGCAGCGGGAATTGAACCGACATCAGCGTTTCAATTCGCCAATAGCACAAACGGCCGTTGAATAGCACAGCATCGCTCACGAGCGATGCCAAATGTGGCGCAAGTGTTTGACTATATTGCCTAAATGGTGGGCCGTGTAGGGATCGAACCTACGACCAATTGATTAAGAGTCCGGACGCCTTATCTATAAATGCCGACGTTTGTCGTTACTACTGGTAGAAAGTTTCACGGTAGACCTAATAGCGGTCACGTTCATGAACTAGAACAGATTCTCCTGTATTGGAGGTCAACTTCCTATAGTCGGTACGGTGTCCGGTCCGTTCACGGGCGATCCGCGATGATGGACTTTGGGGGGTATGATGATGACGGCCATCATGATGCCCATGATCCTGGCGAGCAGGGTGCCGGCTGGCATGGCGATGAGCGTGATGCTGTTAGAATCATCGATCGGCCTAGGATCCCCATGGGTGAGGTCATCGTCATCGTCATCGGCGGCGGCGGCGGCGATGGCGATGGCGATGGCGATGGCGATGGCGGTAGTATGATGGCCCTTGTCGTCACCGACTATCGATGATCGTCGGCACCGGGATGCAGGGCGTTGTGAGTGCCGCATCGCGGCTGGGCTCAAAAGGGTCGCCTAGATGCGCTGCCCCACCCCTCCGAAGTCTGAAGGGAAGTACTGGGTAAGAAGGGACCTACTTATACACAAGTAGTGCTATTATTACCCGCCATGAAGACGCGCGATCTCAACGCTGCACTCAAAGCATTCCGTACCAAGGGCGGAACGCTGCGCACTCGCGATCTGATCGCGCTCGGAGTGCACACCGACTCGCTCTACGCCCTGCGTGATCAGGGGCAAATCGTCGAACTCGGTCGCGGTCTCTATCGCCTCGCCAATGTCCGTGAAGCCGAGCATCCCGACCTCGCCATCGTCGCCGCCCGCGCGCCGAACGTCGCGGTTTGTCTCATCAGTGCGCTTTCGTATCATGGCATCACGACCCAGATCCCATCCTCCGTCCATCTGGCCGTACCGCAGGGAAGCTATCACCGCGTCAAGCTATCGATCCCCATCACGCTTTATCGTTTCGATCCGAAAACCTTCGAACAGGGGCTTGAAACGCAGCGCATCGGCGGCATGCCGCTGAAGATTTACAGCGCCGCGCGCACGGTCGTGGACTGCTTCAAGTTCAGGAACAAACTGGGGCTCGATGTCGCGCTCGAGGCACTGCGGCTAGCACGACAACGAAAGCGGGTGCAGAACCGTGAACTACTCCACTACGCACGGCTGCTGCGCGTCGAAAAACCCATGTCACCGTATCTACAGGCGATCGAATGAGCGCGAAGGATCGGAAAAACATCGTAGCCTCGGTGCTAGCGAAACTCCGAAACGCTTCGAAGTCGAGTGGCTCGCTATTTCAACAGGTCCTTCAGCAATACGCTATGGAGCGCTTCCTCTACCGCATCTCGAAGTCAAATCATGCGCGAAGTGTCGTTCTCAAAGGCGCGCTGCTCCTGAAGACAATCGGCATCCCGAATGCGCGTCCCACCATGGACATCGACATGCTACGCACAGGGAAGGCCGATCAGGCGAGCTTGCTGGCGCTCGTCAAGGACTGTGCGACGATAGACGTCGCGGCAGATGGTCTCCACTTCATCGCCGACAGCGCAGTGGCCGAAGAGATTACGAAGGATTCGGAATATAAGGGAACCCGAATTCTGATGGATGCGCGGATGGACAACGTGCGGCTGAAAATTCAGATCGATTTCGGCGTTGGCGATGTCTTGGTGCCCGCCCCGAGGATGATTGAGTACCCAGTATTCTTGGGTGGGGACACCATCGAGCTGCTGGCCTATCCGGTCGAGACCGCCATCGCTGAGAAGCTTCAAGCCATGGTGGCACTCGGCAACGCTAACAGTCGGATGAAAGACTTCTACGACGTTTGGATCTGTTCTACCCATCTTGACCTCAACGGGAAGACGCTGCTCAAAGCCATCGACGCGACGTTCAAGAATCGACAAACGCCCGTCCCGGCTGAAGAATTTGAGGCTTTCTCCCCAGATTTTGTTCGGGCGCACCGCATTCAGTGGAATGCCTTCGTCAACAAAATGGGCGAGGGGCACCTTGCCGACTCATTCGGTAAGGTCGTCGAGGATCTCATCGTATTCGCCATGCCTGCGCTTCGCGCCCTCTCGAGCGACGAGAAGCTCACGCAGAAGTGGAAGGCCGGGACCGGTTGGGTTTCATCATAATTTATCAGTCCGGCCGAATAACATGCGCGATGCGTTTGATAGAGAATCTATCAAATGGTAGAAAGTCAGAATTTCGATTGCACGTAAGTCATTGAAATTGGTGGGCCGTGTAGGGATCGAACCTACGACCAATTGATTAAGAGCGGTCTTTTTGCGTACGACCCACTACGCTGCAGTGAGTTTTATCTCACTCAATCAACGGGTTATCGTACTAACGCCTCGACTTGGATTGCTCCTGTTCCCTCGAGTACGATCCGCCGCGGTCACTCTTTGGTCACTCCCCCTACCGGGTTCGACATTTATGCCGAGATTAAAGCTTCGCCAAGACAGTGTTCGGTCGCTCCCATATGTTGGCGACGCGCGCGGAAAATCGCAATGCATCTATTGGGATCTTTCACTACCTGGCTTTGGCCTGCGCAAATTCCCCAACGGACGGGGCAGCTACGTGTGCAGTTACCGTATTCAAATGCGAAAGCGTCTTGTGGATCTGGGGCGTTCCGATTCGATGACCTTGGAACAGGCGCGCCGGCGGGCTCGACTCTATTTCGGCGCCGCCGCGGACGGTAAAGACCCCAGGTCAAACATCGACCAAATGCGGGCGACTGCGACTGTAAGAGAGCTGACCGAGTCCTACATCAATGGGCACGCAAAGCTCAAGAAAAAGACATGGAAAGCGGACGAGGCATATCTTAACCAACTACTCATTCCCAAATTTGGGGCGCATCTAGCCTCGTCAATTACCAGGGCGGACATCGCGAGCATTCACACGGACATCGGCAAAAAGCACCCTTACTCTGCGAATCGATTTATCTCGATTGTTCGCAAAATGTATAACGTCGGCCGTCAATTGGGGATGGTCCCGGAGGAAATTCGAAATCCCGCCACCGAGATTGTGCCGTTTCCTGAGAAGAAGCGCCGCCGATACGTGACCCTGGCAGAGATGCCGTTGCTTGCGGCCGCGATTGATGAGGATCCCAACGAATTCGCCGGGCATGCCTTATGGCTGCTCCTTCTGACGGGCGTGCGCCGAAGCGAAATCCTTGCCGCCAAGTGGTCTGACGTCGATTGGGACAACGGGACCCTGTACATCGCAGAAACAAAAAACGGGGGTCCCGTCCTGACACCCTTGAGCCGAGCCGCTATTGCAAGGCTCAACATGATTCCCAAATCCGCTGACAATCCCTACATCATCTGCGGCGATATCCCGGGGGAACCCCTCGTGTACTTGGACGCCATGTGGAGACGCATCCGCAAGAGAACCGGATTTCATGATCTGCGAATTCACGACTTGCGCAGAACCGTGGGATCCTGGTTAGTGCGCGATGGAGCTTCGCTGCACCTGGTCGGCGCGGTACTGAATCACAGGGACCAAAAGACCACGGCTGGCTACGCTTACTTTCAAACCGAAGATCGGCAGCGAGCACTCGACCGACATGGTCAGGCGGTCATACAGGTTGCTCAAGATGGCACGCGCCGACTAACCAGTGGCACGCCCGCAGCCGGCACCGCGCAAGAGAGTCAGACGAACAGACTTCCCCGAGTACATCGAATCTCCCGGAAGGATCTCTATGAATTGATTTGGTCGGAACCGACGACAACACTGGCGCAGCGATTCGGCATATCAGATGTTGGGCTTGCGAAGGTTTGCCGTCGATCGGACATCCCCGCACCACCCCGGGGCTACTGGGCGAAGATTGCCGCCGGCGATTCTATCCAGCGCTCAGATTTGCCAGAGCGAGCAGATCTTGGTTCCAGGGCAATCATATTTCGAATCAACCGCGATCACAGATCAGACGCTGACGCCGAGCCGCGGACACGTCGGCGCACAGAAAGTTTAGTGGAACAGGATGCCGTCGAGCCCACACGGCGGCTTCAGTAGGAGAAACACTCCTGCTAGGCCGCAACGCCCTTCCGCAGCCGAGGCGGGCCGATCAGCACGTCCGCGGACACATGAAATCGAGCCCGAACCTTACGCACCATGGACATGCTGAGCTCCCGTTTCCCGGTCATGATCTCGCTGACCCGACTCGGCGTCCCCAAGAATTCAGCGAGTATGCCCGGCCCGGTCGGCGAGAGGTCGCTCCGGCGCCCCCCGTTCGAACTGCGTCCGTCGATGCAGCGCTGTGCGCGGGTGTACGGGGCGGAGGCGCGGAACGTGCTCGCTAGTCGGGCCGCGACGATACATCCTGGAGGCGACGGACCCCGCCGCGCTTCGTTCGGATCCGGCCCAGGTGATCAGTGATCTTGATGTGTCTCGCAGGTATGCCGACGTATTCATCCACGTAGCAGCGTCCGAGACGGTCTCGAACCGTCACAACCACTCGCCTGCTGAATCCGTACCCAGAATAGCGAGCGGTCAGCATCTTGAAGTCGTCAAACGATGCGCCGTGCTTGGCGCATAGGTCCGGGAGGGCCGCCCGATACTTAGCTATCGCGGATCCGAGTGTCCGCGAGACTTTTCCCTGTATTGCCTTGGCCGCCAAGAAGTCTATCGCGATCACTCCGCCGGGATTTTTCTTGGACTCACCATAGACGTTCATGTCGTAGACCCCAATCAGCAGTCCGCAGCCACTCCCAAGGGAATCGGCAATATTGTGGGCAATGGCTCGAAGGGTCCCAATTTTCATGACGCTAGAGCTTACTTGGTGCGGCCATTGACAGCGAGCAACCGAGCTACCACTGCGATGCCAATGTCGCGATAATCGTCGTCAGTAAGTGCCATGGAATCAAGACACCCGTTGTCGAAAGTCTTTTGCGTAAAGAAAGCGTCGAACATCCACGTCGACGGTCCCTTGGATCGAACGTCGTCCATGAGGAGGCGGCTTCGCCCATCCCCCTCGTCCAGCAATGACATTACTACGGCTCGTTTGGGGCGGGTTTCATTGTCCATTTCGCTCTCCTATAAGGATCTGGGGGGCGATGTTGCGAGGCTAGCTCCCAGCACAACAACCGCTTCCCCGATAAATCCGCCTTCCCACAGAAAGAACTTACCGGCGCCCTTGAACAACTTCGCGGTTTCCTCTCCGGAGAGGAATACAAATCCCAAGCGCCTGCTCTCACCCGGCTGAATAGCCGTGTCGCCCAACAGCGGCCAGCCATCATAGGCCGCCACGAGTGGCGTTTCCTTGGAAAGACAACACGGGCAACCCCAGCCGGGGAACGCGGGCGAGCGGCGCCCACCTTCATCGGTTCGATAGAGAGTGACGTCCGCAATCAGCTGCGGAGTCATATTCCTTAACTGTTCGGCACGTGACATGACACGATTTCCCTTCCCATCGATCAGGGATTGCGGTCGCTCGCCAGTGGCCAGCGCTTGAGCAGCCAGCTTTTCCATGCGAGCACGAGTATCGCGACCGCTAGAGATTGCTTATCGTTCGGCTGCAATCCCATGCGATTCTTGGCTATATCATCAAGATACGCGGCGATCTGTTTGGAGTCCGCATTCGTCTCGAGAAGCGATATCAAGCCGACGACATATCGTTCGTACTCATCTCGAGTGCTGGGTTCTGCAGCAACTCCGATGGGATCCCAAATGTAATAGAGGATTTCGTCGACTCTGCGACGCAGTTCCTCCGAGTAGTTACTCATCTTCCCCCGTCACTTCTAGACCTGGGCGCCGCCTTAGTAACTCCTTCTCCGCCGCCTCGGCGCTGTCGAAGAGGCCGCCCCATTGTTCATCGTGGAACTCGTAGGGTTGGTTGATCCCTCGATAGGGGTCATCATGATAAACCTGGACGAGTCCGTCGCTCCGGCGTCGGATCGAGTAGTGAGTTTCGCCGCCTGTGCCAAATCTCATTACAAACCGCTTAACCGTAGTGGTCGATGGAAATAGCGTGGTCTTGGACTCGTCATTCATACCTGTTACTGGCCAATCAGTCGCGTCGTGAAATGCGTCGCCGCTCCAGTGTCTCTGTAACGGTCTGTGCCTCCGAGCGGCTATCTGGGCCTTTGATATCCAGCTTTGTCACCCTCGTTCGGCGGCGCACGTTTCCGCCCGGGTCCGTTTCGAAGGTGACCGAGATCGTGCCGGAGACGATCTCCCCTGACCGCTCATGAAGCGCTGTGTCAAGAGACACCGGCTTCTTCATGATCTCCCCCAGGACGACGTCGGATTCGGCGCGAGCGCGACGAACCGCGTCGGAGTCGACCGGCATCTCGACAGCAAAAGTCTCGCCATCCACTCCGCCCGCCTTCCTAGCCAGCTTTCCGGGACTGCCTGCTTCGGAATCCCGGTAAGGCCCGCCCTCGCGAAGATCTGTGGACCTTAGGTCATACGATTGAACCGTTTTGATCACCGATTGCGGATCGCATTCGATGCGAAATGCATTCCATGTGAAAATCCAGTGCCCACAGGCTGTGCGGGACAAACTGGCAGCCTTCAACCAGACGTCGAGCCGGGCCTCAAGCTCAGGTCCGTTGAGTAGCTGCGCGGGTCCGCCCACCGGCTGGAAAACACGAACTGGAAATTGCCAATTCCTGGCTCTCTCCTCCGCCGTAGTTGTATTTGGCAGGTCATACTGCAACTCTAGACCGTCCGCGCGCACGCTGGTCACCTGCTCAATGAGGGTGTCCTTATCGTGCGAGCTTCCTGTGGATCCGTTGCTGCCCTGCTGCGCAGAGTCCTTGACCAACGTGAGTTCGTAGGTATCGCCGACTTGAGGCGCCTGAGGGACTGTTCCGGCATGTACAACGCTGGCCGATAAGAGTAGCGCGAGGCCAACGCAGTGGAGTATCTTTTGCGCCTCGTTCGGGATTTCAGGCATCTGTCGCTTGGGCCGCGATTTCACCAACTTCATCTGAGGGTCCTGTTTATCGTCATCGGTCTTCCCTGATACCAAACCGATCATACCTCCGCATTGAACGGCCGGTCTATTCCGAGTGAGATGATGTGATCAACGTCCGGTTTTAGACGCCCGCTCTGGGGTAAATCACCGAGCAACGCAAATGTCCCATATTTCATGCTTATCAGACCGGATCGGGATACGAAGGCTGCATCTTCTCGAACTCTTCTTTCGTGTAGCGTCCCCAGACATTGGAGTAGCCGTCGGCCATCTGATTCCACTGCCCAAGAGGCACCGTGAGAATAGTGGATAACTCCAGTTCCAGCTCCTCGGGCCATCCTCAGCACCGGAATCATCGTGAGCTTCAATGGGAATGGTTACGACTTGGTTGAACTCTCCAAATTTACTCGGGCTACCTTCGGTGGCGAGCGTGAGTCTAAAGGACACGCATCACGGTATGATGCCGATCACCTCGGCGGTCCGCTGGCCGACGTATCTCGAAACGGCTCCGATCACGGGGCAGAACTTGGTCGAAACTATCGGCATTACTTTGCGTGCGCATCGGCATCCCAATCGTCTGTTGATCGGTTTCAATGGGAGGGCACTTCGGCCGCCTTTTAGGAAGAAATGAGCCTGATGTAGGTGCTCCCGGCGATCCGCTCGATGGTCTCCCGCCCTGCTCCGCTATCGATTGGAACGGCAGCACCCACCGAGGTGAAATCGGTCAGTGAGAGGCGATCACCGAAGAACACATAGGACATGCCTTCACCGCCGAGCCGAGGCCGCCACGCGAGGCCGTGGGCGCTTGTGAGGCTGCGGTGGAAATGTTGCGCCCACGCACGCGTTTGTGGGTAGGCCACAGGGGGCGAATGGATGATCTCGAGCTCGTGCAAGGACTCGCCGCGGCCCCGGACTTTCACCTGGCGCAGTTCTGGTTCGGTCAGCTCGACGATTAGGAGGTCACGCGCAACGACAAGGTGGGTCATCCGGAAGTCGGAGAGTTTTTTGCGCGAATAGACCGGATTCGGCTCATGCGGCAAGTCGTGAAACACGCTTTCAAGCGCCGCGGCTTTCTCGGTGCTGCCCGCATAGAAAGTGGGAACGTTCTTGCCGGATGAGTCCGGAAAGGGACTAAATCGAGCACCGCCTTCGGCAACGTCGATGGGCTTAGGCCGGCCGGTTCTGTCGAGATGGGGATTAAATGACACGCCAGGATAGTCGGAAGAATGAAAACGCCAGAGCGACGCGCCAACGCGCAAGGGTTTGAGCGCGAGTTGGATGTCTTCCGGGATGCCCAAAGGCGCCGGACAATCGCTCATACGCGCGGGGGGTTAGAAAACCGCTGCGGGATGCGTATGCCGATCCGCCAAGCTGACGAACTTCTCTTCCAGTCCCTTGTCATTGAGTCTATCCATCGGTTTGTCGTTATTCAGATAAGCATTCGGCGTTGCAAAGAATAAGGCGCGATCCCAACCCGTCGGGTCGTCGCCCAGCACGCTCAACATGCGCGCAACGATGGGCAGCGGTTGGCCGTGACGGAACTGAAATGCCGGATACAGGAGTTGGCCTTGAAACTTGACGTAGAAAATCTTGCCGTCATTGAGCCAACGCGAGGCCGTGGCGGATTTGTTGTTCGCTTGGTGACCCGCCTGTTTGGCAATTTGCTCTGCCGTGAAAGTCGGTACGTGCTTGACGAACCAACGCCGCCATTCGAGCGTGTCCGCATCGGGCGCATCGGATGGATCAGCAGAGGCAGAGGTCGGCGTTCGCGCTACGGCCGCCGCCGGCCGGGCGCTGATCCGCAGCAAATAACGCTCAGTAGTTGGCGACTTAGAAACTGTCGAGGGCAGCAATTCTTTGAGTTTGCCGGGCGTCAACAACAAGAGCACATCATGCTCGGTGGCTGCGGGCGATGAATAGCCTATAAGGAGTTGCTTCTGCGCGTTCTCGGCGTGTTCAAATTCGGTCGAGGTTAAGATGAGATGGATGTCGTCGGGCCATTGGATCAATTTCAGCGCGTCCATGCCTGACACCGTCGGCATTTGTGCATCGATGATCACAGTTGCGATGCGCTGACGTGCACTTAGTACGCTCTCCCAAACAAGTGCGGGTTGCGGCGGTTCCTGGGCAGCGGTCACCACCGCGCCATAAGGCGTGTCCTCGGTGTCGTCGCTGACGGCCTCGATGAGCTGAGTAATGGCTTGAATGAGGGACTGCTTTTCAACAGCCCCCCCCGCCGAAACGACTTCGGCCGCAAAACGCCTTTCGATGGACCGGAATGCCATGACGGACATTATAGCTGGAATTTAAGTGAAATCAATGAAATCAGTGAAATTAGTGAAACGAGAGAAGCTATAAAAATCATGAAGTTAACAATACCCATTACATTATGTACAAATCACATGCGGCCTTCCCGCCGTTGGCGCCTCCCACGTGGCCCGGCGTACGGCCCGACTTTGTCGGGCGATTATTAGCTGAGATCGGTCATCGACGGATTCGCCTACCTCTGGGTCTGCAACCAAAATCGAAACAGCGATCACACAAAGCGTCGGCGCGAGCACGATTAGAATCCCCGCTCCTCCCCTATTTCCGCAAGCTCAATATCCTGGGACAACGTCGCGATATACCGTGTGACCCAACCCTCAAGCAGCTGCTCAAACAGAGGTCCCTCGTTCCCGGAAACCTCCGCCGCCAATGCCTCGACCCGCTTACTCGTCATCGGGTCGTCCGACACTGCATCGCCATTGACGATATGATCCTCGTCGAAGGTGGTAAATAGCACGAATCGGGCGAATTGATCCCAAAAGGATTACATCCCGGTGAGCTTCTTGTCGAGATCCTGCATCTTCTTGCGCATACCACGCGGATACCGAGACAGGGGGGTGTCAAAGATCACGGACGACAGCCGCCACGAATCCGGCTTTTGAACTTATAGGGTCTCTGATGGCAATCCTGGATGAGTGGGCGCGGCTTTCCGCACGGATTCATGGGCTAGTCAAAGCAAGCGAACTGGCGAGCTCGCTATTCGAAAGAAACAATGACAGCGTGGGCGCGATGGTCGACTTGGGGAAGACCGCCGCATCCATCTTGTCAGACCTAGCAAGCTTCCGGGCGATGCTCGGCCCATCCGTTCTTGAGGTGAGCACGAGAATCGAGGCCGCGGAATCACGGACCCGGCCGTTATTGGCAGAAGGCGTGGCAACCACGCAGGACATGAGACAGATCTACATCCGGACGGCCCTTGTCGTCTTGGCGGCGCTCGAGGCGGAAGTCTCCTATCTGCTCGCGGACCACCAAGCTGGGATCCAAAGCCTGGCAGAAAGGGCGTTTGAGCACCTGCAGCGCTCGATCGTCGTTGACGAATTCGTAGCCGCCCGGTGGCGAAGAGCCTGGGAGGCTGGCGAAGTCGAATGTGAGAAGCTGGGAGCAGTGCATCTGCTGTCCCACGGCATATGGGCGTTCAAAGTGGACGCGAAAGGCGGCCGCACTGACTTGGTTTACCAGGAACCGCTCCGCGACCTTCGACAGGCGACGCGGTCCGCCGAGGGCCTGGTACTGACAGAGTGGAAGAAGCTTGCGAATGGTGGGAATGCGGAGCGTCTCTTTGTCGCGGCACGGACTCAGGCGAAGGCTTACGCCGCAGGTGTGCTCGCCGGCACCGAGTTGACCCGCGTTCGATACGCCGTATTGGTCTCGGTAAACGACGTTGCAGTCCCGGATGATCTCATCGAAGGAGATCTCACCTATCGTCACATCAACATCACCGTATCTCCGAGGACGCCATCTCGGCGTAAGGGTTCAGGCAATCCACATCGACGGCCCGCAGGCGGCGGGCACGTTTTGCCTCCCGGAGAATGAACATATGACGGAAAAGTCCGAAGCCTTCGAGCAACTCAACACCCGAATCCACAAGCTCCTCGCGGGCAAGTCGAAAGTCACTTGGAACTCATCCATCCCCGACCCAGACGACCCGACGCAACCGCGTCAAATTGATATCCTGATCGAAGAGCACGGGGGACGCCGCACCAGCGTCGAATGCCGCGATCGTACAGGAGTACAAAGCGTCATGTGGGTCGAGGAGCTCATTGGCCGCAAGCAAAGCTTGGGACTCGACGGCATGATTGGAGTGGCCGTAAATGGCTTTACGCCGCTAGCCCAAAAGAAAGCCGCCCGCTACGGCATCATTCTCTACGACTTCCGAACCCTTACCGACGCGGAAATCGCCTCGTGGGCGAATGCAGCGACCGTCCGCGCGACCTTCGTGCAATTCAAGCCGCTAGAGATTACGGCCGGCATCCATCATTCCGATGCCGGCCGGCTGCCTCCCCCAAGTGCGCCGCTGTCGTTTCTTCGTTTCGGAGGGGACGGTTATGCCGCAGTCATGGATATGATCCGTGATGACGCGTTCGCGAAACAGGGGATGCAGCATGGAATGTCGCTGGACCCTACCGGCTTTGAGATCGACGGAATTCCACTCACGCTTCTGAGGGCCACTTTCACCGGCTATGCCGTATCCGTCGCCCCGAAATGCACCGCCGTCGAAGTCGTGGCGCATCCAGGCACGCCCCTTCAGTTACGCGATATTTCCGTCCAGCGTTTTGAACACACGGTTTCCGAGATCATCCGGAGCAAAAATGATGTCCACGTCGCTCTCGACGTGAGCAACCTCAAGCCGCCTCCTGATTCGATACTCCACCAAATGCAGGTCGAATTCCCCGCATCTGTGACGGTGAAGGGATACGAGATCATCGGTAACAAGACGCTGTTGTCTCAGGGCCTCGCGACCGCGCTGAATGTGGCAACCACCACTTAGCGGTTGGCGGCTGCGGTGCGATCATTGCTGAATTCTCCGGGTTTTGGGGTGTTGGATGCGAGCTGTGTTCAGAAGGCACAGCGCCCGCAGGGCCTCGGGGGCGGAGGGATGCTGCCTAGGCTCAGACGCTTGCCAAGTCCGACTCGACCGACGCGATGGCATCCAGGGCCCGCCCTACCACATCGATCGTTACGCCCTCCATCGATGCCTCAATTTGCGGCCTATTCGCTCTCGTCATTGCCTTGGCGTACGCAGGTACAAAGGAGCTCTCGAGAGATTCTGCGAGGCTCTTTTTGAAGTCTTCCGCGTTGGGAATCGGAATATTGTCGCGCTCGCGGGTGAGAAATACCCGTAGGTTTGCAAGAACTTCTTTCGATATGTTACGGCACAGCGTGAGCACGTCCTCTTTGGGCGGATCGAACGTGATCACATCGCCACGGTGGATGCGGCGCAAAGGACCGACGATGAAATTCTTGGTTCCCTGCCCGGCGTTGACCAGCTGCGAGCCATCGTGCGCAGTGGCATTTCTCGAATAGCGCAGAGATGAGGCTGGATCGCTGATTACCCTCGTCCAACAACAACACGACTACGCGTCGCTTGGGGCGGGTTTCATTTTCCATTTTCACGTCCTCATGAGAATCCGGGATGTTGAGGAGCTAGCTCCCGGAAACGACAATCGCTTCCCCAATGAATCCGCCTTCCCACAGAAAGAACTTACCGGCATCTGCCAACGGAACTACTACGGCCAAGCCTTAAGCGTTTGGCAGTTTGGGCGGCGAGCAATAACAAGCCGAGATCCGTTTCCTCAGATCCAAACTCCAGGGCGCCGCCGACGAATTACCGCTGCGACCTCCTCGATCACTCTCGCGCACCCCAAAATCAGACTGTCGTCCACCTCAATGAGTGTGCGTATCTCGGAGACATCGCCCTCGTCAAAGAACGCCTGTGTCGGCTGCTTGATTTTGAAGGGGAGATTGCCGACCTTCTTGAGCAACGCCTCGTAGCTTCGTCCGCGTCCATGCTTTAGAACATTTACCGCCATCTGGAAATCGACAAATGTCTCCTGGAGTACCGCCGCCCTGTCTTCGTCTAAGATTTTGGCGGCCTCCGCGAACCCATCCTTGCATTGAAGGGAGTCCTGAAGCATAGACTCAAAGAGCGAAAACATCCCGACGGCCATAATGGTCTTCTGCACCTGCACCATCTGCAGCGTTTTCACGAGCGAAGTGGCTGCACTCGACTGCAATGCCTCAATGGTTTTGGCCGTCGTTTCGTTCAATGCAGACAATATGAATCCGGTTCCCCGGCCCACGAGTTCGGTAAATGCATGCATTACGAGTTCCCGCGTACCGGCCCATCACGAACAATGAGTTCCGGATACTTTGCTCTCAGTCGTTCGAACACACCCGCAGGCACCAAAGGGTCCACCTTGGCGGCTTCGTACAGCCGCAAGAACCACTCGTACTTCGCGGCGTGCTCGGGGTATTGCTCGGCAAGCTTCTGCACGCGCAGGCACGCCGAGAGGAACCAATAGAGGGTGAACGGGCTCACCAGTCGTATACCCTCGAAATAGAGCAGCGGCCGAGTTTCTTGCACCCAGAACTCGTCCGGGATCTCGATATCCGGGTGGATAGCGACGCAGGGCCATTTGACGGTCTTTTCGATCGCCGCAGCTTTGGATATTCCAGCGCTGACAATGAATCGAATCCCATTCTTTTTGCCTTCCGCGTGATCGCCATAAGCAATGCCGCCGCGGACAATGCAATCTTCCACCAGAAGAAACCATTGCAGCGATTGCGCGGATGCTATAACCGGTGCGAGCTCGTGGGAAACCAACACGAAGGAATCGGAATACACGGAAAAGCGGACTTTCGGTCCTAAAGATTGAAGGAAGTCAGTCCTCTCCAATAATGTCTCGTACTTTGCCAGCACCGCTGGCAAATCGTTTTGCGTGGCATCGCCAAAACCCAGGATATCGATGAACGCACAATACTGACCGCACACCTTGCTGCGGTCGAATATTTTGGTCGGCTCTTGACGTTGCTCCGACGTTTCCTTCGACACCGATGCGGCCTCGGTGAGCGTGTTAGCGACTGGCTTCTGCGGAGTATCATCGGCCACGCCGGTACTATACTGACACGCGCACGTAGGTGTCGAGGTGCGGAACCACTGAAATCTGAACGACTGCTAACCCTGCTGGTCCCAGCCCGGGTACTTAGCATTTAATCGTTCGATGACGTCCTCTGGAATTAAGCGCTCTTTCGCATGTGCCTCAAAAAGCTGCAAAAACCAGTCGTACTTCTCAGAGTGCTCAGGATGTTCTTTCTTCATATTCCTCACCCGGCCGCCGGCGGATTTGTACAGGCCAATGCTGAACGGATTTACGATCCTCAAGCCATCAAAATACAGCAGGGTTCTGCCGCTTTGCGCCCACGCCTCATCGGGAATTTGCAGATCGGGATGCAAAGCGACGCAGGGCCGCTTGACCTCTTTCTCCAACTTCACGGCGCGCGAGATTGCCGCGCTGACAATGAATTTGGTCCCGGCCTTTTCTCCCTCCGCGTGCTCACCGTAAGCAATGCCCCCACGAGTGAGACAGTTGTTCATCATCAGAATAAAAAGGAGAGTTCGCACCGATACGATCAAAGGTGCAAGTTCGGGCGATATTAGGATGAAAGAATCGGAGTAGACCGACACTTGGACCGGCGGTTTTGCGGCGAGGACATAGTCCACGTTATCGAGGAGCTCTTCATACATCCGAAGGACCGACGGCAAATCGCGTTCAGTCGCGGCGCCAAACCCGAGGATGTCGATGAATGCACAGTAACGACCGCTGACCTGGTCGCGATCAAAGATCTTGATGCGCTTTTCCCAATCCTCCCTCTTCTCAGCGGCGGATTTTTCCGTGGCGTTTCTTGGCGGATTCGAATCGACCATAGTCCGATTATATGAAGTCCAAGCGGTACCGGAGGTGTATGCTGGCTGTCGTCGGCGATCTAGGTCATTCGGATGGTGCCGCGAGAAGCACGTCCCGGAACCGGCTGGCTGAGGGGGCCGGCAACTATGAGAGGCGGCGCGACCTCTTCAATCCTGCATTGGGAGCGCCTAACGAGTTTTGCACCGGGTTTCGTCGCAACTCGAACTGATCGCAAAATCTCCCGACAGCATGAGCGTGGGCGCAGACGAGGTCGAAGTCTGGCGTCGCGAGCCCGGCGATGCCGATTTTCCTGCCAAGATTCGGGAGTGCGGTCATTTCAGATTTCGCAGCGTCGTGACTCATGGGCTTAGCTCAAGTGATACGACCACGATTCTGTCTCTGGCCGGCGAATCTCCCTCCGATGGTCCAGACCGACGACCGACGCGGCGGCGTTGGCAGTGGTCCGGTCACTCTTTGGTCACTCCCAATGCCGAGAGCATCTGCCTTGATCACGCGAAGACTGTGCTTTTTGGACCGATCCCTCCAAAGAATCGAACTTACGACCAATTGATTCCGCCGCCGCAAATACGAGACGAACTATTCGCGTCTAGCCCGATGAAATCTATAGGAAATTGGTGGGCCGTGTAGGGATCGAACCTACGACCAATTGATTAAGAGTCAACTGCTCTACCAGCTGAGCTAACGGCCCATAAACCTGCAATCAACAAAACCGACTCGCACCCAGCCACTCAAAGTGGGGTGGACGACGGGGCTCGAACCCGCGACAGCCGGAATCACAATCCGGGGCTCTACCAGCTGAGCTACGTCCACCATCGTCCGACTTCCGACTTGGGATGGCGCGCCCGGCAGGAATCGAACCTGCAACCGCCGGCTTAGAAGGCCGGTGCTCTATCCGGTTGAGCTACGGGCGCCTTATAAATCAACAAGTTACTGCGCCAATCGTAATTTTTCAGGCCGACGCTCGGGTGCCCAGGCAAACCGAATCGGAAGTGCGCGCGGATTATATAGGAGTTTCCCAGTTTTTAAAGAGCGGAATCTGCCCCGCTACCCTGCCCGGCGGCATCGGATTTACGCACCGAGTCCCTGATCCGAATGCGGGCGCTGCTCAATTCTCCACTGCCCGCTTCAGCTTCGCGAGTGCGTGGTCCCATTGCTGGGCGATCGCTTCCAACGACCGGCGTGCCTCATCCAACTGCGCGGGTTCGAATTCCCACAGCCGCTCGCGCCCGACCTTCACGTTGCGCACCAGCCCCGCGGCCGCGAGTACACCCAGGTGTTTGGTGATCGCTTGCCGAGTGATGTCCGTACCTGACGTCAGCTGGGTGATGGACATCGCACCGCCTGCGCACAGTACGGCGATGAGCCGTAGCCTCATCTCATCGCCGAGCGCCGCGAATAGAGGCGCGCAATTGCGCAGCGGCTTGTTCGCCGGTGCGGGTCTACGTTTTGGCGACATGCTTTTCGATATTTACCAGCTGTTCATCCCATCCCGAAGTGTTCAAGCGAAATGCCGTCGCACGCCGCGCCGCCGGAATTTTATCGAAACCGGATTCCACGACGCTGAGTTCCACGCCCCCCTCGACGTCCTGGAGTTCGAAGACGACCAGGGTCGTAGGCTCCGGCGAATAGTCGACGGCCGGATCGATGGCGGCCGGATGCCAGCGCCAGGACAACAATCGCTCCGGAATGATGCGTTCTATGAACACCTCCATCACCAGGTGCTCATAGCCGGGATACGTTACCTGCCCTTTCACGGGCTGGCCGGCGGCGAAGGCTTTGCCTTTGAAATCGACGCCGAACCAAGCGCCAAACTCTTCCGCATTCGACAGTGCGCGCCAGACTCGTGATCGCGGCGCCTTCAGCAGAATCTTTCTTTCAATGCGGTCCGTCGATGTGTTCATATGCAACCCCCCGGATGCATATTAGACCATACCCCCTTATCACGCAACTAAATAGTTGCATAATAAATATTTCGACACAGCATCGTCGCCGAAGTCCCCGAATACGACCCCAGAATCAGGGTCCCTGTCCGGAGGAGCCCCGTTGCCGAAAAATCACTCCGTTGACGCGAATATTGTGTTGTGAGATTCGCGGGTTGGCCGCTAAATAGGCAGCTAGGGCAACCAGGTGGAGTGAATCGTGCATCGAACCACATTTGTGAACGCCAGGATCTTCGACGGAATCCAGAGTGACTACCTCGACGATTCGGTGGTTACCGTCGAAGCAGACCGCATCGTGTCGGTGGAGCGGAATCGCAGCCCCTCCATCGACGGCGATGTCGTCGATGTCGGCGGAAAGACATTGATGCCGGGACTGATCGATGCGCACTGTCATGTTCTGGGAGCGAGTGTCAAGGTCGCGGATCTTGAGACCCAGCCCTTGACCTATATCGCGAGCTACGCGGCAAAAATGCTGAGCCACGCACTGGACTGCGGATTTACGACAGTACGCGACGTCGGCGGCGGCGAAGCCGGCATCGCGAGGGCTGTCGAGGACCGGCTGATCAGAGGACCCCGGGTGTTCTTTGCCGGCCGAGCCCTCTCCATGACCGGCGGTCACGGCGATTTTCGAGACCCTTTCAATGAGGTCGGCGCATGCGGATGCTCGAGTAGCGGGCGCGTCGCTTGGGTCGTGGATGGCGAGGATGCGGTCCGCGCGGCGGCTCGCGAGGAGCTGCGACGCGGGGCTCATTGCATCAAGATCATGATGTCTGGAGGGGTGCTATCCCCGACAGACCCCCTCTGGATGGATCAATTTACGGACGTAGAGGTCGCAGCGGCGGTGGAGGAAGCCGCCCGGCGGCGCAAGTACGTTGCGGCTCATTGTCATCCGCCGAGTTCCATCGCGCGGGCGGCGAGGCTGGGCGTACGCACCATCGAGCATGCGACGTTGATCGACGAAAGCAGTGCGGAAGCCGTCAAAACCGCCGGGGCCTACGTGGTTCCGACCATGGTCATCGTTCGGGCGTTGCTCGACGATGCCAAGGCGGGGCGGCTGCCCGCCTGGATGAGCGCCAAGCTTGCTGAAGTAGGCGACCAGTCGTTGCGCGGGCTGGAATTGATGACCCGCCAGGGACTCAAGATCGGCTTTGGAACGGATCTTCTCGGGCACCTCCATTCACATCAGACTCGTGAGTTTTGCATCAGGAGAGAGGTGCAGTCGGCGGTGGATATTTTGCGCTCTGCGACCTCCGTGAACGCGGAGATCTTGATGGAGCCGCTGCTCGGCAGGATTCAGCCGGGATGTCGCGCCGATATACTGATCGTCGACGGCGATCCGATTGCGAACATAGAAGTTCTCGCTCGGGATGGCCGCGGCTTGATCGCCATCATGAAAGCCGGCGAATTCGTCAAGCGTCGGTAGGCTGCGTGCGCCAAGCACGCAGCCCATCGACGAGGAGAGCGACCATGCGCTGCGCACGACCGTCATCTTGCGCGGGCATGCACAAGCTTGCCACTGCATGAAGAAGTTCATCCGAGTCGATGTCGTTGCGGACCTCGCCGGCCGCTACTGCGGACTCGAGGAGCTCATGAAGCGCGGTACCGACCCGCTGCTCGAAGTGCGCGCGCAAAGTTCCGAAGGCCGGGTTGCCCGAATGTAGGGCCGGGGCGAGTCCGCGTTTGGTTCCAATAAAGGCAGCGTATCGCTGCATCCATTTCGCCAGAGCGTCCCCGGGCTTGTATTTGGCGGCAAGGATTGGAGCGGCCTCCGCGCAGGCATCGATTTCGTGGCGGAACACGGCCGCGATGAGGTCCGCTCGCTGAGGGAAGTGCCTATATACAGTACCGACGCCGACGCCGGCCTTCTCCGCGATCTCTCGCACCGGGGCGTCCACGCCGGAGGTTGCGAACACTGCCTTGGCCGTCTCGAGCAAAGTGTCGAGATTGCGCTGCGCGTCGGCGCGCACGCGCCGATCCGCGCGGTCGCGAGGTGCCAGGAGATCGCTTTTGTCTTCCAGTTTGCCGCTCATCTACGTCTCACTTGCTAAACGGAACACAGTTCCGAATTATTCGGACGAATGTTCCGGTTACTACAAGCTAACCCAATGGGACGTTGCTGACAACACCTCGGAGGAGCGCAGGAAATGACTATGCAGCATCAACGCATCGCCCTGGTCACCGGGGCAAATCAAGGAGTGGGACTTCAGGTCGCAAAAGAGCTGGTGGCGAAGGGCGTCACCGTACTGGTCGGGTCGCGCAACTTCGAGCGCGGCGCGGCCGCGGCGAAAGATAGTGGACCGGACGCCATCGCGCTTCAGTTCGACGTCACGGATCGGGCGTCGATCGCCGCCGCGGCCGGGTACATCCGTACGGAGTTTGGCCGCCTCGACCTGCTCGTCAACAACGCGGCTATTTCGAATACGTCGAAGCGGCCGGGCCAGTCCATCGAGGAGTACGCCAAATCGACCCGCCCGAGCAATGTGTCCTTCGATGAAATGCGCGCGGTTTGGGAGACGAACGTGTTCGGCGTTCTCGCCGTCTACCAGGCGATGCTGCCGCTCCTACGCGAGTCGCCGGACGCCCGCATCGTCAACGTGTCGAGCGGCGTTGGCTCGTTGACGACGAACGCGGACCCGGATTCCGCCTACCGCCGGAACTTCGGCCCTGTCTACCCTGCGTCCAAGACTGCTCTCAACGCCATCACGCTGGCCATGATGATCGAGTTGGAGTCGACCGGCATCAAGGTCAACCTGGTCTCTCCGGCCTTCACGAAAACCAACCTCAACGGCTATGCGGGCACCGAATCTATCGAGGACGGTTCCCGCGAGGTGGTGCGCGTGGCGCTGCTCGGCCCAGACGGCCCCACAGGTATTTTCACACGCTGGGAAAACGCAACGATCCCCTGGTGATGTTCCCCGACGAGCCATCAGATTCGCGACGTACGGGAAACAGCGCCCAAAGCAGAATGGCGCTGAGAAAGCAGAGTATGGTGAAGTACCAGTAATTGTCGCGCGCCGGATTGCCCGGGCTCGGGGCCAGAACGACCAGGGAATAGGCCAAATTCGAGGCCGTGTGAAACAGCATGTTCGACATGATGCTCCCACCTCCTCTGTGGTAGCCCCAGGCGAACAGAAATCTCAAAGCGATAGTACACAGGAAGAACATGTAGAAGGGCGTATAAGCCTGAACCAGGCCCGGCGCGATGATGAAGAACAGGGGCAGGTGCCACAGCGCCCAGATGGCCCCGAGCGCGAAGACAGCGGGCTTCAACGGAAGGAGCGCGTCCAGCTTGTCGGACAAGTACGACCAACCGTACTCCTCTCCGAGAGTGCCGCCCAAGAAGAAAAGGAAGACATAGGACATCGGGAGGGCGGCCCACGTCATCGTGAACACGAAAGGCGCATGCGCGAGACTCGAGCGCAACAGTTCGGCGCCCATCGCCAGAATCGGCAGAAGGCAGAAGGAAACCAGGAAGACCATCCATCCCATGCGCAGGTTGAGCGCACGAGCGTAGAAGCGCAGCATCCCGCGCGCGCCGCCTTCGATCCATGAGCCTATTCCCGCGCCGAGGAATGGTCCGAACGAGCCGATGATCACCAGAATGATCAGTGGGATGGGAATGGCAAAATGCCTGGTATGAAGCCAGGCCAGAAACCAGAATACCCACGCGATGAGAAAGCTCAGAACCAGATAGATCGACGCAGAACGAGTCGCTTGCCCTTGGAGCGTGGAAACGGGCGCCATCGGCGGCGTGAAAGTCGGCGTGTCTGCGGGCATGAGCTAAGAGAATGCTAGAGAAATTATTCTCGCCGCACCAGCCGAGCAGGAAGCGTGACCGCCCTTCGGAATGGACACTGGTGTCAGTGGTCGGGGCGACAGGATTCGAACCTGCGACCTTCTGGTCCCAAACCAGACGCTCTACCAGACTGAGCTACGCCCCGATCGGCGGCGCGGTAGTCTAACCTATCCAGCCGGTCGCCGCGACCGGCGATGCACTACGTACGCGACCGCAACCCCGGCGAATGGCAGCAGCGCGACCTCTTCGGCCTTGCGTACGATCAATGCGCCCGCCAGAAGCGCCCCGAACAGATAGGAAACCACCACCGAGCTTTGAATCTTCACATCCTTCAAGCCCGACACATCTCCATTGGCGATGGAGTCGGCGATGGTGCCGACCAGCTTGGTGAGCGTGGTCGTGAATACGATGGTGGTCAAACTGATCGTTTGGCCGATGACGGCCTGCAGACCCATCGCCACGGCCAGCAATACGATCTGCAGGTGATCCGAAGGCGCGTGCGCGACGTGCGGGGTCCACATGGCGTAGAGCGCGAAGAAGAGCAGCAGACCCGCCTCGCCGGCCAGCAACAGGCTGAGCGCCTGTTCCTGTGCTCGGCCGCGCCGCTGCAGCACCCCTAGGGCACAGCCGATGGCGAACCCGATCAGCGCGACCACCGAACCCATGGCCGATTGCGAGTCGCTCTGCGCGACATAGTAGGCCAG
>Ga0208193_1000489_pt1 | contig 21397 bp, 22 predicted proteins | sample June2015DPH_17_2_FD_184716 | JGI IMG/M metagenome (GOLD analysis project Ga0208193, IMG submission 184716) | Peatland microbial communities from SPRUCE experiment site at the Marcell Experimental Forest, Minnesota, USA - June2015DPH_17_10... | ecosystem: Environmental > Terrestrial > Soil >... | reverse complement strand
GCGAGGGCCGCCGTATCGTTTTCGGTGAGCGCTCGAATGGATGGACTTAGCGGTCCCTGTCGCAGGCGTTCCCAGACTTCGACCTTCATGTACGGGCGGGACTCCGCGGTCTGGCACGCTAGGGAGGCGCGATAGGCTGCCGAGATTCGTTCGAGCAGAGCAGTATCATCGGACGCTTGCTCGCCAGAAAGTGCGAAGCCGCGGCTGACGTTCTGAAGGTCATAGCGGGGATCGCCCCGGAAGCGCTTCCGTCCGTGATTCCCGAACTTCCAGATGCGAATGTGGGCAGCCGTCGACGCCTTCGCTTTTCTGGCGGCCCGGATTGGATGGAAGAGATTGTTCAATTTCACTGGATCATCTCCTCCCCGGTGGCCAGGAAAAGGTTGGCTTCAAGTCCGTGCTGTCGCGTGTAAAAAGCGTGGTACTTGCCCTCGAGCGCATAGAGCGACGCATGCGTTCCACATTCGACAATTCTTCCGTGATCGAGGACCAGGATCTGGTCGGCGCGGCGGATGGTGGACAGGCGGTGGGCGATGACAAAGGTCGTCCTGCCCTGCATCAGCGAGCTGAGGCCAGCCTGAATCAGCGCCTCCGACTCGGAGTCGAGCGAGCTGGTGGCCTCGTCCAGAATGAGCACGCGCGGATCGGCCAAGATCGCCCGGGCAATCGAAATGCGCTGACGCTGTCCACCCGAAAGCCTGACTCCTCGCTCTCCCACGACGGTCTCGTAGCGGTCGGGGAGCCGCTCCGCGAATTCGTCGACGCGGGCGATGCGGCAAGCCTCCAGCCACTGCTCCGGATCGGCCTCGGGTCGACTGAATAACACATTTTCGCGGATACTGCCGTCGAACAGGAAGGTATCCTGCAACACCACTCCGAGTTGTTGCCGGTAACTGCTGAGTCTTACGGTCGAAAGGTCGACGCCATCAATGAGTACCTCGCCGTCGGAAGCGTTATAAAAGCCACAAATCAGCGAGATGATCGTAGATTTGCCGGAACCCGAAGCCCCGATCAGGGCGGTTACGGTGCCGGGTTCGGCTTCGAATCGAATACCGTGCAAGACGGATTTGGGGGGCACATAGGCGAAGGAAACACGTCTAAAATGGACGCTGCCCCGAATTGGCCCGAGAGTGCGGACGCGGGTGGGCTCGCTGTCTTCTTCAGCTTCCCGGAGGATCGCCGCGGTGCGCTCAAGGCCGGCAAATGCCTCTGTGAGTTGACTGCCAACGCTGACAAGGAGAGCGACGGGAGTAGCCATAAAGGCCAGCAGCATGACGAATTCCACGTAGCTGCCGACATCGATGTAGCCCTTTTTGACTTCCAGAGCACCGAGAAACATCACCAGGCCACCCACTGCGCCAAACAGGACAGTTGATAAGAGCGTCAAGTAGGATTGCGCAGTGATGGTGCTGACAAAGCTGCCAAAGATACGATCCACGCCGCCGGCAAACACCCTGGCCTCGCCCTCTTCGGCGCGATAGGCCTTCACGACACGCACTGCGGAAAGCGATTCGGTCAGCCGTCCCGTCACCTCTGCCGTCATCCTGGAGCGTTCGCGAAAAATCGGACGCGTGATGCCGAACGCTTTCTTGAGGAAGAATCCGAAGCCGGCCAGGATGCAGAAGGTAAGCGTCGTCATCAGGGTGCTGATCCGCAGAAGGATGACCAGAGCAATGATGGCAGTCAGCAATCCACCCGCAAGGTCGATGAGCCCGGCGCCTACCAAATCGCGGATGCCTTCAGGGTCATTCATGATGCTGGCCGCCAGAGCACCCGTGCGGCCGCCGTCATAGAACAGCACCGGGAGCCGTGCCACGTGCTGGCAGACCTGTTTGCGCAGGTCGGCCACCAGGCGTTGGCCGGCGATCGAGAGCTTCTGCGCAAGGAAGAAGGTGGTAATGCCCTGCACACAGGTGGCCCCGGCAACGGCCCCCACTATCCAGGGAAGGCGATCGAAATGATGCTGATACATCACGTCGTTAATCAGGTACCGGAAGGCGACCGGCACCGCGAGACCGCATAGGCGGTTGACGATCATCATGAGGAAACAGACGGCAAGAAGCCAGCGGAGCGGCGTGATCAGGTTCCACACTTCAGGCAGAGCAGCGACAAACCTGGGCTTGCTTCGCGGCCTGGCAATGCGATTGGTCACGCGTATGCTGCTCGAACTGAGAGCCGGTTCGAATCGTGAAGGAGATGACATTTCCCTGTCAATCTCTGCACGCAAGATTTGGGATCGGGGTCTGCTCCACGAACTCAACATTGAAGCCTCGCATTGCGCGAATATGGGTTGGCGTATCCGAAAGGAGACGGGCTCTGCGCAGACGGGCTCTGCGCGTGCCGGGCTCCCCAAGGATCTGGCCGCCGACGCATCTCAGATGCAGAGGCCGCTGCTGGCAATCGTGCCGGCAGTCACGGTCTTGCCTTGCGCGGCGCCGAGCGATGCGGCGCCGCTGAAGTGCGCTGTCGATCTCCGACCCCGGGCTGGCGCTGCCATAGTACAGCAGGGTGCCGCCCCCCTGCTGAGCCATGGCAGCCAAAGATCGCCGAAGAATTGACTGGCGAGGTAGATCCATTCCCGATCACCGCCCTTTGAAGCCATCGGAATTTCGTCGGTCCGGTACGCATCCGAAGTTAGCTCTGTCAAAGCCTAGATGGGTCCGAAGGCTCGGTTGTCATGGATTTGTCACTCTATTGTCTCTTCGTGCCTATATCCGAGAGAGAGATAGAGGCTCATCGAGCTTCAACAATTCGATGGAAAAATCCAGACATTCTGGAGACAAACGGATCAACACAGGCCGGATATGCTGGAAGAATAGTGCTCGCTTCGTTCCCGCGCGGGTCTCCGGAAGCACTTTCTGGATGGAAGACAACATGCCCCTGGCCTGGAAACACATACGTCATCCGCTGCGGGCGCTCGCTTCCACAAGGCGCATCGCTCAGGCGGCCTGGATCAACAGGAGGTTGTTGCAGCAAGGCGAGCGTCGCTTTAAGCGAGACGCCCGTTACGATCTTTCCTCTGTCACTGACGGTTTTAGAAAGCATGCGCATCCTCCAGGCTCAGATGCGCCGCTGCTTGAACGGATTTGCAACGCGTATTCGCTGGCGGTCGAAAAGGAGCAGCGTGCAGACGCGAAGTACGCCCCGACTCAGTGGTGGCAGGAGCAGCGCAACCTGGCTCTGGGGCCTGTTCTGAAAGCCCTGCGCGCACACGATATCGACGCCTTGCAGCCAATGTACCGGAACTTTTTCCGCGATGATTGCGCGACGGGCCTGGTCCCCGTACAGAGGATGAAAGGCGGCTATCTGGGCGAAGTCATCACCGATTTCCGTCGCCGTCTTTACCTGATTGACGCGCTTTTCCGGCTTGACTATTGGAAGACCGAGACTGGGAGCCGCTACGAACTTCGCGATCTGGCCGGTCCGCCGGTCGGCAATCCTTTCGGCGTGAAGCTGGAAGACACGCTGGTGCGAACAGGATCTGAATACCAGCACTATTGTGCGCACAGGATCGCCGGGCTGCTTGAGCCGGGGACCGCTACGGTTGCCGAAATCGGGGGTGGCTTCGGGGGAATGGCCTATTATCTTCTTCGCGATCGCCGGGCAACGAAGTACCTCGATTTCGATGTGCCTGAGAGCATCGCTCTGAGCTCGTACTACCTGCTCCGAGCATTTCCCGAACTCAAGGTCGTGCTGTACGGGGAAGCGGAGCTGACTGCGGAGGCGATCTCAGAGGCTGATATCCTTCTGCTGCCGCTATTCGAGATTGCCAATCTGCCCCCGGGGACAGTCGATTTGAGCTTCAGTTCTCATGCCATTTCGGACCTCTCACCGGCGTTGATGGCCGAGTATCTGAACGACATCGCCCGGCTTACACGGCGTCATTTCCTCTACATCGGCCAAGACAAGCTCGCCAGGATTATCGCGCGAGAGGAGGCCGGAACCGAACGTAACCCCTTCACTGCATTGGATATACGCCCGTCCGACTGGAACCACCATATTGCGCCCGGGGCCGATCATGTGGAGGTTCTGTATCGCATGGCGCAGACCCCGATGCGCTGAATCAGAAAAACCTCCTGCTGCGGAGGCGCTGGGCTTGGCCGCCGCGCGCCAAAGGAGATGCCGGGGCTGTGCAGGCATCGAATTGCCACCATCTGGTTACACTATGGCCCCCCTGCGCAGCTTTCGCACAGGTTAAGGGCAAAGCTCAAGGGCACCCGAGCCATCCGCTTTAGGGGCGCATTCGAGCGCCGTCAATCGAATGCGGGAGGCAATCGGATGCAGGAGCCAGGCTAGTCCGCATGACCGCGGACCGACCCCGAATCGAACGATCCGGGGAAGCCTCCAGCCCCATTTCGGACTCAGCACGCCGAATCTGAACAACGTGCGGTCGACTTGCCCCTACATTAAGGACAAAGAAGTGACAAATCGATAACAACTCGCCGACGCGCACTGTTGATACTCAGTTGCAGCACACAATGTGTTTCGGTTCGGCACTTGAACATCAGTTTCGGCTGTGAAGCTACCCATCAGCCGCAATCGCTCGCAGTCTCTGTCCGGCCAGCTCAATGGGGAACAAGGCGCTCCCTATCCTGGCGATCATTCAAATCGCAATGAAGTTGCAGGTACTGAGTCGCGGTTCTACGGCCGGACCATTCATAGAAATCGAAGGAAACCGGATATGACGACCCAAGAGATCGAACGCACCTGTAACGGCTCCCAGTCAGTGGCTCTCACCACGCCAGAACTGCGGAGGGCTGACTTGGGCTTGGGGAAAATCTTCTACCCCCTGGGGTTTCCCGTCGAAGTAAAGACGAACGCATCGGAAGTGCTGGACATTCTCGATACTCTTTGGGGAAGATTCGAGCAGACACAAAACACTATCCCGATCCTTTCCGAGGTGTGTGTGGTGCCGGGCGATTCGATCGAGTGCCCGCCCTTGCCGGTATACCGGCTCACGCCTTCACTGTTCATCAGTATCGCGGACCGCGATAACTACAGCATCGTCGACATGGAGCGCAATAGCGCCGAAATATGGCTCTCACGCGCGGCTCTGCGCCACCGGCGCTACGCCGGGTATTACTTTCTGGGCAGTCCGATTTCCTCGATCGCGACACGGTATACGACCCCGATCCATGGCGGGTGCGTGGCGCTTGATGGCCGCGGCGTACTGCTCTGCGGGGACTCCGGCGCAGGCAAGTCGACCTTGTCATACGCCTGCGCCCGCAGTGGGTGGACCTATGTTTCTGACGATGGAAGCTACCTGCTGAACAGCAGCCTCGACCGCATCGCAACCGGCAACTGCCATCAGGTCAGGTTCCGGCCCAGCGCGGCGGACTTTTTTCCGGAGATCGAAGGATTGAGGATGATGCCGCGAGCGGCGGGAAAGCCTTCCGTCGAGATGCAGACAGCGATGATCCCCCAGCTGCTCTGCGCACAAACGGCCAAGGTGGACTTCATTGTGTTCCTGAACCGGCGTGCGGAAGGCAGGGCCAGGCTTGCGTCCTATAGCAAAGATATGGCGCGGACGTACCTGCAACAGGGGTTATTCGGGCCGGAGAACTCCCGCGGGCCGCAGCTTGAGACGATCGAAAGGCTGCTCTCCGCCGAGGTCTTTGAGTTGCGATACCGCGATCTGAGCTGGGCAGTCAGCCGGCTGCAGCAAATGGTCCGGGAGAGACTCTAGGGGAGGCTCCGCGGAGCAGGATCAGCGTGTCGGACAAGCCGCCTTGCCAGGGAGAAATTCCTCGGATGGGTGTAGGGAGAAGAGCCTGAGGCCTAACGGCTGAGTATTCTTCTATGGCTGCGTTCTGGCTAGACGCCGGCTCCTCGTCGACGGCTGTTCGGACAATGCCCGCTTCAAGCCGCTCTTTGCAGTCGCGCGCGATCCTCGCTCCCTAGAAATCTAGCCCCAAAACCATCCCTCGGCCGACAGCGATCACCCAAGCCTGAGAGAGGCGCGGACGCCGCTGCGCTCGCAGGCTCCGCCCGGCCTGCTCAGTACGGGTAAACGGCTCCGGAATAGCAAGGGAGCCCCAGGGGAGGATACTGGGGGGGCGGCTCCGGTCATCTGCTGGAGGAGCGAGGGAAACAGGGTGCGGAATTTGCACCATCTCCTGTCCCTGATCCGGCGGAAACCGGATCCTCGTCCCCCGGAGTCGGCATCCCGGCGATCTGAGGGCGGGCCCTAGTTCCCTGCCCCCCCATGCACCCGAGGGCAGGCACCTCTCCATGCCATCACTCTGCAACCAGCCCTCTCCGTCCCGATGGAGCTGCAGACTTCCCTCTAGATGCGGTCAATGACCGAGTCGGAGCCTGGGGGACGTGCGCATCCCCTTTCTCCCTTGCAATCCCGCCAAGGGTGCTCGATGAGCGTTCTGGTCGATGTTCTTGTCGAGGCTCAGGTTGGGATTGTCAGCTTGCAGCCGGAAGCTTATCGAGCGCAATGGAAATCCCGGGCAGCCCGATCACGCGAACATCATCGCAGCTGATCTCCGGATCGGGAAGAAGGCATGAACAGGGGGGAGCGCCCCATCCAGCCGAGTGTTTTGCCCTCGCGGCCCTGACCTCACCCAGGTCGGAATGGAGCTCTCATCTCCTTGCGATGATCCCTGAGGGGGAGCCAGAATGTAGGCCGCGGAGTGGTTTTGCCGCCCCGCCTGAAAAGAGACAATCCGTTTACATCCTTGTGACAATCGCGCTCCAGGGACAATCTACTGTTCTATTCAACTGAGGTGTGTACCTTGTCCCGCAAAATTGTCTTTTTCTTCCCCTCATTTGCGAGTTCGGATGCGACGGCGCCTTTGGGCATCCTGGCCGTGGCCACACCGCTGATTCGTGCCGGATATCAGATTTGCCTCATCGATTCCACCATCACTCCGAATTACAAAAAGCGAGTGCTTGAAGAAGTGCGCGATGCACTCTGCCTCGGTATTTCTCTTGTGACCGGACCGATGATCCGAGAGACGGTCGAGATTGCCCGCGCCATCAAGGAATGGAATCCCGACTTCCCCATCATCCTGGGCGGCTGGCATCCGTCGCTCCTGCCCACGCAGACGCTGCAGGCCCCATACATCGACTACGTGGTTCGCGGACAGGGCGAAGAGTCTATGCTCGAGCTGGTCAACCACATTGAGAAGAGGTCAGCACCGGACTTTGTTGCGGGCATCGGTTTCAAACGCGAAAACAAGTTGATCTTCACCGCCGAACGGCCTCTCAGGCCTCTGGTAGAGATGCCCCCAAAGGCATATCATCTGGCGGACTTTGACGCCTATGAGCGGGTATGCGGAAAGCGCTGGGCAATGTATACCTCCAGTCTCGCCTGCCCATTCAATTGCGCCTACTGCACCAACGCGGGCGTCTACGGACGCAAATGGAACGCTCTGCCTGCCGAACAGTTCGTCGAAGAGACGGTCGATCTCAGCCGCAGATATGGTTTGGAGATGCTCTGGATTGTCGACGACAACTTCCTGGTCGACCTTGACCGGGCCCGAGCCATCTCCGAGGGGCTGGTGCGCGCCGGCGCGCAATTCAAGTGGAGCATCCAGGCGACCACCAACCTTACCGCACGACTTTCACTCGAAGACCTGAAGCTGCTGCACAGAAGCGGGCTGCACCAGATATGCCAGGGTGCCGAATCGGGGTCTCGAAAGGTCTGGAAGGCCATGAACAAAGACTTTCAAGACTTCCCGACCATCTACGAAAGCGCGGCTCGCTGCCTGGCTGCCGGGATCCGCCCCTCGTTCAACATCATCTTCGCCTTCCCCGGTGAAGGAGCCAAAGAGCGCAAAGAGACCATCCAGTTTGTGATGGACGTATGCAGAAAGTTTCCCGGGGCCGAGTTCTGGACCAATATCTTCACCCCGTATCCGGGCGCTCCCATCATGGATAAGATTGAAGAGCTTGGCGTACATGTGCCCGACTCGCTTGAAGGCTGGGTCGACTTTTTCCCACGCTATACCAAGCTTCCGTGGTTGAATGGCCGCGATCACCAGGAGCTGCAGGTGATGCGCGACTATCTACGCATTGCCTTCGACCGCATTCCGATTTCGGCCGACACCCGCACGCCGATTACCCGGCTGGCGCAGAAATGCATCTCGCTGCCGGCGCGCTGGCGCCTTGATCACAGCGCCTACCGTTTTCCGGTCGAGCTCTGGCTGAATAAGAAGTTGAAAGACAGAACCGCCGCGATGAAACCGGCGGTAGATGCAAAACGCCTGGAGCCAAACGCGGAGGGGGCCGCATGCTGAGGGCGGGAAAGCTCATCCTCTTCTCTCCCCCATACGACGGGCCGCCGCCGGGCCTGCTGAGCTTTGGCTTCGAACTCCCTGCAGAGCGGTTGGCGTTAGGCGAGGTTCGCTTATAACCGGCCAGGACTTTGGGAATTAACCCTAAGTGCGTGTCAGTGAAATGATCGAGACGAGGCGATTGGTGGTGGATCTGATTCTGGCGCATCCATCATCCCGCATAGGACCCCAGACACTGACCCGCACCCCGGAACTGAACTCTTCGACCGGGTACATAACGAGATCGGCTCCAAAAGAAATTGGACCGATGACAAGGGCCTCGATATCATGTTCAAGGCTGCCTACAAGGACGAGTTCGAAATGGCGCTGCAAAAAGCTCTTTACGCTGAGGTGAGTACGTGGCCGGTCGCCGCCCGCGCGACCGGCGACCTGGACTGCACCTTGCCCTGGGAAAAGCTACTTTCAAGGGAGCCCAGCAGCACAAGTTCTGAGGCAATCATCTTCACAACCTATGAACCAGCTGCCTCAGAAGCGGGCACAAATCAAGTGGTTCATTGGCAAGTGACTCAATCGGGAGGCTCGCATGGCTGAGCTTTTACTCGCACACGGTTACTTTCTCTATGAGGATCCCAAAGAGCTTCAGATTATGAAGCCCTATGCGCCCTTGGGTATTTTGTATCTGTGTTCTCACCTGAGACGGCAGGGATTCGATGTCGACGTCTTCGACACCACCTTCTCCAGCCGGGAGGCGCTCTTTGCTCATCTGCGCAGCGAGAGCCCTTCCGTGCTGGGCATCTATGCGAATCTGATGACACGCAAGAACGTTGTGGAGATTCTCAAGGTTGCGCGGGAGGCTGGCTGGAAGACCATCGTCGGCGGTCCAGAACCTGGCGCTTATGCTCTCGAATACCTCAAGGAGGGAGCCGACTTCGTGGTGTTCGGCGAGGGAGAGCTTACCGTGGCGGAGCTGCTTGAAGCATTCCGCTCGAAAACAACGGATTCCTACGCGGCGATTGCCGGCATTGCCTACCTTGATGCAGATGGGCAAATGCACGAAACAGCGCAACGGTCCCAGATTCCCGATCTCGATAGCCAGCCCTGGCCGGCCCGCCAGGCCATCGACATTCAACGCTATGTAAAAACCTGGCGCGACGCGCACGGCAAAGGATCAGTCAACTTCATCACTGCGCGCGGCTGCCCCTATAAGTGCCGCTGGTGCAGTCACCAGGTCTTTGGACAAACCCACCGTCGCCGCGATCCCTTGCTGGTGGTCGATGAAGTGGAATGGCTCATGAACACCTACACCCCTGACATTGTATGGGTTTCCGACGATGTGTTCACCATTAACCACCAATGGATTCGCCAGTATGCGGCTGAGATGCGCGCGCGCGGCCTGCGCATCCCGTTCGAGTGCATCTCGCGCGCCGATCGCCTCAACGCTGAAATGCTTGATCTGCTTGCCGAGCTGGGTTGCTTTCGCATCTGGATCGGTTCCGAGAGCGGATCGCAGCGCATCCTCGATTCGATGGATCGTGGCGTAAAGATCGAACAGGTACAGCAGGCAATCGCCATGAGCCGGGAGCGCGGCATTCAGAGCGGAATGTTTCTGATGTGGGGTTACGAGGGAGAAGAGCTCGAAGATATTGAAGCCACGATCCGGCATGTCAGTGTCTCACAGCCCGACATCTTCTTTACCACGGTCTCCTATCCAATCAAGGGAACGCCCTACTACAAGAAGATGTCAGATCGCCTGGTTCAACTGCAGCCCTGGGCGACAAGCTCTGATCGTGAACTGAAGATCCAGGGCCGGCACTCGCAGAAGTTTTACCGCTATGCCGACACGCTGCTCAAAGAGGAAGTGCAGCTTGCCCGTCTGGCCGGCACACCGGAGGCAGAGTCTGAGAGCGCAGCCACGCTGCGGATCAACATCGAGCAGACTCGGGCAGGATTGCTCTCATCTCTTTCCGAGGTGGACGCATGACGGCGGCGAGTGAAGTTCAGCCGCAGACAGTCCTGGCCTTCGATAGCCTGGCTGCGACTTACGATGACCTGTTCACGCGATCGATGATCGGCCGTGCCCAGCGCGACGCTGTATGGGCGGCAATGATCAATACCTTCAAACCAGGCTCTCACATCCTGGAACTCAATTGTGGGACCGGTGAAGATGCGCTTTTTTTTGCCCGGCATGAAGTTTCCCTAGTCGCTTGCGATGCATCGGAGAAGATGATCCAGACAGCCCGGGATCGCATGCGGACCGAAGCCCCCCAAGCGAGCATCGAGTTCGAACTTCTGCCCACCGAGGATCTATGGAAGCTTGGCACCCGTGAGAAGTTCGATGGGGCATTTTCCAATTTTTCCGGCTTGAACTGTGTTTCGGACTTAAACCGGACCGCCCGCGACCTGGCAGGCCTGGTAACCGTGGGTGCGCCCGTCGTGATCTGTCTGTCCACTCGTTTCTGCCTGTCGGAGATGGCCTGGTATCTGCTCCATGGTCAAGTTCGCAAGGCATTCCGCAGGTTCTCTGGAGTTGCCACCGCCAAGGTCGGCGGGTTTGCGGTGACGGTTCAGTATCCGACCTTGCGGGCTGTCAAGAGGATGTTTTCCCCCCATTTTGTATTACGTTCCTGCAGCGGGATCGGCTTAGCGGTCCCGCCATCGTATCTGGAGCCGGTTATATGCAAATATCCCGGTGTGCTTGAACTGCTCAGCCAGATCGATAAGCGCATCTGCCGCCTGCCCTGGCTGCGAACCATCGGCGATCACATGCTGCTCCGCTTTGAGCGGGTGGAGGAACGATGAGGGTGAGCCTGCAGCCACACGTCAAGCATCAGCTCCAAGTTCGGGGCAGCAGTGCCTGGAAGGCCTCCCAGAGCGAGGCCGCGGCCCGCGACGCGCGCTGGGCAGAAGACCATCCGCCCATTCGCCGATCCGAAGGCCGGCTCAGTGCGACCGCCGCAGGCGACTTGCGACAGCGTTATCAAGTCGGTCTACGCCCCCTGCTTCACGATACACAGCGGCAAACTTCTCCCGGCCCTCGGTTTGAAGCGCAGGTTCGCAACCTGCCCTCCGCCGCTGAGCAATGGGCGCAACCACGCCAAGCAAGCAAACCATCCCGTTTACGAAACTATGCCGCGAAGGCGACAAAATGATCATCCTCTTCCATCCTCGAGCCACTAAACCTCGCAACTGCCGCCTTCCGCTTGCCGTGCTCTCGCTTGCGGCCGTGTTAGAAGGCCGTGAAGAATACGAAATTATCGACGGCAATCTGGAGGACGATCCGGCCGGGGCCATCATCAGGACGATTGACACCCACCCGGTTGAGCTTCTTGGTGTTTCCTGCATGCCTGGTCCACAAATGGTTGCGGCGATGGAGACCTGCCGCGAGGTCCGCCGGCTCCGTCCCCGAGTGCGCATCGTTTGGGGCGGCTACTTCCCTTCTCTTTATCCCGATACCGCGCTCAATGCAAAGTACGTTGACTATGTGGTCCGCGGTCAAGGGGAAGATACGCTCCTTGAGCTGATCGACGCGCTACGAGGAAGGCGGACGCTCAATTCTATTCTGGGTCTTTGCTATAAGGATAATTTCGGCTTTCATCGCACCAATCCCGAGCGCCCGATGAAGGGCCCCGACGAGTTTCCCTGGTCTCCGTTCCACCGTCTTCCGGTTGAAAAATATCTGCGGCCCTCCTTCTTTGGAAAGCGTACCGCTGTGCACCATGCCAGCATTGGATGCCCTTTCAACTGCAGCTTCTGTGGTGTCCATGCCGCCTATGGAAGGGCGGAACGGATGGAGTCCCCGGAGCGAACGGTGAAGATTCTCAGCCATCTCGTCGACCGTTACGGCGCCGATTCCGTTCAGTTCTACGATATGAACTTCTTTCTCAAAGAAGATCATGCCCGCGAGCTCGCAGACCGGCTCGCACCGCTCAACCTGCGATGGTGGTGCGAGGCGCGCGTGGACATTATGTCGCGCTACTCGGATGCAACGCTTGAAGCAATCAAGAGGGCCGGCTGCGCGATGATCTTCTTCGGGGCTGAATCGGGCTCCGACTGGGTGCTTGAAGAGATGCAAAAGGGCATCACGACCGAGGAAACGCTGACGATGGCCCATCGCACCCGCCAGTTCGGCATCATTCCTGAGTTTTCCTTTGTTATCGGCAACCCGGGCGATCCGGAGCGCGATACCAAAGAGACCGTGAGTTTCATTCGCAAGCTCAAACGAATCAACCCCGACTCGGAAATCATCATGCAGCATTACACCCCCACTCCGCAGCCGGGCAGCATGTACGGAGATGTCGACAGCCAGATTACCTTCCCGGATAGTCCTGCTGGATGGGCCAGCAAAGAATGGATGGACTACACGCTCCGCATCGATACCCATGCTCCGTGGCTGAAGTCGAGGACGAAAAAACTAATCGACAACTTTGAAATGGTGGTGGCCTCCCGCTGGCCTACAGTTCAGGACATCCGCACCCCCAAATGGAGCCGTGTGCTCCTGAAGGTGTTGAGCTGGTGGCGTTACGCGCTGCGCATCTATAGCTTTCCGCTGGAACTGGAGTGGGCCAATAGCTTCATCAATCTCCGTAAGCCGAAGCGAGAGAGCCTATGAAACAACTCTCATGCTTGCCTGCGGAGACGTTTGATACCTGGGCGGATGTTTATGACAGCCAGCCGAATCCTCTGCTGGCACTCGAACAACGCATTCTCGGCCCTATGTTGCCGGACGTCCGCGGACTGGACGTGCTCGACGTCGGCTGCGGCACGGGCAGATGGCTGAAGCAGTTAGCCGCCAGGACCCCAAGAAGCCTGATGGGGATCGACATCTCCCCGCAGATGCTGCACCAGGCGGCGGCCAAACTTGGCCATACCTGTGATCTTCGACTTGCCAGCAGCACGGCAATCGAGTTTGGCAACGCGGTCGCCGATCTGGTGCTTTCTTGTTTCGTCGCCAGCTACGTCGACGACCTCGGGGCCCTCGCCCGGGAGATTGATCGGGTGGCCCGGCCAGGCGCGACCATCTTCCTCACCGACATGCATCCGGGTACCGAAGCATCGCGCAACTGGAAGAGATCCTTTGAAGCAGAAGGCTCGAGCACCGGGATCGAAGCAAGGGGGTGGTCCTTAGAGCAGGTGACGCGGGCCTTCCTGGATCGGGGATTCCAGCTCCTGTCCCTTCGTGAACCGACTTTCAGTCTCGAAGAGCGGCAGATCTTCGACGAGTGCGGCAGGCTCGACCTCTATGAATCCGCCGCGCCATTTCCGGCAATTTATGTTCTCCAACTGCGCAAGCCCCCAAGCTCGACGCCCTTCGAAAATGACGTCGAGGACGTGAGCGAAGCGATCCGCCGTTCGGGAACCCCCTCTGCGCCTGGACCGGAGCAGGCAATCGCTTCCTCCAGGCCCCTTCGGCTCGGGTCCAAGCTGACAACCATGCCGATTCTAATCCTCAATGTCCACACCCACTGCAACTGCCGGTGCGTCATGTGTGACATTTGGAAGCGGGAGACGCATGAGCAGATCAAAGTCGCCGACCTGGACCGCCATCGCGCGTCGCTCAGCAATCTCGGGGTCCGCCAGGTAGTCTTGACCGGCGGCGAACCCCTGCTGCACAGCGATCTGGGCGCTCTCTGCGACTTTTTTCGTGAGCAGAAGATTCGTCTCACCCTGCTGACCACCGGCCTGCTGCTGGCCAAACGCGCCCAGGAGGTCTCCACTCTCTTCGATGACGTAATCGTCTCGATTGACGGTCCTGAAGAGATTCACGATGGTATCAGACGCGTCAAGGGAGCTTTTGATGTCATCGCTCGAGGCGTCGCGGCCGTCAAGGCGCACCGGCCGGATATCCGGATAGCCTGCCGCACAACGGTGCAGAAAGCCAATCATCGCCATCTTCTTGCCACTGTAGCGGCAGCCAAAACGTTGCGCTTTGACTCCATCTCTTTTCTCGCGGCCGACCTGACGTCGGAATCCTTCAATCGAGCTCTGGTGTGGCCCGGAGAGAGACAAAACGAGATTGCATTGACCGAAAGTGAAGCTGCTTACCTCCACGATGAGATCGAACGGCTCATTGTGGAACATGCCGACGATATACGACAGAGGTTCATAGCCGAGTCGGCCGACAAGCTCAGGCGCATTCATCGCCGCTTCCGCGAGCATTTGGGACAGGTTTCTCCCCAGTCTCCCATCTGCAATGCGCCCTGGGTTTCCACCGTCATTGAGGTGGATGGATCGGTCAGGCCGTGCTTTTTCCATCGTCCTATAGGAAATATAACCTCTTCAAGTTTGGAGCAGGCAGTCAATGGTGAGCCTGCCCGGCTTTTCAGAGAGTCACTGAACGTTGATCGGAACCCGACCTGCCAGCGCTGCGTCTGTTCGTTGAATTACCTGGAGTGATCCCTTTGGCGGTTTGCCCATATAAGCGTGCAACAGCGGCCCGGGAAGATAACAGCGGCTTAGGCAGGCGTGTGGCGGAACCCTATTTCAATACCGACTTGAATGGATGGGTTTTGAGCCGGTATGCGGACGTGACTGCAGCCTTGCGCTCTGCTCTGCTGGTCCAGGTAGGGCCGGCAAGTAAAGCCGAACATCCTCCCCCGGATGAGGCCGCAAGACTATCAATGCGGGCCGAGACCAGGGACGCACTTTCGCCGGCCGCATTGCGATCCTGGCGCAGGCAGATACTCTCGCATGCCAGAGGGAGAACTGCCCAGTTCGATTGCAACCAGGCTGTCGACCTGATCCGGGACTACGCTGAGCCCTTATGTCTTGAACTGGCTATCCTCGCCACGCATCCGGATCATATCCCCACGAAACACCTGGCCACACTTGCCGCCCGTGTCTCGTGGGCGACAGCGGATCCGTTCAATGAGCAGCTCAAGGTTAAGTCCAAGCTCGCGACCGAAGAGTTGCATTCGATCTTCACTACCGGTCCTGAGCCAATGCGGGACTCCGGCTTTGTCGCTCTCTCGCGAACCCTGGTATGCCTGTTGGGAAACGCATGGTTTGTCCTGGCGGCCCATCCAGAGGAGTGGAAGCAGCTGCATCTGCATCCTACCCTGGTCGCGCGTGGAGTAGAAGAACTTCAGCGTTTTGCGGGGCTTACGCGTGTGCTTTTTCGCCGGGCGATCGCCGACACAACCCTCAATGGATTGTCGATTCGTAAAGGAGACCGGCTGATCCTGAGCCTCCAGGCTGCCAATCGCGACCCTGAGCGCTACCCCGAGTCCCAGGAATTCTCCGTGATGCGTCCCCACATCAGTCACCTCAGTCTTGGTGCAGGTCTGCATGCATGCGTGGGCGCTCCTCTGATTCGCATGGCCACCATCGCCGCAACGTTAGCCCTGGTAGAACGCTTCCCCAGCGTCCGGCTGATCGGGCCGATTCGATGGCGAGGTGGTCTTGAATTCCTCTCCCCGGTCGCGCTGCCAGTCCTGATGGGTCCACAATAGAGCGCAGGTTTGATGCGCAATAGGGGCCCGGTCGACTCGGGCATCCCGTTGACCTCGAGACCTGCCAGACGGTATCTTTGCACAGCATCTGGTGTTCGGGAAGGCGGTGCGATTCCGCCACTACCCCGTAACTGTGAACGCTGAGAGGTCGGCACTCTGCTCAAAGCCACTGGGCGTTATGTCCCGGGAAGGCTGCCCGACCTCGACGAGGCCTAAGTCAGGAGACCGGCCAGATGCCAATCTGGGCTTATTCAACTTCGATGGGAGAGTTGAACAGCATGTCGACGAGATTCCGACTTGGGATCGCGTGGCAGCGGCCTCAGGATAACCTTCCCGCTTTGCCTTTGAGCGTTTGCCTTCGTGAGCGCCGGAGAGCGACCTATGCATGCAGGTTCAGATCGTGATGTGACCCTGGTCCTGGGCGGTGTCCGCAGTGGTAAGAGCCGCTATGCGCTCCAGCTCGCAGCGGCCCATCATCGGGTCACATTTGTTGCAACCGCCGAGCGACGGCAAGACGATGAGATGCAGCGCAAAATCGAGCGCCACCGTGCGGAGCGACCTGAACACTGGATGACCATCGAAGAACCCATAAAACTGGCTACCGTAATCGGATCGGTAACCAACTGTGACCTGCTTCTGATCGATTGCCTCACGCTTTTTGCGGGAAAGATGCTCGAGGTTTTTGGCGACGATTCCGCAGCTATATCGGAAAATATCGCTGCGTTGTGCGCCGCCTTAGAAGCCCCACCCTGCTCAGTCGCTCTGGTTTCCAATGAAGTTGGAAGCGGAGTGGTTCCAGCGTTCGAGCTGGGGCGGCGATACCGCGACCTGCTCGGGGAAATCAACCAGCGCGTGGCACGGATTGCCGATCACGTCGTCCTCATGGTGGCAGGGCTGCCTCTCACGCTCAAGAGTCCTCTCCCCAAGGAGGTCCACCGTTGAGAGACTCTTCAATCTCGCTTCTCGGCGCAGGTAGCTTCGCGACAGGCCTCAGGCTTCCGAATCGCGATCTGCCAGGCCGAAATCAATGGCTCAAAATCGTTTGCGCCTGTCAGACCCAGCCGCGAGCGAATGTCGATACCGACATCCCTAAACTCGTCAGAGAACAGCCCTTCGAGGCATTCAGGTACATCGCTCTACTTTTGAGCTTCTGGTCGGGAATCAGGCTGGAGTTTGGAGGCAATCATGGAACCTAAGGGAAGCCGCCCCCTCGTTGAGGAGCTCGTCGATCAAATCCAGCCGCCGAGCGAGCCGTGGCGCCAGAAGGCGCGTCAGCGCCTCGACACCCTGACCAAGCCTCTCGGCAGCCTGGGGCGTCTTGAGGACATCGCCGCCCAGGTCGGGGCCATTTCGGGCGACCGTCTCGCCAGATCCGTCAGCAAAGCCGCCTACGTCTTTGCCGCTGACCACGGAGTCACAGAAGAGGGAGTCAGTGCATATCCCCGCGAGGTCACCAGACAGATGGTTCTCAACTTCCTGTCTGCGGGAGCAGCCATCAACGTGCTGGCACGGCTCCACGGGGCCGCTCTCAATGTGGTCGACGTCGGCGTGGCCGCGGATTTTGCCTCGATTCCCGGCTTATTGCACCACAAGGTGAGAGCCGGCACGCGCAATATGCTCCGCGAACCGGCAATGAGCCAGCAAGAGGTCGAAATGGCCTTGAGGATTGGCTATCAGCTTGGGTCTGAGGCCGCGAGGGCGGGCCGCACGATCATTGCGATCGGCGAAATGGGCATTGGCAATACGACCTCGGCCAGCGCCCTGACCTGCCTGGTGACCGGTGCCACAGCGGAGCTTGCTACAGGAAGAGGCACCGGCGTTGAGCCCGCCGCGTACGCCAATAAAGTACGCGTGGTGGAGGCAGTCGTGGCCCGACACTCGAGTGCGTCCAGTGCCCTACAGCCAGTTGAAGTCCTGCGTCGGGTTGGAGGCCTTGAAATCGCCGCCATGGCCGGAATGATACTCGCTGGCGCCAGCCACCGCCTGGTGGTCGTATTGGACGGCTTTATCTCGACAGCGGCGGCGGCCATCGCGGTGGGCATGGCGCCCGATGCACTCGGCTATCTCATCGCCGGCCATCGTTCCGAGGAACCCGGACACCAGTTGCTTCTGAACCACCTCCAATTGACTCCTGTGCTTGCTCTCGGAATGCGCCTCGGCGAGGGAACCGGAGCTGTTCTTGCGATGCCGGTCATCGAGTCGGCGATCGCACTTTACCACCAGATGGCAACCTTCAGCTCGGCCGGCGTAAGCGGAGCGATGGGGTGAAACTGGTGATCCTTATCCGCCGTGCGTGGTTCGATCTGCTCACAGCCGTGCAGTTCCTTACCCGCCTGCGCCTGCCATCTGTTCCTTACGAACAGGATTCGCTGTCGCGCTCGTTGAAGTTCTTTCCGATCGTCGGATTACTGATCGGCTCAGGCAGTCTGCTGCTCTACGCCGTGCTCGCTCCCCATCTGCCGTTGCCGCTCGTCGGACTGCTGGTTGTGGTTTACCTGGTTCTCATCACGGGGTGCATGCACGAAGACGGGCTTGCGGATTCGGCCGATGGCTTCGGGGGCGGCTGGGAACAGGAGAGAGTGCTTGCCATCATGCGCGACAGCCGCATTGGCACCTATGGCGCGACGGCACTCGTGTTGAGTGTGCTGGCCCGGGTTCTGCTCATTGCCTGGCTTCCTCGACCCGAGGTCGGAACCTACCTGATCGCGGCCCCCGTTCTGAGCCGCTGGACAACGCTGCCACTCAGCTTCTACCTCGCTCCGGCGCGGGAGCGCAGCAAAGATCAGACCGATGGACAAGGAGCGCGGATCGCCCGCCTCACGACCCGCGCCAGCCTCTTCATTGGAAGCCTGCTCACCTTGGTGATCGTGTCTGCTCTGCTCGGCGCCCGCGCCATCGCTCCCATCCTGATCAGTTTGGCTGTTACGCTGGGGACCTCGCTCTATTACAGACACCGGATCGGCGGGATCACAGGCGATTGTTTCGGAGCAACAAACCAACTGGCTGAGATTGCCGTGTATCTCTGCGGAGTGTGGGCGTGATGGACACCTTGCTCTTCATCCGGCATGCCGAGACCGACCTTGCAGGACGATTCTGCGGGCACTCGAATCCTCCCGTCAACGAGCGAGGCTTTCGCCAGATTGAGCGATTGCTCGCTACGCTGAGAAGCGAGCCGATTGATGCTGTGTACTCGAGTGATCTGTTACGCTCAGTCGCCACCGCAGATGCAATCGGAAGAGTCTTCGGACTGCCCTCAGTCAAAATTCCGGAGCTTCGCGAGATCGACTTCGGGGAGTGGGAGGGCCTCAGCTGGGCCCAGATCGAGTCCCGCGATCAAGCCTATGCCCGTCGATGGTCCGAAGCCTATCCGGATCTACCCGCGCCGGGCGGGGAACCCTTTCGAGCATTCGAATCCAGAGTTCTGACTCAGGTGAAGCATCTTCTCCGCGCCCCCACAGTGAGCTTGGCCGCGGTCGTCACACATGCCGGTGTCATGCGAGTCGTTCTGCGTTCGCTCTCTAGACTTGACGAGCAGGATGCCTGGGAGCGGACCAGATCCTACTGCGGATTCTTTCGCTATCAGCCGGAGAGGTGCCTATGAGCAAAGTGAGGATCTGGAGAAACCAACTCCCGGCTTGGGGCTCGATCAGGTTGAGTACTGCCCCGCATCCTAGCGCAGCAATCCGGATGCTCGACTCGGACACGTGCATCCCGGGCCTTGATCAGAAGTTGGGTTCATTTCAGCAGCAGGGCCGCGGGGGCGTCGATTTTCTTGCTGACGCGCCCGTCAATCAATATCACCGCTTTCCTCTCATTGAGACGCATCCCATCGCGAGAGAGCAGATCTATTGGCTTCGAGGAGACAACCGATGAGCATTGCAACCAAACGTGGCGACGGAGGACAGACCGGACTCGCCGGTGGCATCCGGGTTTCAAAAGCTGATCTTCGGGTAGAGTCCTACGGCTCGGTCGATGAGCTGAATACGCATCTCGGCTTTGCCCGCAGCATCTGCCAGAACAAGCAGATCGCAGCATGGACCGAGGAGATCCAGAGAACCTTGTTTCGCGTTGGCTCGGCACTCGCCACGCCGCCGGAAAGCAAAAAGAAACCGCCTGTCATCTCTGAGGAAGACGTGGACAAACTGACCGACCTCGTCCATAGCATTGAGGCGACCGAAGGCATTCTCGCCGATTGGTCACTTCCCGGAGGAAACACGGAGTCCGCGGCCTATGAGATGGCGCGCACCGTCTGCCGCCGAGCCGAACGCAGCGCCGTTCGCTTCCTGGAAAGCGGTGGAGTGGTCCAGCCGGAGGTGCTGGCTTACCTGAATCGTCTCTCGGACGTGATCTGGCTCTTCGGCCGCCTGATCGAACACAACGCGGGCGTCAACAGCCGGCTCCGGGATGAGAGCCATAGCGGCCCAAAGTTTTCGAGAGCGTGGTGAGCCCGGCGATGAAGCTGCATCCTCCCTTTAACGAGGCCGAGCGTGAAGCAGTCTACAGGGTCATCGCGGAACGGCGCGATGTGCGCCGGGGCTTTCTTGATGTGCCTCTGCCGGATGATCTGATCGGACGCTTGCTTGCCGCGGCGCACAGCGCGCCTTCGGTAGGGTTCATGCAGCCATCCCGGTTTATCTTGATTCGGGATTACGCCATTCGTAACAGTGTCCATCAGATCTTCCAGGCAGCCAACAGGCGGGCAAGCGACGGCTATAACCGTGAGCAGGCCGAGCGGTATTCGGGGCTCAAACTGGAGGGGATCCTCGAAGCCCCGCAGAACCTCTGCGTCCTTTGTGACCGGGCCAGCGGGCGCGGCCACGGACTGGGACGGCAGACCATGCCGGAGACGGCGATTTATTCCACTGTCTGTGCGATTCAGAATCTCTGGCTGGCCGCGCGCAGCGAAGGGGTCGGCGTCGGCTGGGTGAGCATTCTTGATCCCCTGGAGCTCTCGAATCTTCTCAACATCCCGGATCATCTGACGCTGGTGGCATATCTCTGTCTTGGGTACGTCGAAGGCTTTGCTTCAGAACCCGATCTCGAGCGGTTCGGGTGGGAAAGGCGTGTTGATCTGAAAACCATCGTCTCCTACGACCGGTATTCCGAAGAGCGCGCGCCATGACCGCCCGCGCGGTCATGGTGCTCGGAACGAGCTCGCATGCGGGAAAGTCTCTGCTTACCCTGGCGCTCTGCCGCATCTTTGCCCGGCAGGGTCATCGGGTCGCGCCCTTCAAATCGCAGAACATGTCTCTGAACTCTGCAGCTACCCCGGAGGGGCTGGAGATCGGACGTGCCCAGGCATTGCAGGCCGAGGCTGCGGGAATTCCGCCATCGGTTCATATGAACCCCATTCTGCTCAAGCCTGCAGGCAGGATGAGTTCACAGGTGATCGTCCACGGAAAGATCTGGGGGCGCCTTTCCGCCGCAGAGTATCACCAGCGCCGGGTCGAAGAGCTGATGCCTCTTGTCCGAGAGAGTTATCAAAAGCTTGCCGCCGAGCATGAGGTGATTGTTCTCGAAGGCGCAGGCTCGCCGGCGGAGATCAATCTCAAGCAGCACGACATCGTGAACATGCGCATGGCGGAGCTGGCCGACGCCTCGTGCCTGCTGGTTGGCGATATCGATCGCGGAGGCGTCTTTGCGTCCTTGCTGGGAACCGTCCAATTGCTGGAGCCCAACGAACGGGCGCGCATTCAGGGATTC
>Ga0208193_1000488_pt1 | contig 21399 bp, 20 predicted proteins | sample June2015DPH_17_2_FD_184716 | JGI IMG/M metagenome (GOLD analysis project Ga0208193, IMG submission 184716) | Peatland microbial communities from SPRUCE experiment site at the Marcell Experimental Forest, Minnesota, USA - June2015DPH_17_10... | ecosystem: Environmental > Terrestrial > Soil >... | reverse complement strand
CGATCGGTACTTTCGGCAGGCTGGAATCGATCATCAACCGGTCGACGCCGGCGCCCAGGTTGAAGATGATGCTCAGATTCGGAAATGCCGCGAGTTCCCCTGGAGTTGGCTTCCAGACCGCGGCGTAGCGGACTTCGGCGGGGTCGAACCCCGCATCCGGCAACAGAATCACGCGCCGGTCGGGGCATGCCGCCTCAAATCGGATCTTCCATCGCTGCGGCGACCAGTTTTCGGTCCCCCCATGGATGAGGAGGGCGAGCGCAGCTCTATTCAAACGATCGTGCTCATCGCTATGTCATTATGCCATTCGGCAGCCCATGAGGCCTAGGGCTTCCGCTGAAAACCGCCCAGCCGGGGCAGCCGGACCGTATCGCCTGTGGGCTGGCGCAATTCAGCTTCGCGCTTCAGCCATTCCGTTTCCGGTTGCGGATTCATGATCGCCATGCGGCACTCTTCGAGTTGGTGTTTCAGCAACGGCAGCAATTCCGCTTGCGGTTCAGTATCGGTGGAGTCCGTGCCGAAATGCGTAGCGCAAAAGATTTGGAAGTACTCCGCGTAGAGATCCTCATAGCGCCTCATTGGATCGAAAAAGCCCGCGTCGCCCACGACGTTGCCGCCGACGTGGCTTGCGCACAGAAAACTGCAAGCCTTGCGCAGATACAGTCCATGCTCAGCGATGACAGATCGGGTGTAGTCCTGCGCCGGATGGAAAGAGACGATGATCCGCCGGCGCACGGTGCCGCGAATTCGCTCATCGCGCAGATATTCGAACAGCGCCTTGCGGTGGATCAGCCGAAATGTCGCCTTTTTGAGCAGGGCCGCTTGCGTACGCCTGAAGCTGGGGTTCGCGACCTCTCGCATCAGTCCAGAATGTTCGCTTTCCCACGTTTGAAAGGCCGCGGGGCTCTCCAATAGCCGGCTGGCGACCAATTGTTCGTTGGGATTCTCGCTGTATAGCGCGCTATTGACGCGATCGGTCGATTCGCGCATGAGGCGCTTGTGATCGACGGAGCTCCGGTGCATCCTGTCGCCTCCCTTAGATTATTGTTGCGCGCCGCACAAGTACCCATCTCGCAGTACCTGCAGATTCAGGGTTTGGATGAGTCCTGTCAATGCAGGTCTATCGAATTTTTTGGCAGGCGCGGTGCACAAAAGACCGGGAGCCGCCTTATTGGCAGCGAATTCAAGAGCCTCAGTGATTTACTTCAACTTCGAGTCGAGTAATTGCGCAATCAGGCCGCCGACGGTCACGTCAACGAGGTGTCCAGCGGATTACGCTCGGGCCCCGGCCGCTTGGCGAGCTTGCGTTGCAAGGAGCGGCGATGCATGCCGAGCAGGCGCGCGGCGGCCGAAACATTGCCTTGGGTTTCGGTCAGTGCTTGATGAATGTGTTCCCACTCCAGTCGACTGAGCGGTGTCATCGTGCTGTGGGAAGGTGCGGGAAGATTTTCGCGGCGCTCGCCGAGTGCCCGCAGAATCATGTCAACGGTAGCGGGCTTCAGGAGGTAGTTTTCGGCGCCGCGCTTGATTGCCTCGACCGCTGTGGCGACGCTCGCGTAGCCAGTGACCAGGATGATGCGAATACTGGGAGCAATCGCGCGAAGTGGCTCTATGAGCTCGAGCCCCGACTCGTTCCCCAGCTTCAGATCGACCAACGCGAAATCGAGCGGTTGTTCCCGGGCCAAGAGCAGGGCCTCGGCAGTGCTGACGGCGGTGTAGAGAGTGAGACCGCGGCGCTGCAGCGATACCTTCAACGTCTTCAGGTATAACGCGTCGTCGTCAACCAAAAGTCCGCGGAGCGTGATTGGGGAGGGGGCCGCGGTCACGACGACACCGCTGGCAGATTGAACGCAACGCGCACGCCGCGACCTTCCGTGGCCTGCATGGACAACGAACCGCCTAAGCGCTCGACGGTGGCATGCGAGAGCGCCAGCCCGATCCCAAGGCCGGCCGGCTTGCTGGTGCGGAACAGCTCGGCCGGCAGCGGCGCTCGCGCCTGCTCAAATCCGACCCCGTAATCGCGGATCTCGCCGCGTAATCCCTGGGCGTCCGATTGCAGGTAGAGGTCCACGCGGGGAATGCCAGTCTGCTCGCTCGCATCGGCCGCATTGTTGAGCAGCGCCAGCAGCAGGTGTCCAACCGCCGGGTCGACTTCGTTGCCCTGGGTCGTGGAGCCGCTTCGATGCAGCTGAACGGTTGGGCGAATCAATTGCCACTGCTCGATGACTTTGTCGACGTCCACGTGCCTGGAAATTCCGTCGCTCGCACCCGTGACGGCCGGCGCGGCGAGTTCGCGCACGCGATCGCGACAAATGTCCAGCAGCAATCGCAGAGTCGTGAATTGCTCGCGCAAGTCAGCGTTGGCTGCATCACGCTGCAGGTCGTCCACCAGCAAGGTCATCGTTCCAAGAGGGGTATTGAGCTCGTGCGCGACAGCGGCTGCGTGTGTCGCCAGCGCGACGATCCCCTCATTGCGGACGAACTGTTCGCGCAATCGAGCCACCTCCTGCTCGCTGCGGCGCCAGGCAGAGGCGACACGAGAGAAGAAAAGCAGTACTACGGCGGCGGAGACGGCAAAGTTGACCAGCATTCCCGCCTTGTGCAGCCCGAATGTCCCACCCATCATGCTGGGAACGGGGGGTAGATCGTTGCCGAACAGCGTCGATGCTGCATACCCCGCGGCAGAGGCAATCGCGGTCGCGGTGATCCATCGGGTGGGGAGTGCCAGAATCGACAACGCGATGGGCAGCAGGAACAGCGAGGCGAAAGGATTCTCGATGCCGCCGCTCCAGGCAATGAGCCAGGTCAGCAGCGCGATATCCGCCAGCGTGTGCAGGAACACCTCCACATCTGAAGCGGCCGGCGCCCCGGGACGGATCCGCCAAGTCGCATAGAGATTGAAGCATCCCAGTGCGACGACGCCGGACCAGAGGGGCAGGGGGGACAGCGGTACATGAAGTGGCCCCATGACCACCAGCAGCGTAACGGCCTCCCCCAACATGGCAAGCCAGCGAAGATTGCAGGACAACCTGAGGTAGGACAGCGCGGCGCGGCGACTCATGGCGCGTACTGTATCCGGACGACAGCGCCGTGGCACCTGCGACAATGTGTCGCTGGCGGTCCGGCGGGTCTCTGCCTAACCTTGATTTGCATCGCCGCATTGCCGGCGCTGCTACCGGGCTTTGACCCTATTGTGTTCGCGCCCCAGGTCGGTGGAGTTTTCACGTGGCAGATGGCATCAAAGGGCCGGCAGGGCACGCGCGCGGCTTGGATCGAATTTGTCGTGTCCCCGCCGCGGCGGCAGTCCTGGTGCTTCTCGTGCTCCTTTTCCCGGCGCGTGGCTGGGCGTCTGCGTACGGCAGCGTGAGCGGCATCGTCCGGGACGACGGCAACCGGACGCTGGCAGGAGCAAACGTAGTGCTCGAGTCCGCCGCCCACACGGTCATACGGAGGCGCACGGACTCGGCGGGCCGCTTCGATTTTCCGGTGGTGGCGATCGGCGAGTATGTGCTCACCGTCTCACGAGGTGATTTCGCCTCCGCCAGCCAGCCGGTCACGGTGGAGGCAGGATACTTTCCGTTCGCGAACATCGTGTTGAGGCCTTCCGAGAAGCTCTCCGAGATGACGGTGACAGCGGCTCGGGAGCTGCCGGTCGTCGCCTCGGTCACCCCGATCACGACGGTGAGCCGGGAGGACATCCAGAATACGCCGGGAGCAATCAACGCTAACAATCTTGCCATGATCACCGACTACGTTCCGGGGGCGTACGAAGCTCATGACATGCTGCACATGCGCGGCGGCCATCAAACGAACTGGCTGATCGATGGGGTCGAGATTCCCAATACCAACATCGCCGAGAACCTCGGTCCTACGATCGACCCCCAGGACATCCAGACCCTGGGCGTCGAGCGGGGCAGCTACGGGGCCGACGAGGGCGACCGTACTTACGGCATCTTCAACGTGATCCCGAAAAGCGGCTTCAGCAGTAACAACCAGGCGGAGCTCAACGTTACGGGGGGGAATTTCGGCCAGACCACCGATTACTTGAGCGTCGCGAGCCACACGAGCGATTTCGCGTACTACGCGAGCGTTGAGTATAACCGCAGTAATCTGGGCTTGCAGACCCCGGTCTCCCAAGTGATCCACGACGACTCACAAGGGTACGGCACGTTTACCCACCTTCAGTACAACCCGAGCGCGCAGGACGCTGTGAGTTTCGTGGCGCAGCTGCGGCAGGACGATTACCAGATACCGGACTGCACCACGCCGCTCGCCAACGACCCAGTTTGCGTCGGGCAGTCCGGCGACACGCAGAAGGAGGCGGACAATTTCGCGCTGCTGTCCTGGGCGCACACCTTCGTGAACAACGCGGTACTCACGAGTTCGGTTTTCTATCACTTCGAGCGGGGGGACTATGACGGGGGCGCCAACGACTACCCGACCATCACCACTTTTCACCACAGCTCGCAGTACGAAGGCGCCGAAGAGAATTTGCGGATGACCGTCAGCCGCAATCATCTGGATGTCGGCGTGTACGGCTTCGCCCAGCAGGATCAGGCCGACTTCAACCTGGCATTCGCTCACGCAAGTTCCCCGACGCTCAACGAGTTGCAGAGCCCCACAGGCGGGCTCGTCGTCGCCTGGCTGCAGGACACCTTCGAGGCTGCGCATTGGCTCAACCTATCGGCGGGCGTGCGCCAGTCGCACTTCCAGGGCGGATTCAGCGAGAACGTGACTGACCCGCGGCTGGGCGCGACCGTCTTGCTGCCTGGGATTGACTGGGTTCTCAGCGCCTTCTGGGGCAAGTACTACCAGGCCCCGCCGCTCGAAACGCTCTCCGGACCTCTCGCCGCCTACGCGACGACGCAAGACACCCAGTTCCTGCCGCTGCACGGCGAGCGCGACACGGAGCGCCAGTTTGGTGTGACGATCCCGCTGAAGGGCTGGACTATCGAGGCGGACTACTTCCTCACCGACGCGACCAACTTCTTCGACCACAACCCGCTCGGCGAATCGAACATTTTCTTGCCGCTCACCGACCAGGCGGCGGTCATCGAGGGGCGCGAGCTCACGGTGCGCTCCCCGGCCTTCTGGCAGTACGGACAGCTTCACCTTGCCTATTCGAATCAGACAGCGGATTGCTCCGGATCGATTACCGGAGGGCTCGTGGTGCCCGGCACGGAGTGCGGTGCCTATACCGAGCTCGATCACGATCAGCGGAATACGCTGAACGTCGGATACAATGCAAACCTGCCGCAAAAGTTCTTCGTCGGTTCCAACCTGTCATACAATTCGGGACTGTCCAACGGATTTGCGGGGCCGAGCCATCTGCCGGGCTACGTGATACTCGACCTGACCGTAGGCCGCAACATCTCTGAGAACCTGTCGGTGTCGATCACGGGTCTCAACGTCACCAACGAGCACCTACTCACCGACAATAGCCTGACTTTCGGCGGCGTTCATTGGAACAATCCATTCCAGATCTACGCGCAGCTGCGCTATAAGTTTCATTACTGACCTCAAGGCCAGCCTATTTTATTTTCAGGGGGCATCCGGCCACCATGAGCCAGACCCCGTCGGCTGCAGCGGCCGTGAGCTGTGCAAGCGTGCCGGCGAGATCTCTGAACCGGCGGGCGAGGGGCTCGGGCGGCACCAAGCTCCATCCCAGTTCATTGCTCACGACGATGGTGGGCCAGGGAGCCGCAACGATTGCCGCGAGCTGCAGCCGCCACGCCGCCGTAATTGCCTCATCAGAATCGGCGAGCCGCGCGCCAGCCCACAGGGTCAGGCAATCGATGATGACGCCGCTTGGCCTGGGCGACAGTTTCGCAAGGCTCGCCGACACGTCCAGCGGCTGTTCGACGGACGCTTCGAGCGTACGCCACCCGGGCCGTTCGGCACGATGGCGGCGCACGCGTTCCATCATTTCGGCATCGTGGCCATCGATGGCATAGGTGGCGACGAATACCGCGTCGTTCCCCCATGACATGGCCTGCTCGACGGCGCGCCGGCTTTTGCCGCTGCGAGTTGGGCCGGTGATGAATGTCAGTTCACCCATAGTGAGCCTCTTGCGTGTATGCCTCGAGGCAGCTCAATACCTGTTCGAGGCGGTCCGGCACGGGGCCCGCAACCAACTCGACCAGTCGAAAACCACAGTCGAGATATGCTTGGCGGATATGCGCGCTCAGCTCTTGCGCTTCTCCGAAGGTTTGCGGACGCTCGGTATCGTTCACATAGATCTCGCGCCACGGCGGGGCAAAAAATACCATGGGCGCGTAGTCGCGCGAGGCTGCCCGCCAGGCGTCTGGAGCGCTGCGTCCGCCGTGGCTCAGGTAGCCGATCAGATCCGGCAGGCCGCGATCGAAGAAACATCGTCCGCGCTGGGCGCTGTCCGCGAGCTGCATCTGCATTCGCGTGCCGCATTCCTGTGCGAACCCCCACAGATCGCCCCAGGGAAGCAGCGGGCCTTTGCGGGCAAGCTGTTCGCGTATCAGTGTTCTCGAGGCTTCTTCGTAGCAGATCGCACCCGTGGCGGCCAGCGCGTGGAGCAGGGTGCTTTTACCGGAACCCGGGCCTCCCGCAATGACGAATCGCTGAGAGGCGGCGCGAATACGTGCTGCGCAAGCTTGCCTCAGAGACATAAGTAGCGCCTGACCGGATCGAGGTTCACGTGCGCGGCGAGGTGTTCTGCCATGTCACGGTATATTCCGGCGCGCTGCTCCGCCCATGGCACCGGGTCGGGCCTGTGCCTGTTCATGCCGGCGGCGGCGGCAACCCGCGCCCGAAGTTGCGGCGATTCGAACCATCCGTGCAGGTAGGTACCCCAGACATTTCCGAGGCGCATGCCTTCGGGCCGTACTCCGGCATCGTCTTCCACCATGTGCAGAGGCTCCACGGCGGAAACTGCGCGAGTGTCACCCATGTGGATCTCATAGGCCCGCCATTCCTCCGCTCCGCAGCGTGCGGTGACTTGGCGCAGGGTCTTGGACGAGCCGAAGCGCGTCTCCGCGGGCAGCAGTCCAAGCCCGGGTTCATGGCCCGTATCGCCGGCCTGACCCGCCTCATCGGTCAGCGACTCGCCGAGCATCTGGAATCCACCGCACACGCCGATGATGAGCGCACCGCGCTTGGATGCGGCGACGATGCCGTCCGCCAGACCGCTGCTCCGCAACCAGCGCAAATCGGCCAGAGTATTCTTGGTTCCAGGCAGCACGATGACGCGCGCATCGAGCAGCTCCTGAGCGCTGTCCGTCCATCGCACTTGCACACCTTGGTCCGCCCACCAGGGTTGGCAATCCGTGAGATTCGACACATGCGGGAAGCGCACCCAGGCCATGACGTCTCCGGTTCCCCGAGTCCTATCGTCGCTCGACAGGCCGTCTTCCTCCTCGGGCTGCAGCGTCGGGGCATACGGCAAGGTACCGAGCACTTCAAAGCCGGGTGCATGTGGTTCGAGCCAATGCTGCGGATCGGCAAACAAAGCCAGGTCGCCACGAAAGCGGTTGACGATGGCGCCCAGGCCGCGCGCCCGGTCAGCCGGCGAGAGCAGGCCCCACATGCCGGCGAGTTGAGCGAATATTCCGCCGCGGTCGATGTCGCCGACGAAGACCCAGCGGCCGTCCAGGTAGCGGCAAGGACGCAAATTGACCAGGTCGCGGTCCAGAAGATTCAACTCCACCGGGCTGCCGGCTCCTTCCATCATCAGCACATCGCATTGCTCGTGCCAGCCGTCGAGGACCTCGGTGACGGTTTGCCACAGCCGGTCGAAGTGCCGATAGTACTCAGCCGCGGCGCAGTGGCCTTGCGATTGGCCGAGCACGATCACCTGCGATCCCTGGCTCCCGCTGGGCTTGAGCAGTATGGGATTCATCTGGACCGTGGGAATCAATCCGCATGCCTCCGATTGCACGGCCTGTGCGCGGCCGATTTCGCCTCCATCCAAGGTGACCCAGGCATTATTGGACATGTTCTGCGCCTTGAAAGGAGCGACACGAACTCCCTGGCCGCGCAGCCAGGCGCAAAACGCGGTCGTGATCCAGCTTTTGCCCGCGCCGGAGCCGCAGCCGAGAATCGATAAGGCTTTCATAACGACAAGGCGTGCATGAAGGGGAGTCGCTCCACTGCCAGACTACCGCCATTATCCATCAGACTCCCCATCGGGCAGGGTGCGTTTGCAGCTTGCCAATCCATCGCACGGCGGTTAGCATCCTTGGCGAAGTTGTCAGGTGCTTTGCCGTCTTCTCGGAGCGACCGGGAGCGACGGCGAGTGAAACGGAAAGCCGGTGCGTGTTTAGTCTCAGACGAACCAATCCCGGCACTGCCCCCGCAACGGTAAACGAGCAACGGCGAATCGATGAGCCACTGCGCCTTTCGACGGGCGTGGGAAGGCGATTCGCCCGCATCATTGAATGCGCTCGTGAGCCCGGAGACCGGCCTGGTGACGAACGTTGCGAATATCGCGGTGGGCGATTGGTGCATTGCTGTGGGATCCTCGGTGCATGGGCGAAAGCTCGTGTCATGCACCGGCTCCGCCGCGGTTACCCCTTCTCACCCTACGCTCAATTCGCCTGAATTTTAAGCGTTTCCGCTGATGGCGGGTACGGAGAGGCATCGTGGCAGAAGCGAATCGAATTCCTGTAACGGTATTGACCGGATTCCTCGGCTCGGGCAAAACGACGCTCCTGAACCGCATTCTCACCGAAAGCCACGGCCAGCGCATCGCCGTGATCGAGAATGAGTTCGGCGACATCGGCGTCGATCAGGAACTCGTGATCAACGCCGAGGAAGAGATTTTCGAAATGAACAATGGGTGCATCTGCTGCACCGTGCGCGGCGACTTGATCAGGATTCTGGGGAATCTGATCGCGCGCCGCGATAAATTCGATCGCATCGTTTTGGAAACCACCGGCCTCGCCAATCCCGGGCCCGTGGCACAAACCTTTTTCGTGGACGAGGGAATGCGCGATGAGTTCGCGCTCGATGGCATCGTGACCATGGTCGATGCGCGGCACTTCGATCAACAGTTGCAGGAAAGCGAAGAGACTCGTACGCAGATCGCATTTGCCGATGTCATCGTCTTGAACAAGACGGACCTGGTCGGCGGCGCCGATCTCGACGCGTTGGAACGGCGCGTGCGGGCCATCAATGCCCTGGCGCGAATCGTGCGCGCCGACCCGACTCGACGCGCCTCGGTGCCCATGAGCGATGTGCTCGGGATCGGCGGATTCGATCTCGCGCGGGCGCTCGAGTACAAGCCGACGTTCCTCGAACCCGAATATCCCTTCGAATGGGCCGGAGCCTACGAGTTGGCCTCGGGCGAGTACACCTTGGCGCTCGAGGAAGGCCCGGACCCGAGCATGAAAATCGCGATTTGCGAGGCGCTCGCTTCCGACGAACTCGATCCGGTGAGAGCCGCCGAGCGGGTGTTTCCTTTGTTTTCGGGTACCTTCGTGCCCGATACGCCGGGCGCCGTGATCGAGCCGCAGTTTCGCTGCCGGGTTCTTGATCTGCTTGATCTGCCGGACGGCGCCGAAGCGCGGTTCATCGTGCGCATCGAAACATCCGGTACGTACTGGCTGTTCACGCAGCACCTGCCCGAAGAATTCGCACTGAAGCTGCGGAACGGCGCTGCTGCGGAACTCGTGCCGCGCACGCAAAAGAATTTCGATCCGGGGCATTCACACGACGCGCGCGTCGGCTCGTTCAGCCTCGAGACGGACCGCCCGGTGGATGCCACGCGGTTTCAGTCCTGGCTCACGCACACTCTGCAAACCCAGGGCACGCGGCTGTACCGCATGAAGGGATTTCTCAATTTCAAGGACGTGAATGAGAGAATCGTCATTCAGGGCGTTCACATGGTCGTCGACACCAGTGCTCTCGGAGCCTGGGGAATCCGGCCCCGGCGCACGCAGCTCGTGTTCATCGGTCGCGAGCTGGACCGGCCCTCGATCACGAAGGGGTTTGAGGCATGCCTGTCGGACGGCGGGGCAGGCGGCGGCATGGACGGCGCGGGATGACTCCGCTCAAGACGCGCCTCATCGCGTTGTACACCTTGCTCGTGGGTGCCAACATCGCCGTGGGCCTCTGGGCTTTCGTGCTTTTTTCGGGTGACTCGGTCAAACTGGGCACCGCGCTGCTCGCCTACAGCTTGGGGCTGCGCCACGCGGTCGATGCGGATCACATCGCAGCCATCGATAATGTGACCCGCAAGCTGATACAGGATGGCAAGCAACCCATCGGAGTCGGCTTCTTCTTCGCGCTCGGGCACTCGACCATCGTGCTGATCGCGGCCTGTCTCATCGCCTTTACGGTGGGCGCCCTGGCGCATTTCCAGAACTTCTCGCGGATCGGGAGCGTGATTGCGACGGCCACGTCGGCGGCCTTTCTGTTTGCCATTGCGGCGATGAACCTCGTGATACTGCGGTCGGTCTGGCAGCGCTTCGAGACGGTGCGCAAGGGAGGCAAGTACTCGCCGGACGATCTCGACATTCTGCTGGGCGGCAGAGGGCTGCTGTCGCGCTTGTTTCGGCCGCTCTTTGCATTGATCCGGCATAGCTGGCAAATGGCGCCGCTGGGGTTTTTATTCGGTCTGGGCTTCGACACGGCGACCGAAGTGACGCTGCTGGGTCTCGCCGGCGCACAGGCGGCTCATGGCGTATCCATAGCGACCATCCTGGTATTTCCCGCGCTGTTCGCCGCCGGCATGGCGCTCATAGACACCACCGACGGCGTGCTGATGCTGGGTGCCTATCGATGGGCATTCGTCAGACCGATCCGCAAGCTCTACTACAACATGACGATCACCGGCGTCTCCGCGCTGGTGGCCATCGTGATCGGGGGAATCGAGACCACCGCGCTGATAGCCCAAAAATTGGATCTGAACCGCGGCGGCTGGAAAATCGCAAGCGCTCTGGGTGAACATTTCAATGCGCTGGGATTCGCCATCATCGGACTGTTTGTCGCGGCATGGCTTGGTTCCTACATCATTTACAAATGGAATCGTTTCGATGAGATCGAAAGCGCCACCGAGCCGGGAGAGTGAGCGCCGTCAGTTCCCTTGCTTTTGATCCGCGCGCCACTTCGCGACGGCGGCCATGGTGTTCTCCACGTGCTTGTCCGGATTCAGCGCCGAATACGCGTAGATGATTTTCCCATCGGGTGCGATGACGTACGAGGTACGGCTGGAATAGGAAGTCATGAGGAGTACCGCATCGTAAGCCTTGGAGATCTTATGATCCGCATCGGACGCGACGGCGAACTTGCTGCGGCACTCGCTCACCGAGAATTTATTGAGTGTGTCGATGGGATCGTGTGAGACCCCGATCACGGTGGCGCCCAGGGCTTTGAATTTATCGGTGGCCTCGGCGAACTCGTGCGCCTCGATCGTGCAGCCGTGGGTGAAGGCGGCCGGATAAAAGTAAAGTACCACCGGTCCGGATTTGAGCGCATCGGCCAGGGCGAACTTGAACGGCTGGCCGGCAAGCGTCGCCTGAGTGGTGAAGTCGGGCGCCTGCGTGCCCGGTTTCAAAGCCGCGTAGAGCGGTGAGGCGAGCAAGAGTCCGGCCATAGCGATGCTGATCAAACGCTTCATGTCCCCATGTCCTCTCAAGGTTTACAGCGTGTTTTAGAACTGCTGTGTGAGCTGAATGAATACGCCCCGGCGCGGTCCATATTGGGGGGCAAACTCCCCGACACCGGTGGCGCTGCGCAGCAGGTAGATGCGGTCGAAGAGATTGATGACGCTCACGCGCACCGACAGCGGTTTCTGACTGTCGCCCCAGGGCGCGAAATTGCGGGCCAGCGCGGCGTTCCACTGCGTGTATTGCGGCGTATGCTCGAGGTTGGCGAAACCCGCGCGCAGGCCGCTGCCGTAGATGCCGTCCAAGCTGGCGAGCATGGTGCCCCAACGATACGAAGTTCCGGCCGATCCGGTGACCGTCTGCGAATCCGAGGTGGGAGTGTACCTGCTCGCCAGATACGCGAGTTCCACGGGATCGCCGATGATGTACTGCTTCGAGTTCACGTCCTTGGCCATGGTGATTTCGTGCGACACGTTAGCATACGCTCGAAATCCGCCTTCGTAGTAGCTGACCTTCGCCTCCGCTCCGCGGCTGAAGCCGCGCGCGTAGTTGAACTGGTCCAGAACCACCGCCTGGCCAAACTGCCCGTCGTCGAGCTGATCGGTCGCACGCTTGTAATAGATGTCGGCTCCCGCCGTGAGATTGGGCGAGAACCTCTGGTCCGCACCCACATCGAAATACGTGGACCGTTCCGGTTGAACCGGGTCATTGAGCGGTATCGCCGGCTGCTGCACGGTGTTTTGGAACAGCGCGAGATTGTTCGGCGTCGCCTGCGCCTGCATCGGCGGGGTGAAGTAGCGCGATACCCCGGCATGCAGCGTCGTGTCCTCGACGGGCTTATAAACCAGGTTGATCCGTGGGCTTAATTGGTGCGCGGACACGAATTGATTCATCTGGTCGAAGCGCAAACCGGTGTTCAGGGTGAGGTCCGGACGCATCCTCCACTCGTCCTGAACATAGCCTCCGGCATTCCAGCCGATTTTCGAGTTGAAGTCATTCAACGTAGTGGGGTTGGGCAAGGGGTTGCCGTCCGTGTCCAGGGGCAAGACCGTCGCCAGGTCGTCCACCTGCGTGTGCTCGATGCTGAATGCCAACCCGGCGCGCAGCGTATGCGAATCGCTCAGACGGTCGGCTGCATCGAACTGCAGTCCTCCGAGCAAGGCCTTCCGAGTGACGTTCGCCGCGACATCGTTGAAGGCGAGGTCGCCGTACACATCCGGCACGAAATCGACGGTAGCGTAGCGCGTGAAGACGGAAAGCTGCGTGTCGACGTTCTCACCCTTCGTTTGCAGCGCGAGTACCCCAAAGTAAAACTTGTCGGTTTCGTTTTCATTGAGGCTGGTCGATGACAGGGTGGGGGAGCCGAAATCCCCCAGCGGCTCCTGGCCTTCGACGTCCGGAATCTGGAAACGCCCGATGAAGGCCCCGCCCATGTAGGTGAGCCGAGTGGAATCCCCAAAAAGGGTCGATCCGTACCCGAAAAACTTTTCCTGCTCCGTCCGGTCGTGGATTGGGTTCGGGTTCGGCGTGGCGTTCTCCAGTCCCTGACCGCTCTCGAGGTAGCGACCGGTCAGAAAGTACTGTGTCCGGCCCGCGCTGCCGCCGTACTCGATGCTGGGACTGACCGTTCCCCAGCTGCCGGCGTAGAGGTCGACGTTCCCGCCCGGATCGAATGTGGACTTGGTGGTCATATCGATGACGCCTGCGGTTCTCAGCCCGTACTGTGCCGGAAGTGCCCCATCGAGCAGGTTCAGGTTGCCTATAAAACCGGTCTCCAGAACCGAACCCAGCGCAGAAACTCCGTCCGGCAGCTGGATGCCGTTGATCCGATACTGCACGTTGGCGTATTCGTTGCGCACGTGAAAATCAGGATTGCTGACTGCCGAATCGTAGGAAACGCCGGGCGCCTGCAGCAGCAGCTTGTCGAGCGGGGTGTTCTTGCCTTGCGGCATGGCCTGGATAGCCTCCTGGCCAATGTTGTAGGTGGAGGCGCCGAGCCTGGGCAGCAGATTCTGGTCGCGCGACAGGTCCAGCGCATTATTCTCTTCGCGAAGCAATAGCCGAAGCCTTTGAGCGGTAACCACGATGGGCTCCAGTTCGGTGATGGCGGAGGCACTCGCCGCAGCCGCGGCACCGGTGGAGGACAGGTCGGTCGCGAGAAGCGAGTCTGCGCGGACGGGAAGCATTGTCCCCATCGCAAGTCCCAGGACGCCGATTGCCGAGCCGTAAGTGATCTTTACCATCGCGATGAAAAAGCCCTTCGAAGTTGATCTGTTTGCGACGCAGGCAGCGGTCCGGCCAAATGAAATTCACTTTGCCGGTGCTACCATGCGAATAATAATAGAAACGCGAATATAAATGAGAACTATTCGCATGTTGATGCAATCGACGTGAATGTCCGAGGCGTGGACGGGGAGTAGCCTGCTTGACCCATTCCGATTATGTGCTACGATCTGTAGCGCTACGGGAGACCACATTGACCAACGAACTTCCTGACCTTGGCGAACTCGAGCATGAAGTGATGCAACTGGTCTGGGACCGGGGCAGCATTACCGCCGAGCAGGCGCGCGAGGATCTCTCCCGCCCGCTCAAGGAATCCACGGTTCGCACGGTGCTGCGGCGGTTGGAGGACAAGGGTTACGTCACACACACGGTTGAAGGCCGCACCTACCATTTCGTCCCCGCCGAAGCGCGCGGCGCCGTCGCCGCCAAGGCGGTGCAGCGCATCGTCGATTGGTTTTGCAATGGCTCCGTTGAAGAAGTGCTGATCGGCATGGTGGACAATGCCGCGCTCGATCATAAGCAGCTCCAATTGCTGTCGGACAAAATTGCCAAGGCCAAGGCGCGGAGAAAATGATGCTGCGCCTGCTGCTGGATTCCGCGGTGCGTTCCCTGCTCTTGGGGCTCGTCGTGTGGGCATTGCTGAAGTTGGCGCGCCTGAGTGACACGCGCACCGAGACAGCGATCTGGACCGCGGTACTGATTGCGGCGCTGTCGATGCCGCTTTTGAGCCAATACACCCCCGCTCTGGTTCTGACCGTACCGCACCTGTCCGCCATGGCGCCGGAATCTGCGGCTTCCCAAGGGCTGCTCGCTTCGCATCAGTCTGTGTTCTCTCACGACGGGAATCTGGTCGCGCTCGCAATGGCGGCGATCGCGCGCCACGGGCAGGCAGGCCTGCTGGGAGCGTACGCTCTCGGGTTTCTCATCTGTTTAACGCGGCTCGCCACCGGCCTGCTGCTGACCTTGCGCCTTTATCGCCGGGCCGCGCCCGTGAGCGCCGATTGGGCCAATGCACGCAACATCCGCGCCAGCGCCGAAATCAAGAGCCCGGTGTCGCTCGCAGGCGTGATTCTGCTGCCCGCCGATTACGGCGCATGGAGCGCGGCCAAGCGCGACGCCGTTCTTGCGCATGAGGAAGCCCATATCGCGCGCGGAGATTTCTTTGTCCAGCTGGCCGCACTCATCCATTGCGCCTTTTTCTGGTTCAGCCCGTTCGCCTGGTGGCTGCAGTCAAAGCTGGCAGAAGTTGCCGAGACCGCGAGCGACGAGGCCGCGATTCTGCGCCTCAATGATCGCGCAACCTACGCCGAGATACTGGTTGAGGTCTCGCGATGCGCGCATAAGACGCCCGTGATCATCGCCATGGCCAAGGGATCGTTCATCCAGCAGCGCGTGGAACACATTCTCTCGGACGCGCCGCACCGGAGTCTGAGCCTGCCGCTTCGAGTGCTCACCCTCGCTGCGCTCGCGGTGCTCGCACTCGCAGTGGCGGCCGCCAAAGCCGTGGTAAGCCAGGACATCGCCCCGCAAGCCGAGACCCCGAGGGCGGCAGCGAAGAGTCCGGTCGCGCCGCCGCCGGTGAAACGTGCCGCAACTGCGGCGCTGTCCCCCAGGGTCCGCTCCGCGCACCGGATTCACGAGGCGCCGCCAGCTGCGCGGAACCTGGATGATGAAGTCACCTACAATCCGAGGGCTTTGCTCGATCCGGTCTACACAGCGAAGCTCGACTATGTTCCCGCCTCGACCATCGTGCACGCTGGAAAGGAATTTTATATCCGCTCGACCGAAAAGCCGGTCGCGGACGTCTCGGTAACGTACCGATTGGATCGGCAGAGACGTTGAAATGGGAATTCAACAGAGACGACCTAGGAGGCTCGCCGTGCGGGAATTGAAAAGACTGGTGATCACCGCGCTGATGGTCGCCGCGGGTTCGGCAACAGCCCAGGCTGGCAATTTCGATGGCAACTGGGTCGCGCTGATACCTCCGCAGGGACATTGCAATCGAACATCGATCATGACCCTGACCATGTCCGGCAATGCGTTCCAAGGGCAAACTCGCAATCCGGCGAGCACCGAGGCCTTCAGCGGGAAAATCGACGCGGACGGCAACGGGACATTTCTGGTGTATCCGCGGTTCTCCGGCATCATAAAATTTACCGGCGACCATTTCGATGCCAATTGGAACAACGAGGCTTGCAGCCGCCACGCCCTGGGCGACCGAGCCTTGACGAGCACGGAAACGGCGGCGGCGTACGCTGCCCGCAAACAATTTCAGGCCACATACGCGGAATTGACGAAGAGGGCGGCCGCCGGCGACAGAACCGTCGATTTCACGGCCCTGCGCGCGTCCTATCCCTATACGGATCAATGGGATCCTTTTGGGAACAAGACCGCGGCGCTGTTGGACCAGGCGGCGGCCGCGTCCAAGGGAAAGGATTGTGGCACGGCCCTGGGGAAACTCAGTGAAATCTTGAAGCTTGATTTCACCATCGACGCGGCGCACGCGCTGCGCAGTGATTGTCTCGCCGCCACAGGCAACGGCCCGGAGTCGAAGATCGAGTCGGATATCGCGGACGCCCTGATTCATTCGTTGATGAACAGCGGCGACGGCAACACCGAAGACACCGCCTACGTCGTGATGACCGAGCGGGAGGAAATGGATGTGCTGGCGAATCGCCATCTCGTGGTGAAAGTGAGGCAAACCGCGGTGCGCGGCAACGACGGCCGCTTTTATGACGAGGTGCAGGGCGCTTCGGCTCGAAGCGGCGAAAGCGTAAAGACCGTATTTTTCGATGTCAGCAGCTTTGTGAACGGGCGCAAGAACCGCATGGCGGCGATAGACACTCTAACGTCCTCGATGCCCTGAAGGCCGGCGCACCCGCAAATGCCGAGTTACAGACAATATCTGGAGCAGTATTTCATGCGAACGCTGTCGGGATTTTCCATCGCCCTATTGACGCTGTTGGCCGGCCCGGCGATGGCCGGCCCTTATGATGGCAACTGGATCGGGCAGATACCGCCTTCGGGGCCTGCGTGCCGCTCGGTCGCGACCATGACGATCACGGTATCGGGCGATACCTTGTCGGGTGTGGTGCATAACATCGGAAACGTCCGGCCATTCACCGGCAAAATCGACGCGGATGGCAATGCAACGTTCACGCAGCAGGAATTCCACTATACCGGCACCATAAAATTTACCGCCGACCACTTCGATGCCAACTGGAACAGCGGGAATTGCCAGCGGCACTCGCTCGGCGACCGGGCGCCGGATGAGACGCAGACCGCCGCGCTGATTACTCAGCGCAAACAGGCGCAGGCAATCTATGATGATCTGACGGCGAAGGCGGCCGCGGGCGACAGGTCCGTTGACTTTACCGCGTTGCGTTCCGCTTATCCTTTCACACAGCAATGGGACGCGTTCAGCAAAACAACGGCTCCGCTCATGGAACAGGCCAACGCGGCGGCGAAGGGCAAGGATTGCGACACGGCGCTCGAAAAGCTTGACGAGGTACTGAAGCTCGATTACACCATTATCGTGGCCCACCGCGTGCGCAGTGATTGCCTCAAGGGCAATGCGGCGCACGTCGAATCAAAGATCGCCGACGGCCTGATGGATTCACTGAAACGCGGCGGTGACGGGAAAAGTGAAAATACAGCCTATCCGGTGATGACCATGCACGAGGAGCGGGACCTTCTCGCGGCAAAGCACATCGTGCTGAAAACTCGCGAGACGGAAGTGCGTGGCAGCGACGGCCACTTTTATGACGTAGTGCACGGCATATCCCTGTGGAACGGAGTCTGGGTGCACGATGTCTATTTCGACGTGACGGCAGAGGTGAATGGCCGCAGCAGCGGCATGGCGGTGGCTGAATCCGTGGCTTCCACGCTACCCTGACCCTGACCCTGACCCTGATCGCTTTCGAGGTAGCGACCGGTCAGAAAGTACTGCGTCCGACCCATGCGAAGCGGTGCCGCGTGGTAGCGTTCTAATGTTTCATTCGCAGTCCTTTAATGTTCGGCTCATATGATAGTGGCCAGCGTTGGTACAGAACGTTTGCCGACGCGGCACAGCGAGGTGGCATTATGTCCGTTCGTGCAGCGCACTCAATCTCCCTTATGTTTATCGGCCTCGTCCCGCAGGTCTACCACCTGATTACGCAGACGGGCGCTGAAAGGCCGTAAGCGAGATCAGCGCCATGGACAACATTGACATCTCATCGAGCGTTCTGTCCGCCACATTGAACAGGCGCAGCTTGTACCTGGAGGTGGGCACGCTGGGGCCGGACGATGCGGCTGTCTACGCCATGACGGACTTCCGGCGCGAGTGCCCGATCTGCATACCTGCAAGCAGGTCCATCGATGAGGCGCTCGAGGACATGAATCGGCTCGGAATTCACGCGCTGTTGGTGACCGAACCTCACGACAAGACCGGCCACAATCAGATGCTCGGGCTGATTACCTCCTATCGAATACAGGAGCATAGGGCGTCCGAACTCCGGCTACCGAAGCCGCTTCGCGGAGGTCGGAACGTAAGCACTGTCGGTGAGATCATGACGCCTTGGGAAGAGTTGGCGCTGGTGAATTACCGTTCGCTCCAATACTTGAATGTGTCTGAGGTCCATCAGATGTTTCAAGGAACGGGCTTGACGCACGTGGTGATCGTCGAGACCCATGATGACGATTCGGTGATCGCAAGAGGGTTGATTTCGCGTGCGGCTGTCGCAAGTCGCCTGCAAGATTTGAATTGTCATGCGGGCTAGACAAGTCCAAGAGGCCGGTTCTCCCACGCCACCCGCCGCGGAATCCGCCGCGTACCCCGTGCTGAGATCTCCGCGATTCCGATTTCGGCCGTTCGCATACTCCGACATCGAGCAGTTGTCGGCACTGGCGAACCAACATCGGATCGCCGATAGCACTGTGGGAATTCCGCATCCCTACACGACGGAATTTGCCCGCATGTGGATAGCCTCGCATCCCGCCTTATGGTTTCACCATCGGGCGCTGCACTGGGCCGCGCTCGAGATCAACAATATCGACAACAGGCACATATTGGGTTATGTGGGTCTCAGCAAGATAGACATCGAGCGCAAGCAGGCCGAATTACGGTTTTGGGTGGGCTGCGGGGCGCAGCGCAAGGAGTACGCCACGGAATGGTGTGCCGCCGTGCTGCAGTTCGCGTCTGCCAGTCTCGACGTGACCCGCGTGTACGCGTTGCAAATCGCTCGACACCCGCTCGTAGGTCGCGTATTGGCCGGCCTTGGCATGCGCCCGGAAGGGTATGTACGCAAGCGAGCACACAATGAAGGCTTGATCGAGGACATGGTGTGTTGGGAGCTCGTGCGTAATGAGCGAGAACCAAAGCACCGCTAAACCTATGGCGCTTCCAGACCAAGCCGCCGCTCTTCGTCTCGTCTAGCCTCCGCATTCAGGGCCGCTATTCCACGCGATAGTCGTGCGCTTCCAAGCAAGCAGCATCGGCGCGAAGATAGTTTGCAAGCTTTGCAGCCGAGCGATCCGAGACTTTGATATGCGACGCGGCCGTTGTGGGATCGAAGCCGACTTGCTGGACTGCCCAGCGGTGACACGCCTCGCGATCATGCTGCAATTGCTCGCTACTCTGATCCCCATTCGGAAACACGAATAGCTCTGTCATGACCGGTGCTTGAGCAGCGATCTGTTCAGCGAGGCCGACGGGTGGTGGCACCTCCTGGTACGCTCCGGCGCTTCCGTTCCATTCATAGTAGAGATCGTCGGCATAGTAATAGGGCACACCTTCCCAATAGACGAGTTTGCAGTACGACGGGATGGACGCAAAGAAATACCCATGCCCCGGGATGCTCCAGCCCCCTGGTTTGCGGCCGCCATAGCCACCACCACCACCAGATCCACGCTCACCCAACCAGCCGCCTCGGTGATGACCGTGGCCGTGGCCGTGGCCGCCATTGCCGCCATTGCCGCCATTGCCGCCATTCGCACCATGAGCGATGGCGAATCCTGCGCTCCCGAGTCCAATGGAAATCAGACCCGCGAGAGTAGCAAAGCGTGATCGTTGCCGATGCATGACGAGAAATCGATTGACGGTGCTTGATTTATATTCCCAGCGCTATGGGAAGTTCCGAAACATGCCTCACGACACCTGCGTCGACACATACTACTGTGCGGATGCCGCCGACGCGCTGTCTACTTGCGACCGCCCAAGTTAATCGACAGAGTTTCGCTGACGCGTCCATTACCGGCAGCCCTTCTCGCGATGCGCATCGCGTCGCGCAAATCCCATTCGCTGGAAACGAACCCGCTCAACAGGACGTGGCCCTTTTCCACCGACACCGTGACATGTCCATCATAGAAATACGGATCGGAGTGCAGCGCGGCTTCCACGCGTCTCCTTAAATCCTCATCCGCGACCGGTGCCGCGCCGTGAGTTGCCGAGGCGACGATGGTCCGTGGCGGACTCCCTACCGGCGCGTCCATGTCTTGCGCACCGACCCGGCCGGCGAAACCGTTCAAGCCGCAGGCAATAGTTCCAAGATAGGTACAAATGATCAATAGCCGCCTTGTGGATGAGAAATACATGGCTGCCAACGTTTCTACACTGGGTGCTCACTTCTTCCATCGCGATTGAACGACCGCTCGATTACTTTACGCCCCAAAGGATTGGACTAGGACCGTCACGTGTAGTTCCGGATTTGGGAATTGCTGCGCCGCCGAAGATTGTCTGACGAAGCCCTCAGCATCGTGGAGGCTCCACGTCAATTGCGAAGAGGTCTGCACCGATCTGCATAACTGGATTCAGCGCGAATCCATGAGCGATGGGCCAGGCAGCGAGGCGACCAATTGGCTGGCCGAACTCATCGCGTTCCCCGGAATCTATGCCGCACAGCCGTGCTACACTTCGGCCGCCTCGAGGCCAACTGAGATGAAGCCGTCGTACAGCCAAGGATTCCGATGGCGCCGAATTCCATGAGTGACACCGTCGTCGGACCCGCAACGGTTAATGGCGAAAGGAAGGGCAAGCCTCTGTTGGGGTCTTCCGATCCAGTCATAGGGTCCCGCGAGATGTTCGCGCTGATCCGAGACCTGGTGCGCCCCTACACCGGGTGGCTCATCATCGTCCTTGTCGCCATGCTGATGGAGACAGCAATGAGTCTCGCCGCGCCATGGCCGCTCAAAGTGGTTATAGATAGCGTGCTCGGCGCCCATTCGATGCCCGATTGGATGAGGGGTCTATCGCCTGGCGACAGCAAGATGGGACTTGCCTTCCTGGCAGGAGTCGGGGTCGTGTTGATCGCGCTGATCGGAGCTCTTTCGACCTACATCGATAACTATTTCACCGAGAGCATAGGCCAATGGGTCGCGAACGATTTACGCATCCGCATCTACGATCACCTACAGCGCCTCTCGCTGGCGTACTTCGATAAACAACAGACCGGAACTCTGTTGTCCACCATCACGAGTGACGTGTCCACCATTCAGAATTTCTCCTCGTCAAATACCCTCGATCTGCTGGTCGACGTTCTAACCATTTTCGGCGTCCTCG
>Ga0208193_1000486_pt1 | contig 21535 bp, 21 predicted proteins | sample June2015DPH_17_2_FD_184716 | JGI IMG/M metagenome (GOLD analysis project Ga0208193, IMG submission 184716) | Peatland microbial communities from SPRUCE experiment site at the Marcell Experimental Forest, Minnesota, USA - June2015DPH_17_10... | ecosystem: Environmental > Terrestrial > Soil >... | reverse complement strand
GGTGAAAGGCTATTGCAGCCATTTCGGCATCAAGCTCGACGAAGAAGAGCTCGAACGCGAGGCGCTTGAGTGGTCGACTACCCGCGGCTCACGCTCAGGCCGCGTGGCCTGGCAGTTCACGCAGGAACTGGCGGGCCGCCTGGGGGTACGGATCAAGCTCCGTTGAGGAATTGCAGCGGATCGACCGGGGTCGAATTTTTGCGAATTTCGAAGTGAAGCTGGGGCGAAGCGACCTCGCCCGATTGACCTGATTTGGCGATGACCTGCCCGCGCTTGACGGTCTCGCCGCGCTTCACGAGAAGCTCGCTGGCATGGGCATAGGCCGTCACATAACCATTGGAATGGTGAATGAGGACGAGGTTGCCGTAGCCCTTCAGCTCATTTCCGGAGTACGCGACTACGCCGTCCTCTGCGGCCTTCACCGGGGTACCCTCCGGCACCGCCAGATTGATACCGTCATTGGCCTTGCCGTTGGTCTTGGCGCCATAGCTCGTGATCACCTTGCCGCGAACCGGCCAACGGAAGGTTGGCAGGGCTCCGGTGGCCTCGGCGGCCTTCATCGGAGCCTCGGCTGCCTGGGTTTCCTCGACATTCGTCGTCTGCGCCAATCTGGCCTTTTGCTGGGGATCGGTTGCAACGGCCGCCATCCTGGTCGCGGGCGGCACCGGAGCCGGCGCCGCCTGGGCCACGGCCGGCTGCGTCACCGGGGCAGCCGCGGATGCCTTCACGGGCACGTTAAGTTTCATGCCGACCTTGAGTTTCGCGCCCGGCTCCAGGCCGTTGGCCCTGGCAAGTTCGCCTGGGGAAATATGGTTGCGGCGCGCGATGCCCATCAACGTATCGCCGCGATTGACGAAATGGACGGATGGCGCGGCGGCCGCGACGGCAACGGGCCTGCTGGCGGGTGCCGACATGGTGGGAGCGGCGGCGACCATGCCTGGGCGAGGAATGATCAGCTGTTGTCCCGGCGACAGGACGCGCGGGCCCTTGTAGCCGTTGGCCTGAAGGATGGCGGCCGGCGTCACATTATAACGATGAGCCAGAATCTCGAGCGTGTCGCTGGTGCCGACAATGATCGTCGTACCCTGAGCCGGGGCATGCACGGCGGCAACCGAGTGCGGAACGCTGCCGGTTGCCTCGATCGGATGGGCCGGAGGCGCATAGGACGCTATGCCGCGACCGCCTCCGGAAACACCAGCATTTGCCGCGGGGTAGGACTGCGGCGCGGAAATCGCTGGCGGAGTATTCTGGGACTGATATTGCGGCTGGGGCCGCGCATATTGCGGAAGCTCACGGCGCTCAACCTGGGCAGGCGGCACCGATGCTGTAGATTCGGAGGCAAAGGGATTTTCGGAAAGGCGTGTCTGCATGTCGGCACTGCAACCAGCAAACGCGACCGACATCAGCGCCAGCACCGCAATTTGCGGAGCGCGACGCGAGCCAAGCAACACGACGGCACGGGACATGGTTACTCACTCGTACGCAACAAAATACTCCTTTGAGTAAACACGTACCGAGTAAATAACCGCTTAAGGTTAGGATTAAGATGTTGGCGGGAAAGCCGATCCCCCTGCCTACAGCTCCCGTGCAATACCGGGCAATGCCGGCACGAAGCGCACATCGACAAGCTGTTTGCGCTCGAATCCGGATTCGGTCCTGACCAGACGGACAAGGGTCTGGACGCCGTGAAGCGGGCCGACCGGCGCGATCAGGACGCCCTCCGGTTCGAGCCGTTGTGCCAGCGCGTCCGGAATTTGCTCCATCGCCGCCGTCACGATGATGCGGTCGAAACTGCCGGCGCCTTCGGGGACGTCAAAGCCGTCTCCCAGCATCACCTCGACATTGTCAAAACCGAGTTCGGTAAGCCGCACCCGGGCGCGGTCCGCCAAGGTTCGATACCGCTCGATCGTCAGCACGTGGGCGCATAGCCTCGACAGAACGGCCGCCTGGTAACCGGAACCGGTGCCGATCTCGAGCACCCGATGGGATTTCTGCAGGTCCAGCCGTTCGGTCATGTAGGCCACCACGAAGGGCTGGCTGATGGTCTGCCCGCAGGCGATGCCGAGCGCCATGTCGCGATAGGCATCGGCACGATCCGCCGGTTCGACGAACCTGTCGCGCGGCACATCCTCCATGGTGCGAAGCACTGCCTGATCGCTGATGCCGCGCCGTCGCAGAGTCAGCTGAAACATCATCTTCTGGGGTGGGCTTTGGGGATCGGGCATTTGGGTCCGTCAACTGGCTGATCGGCGGCGAACGAGCATGGGATGGCACAATCGCCCCGATTCCCGAAAACATATCATTCAAATCCGTGTTCCCGGCTGCGGCCAGCCTTTTCGTCCCGCTAGGTCGAGATTGCGCCCGGTGTCGATATTTGCGATCCTTTGTTTCCGGATTTGCAGGGATTTCACGGATGGGTGCGGCGCGGACGTCAGGCAGATCGATATTCCTCGTCGAGGACGAGGTCATGATCAGAATGATGGTGGCCGACATGCTGGAAGAACTTGGCTACAGCATTGCCGCCGAAGCCGGTGAAATCAACGAAGCCATCAAGCTTGCGCAATCGGTTGAATTCGATCTTGCCATCCTCGACGTCAACGTCAACGGCAAGGTGATTTCGCCGGTCGCGGACCTCCTTGCGGCACGCAAACGCCCCTTCATCTTCGCTACAGGCTATGGATCGTCGGGACTGCCCTCGGAATATCGCGACCGCCCTGCCCTGCAAAAACCTTTCCAGATCGAAACCCTGGCGCGCATTATCGAGCAGACGCTCAATCGCACGGCCGCTTAGCGCGGTGCTTTCCGCAGGATAATCAGCGTCACTTCAGCGTCGATGCCAGCGCTGCGGAAAATGCCTCGTCGGTGCGGTCGAGCCGCAGCGGCGTCACCGAAATGTAGCGCGACGCCAGCGCCCAGAGATCGGTTCCCTCGGCCGGAACGTCGACCTTGGCCAGCCGCTCGAAGCCGATCCAGAAATACGGATTGCCGCGGCCGTCGCGCCGCTGGTCGATTTTCAGGAATCCCAGATTGCGCTTGCCCTGCCGGGTCACGCGCACCCCGGCCACCTCATCCGCCGCGCAAGCCGGAAAATTGACGTTGATCACGGTGTCCTTCGGCACACCGGCATCGATCACCTTGCGCAGGATCGAGGGGCCGAAATGCAGGGCCGTATCCCACAGCGGCTTCTCGCGCGTCTCCAGCGTGAATTCCTGCGACAGCGCAAACGACGGCAAGCCCAAGATCGTGCCTTCAAGCGCGCCGGCGATGGTGCCGGAATAGACGACGTCTTCGGCGACGTTACGTCCCTTGTTGACGCCCGAGAGCACGAGATCCGGCCGCTTCTCTCCCAGGATGTGGCGCGCCCCCATGATGACGCAGTCGGTCGGCGTCCCCCGGACGGCGAAATGGCGAGGACCTATTTCACGCAGGCGAAGTGGATCATTGAGCGACAGCGAATGCGAGACGCCGGACTGATCGAGCTCCGGCGCGACGACCCAGACGTCATCGGACAACTTCCGCGCGATCTCCTCAACAATCTTCAGGCCCGGTGCGTGGATGCCATCGTCATTGGTGCATAAAATTCGCATCGCTCGCGCGGCCTCTCCGATCAATCAAGCAATAGCCGTCTTATCCGGCTATTGGCCGCCAAGCAAACCTGTCGTTTTGGTTACAAAATTTCTTCAGCTCTGCGACGCGGCGCCGGATTACATCCTCACCGCGGTGTGCGGATGCGCCACACCGGCCGCAGCTTGGCCGATGCCCCTTCGAACCGCATATCGAATTTCGACACATCGAATTTAGGCTTATCGAGCTTAGGCTTATCGAATTTAGGCTTGGCGAGCCTCGACGGTTGGGGTTCAGGTGCAGGCGCCATGTGGATAGATGGCACAATCGGCGGGCGCGGGAGCGGCACTTTTCGCGGCGGCTCGGGATAGTATTTGCGGGCGGCTGCGATCGCCTTGTCGAAATCTTCCGTATTGACCCAGTTCAAACTGCGCACGGCATCCTGAACGCCGTCTTCCCACAGCCGGGACGCGTCGATGTCGAACTGACTCTTCTGCTTCTGATTGCAGGCCTGAATGCCGTGGCCGGTTACCGCCCATTGCTTGCCCACCCAATAGATGTCGCGGTGCAGGGCCATCGGCTGTCGTTATTTTTGAAAAAAATACACTTAGGCACAATCGGAAACCAACATACTCGCGCAGCAAGCCTTGGCAACTGAGATCGCAGCTTGCGTCAAAACAACTCAGGTTATCGATCGGGTGTGACGGCCTTGGTGCCACCCATGTAGGGTCGCAGCACGTCGGGCACCGCGATCGAGCCATCGGCCTGCTGATAGGTCTCCATGACCGCAATCAGTGCGCGGCCGACCGCCGTACCCGACCCGTTCAGCGTGTGCACAAAGCGCGGCTTGCTGTCGGACCCGCGATAGCGCGCATCCATCCGCCGCGCCTGGAAGTCGCCGCAGACCGAGCAGCTGGAAATTTCCCTGAAGGCGCCGCCCTCGCCCTGCCCGGGCATCCAGACCTCGATGTCGTAGGTCTTTTGTGCCGAGAAACCCATGTCGCCGGCGCACAGCGTCATCACGCGATAATGCAGGTCGAGCCGGCGCAGCACTTCCTCGGCGCAGGCGAGCATGCGCTCATGCTCGTCGCGGCTCGCTTCCGGCGTCGTGATCGACACCAGCTCGACCTTGGTGAACTGGTGCTGCCGGATCATGCCGCGCGTATCACGTCCCGCTGCGCCCGCTTCGGCGCGGAAGCACGGCGTCAGCGCCGTCACGCGCATCGGCAATTCTTTTTCGTCGAGGATGGATTCGCGGACGAGGTTGGTCAGGGGGACTTCGGCGGTGGGGATGAGCCAATACAAATCACGATCCGGCACGACGAATTTTTGAAAAGCTCTAGTATATTCACCCGAAAAAGCTTCAGCTGTCTTGATACGTTCTTGGTGTTCTTCTTCGGAAAGCATCCGGGTTGCGTAAAATTGATCTTCTTTAAACTTTGGCAGCTGACCGGTCCCGAACATCGTGTCGCTTCGCACCAGCAGCGGCGGATTCACTTCGGCGTAACCGTGTTCGCCGGTGTGCAGATCGAGCATGAACTGCCCGATCGCGCGCTCCAGCCGCGCCAAGCCTTTCTTCAGCACCACGAACCGCGCGCCGGACAACTTCGCGGCAACCTCGAAATCCATCAGGCCGAGCGTCTCGCCGAGATCGTCATGCGGCTTCGGCGCAAAGGCGTAGTTGCGCACCGCGCCGAACACGTGATGTTGCACATTGCCGTGCTCGTCGACGCCATCGGGGACTTCATCGAGCGGCAGATTCGGGATCGCGGCCAATGCCGTCTCCAGCTCGGCATCCGCCGCTTTGGTGGCGGCTTCCAGCTCAGGCATGGTGGTCTTGAGCTCAGCGACTTCCACCATCAGGCTCGCCGCGCGTGCTTCGTCCTTTGCCTTCTTGGCGTCGCCGATTTCTTTCGAAGCAGCATTGCGGCGGGCTTGGGCCTGCTCCGATTTCAGGATCGCGGCGCGACGCGCTTCATCGATCGCCAGCAATGAAGCCGAGAGCGGCGCAAGACCGCGCCGCTTCAAGGCGGCGTCGAAGCTGCCGGGATTGTCGCGGATCCATTTGATGTCGTGCATGAGGGAATCGCCGTTTCGTTAAATGTCAACGTAAACGTTGACATACAACGTTATGGCTACACCCGTCATCACCCGCGAAAGCGGGTGATCCAGTATTTGAGAGCAGTTGGGCTGGATTTACTCCGCCGGCGTCGGATCGGGCGGTGGGCTCGCCGGAGGCGGCGTAGCGGCGGTTTTGGAAGCGGCAGCCTTCTTTTCCACGATCGCGACGGAGATAATCGAGCCTTCGTACAGCAGCAATAGGGGAATGGCGAGCGAGGCTTGGCTCAGGACATCGGGCGGGGTCAGCACGGCGGCGATGATGAAGGCGACCACGATGAAGTAGCGTCGCTTATCGCGCAGTTGCTTGGAGGTGATGATGCCGATCCGCCCGAGCAACGTCAGGATCACCGGAAGCTGGAAGGCGATACCGAAGGCAAAGATCAGCGACATGGTGAGCGACAGAAACTCACCAACCTTGGGCAGAAGCTGGATCTGCGCGGTCTCCGGCCCCCCCAATTGCTGCATGCCGAGCGAGAACCGCACCAGCATCGGCAACACCACGAAATAGACCAGGAGCGATCCGAGCACGAAAAAGAACGGCGTGGCGATCAAATACGGCAGAAAGGCGTTGCGTTCGTGCTTGTAGAGGCCGGGCGCCACAAAGGCGTAGATCTGTGCGGCCACGATCGGGAACGAGATGAATCCCGCGCCGAACAGCGCGAGCTTCAACTGGGTCAGGAAATATTCCAGAAGTGCGGTGTAGATGAATTTCGAATTTTCCGGACCCGCGACCCAGACGAAAGGCCACACCAGCACGTTGTAGATTTGCTTGGCAAAGAAGAAGCAGAAGATGAAAGCAACGCCGAAGCCGAGCAGCGCCTTGATCAGGCGCGAGCGCAGCTCGATCAAGTGATCCATCAGCGGCGCTTTGCTGGCCTCGATATCCTCGGCGCTCATGACGCTTTGGCATCCCGTGGGACTTCGGCCTCAACGGCAGCCGGATGCACATCCGGTGTAACGGGCTGCGGCTGACTTTCCGGAGCGATCGCGAGCGGCTCGGAATCGGAAGCCGGCGCTTCAACAGGAGTGCTTGCGGTTTCCTCCGACGAGGAAGTCACCTCCGCAGAGACGGCAGGCTTGTCTTCGATAGCCTCGACACTCAGGGCTGCGCTGACATCCTTCTGAAGCGAGGTCATGACCTTGCCGCCCGCAAACCCGCTCGCTGCTTCCTTGACCTCATCGAAGCTCTTCTTGAGGTCGGCCATTTCCGCCTCGCGCATCGCTTCCTGAAATTGGCCCTGGAATTCAGCGGCCATCTTGCGCGCCTTGCCGACCCATTGCCCGACCATACGCAGAACGCCCGGCAATTCCTTGGGGCCGATGGCAATCAGCGCGACCACGGCAATAACGGCGAATTCACTCCAACCAATATCGAACATCAAAGCTTCCGCTTCCGCGAGGCCAGCGTCTCTCGTTTCCGAGACCGGGCCGTGCGCGCTTTTATTCCACCGGTCCTGCCGCTTGCATGATCCCTGTCAGGGCGCTGGCTTATGATGTGACTGGCGGAGTCAAACAGCCTTGCTGCCGACATCCGTGCGAGCCGGCTGCGGCGAGGCGTTGTGGTCGATCGACTTCACGGGCTCGGTCTTTTCGGCCACCTTGTCATCGTCCTGCATGCCCTTCTTGAAGGCCTTGATGCCCTGCGCGACGTCGCCCATCAGGTCGGAAATCTTGCCACGACCGAACAGCAGCAGGACGACTGCGATCACGACGATCCAGTGCCAAATGCTAAGCGAACCCATCCTGCAATCCTCCAAACACGCGAAACGCGGGGCCTTTCGACCCCGGACTATCCTTCAGCGAAGGTAGGCTCAAGAGGTGCCAAAAACAAGGACTTAAGCCGCGTAAAATCAGTGTTACGCGGCTAACCGTTAACCCGCCAAGCGACTTTGCGCGCTGATACCTGTGACGGCCTCGAAATCGGCTTTTATTGGCTTTCCGGGCCGGTTTCCGGTTCGACCGCGGGCGCCAAAGCCAGTTCCAGATCGCCGGCCTCCAGCGGGTCTTCGTCCTCGCGCAACGCCGGATCATCGGAAGGCGTTGGAACATTGAAACCGGAAGGCAACCGCGAATCCAGGAGGCCTGTACCCTTCAGTTCCTCGAGGCCCGGCAGGTCACCGAGCGCCTCCAGACTGAACTGTGACAAAAAGGCTTCCGTGGTTCCGAAGGTCAGCGGGCGTCCGGGAGTCTTGCGGCGGCCGCGCGGCCTGATCCATCCGGTTTCCAGCAGCACATCCAGCGTTCCCTTCGACGTCACGACGCCGCGGATTTCTTCGATCTCCGCGCGGGTGACGGGCTGGTGGTAAGCGATGATGGCGAGCATCTCGATCGCCGCGCGCGACAGCCGCCGCGTTTCGGTGCTCTCGCGCGTCATCAGCCACGACAGATCGCCGGCGGTCCGGAACGTCCATTTATTGGCAATGCGAACCAGATTGACGCCGCGCGAGGCATAGTCCGCCTGCAACTGGGCGAGAGCGACCTTGATGTCGACGCCATCGGGCATCCGCTTGGCGAGCGTCGCTTGGTCGAGCGGCTCAGTGGAGGCAAACAACAGCGCTTCCAGCAATCGCAATTCCTCGGGCCGTGCTTGCGGAGACAGTTCCTCGGACCGTGTTTGCGGAGGCGGTTCCTCGGGCCGTGCTTGCTGAGTTTGCGGATTGTCGGCGTGCTCCTCGGCATCGGCTATGCGCTTTTCCGCCAGGCTTGCCATGGCACAATCTCCTTCTTCCACTTACTCACTCAACAGGGACAGCCGGCGCCGTGGCGTCGGGTATTGGCTGCGGCGGACGCTTTCGAAAAAACAGCGGAGCGAACGGCTCTTGCTGGTGCAATTCGACCTCACCCTCCCGCACGAGCTCAAGCGCCGCGGCAAAACTTGAGGCAAACACGGTGGCCTTTTGCGAGGGATCGACGACGTAGTCGATTAGAAATTCATCCAGCCGGCTCCATTCTTCGGCCATGCCGACCATCCGCTCCAGCGAAGCCCTCGCCTCGGCAAGCGACCACACCGTGCGCCGCGCCAAATGCACCGATGCCAGCACCCGCTGCTGACGCTGCGCGGCGTATGCGGTAAGCAGATCGAACAAGGTCGCCGTATATTTGGGGTGGCGAATTTCCGCGATCGTTTCCGGAAGGCCGCGCGGAAAAATATCGCGCTGCAATTGCGGACGATTCATCAGCCGGTTTGACCCCTCGCGAATGGCCTCCAGCTGGCGCAGCCGATTGGCGAGCGCCGTCGCCATTTCTTCCGCGCTCGGACCTTCCGGCGTCGCCGGCTCCGGCAACAACAGCCGCGACTTCAGAAAGGCGAGCCAGGCCGCCATCACGAGATAGTCGGCGGCAAGCTCAAGCCGGATCTTTCGCGCGGCCTCGATGAATTGCAGATACTGATCGGCCAGCGCCAGGATCGAAATCTTGGCGAGATCGACCTTCTGCTGCCGCGCCAGCGCCAGCAAGAGATCGAGCGGGCCCTCATAGCCTTCGACATCGACAACGAGCGACGGCTCACCATCGGCGAGTTCGGCCGGACGGCCGGTTTCGAACGAGAGAATTTCAGCGGTCATGCGCCCGTCGTCCCTGCTTGGCTCATCATCGCTTCCAGTTCGGCTCGTGCGGCAGCTTTGTCGAACGGCTGCGGCACCCCACGCGATGCCAGCGCGCGGCTGGCCCGATCGAATGCTTTTCCAGACAATTCCGGCGTCTCGGCGACGACGTCGCGCATTTCCTCAAAGTTACCGTTGCAGTGGAGAACCATGTCGCAGCCGGCAGAAAAAATGGCTTTTGTCCTCTCCGCAATCGATCCGGAGAGCGCCTTCATCGACACGTCATCACTCATCAACAAACCTTGGAACCCAATCACGCCGCGAATCACCTGTTTGATGATTGTCGCAGAAGTCGTGGCCGGATGGAGCGGGTCGAGTGCGCTAAACACAACATGTGCGGTCATCGCCATCGGGAGGCCCGCGAGCGGTTGAAACGCGGCAAAATCCGTCTTTTCGAGCTCATTTCGGGCCGTATCCACGGTAGGAAGCCGCAAATGACTATCTGCCGTGGCCCGACCGTGACCAGGAATGTGCTTCAATATCGGTAGAATACCACCTTCCCGAAGGCCTTCAGTGATGGCGCCCGCAATCGCGGCCACTTTCCCCGGCTCGGTTCCGTAGGCACGGTCGCCGATGACGGCATCCGCATTGGCTACCGGCACATCCGCCAATGGCAAACAGTCGACGTTGATGCCGAGTTCCGAGAGGTCAGCGGCGATCAGCCGCGCGCTCAAACGGGCCGCCGAAAGACCGAGCGCCGGGTCGAGATCGTATAGTTTCCCAAACAGGACGCCCGGCGGATAGGCCGGCCAATGCGGCGGACCGAGACGCTGAACCCGGCCGCCCTCCTGATCGATCAGGACCGGAGTTTCGCTGCGGCCGGCGCACTTCTTCAATTCATCAACCAATGAGGCTACTTGGCCAGGCGTTTCAATGTTCCGTTTGAACAAAATGAAACCCCAGGGACGCTCGGCCCGGATGAACGCGCGTTCGTCGGCGTTCAGTCCCGTTCCCGATATGCCTGTGATGAATGCCCTGGTACTATTCATCGAGGCCGATTAGCCCGCTGACCTGGGAGGGTCAACAATGCGGAGCGAAGTGCCCGCTAATTCCTCTGGACGACGCATTGGCCGCCCGCCGATTTGAGACTGCCGCAGAACTGCGAGGCCTCGTCTGACGAATTGAACGGACCGACCATCGCCCGGTAATAGATCCCCTTGTCGCCGAGATCGGCGCGCTTGATGACCGGCGCCCTCGACCCGAGCACCGACGGGAACTTGCCTTGCAATGCCTTGAATGAGGCTTGGGCATCCGCCTCGTTTTTTTGCGAAGAGACCTGCACGAGATAGCTGCCGCTCACCGCGCCGGCACTAGGTGTGCTGGGAACACTCGGCGCGAGCTGAGTTGGGGTGTTGGCAGCCATCCGCTGAGGCTCCGGCGCCACTGGGGTATCCGCCTGTGCCGCGAGCGACAATGGCGCATTGGGGTTGGTAGCCGACGCCCGGGCGCTCGTCGTCGCTGCCGCGCGCGGCGGAAGCTTCGCCGGTGGTACGGCCGGAGGTGTCGCGGCTGCCGGCGTACCGGAGGCCGCCGGGTCTGGCCGAACCGTGACCGTTTTCACCGAGTGCGGCTCATTGTTCGAAAACGACCCGTTCGGGTTGCCGGCAGCCGGCGGCGGCGCGCCAGGCACAATACTCGTCGGCAACTGCGCACTGCCATTTGGCGTGAGCGACGGAAACACCACGCGGGGGCCGGATCTCGCGTTGGGATCGAGCGGCGTTTCCTCGCGCGAAACAATTTTCTCCGTGCCATCGCCGGCGGCCATGCGATCAGGCACCTTCGTCCCTGCATCGGCGGGCGCAGGAATGATCTTGGTCGGTCCCGCATCAGCCCTGATGATCGGAGGCTCGCCGTTGCGGACCCCGCCGGTATAGTTGCGATAGGCCAAGGCGCCGCCGACCCCGAATACGGCCAAGGCCAGCACGGCCGCGACCGTGATCATGCCGCCGCGGCGCCGCGGCTCTTGAGGCGCCTCGTAGCCCTGGTCTTCTTCGTAAGCATAGGAATCGTCGGCGTAGCCCTGATCGTGCTCGGCCTCGGCCTGCTGCGCCCCTGAATCGATGCCGCCATAAAGCGCTTCGTCGTAACGCGACAGATCCGGCTCTTGATGCTCGTAAGGCGCATCGGCGAACAACTGCTCGGGGGCGTAGTCCGGCTCAGCCGGTGGATGCGCGGCAGCGTAGCGGTGCAGCGGATGTGCCTCGCTCGGATAATCCTCTTGCTGCGGCGGTGGCGGGGGAGCCTCCTGCCTGACGGCTCGCTGCATCCATGATGGCGGCGCCGGAACGGGGTCCTCGTCGGGTTCGGGATCCGCGTAGTTGTCGTAGAGCGGCTCACGATCGACCGGCCTTCCCTGCGGTTGCACCGGCAAATTGGCCCGACTCATGGGGCGAGCAGCGAACGGATCGGTCTGGCCGATGAGCCGCGCAAGCTCCGCAAGCGGATCGCTTTCCGCGGATGTGCGCGATCCCGCGTCACGATCGTAATCGTTGCCGGTCGGATAAGCTCTGTCCTGATATCGTTCAGCCATCGTCGTGATGCGTCCCCTTAGGGAAGGTCGCCAACCCGCTCTTCAAATCGACCCGGCTTCTGCCGGATACCACCCAACAATCCCCAGGGCGGTGGCACTTCGTTAGCGCATCTCGTTTGGAGCACCGACACCGAGAACTCTCAGGCCGGATGCCAAAACCGTGACAACGCCCTGCACCATCGCCAGCCGGGCCGTGGTCATCACGGCATCATTATTGATAATAAAGCGTAAATAGGGCAAATCGCGCCCCTTCGTCCATAGCGCATGGAACTCGCTGGCAAGATCATACAGGTAAAAAGCGATTCGGTGCGGCTCGTGCGCCGACGCCGCGGCCTCCACCGTCCGGGGGTAGACGGCGAGCTTCCTGAGCAGGCTCAGTTCCGCCGGGTCAACCAGCCGCTCTACAGGAGCGGCTGCGAGGTAGGCGAGCCGCGCGCCCTCCTCCTCAGGAAGGTCGCTCAATACCTCCTCCCGCGCCGTGCGGAAGATCGAGTGCCCGCGGGCATGGCCGTACTGGACGTAAAAGACCGGGTTGTCGCGCGACTGCTCGATGACTTTCGCGAGGTCGAAATCGAGCACCGCATCGTTCTTGCGATAGAGCATCATGAAGCGGACGGCGTCCCTGCCGACCTCATCGACGACCTCGCGCAAGGTGACGAAATCGCCCGAGCGCTTGGACATTTTCACCGGCTCACCGTTGCGCAGCAGCCTGACGAGTTGGACGATCTTGACGTCCAGCGTCGCCGCCCCGCTTGTCACCGCCTTGATCGCCGCCTCGACGCGCTTGATGTAGCCGCCGTGATCAGCGCCCCAGACGTCAACGAGGTTGCGGAATCCACGATCGAACTTGTTCTTGTGGTAGGCGATGTCGGAAGCGAAGTACGTATAGCTGCCGTCGGATTTCAACAACGGCCGATCGACGTCGTCACCATAGGCGGTGGCGCGAAACAGCGTCTGCTCGCGGTCCTCGTAGTCGTCAACCGGCGCGCCCTTCGGCGGCGGCAAACGGCCCTCATAGATATCGCCTTTGGCGCGCAGAAAATCGATCGTCTCGGCGACGCGATTGTTGCCGCCTGCAATCAGCGAGCGCTCCGAGAAGAACACGTCGTGCTTGATGTTGAGCGCGGCAAGATCGCCCTTGATCGCTTCCATCATCATGGCGATCGCTTTTGCGCGGACCACGGGCAGCCGCTCGGCCTCAGGCATGGTAAGAAGCGCCTTGCCGTGTTCTGCTGCCAATGCTTGCCCGACCGGCTTCAGATAATCGCCGGGGTACAGCCCTTCCGGGATTTCGCCGATGTCTTCTCCGAGCGCCTCGCGGTAGCGCAGGAACGCCGAGCGCGCGAGCACGTCGACCTGGGCGCCGGCATCGTTGATGTAATACTCGCGGGTGACAGCAAAGCCTGCGAGCTGAAGCAGGCTTGCCAGCGCATCGCCAAAGACCGCGCCGCGGCAGTGTCCGACATGCATCGGCCCGGTCGGGTTGGCGGAGACGTACTCGACATTGACCTTCTCGCCCGCCCCGATCGCGCTTTGGCCGTAAGCGCTGCCCTCGTGCAGCACCGACCGCAGCGCGTCAGTCCAGGCCGTGACCTTCAAAGTGAGGTTGATGAAACCGGGACCGGCAACGTCCACCGAGGCGACCAAATCGTCGGCGCGCAGCCGCCCGGCGATCTTTTCGGCTAGATCACGGGGCTTTGCCTTCGCCTCCTTGGCGAGCACCATGGCAGCATTGGTCGCCATGTCGCCGTGGGTCGGGTCTTTCGGCGGCTCGACCACAACCCGCGACACATCGATAGCGGCACCGAGTTCCGCCGCGCAGACGGCGTGCACGCGTGTGAGCACCTGGGCGAAAAGATGTTGTGTCTGACATGTGTCGGCCATGGCCGCCGCCTAACGTAAATCCGGGGTCGAGTCAAAAAGCCGCTGATGTTCGGTCAGCGCGAAACGGTCGGTCATCCCGGCGATGAAGTTGCCGATCCGCCGCGCCCGCTCGGCCTCGGTTTCAGCAATGTTTGCGGACGGCAGCCATTCGGCGGGCATGGCGGCCGGGTCGCTCTGATAGCGCGCAAAGAGATCGAATACGAGCTGTTCGGCATCCTGCATCACCCGCATCACCCGTTCGTGCCGGTACATTCGCAGCTTCAGGAATGCCTTGATCGCGGCTTCCGCTTCCGCCATTTCGGCTGGAAACGCGATCAGCGCCTCGCTTTGGTTGCGAACGTCGTCGGCAGACGCCGGCCGTATCCGCTCCAGAGCGCGGTGCGCTTCCAGAACCCCCGCGCCGATCAAATGGGAAATCAGTTCGCGCACGACTTCGGCGCCGCGCCGGCTTTCGTCGAGACCAGGATAGCGGGCGTCGATTTCCGCGATTATGCCGGCTGTCAGCGGAATTGCCTTGAGATCGTCGATCCGGAACAGCCCGGCGCGTAAGCCGTCATCGATGTCATGCGCGTCATAGGCGATGTCGTCGGCGATCGCCGCAACCCGGGCCTCAAGCGATGCACAGCTCCACAATTCAAGATCATAGGTCCTGACAAATTCCGAAATTCCGACGGGAATGCCGTGCTCGCGATAGCGCCCGACCGGGCTGCCGTCGCGCGCCGTCAGCGGGCCATTGTGCTTGACGATCCCCTCGAGCGACTCCCAGGTCAGGTTGAGCCCGTCGAATTCGGGATAGCGGTGCTCGAGCGAGGTGACCACGCGCAGCGTCTGCGCGTTGTGGTCGAAGCCGCCATGGGTGCGCAGGCAGGCGTCGAGCGCCCGCTCGCCAGCATGCCCGAACGGTGGGTGACCAAGGTCGTGAGCGAGCGCCAGCGTCTCGGTCAGGTCTTCATCGAGTCCAAGCTGGCGGGCGAGCGCGCGGGCGATTTGGGCCACTTCCAGGGTGTGGGTCAGGCGCGTGCGGTAGTGATCGCCTTCGTGGAACACAAAAACCTGGGTTTTGTGCTTCAGGCGCCGGAACGCCGTGGAATGAATCACGCGGTCACAGTCGCGCCGGAATGGGCTGCGGGTCCGGCTTGGCGGCTCCACGAACTGACGCCCTCGGCTGCGGTCGGGATCGCAGGCATAGACCGAACGAGGGGCTGCCATTCCAACTGACACGGGATATTCATCTCCTGACGGTTTGATTCCGCGGTTCGGCAGACCTAATTATGGGTGTGCGGGATACCAGATAAATGGCTATCTTGCATGCTATCGGAGTTTCACGATGACCACAGGCGTCACCATCAGCGAGCGGGCCGCCCGCCGCATTGGCGAAATTCTCAGGAGCGAGGGCGACGGCGCCATGCTGCGGATCAGCGTCGAGGGCGGCGGCTGCTCCGGGTTTCAATACAAATTCGACGTCGAGCGTTCGCGCGCCGAGGACGATCTGGTGATCGCCCGCGACAGCGCGGTGGTTGTCGTCGATCCCGCATCGGTGCCGTTCCTGGCGGGTTCGGAGGTCGACTTTGTCGATGACCTGATCGGCGCCTCGTTCCGCGTCCACAATCCCAACGCGACCGCCTCCTGCGGCTGCGGCACCAGCTTCTCGATCTAGATCGTCGCGTCCGATGCGCATTGCTACCTGGAACGTCAACTCGGTGCGGCAACGAATCGAGAATCTGATGAGCTGGTTGAAGGAATGTTCGCCCGACATCGTTTGCCTTCAGGAAATCAAATGCACCGACGAGGCATTTCCGCGGCTTGAGATCGAGAGCCTCGGCTACAACGTCGTGACCCACGGCCAGAAGACCTTCAACGGGGTGGCGCTGTTATCAAAGCTTCCGTTCGATGAAACGAAATCCGGGCTTGCCGGCGACGATGAAGACGCGCACGCGCGCTTTGTCGAAGGCGTGGTCACGCTGAAGCACGGCGTCGTCCGGGTCGCCTGCCTTTATCTGCCCAACGGCAACCCGCCCGACACCGACAAATATCCCTACAAACTCAAATGGATGTCGCGGCTTCTTGAGTATTCAAGACAGCGGCTTAAAGCAGAAGAACCGCTTGTATTGGCCGGCGACTTCAACGTGATCCCGCGGGCCGAGGACGTCTCCAATCCGGCCGCCTGGGTTGATGACGCGCTGTTTCGCCCCGCAACCCGCGAAAGCTTTCAGTCGCTATTGGGCCTTGGGCTGACGGACGCGCTGCGCGCCGTCACCGACGCACCCGGCCAATATACCTTCTGGGATTATCAGGCGGGCGCCTGGCAGAAAAACCAGGGGCTGCGCATCGATCATCTGTTGCTGTCGCCGCAGGCCAGCGACCGCCTCGTGGACGTCGGCATCGACAGCTATGTCCGCGCCTGGGAAAAGCCGTCCGATCACGTGCCGGTCTGGATTGATCTCGATCTGGAAGCGGCGTAGCGAGCCGAAGGCTTCAGTCCCTACGGCCCTGCACCCAGCGCTCAACCATTTGCAGCGCCATGGCCCGGTCGTCATCCGACGCCTTGGCAACCGCCTTGTTGTAGCTATCCCTGATCCAGGTCTCTTCCGGTGCCGCGCTATCGCGCGCCAACATCAACCACATCAATCCGCGCGCAGTCTGCCGCGGCAGCTGATCGCCGTTGAACAGCATCTGACCGAGCAGCGCCTGGGCCTGATGCTGGCCCTTTTGCGCAGCCAGAACGAGCCAGCGCGTGCCGTAGCGGAAATCGTCGCGGGAAGAACCGGCACTCTTCAGATAGAGCCGGGCCAGATCGTACTGCGCGTCGGCGTTACCGAAATAGGAAGCCGCGTAGGAAAACATCTCCCGGGCGCGCTCCGAGTCCGGCTTGATCTTCGAATTCGGAATGCCGCTCAGATAATACCGCCCAAGCGCCACGAAAGCGTTGGCAACAATTGCAGCCTGCGGCGCCGACGGACTGTCTTCCGCATGGGCGTTGGCGATGCCGCTGAAATACTCGAACGCCCGCAGATCGTCTTGCGCCACGCCGTCGCCGATGGCGTACATACGCCCCAGCTTCCACTGCGTGACCGTTTCATTGGCATAGGCCGTAGCCGAGGTGTCGAGACCGGACGGCATGCCCTTCTTCAGGGTCGTCGCCGCGCCGGGCTGGCCCGAAATCATCGGAATGGCCGAATCCTGATTCACCGGCGAGCCGTCGAAGGCAAGTCCGGAAGTGGCCACCGGCGCGGCCCCCAAAATCACAGCAAAAATGACGCGCTCAAATGTCCGCATAACACAACTTCTCGTGGTCCCCGCCAGGGTGGGTGACAGCGCCCGTCACTGCCGGCCCGACCTGCTGGGCGTATTTCCACAAAGCACCCGACGTATGGTTAGTCGCGCGAGGCCTCCATTCGGTCTTGCGCTGAGCGAGTTCCGCGTCGGTCAATTTTACGTTAAGCGTCCCGGCCACGGCGTCGATCTCGATGACATCGCCGTCCCGCAGGAGCGCGATCGGGCCGCCGACGGCGGCTTCCGGCCCGACATGGCCGATGCAAAAGCCGCGGGTCGCGCCTGAAAAGCGGCCGTCGGTAATCAGGGCAATCTTGCCGCCCATTCCCTGGCCCGTCAGCGCTGCCGTCGTCGAAAGCATTTCTCGCATTCCGGGACCGCCGCGCGGCCCCTCGTAACGGATGACGATGACCTCGCCTTCCCTGTAAGTCTTCTTTTGGACTGCCTCGAAGGCATCCTCTTCCCGATCGAAGCAGCGGGCGGGACCAGAAAACTTCAGGTTGGCCATGCCCGCGACCTTCACAATCGCTCCCTCGGGCGCAAGGTTCCCCTTCAACCCCACCACACCGCCTGTGACGGTGATCGGCTTGTCGGCGGGCCGCACCACGTCCTGGTGCGGGTTCCATTTCACGCCCTTGAGGTTCTCCGCCATGGTCCTGCCCGTGACCGTCAGGCAGTCACCGTGCAGGTAGCCATTATCGAGCAATGTCTTCATCAGAAGCGGTATGCCGCCAGCCTCGAACATGTCTTTGGCGACATAACGGCCACCCGGTTTCAAATCCGCGACATAAGGCGTTTTCTTGAAGATCTCCGCGACGTCGAACAGGTCGAACTTGATACCGCATTCGTGGGCGATTGCCGGCAGGTGCAACGCAGCATTGGTCGAGCCGCCGGAAGCGGCAACCACGGCGGCCGCATTTTCCAGCGCGCGGCGCGTGACGATGTCGCGCGGCCGGATGTTCTTGGCGATCAGCTCCATGACCTTTTCGCCAGCCGTCATGCAGAAGGAATCGCGGATTTCGTAAGGTGCGGGAGCACCGGCCGAGTAAGGCAATGCCAAGCCGATGGCTTCGGATACCGTCGCCATGGTGTTGGCGGTGAATTGCGCGCCACAGGCACCCGCCGAGGGACAAGCGACCCGCTCGATTTCATCGAGATCGGCGTCCGACATTTCCCCGACCGAGTGCTTGCCGACCGCCTCGAACATGTCCTGTACTGTGACTTGCTGACCACGAAAATTGCCAGGCAAGATCGAGCCGCCGTAGATGAAGATCGACGGCACATTCAGCCGCAACATCGCCATCATCATGCCCGGCAGCGACTTGTCACAGCCGGCAAGACCAACGAGGGCGTCGTAGGCGTGGCCACGTATGGTCAGTTCGACAGAATCGGCGATGCATTCGCGCGACGGCAACGACGAACGCATGCCGTCATGGCCCATGGCGATGCCGTCGGTAACAGTGATGGTGCAGAACTCGCGGGGCGTGCCGCCGGCCGAAGCCACACCCTTTTTCACGGCCTGGGCCTGTCGCATCAGCGCAATGTTGCAGGGCGCGGCCTCGTTCCAGCACGACGCCACACCGACAAACGGCTGGTGGATCTGCTCGGTCGTCAGACCCATGGCATAGAGATAGGAGCGATGCGGCGCCCGTTCCGGACCTTCCGTCACGTGGCGGCTCGGCAGTCTGCTCTTGATATTTTTGATATTTGTCTTGGCGTCCATCGCGAACCTGTTTCCCTGGCCATTCCCTTCGCTACTAACGAGCGCCGTGGCCTTCAAACCGTATCCATTATGATTTCGTGGAGGGGTGTGGCCAAAAAGCGGCGCAGACGTGCACGAGCTGCGATGAGGGTTAAATCTTCAGAAAGTGTTGCGTCAACAACACAATCGTTGCTGCAAAGCAACCCTCGCCGGTATTATTGGAAGGGCCGGTTCTCCTGGAAGCCGGCCCTTGCACCGCAGCAACCTTTTCAGTGGCCGGCCATGTCCGAATAGCCGCCGCTATAGCGGTACCATTCCGGCTCAGCTACTGAACGATAAGCCGGCGCGACATAGGCGTTGCTGTCGCGGAATTCGGCGCGATGGTGAGCCTTGTGGTGATTTTCGGCGGCAGCCGCAAATTGCACGGCGGATAAAGCAATCAACGCTGAACCAGCAATCGTAAGAATTGTCTTTTTCATTTTTTCTTCTCCCTTGAACAGTCAAGGCACAGGGCCCGGCGCCCTGCGGCTCACTGCTCTTGGGAGATAATTGCTTCGGCAACAATCGGCACCGCGCCCGGCATCACGAAGCAGCGAGCAAATTTCTTGGTCAAAAAAAACCCGGCTAAATATTCAGCACCCGGCCATACGCATCCAGTACCGCTTCCTTCATCATCTCCGACAACGTCGGATGCGGAAACACCGTGTGCATCAGCTCTTCTTCCGTGGTTTCGAGATTCATCGCCACCACGTAGCCCTGGATCAATTCGGTCACTTCCGCACCGATCATGTGGGCGCCGAGCAATTGTCCGGTCTTCTTGTCGAAGACCACCTTGACGAGCCCTTGATCTTCGCCGAGCGCGATCGCCTTGCCGTTGCCGACGAAGGGAAAGCGGCCGACGCGAATCTCGCGTCCGCCCTCTTTCGCCTTTGCCTCGGTGAGGCCGACGGACGCCACTTGCGGGTGGCAGTAGGTGCAGCCGGGAATCAGGTTCTTGTCCATCGGATGGGTGTGCAGCCCCTTGATGGTCTCGACGCAAATAACGCCTTCATGCTCGGCCTTGTGGGCCAGCATCGGCGGCCCCGCGACGTCGCCGATGGCATAGATGCCGGGCACATTGGTCTTGCCGTAGCCATCGATCACCACGCAGCCGCGGTCGGTTTTGACGCCGAGCTTTTCAAGCCCGAGATTTTCGATATTGCCGACGACGCCGACGGCGGAAATCACGCGGTCGAATTCAACCGTCTGTGGCGCTTTGCCGTCGTCGATGGTGGCGACCACGCTGTCGCTCTTCTTCTCGAGTTTCGTCACCTTGGTGTTGGTGAGAATCTTGATGCCCTGCTTCTCGAAACGCTTGCGCGCAAGACCCGCGATCTCCGCATCCTCGACGGGCAGGATTTGCGGCAACACCTCGACCACGGTCACGTCCGAGCCCATGGTATGGAAGAACGAGGCGAATTCGATGCCGATCGCACCGGAGCCAACGACCAGTAGCGACTTCGGCATTTTCTCCGGCACCATCGCCTCAAAATAGGTCCAGACCAGCTTCTTGTCCGGCTCCAATCCCGGCAACACGCGCGGGCGGGCGCCGGTCGCGATGATGATGTGCTTGGCCTGATAGGCGCCCTCGCCCAGCGCGCCCTTGGGCGCTTCGACGGCTGACTTCTTCACGGTGATCTTGCCGGGGGCATCGATCGACGCTTCGCCCCAGATGATGGTCACCTTGTTCTTCTTCATCAGGAAGCCGACGCCGTCATTGAGGCGTTTGGAAACGCCGCGCGAACGCTGAACCACGGCCTTTGGATCGTAAGAGACGTTCTCGGCGGACAGGCCGTAGTCCTTGGCGTGCTGCATGTAGTGGTAGATTTCGGCTGAGCGCAGCAGCGCTTTCGTCGGGATGCAGCCCCAGTTCAGGCAAATGCCGCCGAGATAGGATTTCTCGATAATTGCGGTCTTGAAGCCGAGCTGGGCGGCCCTGATAGCCGTGACATATCCGCCGGGACCCGAACCGATGATGACAACGTCAAAGGATGTGTCGGTCATACATCACACCATCATCATCACGGGATTTTCGATCAGCTGCTTGAACGCGCCGATCAGCTCAGCTCCGAGCGCGCCGTCAATCGCGCGGTGATCGCACGACAAAGTCACGCTCATCATCTGCGCGATTTCGATCTTGCCATTACGTACCACCGGACGCTCCTCGCTGGTGCCGACCGCCAAAATTGTGGAATGCGGCGGATTGATCACGGCGGTGAAGTGGTTAATGCCGTACATGCCGAGATTGGACACGGCCGTGGTGCCGCCCTGATACTCGTCCGGCTTGAGCTTGCGTGCCCGCGCGCGCGCCGCGAAATCTTTCATTTCGCCCGAGATCGTCGACAGCGATTTGGTTTCGGCCTTGCGGATGATCGGCGTGATCAACCCGCCCGGCATCGCCACCGCAACTCCGATGTCGGAATGCTTGTGTTTGACCATGCCGCCTTCGGTCCAGCTCACATTGCAATCGGGTATTTTTTGCAGCGCGACCGCCATCGCCTTGATGACGAAGTCGTTGACCGAGAGCTTGTAGAGCGGCTTCTTTTCTTTGTCCTTGGGCGCGGCGGCATTGATCTCCTCGCGCGCAGCCAGGAGCTTGCCGATATCGCAGTCGATCGTCAGGTAAAAATGCGGAATGGTTTGCACCGCGGCCGTCAGGCGCTGGGCAATCGTGCGGCGCATGCCGTCATGCGGCACGATCTCGTAGCTGCCCGGCTCGAACAGCGCGAGAATCTGCTTGTCAGACATCGAGGGTGCGAGCGCTGGTGCTGCGCCTGCCGCTGCGGCCGGTGCTTTTAGCCCCTTGCCGGACTTGGCCTC
>Ga0208193_1000485_pt1 | contig 21561 bp, 19 predicted proteins | sample June2015DPH_17_2_FD_184716 | JGI IMG/M metagenome (GOLD analysis project Ga0208193, IMG submission 184716) | Peatland microbial communities from SPRUCE experiment site at the Marcell Experimental Forest, Minnesota, USA - June2015DPH_17_10... | ecosystem: Environmental > Terrestrial > Soil >... | reverse complement strand
ACCAGAGCAAGTTGGCGCCGGGTGATACCCAGATTGCCGCCAACCAAGTGCCGGGTGGTAGTCTCGAGTACGCTCGCAAGTTCCGCGAAGTGAAGTATCACGACACGTTGCTGGATCTTCTTTCCCGGCAATATGAAGCTGCTCGCATCGACGAAGCCAAGTCCGCGCCGATCATCCAGGTAGTCGACCGTGCCGTACCGCCGGACAAGAAATCCGGACCGCCCCGGCTCCTAATCATGCTTGGCATGGCAATTACCGGATTTATGGCAGCATCGGGATGGTTATTTTGGAAGCACTTCATAGAGCAGGTACAGCAAAAACCCGATCTCGCGCCGGCATTAAGTGAGATTCAAGGCAATCTGCGTTGGCGACGTTCCAGGTGAGCATTGTGAGAAGCTTTTACCAAATAGGCTGCCTTCAAAGACGAAGTGCTTCCTGGAGCCAGCATGTATAGCCAGATCAATCAAAAAGCTCCTTTTGGCTGGCTTGTCTTTGCTACTTATATTATCTTTCTAATCCTTCTGCCCTCTGGCAGCATTTACGGGATAAACGTCAAAATTATTGCCTTCGTCCTGCTGGTCCTTGTTGCGGCTCTCCTGATCGCACAAGAAAGATACGCTGCCGCTCATTTCTCCTTTGCCGCGGCAGTCATCACTGTTTTGGGAGCTTGGACGGTATTTTCCCTGATCAACACTTTCTACTCGCCTTACGCGTTCATGGAAGCCAAAGATGTGCTCACAACGCTGGCTGGCTGCTGGTTTATTCGGTTCTTTGCTTCTCGCGAGTGTGATCGTAAGAAATTCATACGTTTATGCCTTTACGGCGTTGCATTTGGCTGTGTCATTAAAGTATTGATCTTGATGTATGCGCTGACCTCCGGGGTCGCGGTTTCGGCGATCATCCAGCATATCTCAGCGGCGTTCGGGGTAACTCTCATGACGATTGAATTTGGCGATTTAGGCGGAAGGCTGCAATTTGGTTCCGATAATTTGCTCCCAATATGCCTCTTCGTCATGATCGGCCTTCGAAAGCAATTATCGATCAGGGCCCTTCCAGGCGTCGTCATGGTCGCCCTGTTCGTATTCTCCTCTCTGTACACCTTTTCCCGTTTTATCTGGCTCAGTTCCTTGCTGGCAGTTGCCATGGGCATGCTCATGGGGAGACGAGACAAGATTGTATACGGGTACATTGCCATTCTGGGAGCCGTGACAGCGTATTTTTTTCCTCTGCTTAGCACTGTCATCGCATTTCGCTTTTCCACGAGCCTTGCAGGCAGTTCCGACATTGAACGGGACCAGCAGATCCCTGCGTTGAAGGAGCTTTTCTGGAGATCTCCTCTTTTTGGCAACGGTCTCGGAAGTTACGCGCTGCAGTTAAAGCGGTCAGGCGATGTTCCTTACGCCTATGAGGTTCAGGTGCTTGCCATTCTCGCGCAGGTCGGATTGATTGGAAGTGGCTTACTCCTTTTTCTGCTCGTCAACTATTATCGAAAAGCGTTCTGTTTAGGTCCAAAGCCCAGCGGTGTCCAGATCGCCATCTTTTTCTTGCTACTGGATATTCTAGGTGCGGGCTTCTTTAATCCGAGCCTGCTTTCATCGATGTCAGCCGTTGGATATGGCCTTCTTTTTGTTCTGGCAATCACAGACTTCAAGAGTGAAGACGCAAACGGCTTTAGCCGTAGGCCCGAGACCCCCTTCACAAAACCGGCGCACCCCGCTGAATTGGCTAGCGCCTGAACCGGTTGCTCGAGGAAGGTAGACCAAAGCCAACATGACGGAAAAGTACACTATTCGCGGCATTCAGGTGTTGCGCGGCTTAGCGGCGTGCATGGTAGTCATCCATCACTCCACGCAACGTTTTGCTAATTTAGTGCCCGGCAGCTCGACTCCGTTCTGGGAGAACGGTGCGAGTGGCGTAGACATCTTCTTCATCATCAGTGGCTTTGTCATGGCCATTTCGACCCTCGGACGCGAAGACAAACGCCATCCGGCTGCAGTCTTTCTTGCACGCCGCTTCATTCGGCTTGTACCCATGTACTGGGCCATGACCCTGCTGTTCATCACAATTACGCTGGCACTGCAGCATCACGCCACAGACAATATCCAGGTCCACACTCAGATCACCTTTTCCGCTGTCCTCAAATCCCTGACTTTCATCCCTTATAAGAGTTCCCTCGGCATTCAGCCCATTCTCGCCGTAGGTTGGACCCTGTCCTTCGAGGTGCTGTTCTATCTACTCTTCGCCGCCGCACTTGCGCTACGGGTAAGCGTTATTGGGTGGCTGACACCATCTCTGCTTCTGCTCGCTGGCCTCAGCGTCTTTCGGTCTCCCACCTGGCCGCCCGTCACAGTTCTTTTCGACCCCTTGCTACTCGAATTTCTTGCCGGTCTCTTACTCGGCTACGCTGTTCTCAGGGGCTATCGGGGCTTTCTCATGACTTCGTCGCTCCTGGGACTATTCGCTCTCGGATTCCTGCTGTTCGCGCCCGCAGTCACACCAGTAGGTCTGCGCGTTATCGTATGGGGCCTGCCCGCCTTACTCATCGTCCACGCCATCGTCGTAATGGAACCGCGGTGGGGTAAATTGTTGCCCCGCTGGGCGCTCTTGCTGGGAGATGCTTCCTACTCGCTGTACCTGTCGCACAATATGATCATGAATATTTTCTTCAACCTCTTGATCAAGCTTCATCTCGCGGGAGTCGGACACAACAATCTCACGTATGAGTTGCTGGGCGCTACTCTCTGCCTATTCGTTACCATAGCGGTCGCTTTGGCTCTTTATTGGTTTATCGAAAAACCTGTTACAGAGATGCTCAAGCGTCGCTTGGTTCGGCGGTCGGAACCAACAATAGCCGCACTGGCAAGTCACTAAGAATATGAATATTGTCATCCTCAGTGACTTTGCTTATGTCGATGGAGGCGCCAGCAAGATCGCTCTCGGCAGTGCTGTAGCCCTTGCGGAACGGGGGCATCGGGTTTTGGTCTTCTCCGCCGTCGGGCCGGTCGATTCAATGCTGCGTGAAACTGCAGGCCTGACCGTTGTCTGCCTGGGCCAACATGAGATTGTCGCGGACCCCAATCGCCTGCGCGCGATTGTGCGCGGTTTCTGGAACCGCAACGCTGCCGTCCGCCTGCGCGAAAGCCTCGCAGACTTCTCTCCAGATAATACGATCCTCCATCTGCATACCTGGACCAAGGGGCTGTCGGGCAGTGTGGTCCGCTTGGCTGCCTCGCTCGGCTTTCGCGTCGTTTTGACCTTGCATGACTACTTCAGCGTTTGCCCCACAGGCAGCTTCTTCATCCATCCCACTAAGCAGCTCTGTACTCTTCGGCCTATGTCCGCGGCGTGCATCGCCACCAACTGCGATAGCCGCAACTACGGTCATAAGCTTTGGCGTGTTGGCCGGCAATGGGCGCAAAGCCATCCAGGCCGCCTGCCCGGAGGCATTCGGGACTTTATCTCCATTTCAAACCTGAGCCAGCAGCTTATCCAACCGTTCTTGCCACCGGATATGCACATGCACCGCGTGCCGAACTTCATCGATATAGAGCAACGCGAGCCCGCCAATGTAGAGGCATTCTCCACCTTCAGTTTTGCGGGTCGCCTGTCTCCTGAAAAAGGCCCCGACCTGCTTGCCGAATGCGCGCGCATGCTCGCTCTGAATGTCCGCTTTATCGGAAGTGGGCCGCTGAAAGATGAGCTTATGCGTATTGCCCCTTCCGTCACCGTGACTGGCTGGCAATCTCCACCCCAGGCGCGCGAACTGATGCGCCAGTCCCGAGCGCTCGTGTTCCCCTCGCGCTGGTATGAGACCCAGGGACTGGTTGTTGCGGAGGCTGCGGCGATGGGTGTGCCCGTGATTGTTCCTTCCACAAGCGCAGCGCGCGAATGGGTGGAGGATGGCGTCACAGGACTGATCTTCAAGGGCGGTGACGTGAAGGATCTTGCTTTGAAGATCACTCGCCTGCGCGATGCCCCCTCGCTTGCCAGTGCCCTTGGCCGCGAGGCGTATGATCGCTACTGGCAGAAGCCCGCAACTCTAATTCGTCACTGCGAACAACTGGAAGAGACTTACCGGAAGATTCTAAGTTCAGCACCTCGCCTGTCCTAAGTGCGCCAGACCGGCAGCCAGGTTGGTAAAATAGAACTTCCAAACGCCCCCCACCGCCATGAGCCAGACCCGCTGTTCCCCATCCAATCAGAGTCTCCGAATATCCGTTGCCTTATGCACTTACAACGGTGCACGTTATCTGAACCAACAACTACAGAGTTTCATCGCGCAGCATCGACTTCCCGATGAGCTTGTCCTGTGCGACGACGGCTCCGTTGACAGCACCCTTTCCCTCGTGGAAGAGTTCGCCCGCCATGCTCCTTTTCCTGTCCGTATCCTGCGCAATGCCGAGAACCTTGGCTATAGTCGCAACTTTGCTAAAGCGATCTCCCTTTGCTCAGGAGATGTCATCGCTTTGTCCGATCAGGACGATGTGTGGTACCCGCAGAAGCTGTCGCGGTTGGGAGAACTTTTCAACACCTATTCTCAGGTGGACGGAATTTTTAGCAATGGAGACCTGATCGATATCTCCTCCAACAAAATTTCAGGAGATCTCTGGACGAGTTTTAGCTTCCTTCCCGTAAATCAGGTGCGGCTGCGTTCCGGTCACGCGGTAGAGGAGCTGCTTAGGCGAAACGTTGTCACCGGGATGGCTTTTGCCTTTCGCCGGGTTTGGAAGGATGAACTCCAGCTTATGCCCGCGAGCTGGCCGCATGATGCATGGCTGGCTCTGCTTCTGGCTCTGGAAGGGAAGCTGCTGGCCTGTCCTGAGCATCTTGTGGCGTATCGTGTCCATGAAAATCAGAAGATCGGCGTTCCCATTACCTCCGCACAAAAGAGGCGTTATATTCAGCATCACGGTCTGGGTAACTATCTCGCGCTCTCGCGCAAGCGAAATCAGGAAGAGTATCGCGGATATGCCGAGCAGTTTGAAGATTTGCTCAGGGTAGCCACGGCTTATCCATCGGAAGATCTGCAGAAGAGGCTGCTTCAGATACGAGACCAGATCGAAGCCAAAGCCGATCATGCCCGCACGAGCGAGGGGCTGCTCAACCTCAGCCGACTCCGTCGCTTGCCACAAGTGCTTCGGCGCAGAAAACACTATGAACGTTACTCGCCCACAGGCGTTCAAGCAATGATTCGAGATATGTTTCTCTAGATCTGGACATTTCTGCCAAGGCGCGGCCATCTAAAGGTCAGAGCTATACTGAACGCAGTCCTGACTTTGTTTCGCAACACTATGGATACCCATACGCCCTCTACGTCTCACGACGCCGCAGACCTGTCCATCCTGGCGATCATCGTACTCTACAAAAAAACTCTCGCAGAATCTTCGAGCCTGCAGACCTTGTTGAGAGCAGCCGAGATGTCTGCCTCACCATTTTTTCGTCTGGGCATTCTCGTCTTCGATAACACACCCGGTGGACAGTATCCAGGTGAGCTTCCGGACCATGTTCTCTATCGCGCCGCACCCGACAATCCCGGCCTGGCCGTGCCCTATAACGAAGCGCTCGCGTTCGCGGAACAAAACAGCTTTTCCTGGCTACTTACACTCGATCAAGACACCAGCCTGCCTGCTGATTTCCTGCTCCGGCTGGAACCATACGCCAGGCAGTATCAGCCTGCCGATCAGGTTGCGGCGATTGTCCCTCAAATCGCCGATCATGGCCGAGTGATTTCGCCCTTTCGTTTCATCGGCGGATTCCTGCCTGGCGTGCTGCCGCCCGGAACCAACGGGATCGGAAAACGATTTACTTCCGCGCTGAACTCCAGCTCGCTGCTCCGTGTCAGCGCGCTCCGTGAACTGGGCGGCTATGACCTTCGCTTTCCTTTGCACAACAGCGATACTCGTCTTTATCAACGTATTGACGAGGCGGGCAAACAAGTCTTCATCGCAGGCGATATTCGCGTCGATCATGAACTCGCCATTCTGCAACGGGAAGACCGCATGACCCCTGACCGCTATCGCAAGCTCTTGCTTGACGAATGCGATTTCTGGGATCTTCATATGGGCGTGCTGGGCAGGACAGAGCGCCTTGTCCGCCTTGCCGGACGAGTCTGCAAAGGTTACCTGAAGCACGAGGACCCTGCTTTTCGCAGGATTACGTGCCAGGAGATCGTGCGAAGACTCTGTGTGCGGAGACGGGATCGCATTCGAGCGAGCGCACAGGCTGGCAAAGACACAGTCGTGCAGTGAACTGCTCGCGGGTGGCGGGCGGTTGCCAAATGCATCGCCCAAATGCGCTAGACCAGGCGGACTGCTGCACCCAGTCAGTCTGGCTGTTTGCTTGATGGTCTGGCTGGTAGATCCGGCACATCTTCGTGACGAGGTGTCGTTGCATTGCACCTAGCATCGACTGCATGGCAACAATAATACGGGTTCCGGATCCGGACGAAACTACTGCCAGAATCGATGATTCATGCTTAATCGACGCTTAATTGCCGGGGAAAACAGTGCTTCCTTCAGGCCCAGTTTGTATCCGAGAAATTTGAGACCGGTGCGAAACAGCGAGGAAGGTATCTGCGCGGGATCGCGCTGCAACAAGTAGCGCAACTCGGAGAGCGCAAAGCGAGTGCCCTCTCCGCTCGTCTTTCCGAATTCGTTGAGAAGCCAGCTTTCACGGCTGTGCAATACACCGATATCGAAGTAACGGTTGAACTCCTGCTTCCAGGTATGCGGATGCGAGTGGTACACACACGCGTCCGCCACATAGGCTATTTTATATTTTGCCTGCAGCAGACGAGCCGCTGTAATAGTGTCTTCGCCGAAAATCACATCCAACGGGAATCCTCCTATCCCCATCAGTGCAGATCGTCGGTAGGCGGAAAAAGAGTTCGAGAGAAAAATAGCCTTGAACCCAAGTTTCTCGCGACTGGCTAAGTCTCGTAGATCGGAAAGCGCAGGGTAGTTGAAGCTACGCGCATGTGCTTCGATCGCCCCTGACTGAAGGCGAGGTAATTGTCTGCCGTATGCCGCCCCGACCATCAAATCATCAAAGGCAGCCACAATGTTTTCTATCGCATTCGGGTCAGTCAGTACCGCATCCTGGGTCAGAAATACCAGGACATCGGCAGATGGCAGCAAGTTCACCGCCATCTGCCGTGTGCCCCCATGGTTGAACTCAGCCCGCTTGATCGTACACACCTGAAATCCATCTGCGTGTGCCAGTTCGCTCGTTCCGTCTGTCGATTCTGAATCGACAATCAACACCTGCTCCGGTCGAACGCAAGCGAGCAGCGCTGGTGCAAAGAGCGCCCAGTCTTTTGCGGCGTTCAAAGTAGGAACAATGACATTTACCATCGGTGATTAAGTTTAGCATTCTCATATTTATCCAAATGAGGGACGGCTTCCTGAAAAAGGCGGCAAGGAGCACGCCATGCCCTGCCTCCATAATCTTGAGCAAGCTTTGTCCGCCTATGTAGACGGCCCCAGGTTGGCGGCCGATACGAAGGGACCGTTCTTCCGCACCATCGGGCGCGGCACCGGTGAACTTACAGGGAATTGGGAGACCCGCGGATGGAAGGTTTTGTTGGATAAAAGCTGACACAACTTTTGAAGGTCTGCGACAAGTCGTGTTTGAACCCGAAGAAAGAATTTTCTTAGGCGACACACCTCCCGAATTAAAACATCCATATAGGGTGATTAGTTCTATCGGTATTTCTGACACGCCAGATTGGTTCAAGGCGAACACAAACAAAAAATTGCGTAAAAAGCAGGAGCAATCGAAAATTCCGGAAGCAAATCTACTGGAATCCGCGAAGACGTGTGCGCCATTCTTGAAGGTGGAATCGAGGCGTTTCAAAAGCGCGAACAGTAGTACTCATTGCAGTCAATCGGTTGACGAACGATTGTTTCGTGTTTGATTCAGATATGCATATCGCAGAAACACGTGCCTACTGAGAGACTTTATTTTTCACATGCTTTCATGCGCAGCATCAGGATTGTCAAAGCGCGTAAAGCTCGACAAGAAGTTCAGATACACAACTCCCGTCGGACCGTTACGCTGCTTGGCGATAATAATCTCTGACTTCGCCTTGTCTGCTGCAGACTGCTCTTCATCGCGGTTGTAATACGCCTCACGATGAATGAAAGCAACAACGTCTGCATCCTGTTCAATCGAACCTGATTCACGCAGATCGCTCAATAGCGGCCTCTTGTCGTCTCCGCGCTTTTCACTCGCACGCGAGAGCTGCGAGAGCGCAACCACCGGCACCTCAAGCTCCTTGGCCAGCGCCTTCAGCCCGCGCGAGATAGCCGCAACCTCCTGCACGCGATTCTCATATTTCTTTCCACCTGCCGAGGGCAGCGTGGCAGACATAAGCTGCAGATAATCGACAACGATCAGATCAATCTTGCCGGCCTTTTGCCGCAGTCTCCGTGATTTGGCGCGCATCTCCGCAAGCGAGATGCCCGCAGTGTCATCAATAAACATCTTCGATTCGACCAGATCGTTCAACGCGCGCTGCAGCTTCTCCTGATCCTCGCGAGCAATAAAGCCGGTCTGCAGCTTGCGCTGATCCACCCACGCCTGCGACGCCAGCATGCGTCGCAGCAGCGACTCCTTGCTCATTTCCAGGCTGAAGACGGCAACCACCGCACCGTGATTCACCGCGGCATTCTGCGCCATGTTGATCGCGAATGCGGTCTTGCCCATCGAAGGACGCGCGGCAATGATAATGAGCTCGCCCTTCTGCAACCCGCTCGTCATACGGTCAAGCTCATAAAAGTCTGTCGCAAGCCCCGTGACCTCGCGGCTCTGTTTATAAAGATTGTCAATGGTGCCGAAGGAGTTGGCGACAATCTGATCGAGCGATTGGAAACCATCGCCCACACCCTTTTCGCTTACCTCAAGCAGGCCGGCTTCCGCAGCGCCCAGAACCTCCAGCGCCGTCTCGCTCTGGTCCGCCGCACGCGCAATCGCCGCCGAGCAGATCATCATCAGCCGCCGCAGCAGGCTCTTGTCCTTTACGATCCGGATGTACTCTTCGATCACCGGCCTGCGCGGCAAACCCTCCGTCAACGACGCAAGATAAGCAACACCGCCAACGGACTCCACTTCTTTGTACTTCGCCAGCTGATGCGATAGCGTGACAATATCCACCGCGCGCTGCTCGTCCATCAACTCGCTCATGCGAATGTAGATCCGCTTGTGCGAGTCGAGCGAGAAATCATCCGCCTCAAGCTTTTCCGCAGCCTCGGAGTGAGCGGCATTATCCAGCAGAATCGCGCCAAGAATGGTTTTCTCAGCGTCAATCGAAGCGGGCAGCCCTTGGTCAAAGTTCGAAAAGCCGGAGCTGGAGAGATTGGAAAGCGTGGCCATGTTTTATCGAGTCTAGGCTTAACTTGGGATTCAGTACACGAGGAATGCCCCAGCTACAGGGCATTCCAGTGCAGCGTCTGTGGACATTTTCCGAAAAGTTGTGGATGGCTGTGGATGACCCGTCGCGATCTTATATGACGACAACGCCCTTGAAAATAGCCATAATTTATGGCTATAATTTCGTCATGCAGGTGAGCACAGCAGAGGCGAAGGATCGTCTTCCTGAGCTGATTCGAGCCATGGAAGGCGGCGAGCAGGTGGTCATCACCCGCCATGGCAAGCCTGTTGCTGAAATTATGCCGCCGCGAACTCAAGAAAAACGCACGGTAATTCTTGGCGGCATGCGCGATCGCATCAAGCTGTATCCAGGCTGGGATGAACCGATCACGGAAGAAGAGCTACTTGGCCGTCGCCTTCATGACAACTATGAGTAGCTACCTGCTCGATACTCATGTTGCAATCTTTGCCCTTCAAACTCCAGAGAAGCTATCCGTAGCCGCCCGCAACGCGCTGCTCTCAGAAGAATGCTTTCTAAGCGTCGTCTCTTATTGGGAAGTCATGATTAAAACTATGAAAGGTGCAATGGACATAGGAAATCCTCGCACCTGGTGGGTCGATACTCTCGATCAACTGACTGCTGCGCAGCTTCTACTACGGCCGCAACACATCAGTGCACTCCATAGCCTGCCACCACACCACAAAGACCCCTTCGACCGCATCCTCATTGCGCAGGCCATCGCAGAAGACCTCACGCTGATCAGCACGGATAAATCGGTCCAACGCTACAGCGAAGCAAGCCTGCGCGTGATTTCCTGACGCAGGCCAATTCCGCTAGGCTGGAACAGCCCGGCGAATCGGCGGAAGTTTCTTATAAGTAAAGCCGCGCCACAGCCACTCAAGCGGGCCGAACCGGAATCGCGACATCCACCATGCGGACAAGACCAACTGGAAGAGCCAGATGCCAATCGCAATCAGAAGCAGAGATGCGCGGTGAACCTTCCCAAACATGCCAAGGCCGTGGCCGTAAAAGATCGTGGTGCCGATGATCGTCTGCAGCAGGTAATTTGTAAAAGCCATCCGTCCCAGCGGTGCCACCCAGTGAGCCAGCCAGGCCCGTGCTCCGGTTGCCATCAAGAGCAGAATGGCCCCAATCCATCCAAGCGCGCACGGAATGCTGGAAAGATAATTCCCCAGTTCGTACGCTAGCAATCCGTAATACGAATCCCATCCGATGTAAAACAGGGACGCAACGCTACAAACCGCAAGCGCAATGCCTATCTGCAAACCGGCAACGAGCGCGACTTTGCCAAAAAACACGGATTTTCTGCCCGGCGCAAAATATCCACCCTTGATCAACGCAATTCCCAGAAGCATGGCCGCCACGATGCGCCAATACGACGAGATAGCAAAGCCGACTGTCTGGCTCGCGAAAGAATAGCTCGCGCGCATCGGAAGCTGAGCCATGAACCTGCCACGAAATGCAAGTGTTTCCGCCTGCGGCGAGACTTCTGTGGGAAAAATTTCTGGCAGTTGCCGAAAGGCAAAACCGACAGCGCGGCCAGACTCAACCGTGGTCACCATGCCAATCACAAAGAAGATGCCGGCGCAAAGAATCAGAGTCCTCGAGCCGCACTTGCGGAACAGAAATACAGTCGCACCGCAAATCGCATAGGAAACCAGGATGTCTCCGTGCCAGAGCAGGTAAGCATGAGCCATCCCCACGACGAAAAGAAACAGGAGACGTCTGCCATACGCAGGCCACGCCGGGGTTCCGCTTCGGTCCAGCCGGTCCGCCATCAGGAACGTTCCTGCACCAAAAAGCATGGAGAAAATTGCCATGAACTTGCCGTCGGCCAGAACGCTGAGCGCTCCCCATATCCGAACATCGGAAGCCGTGGCGTCGAGATACGCGTACGGACTGGTGCGAGCAGCCGAAATCATGGCCATTGACGGAAGATTGATGAACAGAATCCCAAGCAGCGCAAAGCCGCGCAGAACATCCAGCGACACAATTCGCTGCGATTCACTAACAGGCTCGGCAGTGGCTTGCTCAGCAGCGCCCGGGGTCTGCGAGCCAGTAGCTATGGTTTGCATAACGTGCCGCAAATTATATCGCAGCGACGATTTGCCAAGAGACCCCGAATCGCCGCGCTTACTCCGTCGGCTTCCACCGCAGCACCGGCTTGCGCGCCGCCGTCACCTCGTCCAGCCGCGAGATACGCGTGGAGTGCGGCGCGGACTTCACCAGCTCCGGCGTCTCCTCCACTTCCTTCGCAATTGACCGCATGGCATCAATGAACAGATCCAGCTCTTCCAGCGACTCGCTCTCCGTCGGCTCAATCATCAGCGCGCCCGGCACAATCAGCGGAAAGCTCACCGTGTAGGGATGGAAGCCGTAATCGATCAGCCGCTTGGCAATGTCGCCCGTCTTCACGCCCTTCGCAACCTGCTTCTTATCGCTGAAGACCACCTCATGCATTGACGGCGTTTTGTAGGGCAGTTCATACACGCCGTCCAGCTTTTTGCGAATGTAGTTCGCATTCAGCACAGCGTCTTCCGTAGTCTGCCGCAGCCCATCCGGCCCATTCGCCAGAATGTAGGCCAGCGCGCGAATAAACATACCCGTGTTGCCGTAGAACGCGCGAACACGGCCCACTGACTGCGGCCTGTCATACTCCCAGCTCTTCATGCCATCTTCTTTTTGGATCAGCACGGGCGTCGGTAAGAACGGCTCCAGAAACTTCTTGCAGGCCACAGGCCCCGAACCAGGCCCGCCGCCGCCATGAGGCGTCGAGAAGGTCTTGTGCAGGTTCAGGTGCATCACATCCACGCCAAAGTCGCCGGGCCGCACCTTGCCCACAAGCGCATTCATGTTCGCGCCATCCATGTAGAGCAGCGCGCCCTTGTCATGCAGAATGTCTGCGATCTTGTGAATCTGCTCTTCAAAAACACCAATCGTCGAAGGATTGGTCAGCATCAGCGCAGCGGTCTCTTCATCCACCTGCGCGGCCAGCGCCTCAAGATCGATGCCGCCCTCGGCATTCGACTTAAGGTTCTCCACCTGGTATCCGCAGATAGCCGCAGTCGCCGGGTTCGTTCCATGCGCAGAATCCGGAATGATGATCTTCTTGCGCGCATTGCCCTGCGACTCATGCCACGCGCGGACCAGCAGAATACCTGTGAACTCGCCATGCGCGCCCGCCGCAGGCTGCAGCGTAATCACATCCATGCCCGTAATCTCGATCAGACACTTCTGCAGCAGGTCAATGATATTGAGAATGCCCTGCGCCAGCGCATCAGGCCGATAAGGGTGCGCTTCCGCAAGCCCGCGTATGCGCGAAACCCACTCATTCACGCGCGGGTTGTACTTCATCGTGCAGGAGCCAAGCGGATACATACCGAGATCGATGGCGTAATTCCACGTCGAGAGCCGCGTAAAGTGGCGAATGATCTCGATCTCACTCAGCTCCGGCAATCCTGGCGCGTCTTTTCGGACGGCGTCACCAAGCAGCGCTGTTGGATCGACCTCAGGCACATCCAGCGGAGCCAGCTTGTAAGCCTTCTTGCCGGGCGAAGACTTCTCAAAGACCAACCGCTCATTCTGCGTCTGGTGCGGACGAACCTTACCGATGGCCTTGTTCACTACAGGAGTTTCTGTTGTTGACATTCTGCTGCCTCTTCCTGCTCACGGCTCAATTGCTATGAATGCGCGATCCAATTGCTTTGTAACAGGGCACGACTTTAGTCGTGCCGCATGATGCTAATAAATTAGGCGGGCTTTAGCCCCTGCCGCACTTCCGATTTCCTGTTTGCCAGATATTGATAACAATGTGGGTATTGTTCTGCAGATTCGACAAGGCCGGCCTTAACAGGATTCTCAGCAATATAAACGCGATGAGTCTCAAAACTTTTCTTGCCAAGAACCTGTACCTCTGAAAATCCTCGCTGCCAGACCTCTCCCATCACTCCGTATTCTTTCTTCAATCGAAAAGAGAATCTTCCTTTGACAAGTTGCATTGCTTTTTCGACCGTCATATCCGAATTCACGGTGAGTAAAAGATGCACATGGTCAGGCATGATGACAAAATCGTGCGATGTGAAGGCACTCTCCCTTGCGAGTGAACGAAGTACATCAATCAGTAGTTCTGCATTTCGCTCAGACTGAAGCAGCCCTCGCCTCATGCTTGTCTTTGTAGTCGCAAAAAATGTGCGATCAAGTTGCATGATGTCATCCGGGGATGCGTTGCGCCTCGGTTTCGCCATAGCAGGGGCTAAAGCCCGATCCTCTCTTTGCCTGTAGCGGCACGACTAAAGTCGTGCCCTGTTACAAAGCCATGCAAACGACAATCCATACAGGCACTGCTATCCTTCCGCCAATCCCGCAGCGAGCACCTTAGCCGCCGCTTCAATGTCCCGCCGCTTAATCGGCTCCGTCGTACACCAGAGCGTCGCATTGCCCAGCTCCGGGTACCACTTCTTCAGCTCAATGCCGCCCACAATCTTTTCATTCAGCAGCCGCTGGCTCCAGAGCGCCGGAACCTCAGCAGTGTCAATCACGAACTCATGAAATCTCGGCGCGCCTTCAAAGAGCAGCTTCACTCCCGACTGCAGCTTGAACGTCTCAGCCGCAAACGCAGCCTTGGCCATGTTGTGATAGGCCAGTTCGCGAATCCCTTCCTTGCCGTAAACAGTCAGAAAGATCGTCGCCATCAGCGCCACAAGCGCCTGATTGGTGCAGATGTTTGAAGTCGCCTTCTCGCGGCGAATATGTTGCTCGCGCGTCGAAAGCGTCAGCACGAACCCGCGGTTACCATTCGAGTCCGTCGTCTGCCCCACAAGCCGCCCCGGAATCTGCCGAAGGTATTTCTCCTTCGTCGCCAGCACGCCCACATAAGGACCGCCATAGCTGAGCGCAACACCAAAGCTCTGCGCCTCGATGCTGACAATATCGGCTTCAACCGGCGGACGAACAATGCCCAGCGATACCCCCTCCGCAATCGAAACAATCAGCAGCGCACCCTTCTTGTGCGCAATCTCCGCAATCGCAGGAATGTCCTCGATGGTGCCGAAGAAATTCGGGCTCTGCACCAGCACCGCCGCGGTCTCTTCCGTCACAGATGCCTCAAGCTCGGCAAGATCGATGCGGCCATTTTTTTCGTACTTCACTTCGCTCGTCGCCATGTCGCGATGACGAAGATAGGTAGCCAGAACCTCGCGATACTCCGGATGCACCGTGCGCGCAACCACAGCTTTTGACCGTCCCGTGATGCGCATCGCCATCAGCACCGCCTCTGCTGCTCCGGTCGATCCGTCATACATGCTGGCATTCGCCACATCCATGCCGGTCAGCTCGGCAATCATCGTCTGAAACTCGAAGATCGCCTGCAGCGTGCCCTGCGTAATCTCCGCCTGGTACGGCGTATAGCTCGTCAGAAACTCGCCGCGCTGCACCAGCGAGTCAATAATGATCGGCCGATAATGCCGGTACGCGCCACCGCCAAGAAAGCTTGCGTAGCCGATAATGTTTTTCGCGGCTTCCTCGTTGAAGTAAGCAATGATTTCGCTCTCCGCCTGCTGGCGGGGAACGTCCAGGTCGCGAGTCAGCCGATATTCCTCTGGAATGACGGAAAAAAGTTCGTCAATCGAGGAGACGCCGATCTCGGCAAGCATCTGCTCGCGCTCGGCAGGGGATTTGGGGAGGTAGCGCATAGTAATGAAAGGTCCTCGGTAAGCTAAATGTTGCGAAAGGGACTAAGGGACTAAGGGACTGTTGCAGCCGGTCGTAACGATTTCATTAACTTACTCAACAGGATGCCGACTTTTTTACAGAACTCCTCTGATTCGTGCAGAAGTTCTTTAGAACCGGATCCCAGCCCTCTCGCAATTACTAACTGAGTTTCAATTTCCGAATTAGAGCCGCGTGCAATTCCCAGAAAATGCACATATTCACCACGCGACGCACGGCCATATCCTTCAGCAATGTTGCTAGGGACGGAAACTGCAGATCGACGAAGCTGATTGACTAAGCCAAATTTTTCGGAGTCGGGGAAGGAGGCTGTGAGCTTGTAGATTGTGAGAGCGGCTTCAACTGAACTTTGCCAAACCGCCAAATCTCGAAATGACTCGCCCATTTGTTTCTCCCAGTCCCTTAGTCCCCTAGTCCCTCAGTCCCGCTTCTCTTATTGCTCTTCCGCAATGAATGCCTCATACGCCGCCGCATCCAGCAGCCCATCGAACTGCGCCGGATCGGAGAGCTCGACCTTGATAATCCATGTCTCGTGCGGAGCGGAGTTAATCTTGTCCGGCTCCGTCTTCAGCGACTCATTCACCTCAGTCACAGTGCCGGAAATCGGCGAGAACAAATCACTGACAGCCTTCACGCTCTCAACAGAACCAAACGTAGCGTTGGCCGTCACCGCATCCCCAACCTTGGGCGCGTCCACATACACAATGTCGCCAAGCGAGTTCTGCGCGTAGTCGGTAATGCCAATCGTGCCAATCTTTCCCTCAACCGAGATCCACTCGTGCTCTTTGGTATAGCGGTAGTTCGTGGGGTAAGCCATAACGCTCCTTTTAGGAATCCGAGGAATAGCGAAACTCCAGTTTACGGCCTCGTGCCGCGGAGCCTCAAAGCCCGTCCGCCACAAACGTCAACTGAATTGCCTGGATGCACATTTCATCCCTCCTCATTCGTCCTTCATCCCTACTTATCAAAGAACTTGCCATGCCCCCCATTTACCCACGGATCATACTCACGGGCAAACTTGGCGCGAGTCTGCACAGAAGGATGGTTGTAATCCCAGAACTCCACAATCGGACTCGGAGCAGGATCTTCAAGCCACGCCTCACCCAGGTGGTTAAAAGCGGAAACCGAAGTCTTCACCGGGTCCGGCACCAGGCCGTGAATCGCTTCCTGACCAAAAATATCCGCCTCATGCTCATAGTGACGGCTGATCGTATTCGTCACCGGCGTCAGAAAGAAGCTCACAATGGAGATTGCAAAGATCAGCGTAAGAAACCCCGCACGGCCTGCGACAGATTCAATCCCCCAGCGCGCGCCAAAACGCCGCACCAGCCACTCCCCAAACCGCGCGCATCCCCAAAAGACGAAAAAAAGCATGACCGCAAAGATCGTCAGCATCTTGGGAATGTGATTCCGCACGTAATGACCGCTCTCATGCCCAAAAATAAAGAGGATTTCGTCGTCCGGCATGCGGTCCGTCGTCGTATCCCACATCACAAAGCGCTTGGTGGCCCCCAGGCCGGTCACATAAGCATTAATGCCGTTCGATTTCTCGCTCGCCTTCATCAAAAACATGCGCTCCGGCGGGATATTCGTTCCGGTCCTCGCCACAACCGTCTCCAGCTTCGTCACCAGCTCGGCGTGCGTCTTCATCAGCGGCTCAAACTTGTTGAACAGCGGATCGATCACCAGCGGCGTAAGCACAACGGAAGCCACAATCAGCGGCAGCGAAATCACCCACACCCATATCCAATAACGGCGCGGCGAGACACGTACGATCCAGTTGAAAAGCAGCAGAATAGGCGAACCGATGAGGATGCCAAGGGCCAGCGATTTGCCCTGGTCGCCCAGCCACCCATCCCACTGCTGCACGCTGATCCCGTAATGCCTGCTGGAGGCGTGACCAACAGCGTCCAGCGGCAAACTGGCAATCGTCGTAATCACCGTAAAAATTGCAAAAAATATTAGCCCCTGAATCCAGCGGAAACGCGAAATGCTCGTGACCCACTTTTCCAGGCCCGCAGCCCAGCGTCCGGCCAGCAGAATCCACAGCACGGCCAGCCCCCAAAGCGTGCCCACAATCTCCAGCGTCAGCCGGATCCGGTTCAGCGCCTTGGCCTGCGCCAGCTTCTCGGGCGACAGCGTGTAGGCGTCCGTAGATGCGGGCTGCGCTGGCGTAGCCTGCGCAGAAGATTGCGGAGCGGGTTGAGCGGCAGCCGGAGCCTGGCTCACGCACAGGCTTAGGCCGCAGGTCAGAGCAGCAAGCGCGAATACAGCACAGCGAACAAATCTCATAGCATTCTCCCCTCGGCAGGCTCCAGAGTCTGAGACAATCTGGCTACCGATGTTTTTACCCGATTTTGCTGCTTTCGCACACACAAATCTCAGCGCCAGCTCCACAAGGCGTCGCCTGCGCCCGCTCAAGTTCGTCCTTCCCGGCCTGTTCGTCGCCGCATCCGCCGCGCAGATTCACTCTCAATCCACCCCAGTCCTCTTAGACTCCATGAGCACGGAGTTGCATCGCGCCTTCACCTCGCTCGGCAAGCAGGGCGATGAGAAGCAGCCCCCACCATACTTCCTCAGCTACTCCGTGCGCGACACCGACGGCGTCCTGGTCATGGCGCAATACGGCGCTCTGGCCCGTAGCGCAGCCTCGCGTGAGCGCATGGCAGACGTGCAGGTCCGCATCGGTGACCCTAAGCTCGACAACACGCACGGCGACCACCGCGCCTCCGCCGTCAACAGCCTCCAGCTTCCGCTCGGCGACGATCGTCAGGCGCTCTCGCGTACCCTCTGGCTCGCCACCAACTCCGGCTACGCCACCGCGCTCGACAACTATCTGCGCGTCCAGACCGAGTCGCAGGTCCGCGCCAAAGAAGAAGACACCTCGCCGGACTTCAGCAAGGAGCCCCCGCAGACAGCCATCGGCTCACCCGCGCCCAGAATCGCCATCGACCGCGCCGCATGGGAAAAACGCGTCACAGCGCTCTCAAAGGTCTTCCGCGAGTTTCCGGATGTCTATCAGAATGCAGCCATTCTGTCGATCACAAGCGCAACCAATTACTTCGTTTCTTCTGAAGGCTCAAAGATCGTTACGCCCAACGTTGCAGCGCGGCTGGTGATCCTTGCCGTTACACGCGCCGATGACGGTATGGACCTCTTCCGCGCGCAGACCTTTGAGGCGGAGACGCCGGACGGTCTTCCCTCGCAGGACAAGCTGGAAGCCTCCGTGCGAGAGCTGGGTAAGAGCCTCGAAGCCCTCCGCAAAGCGCCGGTAACAGAGCCCTTCGACGGACCCGCGATTCTCTCCGGACGCGCCGCCGCAGTCTTCTTTCATGAGGTCCTCGGCCATCGGCTTGAAGGCCAGCGCCAACGCGGCGACGAGGAGGGCCAGACCTTCACCAAGGATCTCAATAAAGACGTCCTTCCCAGCTTCCTGTCCGTGTCGGATGACCCCACGGTCTCGCAGTTCGGCGGAACCTGGCTCAGCGGCACCTATGCCTACGACGACGAAGGCCAGAAGGCTCGCCGCGTCGATCTCATTCAGGATGGTGTGCTCAAAACCTTCCTTATGTCGCGCCTGCCCATCGCCAGCTTCTCAGAGTCGAACGGCCACGGTCGCGCGCAGTCCGGCCACGTGCCCACAGGCCGCCAGGGCAACCTGATCGTCACCTCCACCAAGACCGAAAGCGAAGCCGACCTGCGCAAGCAGCTCATTGAAGAGGCAAAGAAGCAGAACAAGCCCTTCGGCCTTTACTTCGAGGACATTTCCTCAGGCTTCGCCGTCACCACGCGCTCCTCGCCGCAGGCTTTTCAGGTCATTCCGCTGGTCGTCTACCGGGTTTACGTCGATGGCCGCCCCGATGAACTCGTGCGCGGCGTTTCCATCGTCGGCACACCGCTTGCCGCCATGAAGCGCATCATGGCCACCGGCAACAAGAGCGAAGTCTTCAACGGCGAGTGCGGCGCGGAGTCGGGATCAATTCCTGTCAGCGCCATTGCTCCAGCCATGCTGGTCAGCGAGATGGAAACGCAGCGCCAGCCGCAGGGCACATCGCGCCCACCAATCCTGCCCATCCCCTCAGCCACAGGAGGCACAAAGTGACCTCAATCCGCTCTGCCTCTACTCTCGGGTGCCGGGTGCCCCTGGTCCCTCGCATTTGGGGACCAGGGATCGCAATTCTTCTCGCAGCCTCGATCTCCGTTACAGTAGCCACCGCCCAGCAAACCCGCACCGAAGCAGAAAAAGATCCCGTCCTCAAAGCCATGCTCACCGAGATGGACCGCAGCAAGTCCGGCCTCCAGCTCCAGGGCTTTCAAAAGCCATTTTTTATCGAGTTCCGCATTGAGGACGTCACCAACTTTGAGACGCGCGCTGAGTTCGGCTCCAGCGAAGGCTCCGAGAGCGGCCATCAGCGCGTGGCGCGCGTAACGGTTCGCGTAGGCGATTACAAAACCGACAGCTCCACCGCGCGCGGAGACGGCGCAGTCGAAATCACAACCATCGACGACGATCCCATCGCACTGCGCTCCGCCCTCTGGTCCGCCGCCGACAACGCCTATAAGGCAGCCCTGGACGCCTACGCGCGCAAGCAGGCCGAGCTCAAGCAGGTGCAGACCCCTCCGCAGGCCGATGACTTCAGCCAGGAAAAGCCGCTCATCTCGCTCGCCGCGCCCACAGCTCTCGATTTGAACGATCAGGCGCAGAAGACATGGGATGACCGCGTCGCGCACGCCAGCGGGCTCTACCGTAACGCGGCAAAAGACAACCCGGTCCAGTACTGCGTCTCATCCTTCTCCGCGCGTGCTGTCACCACATGGCTCGTCAACAGTGAAGGCACCATCGTCCGCAAGGCCAGCTCCAGCTATCAGGAGTCCTTCGGCGTCGGCACCCAGGCCGCCGATGGAATGCGCATCGACCGCACCAACGCCTCCAGCGGAAGATCCCTCGCCGCGCTCGACGCACCCGATGAATTCGAAAAACACGCGGAGCGCACAATCGCCTCGCTCGCCGATCTGCGCAACGCGCCTCTGGTCGAAGAGGAGTACCACGGACCTTTGCTTCTTTCCTCGCACGCCGGAGCTGAGGCCATGCACACGCTTCTGGCTTCCGGACTTGCCGCCACGCGGCCGCGTCTCGGCACTGAGGCCCGCACCAACGGGCCCTTCGCGTCCAGTTATCACGCGCGCATCCTGCCCGATTTTCTCAACGCCGTCGATGACCCCAGCCTCAAGACCTATGACGGCAAGGATCTGATGGGCGCCTATGACGTCGATGATGAAGGCGTCGCAGCCCAGGCCGTGCAGCTCGTCACCGCGGGCAAGCTTGAGAGCTACCTTATCGGCCGCGTGCCCGTGCGCGATCTCCCGCAATCCAACGGCCACGCGCGCGCCGCAGTTTCCGGCCCAGCGCGGTCCGTCATCGGCGTGCTTAAAATCTCAGCCGAGAACGGTCTCTCCGACGATGACCTCAACAAGAAGCTGCTTGATATGGCCAAAGACCGCGGCCTCACCAGCGTTTACTACGCAGCCACCCTCGGCTCCGGGCTCTCGCCGCACGTGCTCTACAAGGTCTCTGTAGCAGACGGCAAGCGCGAACTGGTGCGCGGCGCAGCCCTCGCCGATATCGATCAGCGCGCGATCCGCTCCGGCATTGAAGCGGCAGGCAACAAGCTCTGGGTAGCCAACTATAACTCCACGACCCCGGAAACCGTCCTCGCCCCCGCGCTCCTGCTCAGCGATGTCACCGTCAAGCGTGCCAACGAGAAGAACAACAAGCTGCCTTACTATCCGCCGCCGGATTAAAAGGCATCGGACATAATCTGTCTTCAGATCACCTGAATCCAGCCCGTTTCTCTCAGTCCGCGCGCAGCGCCGTCACCGGTTCCACGCTTGCCGCGCGCTGCGCCGGAATAAAGCTCGCAACCAACGCGCTCAGAAGCAGAGTGGCCGTTGCAATACCCAGCGCACCCAGGTCCACTTCTCCCACCTCATACAGGCTCGTGTGCAGCATGCGCCCTGCAACAAAGGACAGCGCCAATCCCAACACCAGTCCCACCACCACCTGCGCAAGAGCAGAGCGCAGCACCAGCAGAATCACATTGACTCGCGTTGCCCCAATGGCCATGCGCACACCAATCTCCATCGTGCGCCGCGCAACCGCATACGCCATCACGCCATACAGGCCAATCGACGCCAGCAGGATCGCAAGGCCGCCAAAGAGCGTACTGAGTTCAGCCACCACTCTCTGCTGGTCGTAATGAACATCGATCTGCTGCTGCAGCGGATGCATATTCATGATGGCGAGATTCGGATCGACCTCCGCGAAGACCTTGCGGATCTGCGGCTCCAGCCGTCCCATGTCACCATCAATCCATAACTGCGCTCCATTGATGAAGTGCGACCACTTCTCGTTTTCCTTCAGCGCACTATCGGCATAAAGAATG
>Ga0208193_1000484_pt1 | contig 21595 bp, 13 predicted proteins | sample June2015DPH_17_2_FD_184716 | JGI IMG/M metagenome (GOLD analysis project Ga0208193, IMG submission 184716) | Peatland microbial communities from SPRUCE experiment site at the Marcell Experimental Forest, Minnesota, USA - June2015DPH_17_10... | ecosystem: Environmental > Terrestrial > Soil >... | reverse complement strand
AGAACCCCGGTTCCCGCCCAGACCATGCATTCCAGCACTTCGCGGCGGCCTAATCCCTTTTTCTCGTCGTCAGGGCCCTTTTTAGCCATGTCATATTCTCCCTATGGAGCCAGATACGGGCTCCAGATGGCGCAGAATTACGCCGTACGAGGGAGACTCGGGCTTTTCCGGCTTTATTCCCGGCAGCGGCCGTTTGGCTGGAAGGCCAATCGCGAAGGTTAAAAATGCCCAAACGAAAAAGGGGAAGCGGAAATTCCGCTTCCCCCCAATGGATTAACCCTGGATCAGGTCTCTACGAGTTCCGACTTAGAACTGGTAGCGGAGACCCACGCCGGGATCGAACGACGAGGCGTGGTTGCTGCCCGTCACGTTGTTGTTCACACCGGAGTTGCTGCCGTTGGCGAGCAAGAAGCCGCTGGCGAGGCCGTTGTTAAGCTGCGACCACATCACGCCGGCAAACACGTCGACATGCCGGGCGAAGCGCCAATCGATAACCATCGAGACCGCATCCAACGTGCCGGAGCAAGACGTCGCGATTGCCGTGCTGCAGGTACCGGTCGGGTTCGTCGAGTTCACGAAGCTGTTCTGCCACTCGTGGTAGTACGCGCCGGTGATATCGAGAGCCGGTGTGATCGCGTAACGAACACCAACCCACGCCGTCTGAAGGACCTTGTCGGTGGTGAAGTTGGTGTTGTTCGGTGCCGGAGCGATGAAGGCACCCTGAACGATCGCGCCCGGGTTCAGCGGGTTGTTCGGGTTGGCGTACTGGATCCATTCATAGCCACCGAAGAACTTCCACGGTCCGATGGTGTAACGGGCACCGACCGAAAACACGGTGTTGTCGGATACCGTCGCGGGCACATAGCCCTGGCCGATGGCAATGCCCGCGGCATTTGCCGCAGTTACGACCGACGCAGCAAGCGGCGAAGAGCCGATGCCGACGGAGTCGTAGATCTTGCCGCCGACGAAGTCGAGCGAGAAGCCCATATAGTCGAAACCGATGTTACCTTCGAAGGCGTTGCCGGTCGAGCTGTTGCCGCCGGTCTTGGCCTGAACTTCAGCCGCGAGCCGCACCGGGCCGACATTCAAACGATACTCGTACGAGTTGTCGTAAATGCGGTTTTCAGTGTTGCCGCCGCCGCCGTTCGCGCCCTGATAGGTAATAACCGACCAGGCGTTTGAACCGGAGAGCGGGTCATAGTTGACGATGAGATCCGAGCTCAGCGCGGACTGGCGGCCCATGGTGAATGTGCCGTAGGTCGGCGAACTGAGACCGAAGTAAGCGGCGTTGTTGAACATCTGGCCGCCCTTCGACGAATCGCCGAAGGCGTTCTGAGCGGCGATGCTCGTGGTCAGGCCGTTGTTCAGGCTGACCGACAACGGACCGTTGGCGTTGTTGCCGGAGGCCGGGTTGAACAGGGTCTGCAAGTTAAACACGGCATAGAGGTTGTCCGCGATTTCCTGCTTGCCACGCAAACCGATGAACGAGGTGCTGATCATGTTGGCGGCGACGCCGAAATACGCACCGTTGGAGTTCTTCGAGGTCAGATAGTCCAGCGGACCGCCGGCTTCCGGAGCGAACGGAGCACCATGGTTCTGGTACATGACGCCCATATCGATGTTGCCGTAAACGCAGATACCCTTGATGCAGATATCATCGTTCTCCGGCGGCTTGGCCTTGACCGCAGCCTTGTAGGGCAGGTCGGCCGCCATCGCGTCCACCGGATTGATGAGCACGGGCTTCGAGGTTTCGAGAGCCTTCTGACGCTTCTCAAGATCAGCGAGACGCTTGGTCATCGCCGCGTTCTGCTCACGCAATTGCTTTGCCTGAGCCTGGATGTCTGTGAGTTCATCGGCGTGGCCTGCGGCCGCCGAGAAGGCCAGAATGGCCGCTGCTGAGATGAAAGTCCTCTTCACGTAGGTCCCCCAAAATAGGCGCGGCACCAACGTACGCCGCGAACTGCCTGTATACGGAGCCTCGAATGAGGACTCCTTAGGCAGCCACTCTGCTTCAGGGGACACGGAAATACTGTAACCAACGCGCCACAGTCGGCCATGAAGCCATCTTTTAGGGGGGAGCGCCCCTAAACGAGTTGGCCCTGTTGCCGCAATGACACAGTCAGTTTTATATCTGGGGTAGTCTTTTCTGCTATTCTACAACTATTGATTGTTTCCTTTTGATCTCTTTCAAGCGGGGAACGGGCCCCGATTCTCAGGGTCCATTCTCGGTGTCTGACCAACGGGCCGGGTACCCAAACTCAAGAACCGGCTGGCTGGTGGTGGGCAGAGATAGAGAGAACGGTCTCAAATCGAACTCAGATATCTCTGCCCGTATTTCTCGTTACGCCTCCGTCAGAACTGGTAACGAAGGCCAACGCCGGGATCGACGTTGTTGAAGCGGTTGCTGGTGCTGCCAGCAGGGAGAGCCTGACCGAGGGCGTTGACCGTGGTGCCGATGAAGCCGTTGGCAAGACCGTTGGTCACCTGCGAGTACATCACGCCGGCATACACATCGACGTGCTTGGCGAAGCGCCAATCAACCACCACCGAGACCGCATCCTCCGTTCCGGAGCACTGGCTGGATACCGAAGTATTGCAGCCGGCAACCGCGCCGGTCCCAAAGCTGTTCTGCCACTCGTGGTAATAGGCGCCGGTGATATCGAGAGCCGGTGTGATCGAGTAACGAACACCAACCCACGCCGTCTGAAGGATCTTGTCGTTCGGGAAGTTGGTGTTGTTCGCAACACCGATAATGTAACCACCCTCGAACGGTGCGCCGGCCGCCAGCGGATTGTCCGGGTTGGCGAACTGAATCCACTCATAGCCGCCGAAGAACTTCCACGGCCCGATGACGTAGCGAGCACCGACCTGGAAGAATGTGTTGTCGGAGATCGTGGCTGCGATCTGACCGTTGCCCAGGGGCAAGGTCGTGAGCAGCGGCGAAGCGAGTTGCGCAGCGCTCAGGGGCGCAGCGGAAATCGCGTCGGTGATCTTGCCGCCGTTGAAGTCGAGCGAGAAGCCCATATAGTCGAAGCCGATGTCGCCTTCGAAGGCGTTACCGGGGCCGCTGTTGCCGCCGTTGCGCAGCTGCGCTTCAGCCGCCAACCGCACTGGGCCGATGTTCAAGCGGTACTCGATCGAGTTGTCGTAAATGCGGTTCTCAGTGTCGCCGCCGCCGCCGTTCGCGCCCTGGTTGGTAATCAGCGACCAGGCGTTCGAGCCGGACAACGGGTCATAGTTGACGATGAGGTCCGAGCTCAGTGCGCTCTGACGGCCGAGGGTCAGAGTGCCGTAGGTCGGCGAACTGATACCGAAGTAAGCGGCGTTGTTGAACATCTGGCCACCCTTCGAGGAGTCGCCAAAGGAGTTCTGAGCGCCAACTGCCAGACCGTTGTTCTGCGCGATCGAACCCGGGCCGCTGACATTGAGACCGTCGTTCACATCGAACAGGGTCTGCAGGTTGAACACGGCGTAGAGGTTATCCGCGATCTCCTGCTTGCCGCGCAAACCGATGAACGAGTTGCTCATCTGGTTCGGCGCAACACCGAAATACTGGCCACCGCCGTTCTTCGAGGGAATGTAATCCAGCGGAGCGCCGGCGAGCGAGCTGAGCGGCGCGCTGTGCGACTGCCAGTCCACGCCCATGTCGAAGTTGCCGTAAAGGCAGACACCCTTGATGCAGAGATCGTCATTCTCCGGCGGCTTGGCCTTTACCGCTGCCTTGTAGGGCAGGTCGGCAGCCATCGCGTCGACCGGATTGATCACAACCGGCTTCTGGGCCTCGAGAGCCTTCTGCCGCTTTTCTAGATCGGCGAGACGCTTGGTCATCTGTTCACGCAATTGCTTGGCCTGAGCCTGAACATCGGAAAGCTCGTCGGCGTGAGCCGTCGCAGCGAAGGCCAGGATGGCTGCTGCTGAGATGAAAGTCCTTTTCACGTAGATCCCCCACATAAAGCGCGGCACCAACCTTTGCCGCGAACTGCCTGGTTACGGAGCCCCGAATGGAGTCTCCTTGGCCAAGCACTTGCCTCATGGGGAAAAGAAATGCTGTGGCAGGCTCGCCACAGGAGTCCTGCAAGCCGACAGCTATAACGACCATGTGAGTCGAGCCTTTAGGATTATATACGTCATGTGATTAAATTCGTGAACCAGCTCGCATTTTTGAGAGTCGAAAGTTTTATTCGATCTCGATTTTGTGAAATATCGTGATGATTGGATCGCGACTCTGTTATGGGACCCCGACCGGGAAACGAGGGACAGAAACATCGCGATCCGCATTGGGGGAACGCAGATATCGGATGTTTCTGTCCCTTCATGTTCGTCTCGCTATCCCACGATCAGAACTGATAACGGAGACCGATGCCCGGGTCGTAGTTCGACGACCTGTTGACACCAATGGACTGCACGGTCGTACCGACGTTGTTGACGATGAAGCTGTTCGCAAGGCCGCCGGTGACCTGCGACCACATCACGCCAGCGTACATGTCCATGTGCCGGGCGAAGCGCCAATCGAGCACCAGCGAGACTGCATCGAGCGTGCCGGCGCACTGCGCCGATGACGATCCCAACGCGGCACAACCCGCAAGCGTCGTCGGGGAGGTGGCGAAGGTGTTATCCCACTCGTGGTAGTACGCGCCGGTGATGTCGAGCGCCGGGGTGATCGAGTACTTCACGCCAAACCAGGCCGTCTGCAGGATCTTGTCAGTCGGGAAGTTGGTGTTGTTGACCGTGCCGGCAATAAAGCCGCCTTGCAGGAAGGCTCCGGCCGACAGCGGGTTGTTCGGGTTGGCGAAGTCGATGTGCTCGTAGCCAGCGAACAGCTTCCACGGCCCGATGGCGTAGCGGGCAGCGACCTGGAACACCGTGTTATCCGAGACCGTGACCCCGAGTTGACCATTGCCGACGGCAACGGTCGGGAGTACCCCAACGGCCAGAGGCGCGGCGGAAATGGCGTCATCGATATGGCCGCCGAGGAAATCCATCGAGAAGCCCATATAGTCGAAGCCGATATCGCCTTCGAAGGCGTTGCCGGTACCGCTATTGCCGCCGTTGCCGAGCTGGGCTTCAGCCGCCAATCGCACCGGACCGATGTTCACACGATACTCATAGGAGTTGTCGTAGATACGGTCCTCGGTGACGCCGCCACCGCCGTTCGCACCCTGGAAGGTGATGACCGACCAGGAGTTCGAGCCGGAGAGCGGGTCATAGTTGACGATGAGGTCCGAGCTCAGCGCCGACTGACGGCCCATGGTGAAGGTGCCGTAGATCGGCGAACTGAGACCGAAGTACTCGGCGTTGTTGAACATCTGGCCACCCTTCGACGAGTCGCCGAACGAGTTCTGGGCGTTGTTGACAGCCAAGCCGTTGTTCTGCGCGATCGAGCCGGTTCCGCTGCCGTTCATGCCCGAAGCCGGATTGAAAATGGTCTGCAAGTTGAACACGGCATAGAGGTTGTCGCCGATCTCCTGCTTGCCGCGCAGACCGAGGAACGAGGAGCTCATCTGGTTGACGCCGACGCCGAAGTAGGAGCCCATGCCGCCATTCTTCGACACCAGCGTGTCGAGCGGACCGGGGGCCGTGCCCGCGAACGGCGCGCTGTGCTGGATGTACTGAAGACCCATATCGATGTTGCCGTAGACGCAGATGCCCTTGACGCAGATGTCGTCGTTCTCCGGCGGCTTGGCCTTCACCGCTGCCTTGTAGGGCAGATCGGCCGCCATCGCGTCGACCGGATTGATCGCCACCGGCTTCTGGGCTTCGAGCGCCTTCTGCCGCTTTTCGAGATCGGCGATACGCTTGGTCATCGCCGCGTTCTGCGCCGCGCTCTGCTCACGCAATTGCTTGGCCTGAGCCTGAACATCCGAAAGCTCGTCGGCATGAGCCGTCGCTGCGAAGGCCAGAATGGCCGCTGCTGAGATGAAAGTCCTCTTCACGTAGGTCCCCCAAAAGTAGGCGCGGCACCAACCATAACGCCGCGAACTGCTTGTTACGGAGCCTCGAATGAGGACTCCTTGCGTGAATTATCCTGCATCACCTCATGGGAAAATGTTGTCACCCGAACGCAACAGCGCATTCAGAAGCCGACAAAAATTCATAATATGATTTTTACAATATAAAAAACTTTTTACGATCTAAAAATTATTTTATAAAACCGCGGCCGCGAGCGGCCTTCTCTAAAAATTTTTTTATGAAAACACCAGAAGGCTGTTTTCTGCCTGCAATACCGCAGCCATTTACTCGAGCAGTTTGAGCTGCGCCTTCGAATTATTCTTGAAGGCTTGAAGTCGATTAATTGAATGCGAGAGCGAAAACGATTTCGAAAGATGCATTCGGAGATTCAAAAATTTTCTGCAAAACACGCCCATCGGAATCGAAAACGACGAAAACGTCCGCGATCGTCGACTCCCATCCGCGCAAATGACTCACACTCGCCGCTCCGGCGCAGAGCCTGCCTTCGCCGTCACCAAACGGCGGCCATCCATAGCTGGTGCGATATCCCCGGCGTGGCCCGATCGCGCCGGAAAACGGTCTGAAGGCGGGGCTTTCAAAAAAGACGACCAGCCATGAGCGGCGAACGGAGCAACCTGCTTATTCTCGCCTTGCCCGGCCATGGCGAAAACAGCATGCTCGCTCGCAACAAGGACGCCGGGATAGATCCCGGCCGCGAGGGGGAAACAACCATGAAGAACCGGGGGTTCGACCGGCGCGATTTTCTGAAAAAGGCCGCGGTCAGCGGCGCAGCCGCGGCGAGCGCGACGGCGGCGATCGCAACGCCGGACGCAGCGCAGGCCGAACAACCGGCCGAGACGCCTCCCGCCGCTGCGGAACCGGCCGGCTATGCCTTTCTCAATCTTGAGGAGGCGGCTTTTGTCGAGGCTCTCGTCGACCATATGGTTCCCGCCGACGAGGTCAGCCCGAAAGGCACCGACCTCGGCGTCAATATCTATATCGACCGCGCCTTGGCGGGGGGCTGGGGCAAAGGCGACCGGCTTTATATGCAGGGACCCTGGAAGCTCGGCGCCCCGAGCCAAGGTTACCAGCTGCCGCTGACGCCGGCCCAGCTCTATCGGGCGGGCATCGCAGCGACCAACGCCCATTGCCACAGGATCTACGGCAATACCTTCGACCGGATCACGTCAGATCAGCGGCAGGAGGTGCTCGTCGGCCTCTCCACCGGCAAGATCACCTTCGATAGCGGCCTGCCGGTGCGCGTATTCTGGACCACGCTTTATCAGACGGTGGTCGAGGGTATGTATTCCGACCCGATCTATGGCGGCAACCGCGACAAGGCGGGGTGGGCGATCATCGGCTTTCCCGGCGCCATCGCGGTCCATCGCGATCACGTCGCGCAGTATCGCGGCAAGCCGTTCCCGAACAAGCCTGTCGGCATCGCGGACATGAGCTAGGGGGAACAGCCATGGTAACCAAGCTTCCCGAAGTCGACGTCGTCATCGTGGGTCTCGGCTGGACCGGCGGCATTTTGGCCAAGGAACTCACCGAGGCCGGCTTGAAGGTCGTCGCGATCGAGCGCGGCGCGATGTGCACCCCTGAGAACGATTACGCGCTGCCCAACATCCGTGACGAGCTGCGCTACGTCGTGCGTCACGACCTGATGCAGAACACCGCGCGCGACACCATCACGGTGCGCAACAATCCGCAGCAGGACGCGTTGCCGATGCGCCGGCTCGGCTCCTTCCTGCCGGGCGAGGTCGTCGGTGGCACCGCCGTGCATTGGAGCGGCCACACCTGGCGCTGGACCGATATGGAGTTCAAGGTTCGCTCCAATTACGAGGAACGCTACGGCAAGAAGTTCATTCCTGACGACATGACGATCCAGGACTGGGGCATCAGCTACGCTGAACTCGAGCCTTACTACGACAAGTTCGAATACACCGCGGCGGTTTCGGGCAAGGCCGGCAACATCAAGGGCGCGATCCAGGAAGGCGGCAACCCGTTCGAGGCGCCGCGCGACCGCGAATATCCGCTGCCGCCGTTGACGCCGATTCTGTCGAGCGAGATGTTTTCGCAAGCCGCGCGCAACGCCGGCCATCATCCTTTCCCGCGGCCATCGGCCAACGCCTCGCAGGCCTACACCAATCCGGACGGCTCGAAATTCGGCGCCTGCCAATATTGCGGCTACTGCCAGCGCTTCGGCTGCGAAGCCAATGCCAAAGGCAGCCCGCACATCACGGTGATCCCGATTGCGATGTCGCGGCCGAACTTCGAATTGCGAACCAATTCCTGGGTCACCAGGGTGCTGAAGGATTCCGACGGCAAGCGCGTGACCGGGGTCACTTACACAAATGTTCTCAACGGCGAGGAGTTCGAGCAGCCGGCGTCGATCGTGCTGCTATGCGCCTATGCCATCAATAATGTTCACCTGATGCTGTTGTCCGGCATCGGCACGCCCTACGATCCTGTTTCGCAAAAAGGCGTCATCGGCAAGAACTATTGCTACCAGACCGGCGCCAGCGCGACGCTGTTCTTCGAGGGAAAATATTTCAACCCCTTCATGAGCGCCGGCGGCTCCAACGCAACCATCGACGACTTCCATACCAACTGGTCTTTCGACCGCGCGCCCCACGAATTCGTCGGCGGGTATATCATGGCCGGCGGCTTCAACACCCCGCTGCCGATCGGCTACCGCCCCGTGCCTTCAGGCACGCCGCAATGGGGCAGCGAGTGGAAGCGAGCGACCGCGAAATGGTACCAGGCCGCGATGGTCATCAGTGCCAGCGGCAGCGTGATGGCCAACCGCTACAACTGCTATGACCTCGATCCGACCTATCGCAACGCGTTCGGTCTGCCCTTGATGCGCATGACCTTCGATTACAAAGACAACGAGCACAGGATGGGCATCCACGCGGCGCAAAACATAAATATCATCGCCGCTTCGATGAATCCGACCAAACTCAATCCGGCTCGCGCGCGTACCGATCCCTGGACCGTCGTGCCCTATCAAAGCACGCACAACACCGGCGGCACCGTTATGGGCACCAATCCGCGCGAGAGCGCGGTGAACAAATATTTGCAGAGCTGGGATTGTCACAACCTGTTCGTGGTCGGAGCCAACGTGTTCCCGCAGAACTCAGCCTACAACCCGACCGGCCCCGTCGGCGCGCTGGCTTACTGGACCGCCGATGCGATCAAGAATCGCTATCTGAAGAATCCGGGGCCGCTGGTGAGTGCATGAGAAGAGTAGAGATTCTAGCTGCGGCCTTGTTGACCTCGGCTCTCGTCACAGGCGCGCGTGCCGAAGGCGACGCGGCGCGCGGCGAACTCAGCTTCAAGGAATGCGCCGCCTGTCACAAACTGGACGCCGGCGCCAATGAAGTGGGGCCGAGCCTGCACGGTCTGTTCTCGCGCAAGGCCGGTGAGCTTCCTGATTTCCGCTATTCGCCGGCGATGAAGCGCAGCGGCGTGACCTGGACGGCGGAGACGCTGGACAAGTACATCGCCGATCCGCAAGCCTTCATCCCCGCCAACCGCATGCCCTATGCCGGCATCTCGAATGCGGCCGACCGCGCCGATCTCATCGCTTACTTGCAGAAGGCGACGCAGTAGGGGCGGCCGGAACGAGATGGAGCACGTGGGGGCCGGTTTGCCCCTGTAGCGAATGGCCCAACTGCGACATCGGCCCGATCAGTTTCTACGGGAACTGTGTGGCATTTCTCACTCTCCGCCCGGTTGCCTTGATCGCCTCGCACATCGCAGCAAACCTCAATCGGTTACGATCCCCGCACGTCGTGCCGCCGAGGCCGCCTGTGTGCGGTTCACCACACCGAGCGCCTTGAAGATCGCGGTGATGTGCGACTTGGTGGTTTTTTCGGAGAGATCGAGCGCGCGGCTGATTTCCTTGTTGGACAGTCCGCGGCATAATTGGCGCAACACCTCGGTCTGCCGCTCCGTCAGGCGCCCGCCGAGCTCAAGCGCCGCACGACCGGACACGTCAGCGGTAGTGGAATCAAAATCCAGCATCAGAGGCGGAACGTAGATTTCTCCCGCCAGCACCAGACGTAGCGCGGAGAGGATATTTTGCGGGCTGGCTGATTTCGGCACATAGCCGCAGGCGCCTGATTTCAAGGCGAGACGCACGTCGTTCGGATCCTCCGATGAGGATAGCACGATCAATGGCAATTGCGGACAGCGTTTGACGAAAAGCGGGATCGCGTCCCTGCCGCTGTGTTCGGGCATGTTGAGATCGAGAAAGATCACGTCAAGATCAGGATTGGCCTCCGCCAGGCGCAATCCCTCCGCGGTATCTGACGCCTGCAAGACGTCGGCGCCGTTCTCAAATTGCTGGAACAGGGCGGCAAGCCCTTCGCGCAGGATTGCGTGGTCATCGACGACAAGTAGCTTCATCCGGGGATTATCTCCTGCATTTTTCAGCTCACGGCAAGCCGGGGGTGGAGCCGTCTTAGGTCTTAAGACAGGTCTTGCGACCGTGGCGGACCCTTGTATCCACCGCATCCGATCCAGGAGATGGTGCTCGATACCGTATAGCTTTTATAGTCGCGCCGCGATGTTCGCCGCCAGGCTGCGGCAAAGTAGGATCTTTCAGTGACGAAAATAGCCATGTCCCCGCTGCGTTTGAATGAACTGCGTGCGGAGCAGGTCGCGGGCTTTTATCGCAATTCGACGCCCGGGACAGTGGGCGGCATGATCGCAGCTCCGATCCTGTCGGGAATGCTACTCTATGAGAATGCCGTGTCCGTCCGCGTCGCGACGGCCTTCGTGGCGTTGCTGGCCGCGAGCACGCTGGCGCGGCTCGTTTTGATCCAGATCTACAAAAAAGCCAAACCGCCCGTGGAAGACTGGCGCCGCTGGGCCTTTTGGGCCATCGCGACCGCGCTTGTTGGCGGTTCGTGCTGGGGCCTGGGGGCGTTGTTTTTGCTCGACCCGCTCCGTCCCGAATATCAGTTCATCGTGCTCCTGACCTGCGCCGCTCTGGCGGCGGGAGCCATCACGGCGTTTGGCACTTACTTGCCGTCCTACTACTGTAACCTGTTCAGCATCATGGTGCCGAACTGCATCTGGTCGGCGTTGTATGGAGACGTCCTGCATTGGACCTACACCGTCCTCTCGGTGCTTTGGATGGCGGTGGTTGCAGCTCTTGCCAATTCGTTCGGGCAGTTGCTGGTAGAGGCGCTTGAACTGCAATTTGCCAATCTTGATCTTGCCAACGATCTTCTGCGCCAGAAGGAACTGGCCGACGCCGCCAATCTGGCCAAGTCGAGTTTCCTGGCATCGGCCAGCCATGATCTGCGGCAGCCCGTGCATGCGCTCGGCATGTTTGTCGGCGCGCTGCGTGACCGGCCTCTCGATGAGGCGAGCGGCCGGCTGGTGCGCCAAATCCAGAACTCCGTCGGCACGCTCGACGGCCTGTTCGCCGCCATCCTCGATATCTCGCGGCTGGATGCCGGGGTAATCGAAAGCCGGCCGCGGAATTTCGCCATTCAGCCGCTGCTGGAAAAAATTTGTCGTGACGAGATGCCGGAAGTCGATCGCAAAGGCATCGAGCTGCGGCTCATTCCGTGCACGTTGAATGTACAAACCGATCCGGTGCTGCTCGAACGTGTGGTGCGCAACCTCGTTTCCAACGCTGTTCGCTATACCGAAAAAGGGCGCGTGGTGGTGGGCTGTCGGCGCGGCGGCCGTCTTGGCATCGAAGTCTGGGACACCGGGCGTGGCATTCCGGTCGATCAGCAGGATCTGATTTTCCAGGAATTCTACCAGATCGGAAATCCGGAGCGTGATCGGACCCGCGGGCTTGGGCTCGGACTTGCGATCGTGCGACGCCTGACGCACATCCTGCGCATCCCGATGCGGGTGCAATCGCGTGTCGGCAAAGGCTCCGTGTTCAAACTCTCGGTGGCGCTGGCGCCGGGCAGCCAAGCGGCTACTGAGCCCGCGCCTGAAGTCTCTCTGGCCGTCCACCGGTCGCTATTCATTCTGGTCGTCGATGATGATGTGGCGATTCAGGACGCGATGATGGCGTTGCTGGTGGGCTGGGGACATCAGGTCGTGGCGACAGGCTCCTGCGCCGAGATGCTGGAGCGAGCAGCCAGCTTCACTGCCGCACCGGATTTGATTATTTCGGACTATCGCTTGCGAAACGGTGAGGACGGCATTTCCACCATCGAACGGCTGCGTTCGGAGTTCAACGGGGATATTCCCGCGATCCTGATTACCGGCGATACGGCGCCCGATCGAATCCGCGAGGCCGCGGCGAGCGACTGCCTTCTGATGCATAAACCGGTGGCCAACAGCCGCCTGCGCGCGGCCATAGCGAGTTTGGCATTGGAAGCGCCAACCAGTCTTTAGCTTCGCTGATGGTCCGATTCTGGCTTTGCACCCCGATCCGGCGGCGGGCACTTTTACAAGGGTTGGCGATGTGTGTTCATAAGACAACACGGCCGTTCTTTCTGGTGGTCTTAGGACCTCGTAAGACCTAGCGAACCCCCCGATCTTCAGCAAAGTGCCAACGTGTGGAGTCCCGTAAAAACGCGGGTTGCGTGTACGCACGCGCGGCGCTGTCTGCCTTGCGGGCTCGCGGGCCTCTCGACTGCCAACCGTGGACCGTTGGCGCGGACGCGTGGCCGGCAAATTGCCGGTGCTGCTGTGAGTGAGGAACTGGAAATGCGCGCGGTACGACGTGGAGTTGCGGCCGAAGCCGCGCGCGCATGGCTGGCTTCGACGTCCCTCGCGCTGCTTTCGTCATTGACGCTTGTCGCCGCGTTCACAGTGCCCGCATCCGCGCAAACCTTTGGCGGCGACGGCGGCAATTCTCCCCCATCGAGCGGGTCGAATCCAGGCGCAGGCGGCGGCTATGGTGTGGCGGGGACGGACGCGACATTTGCGACCGGCGGTTCCGCGGAGGGGGCCGGCGGCGGCGGCGGCGGCGTGGGGGCGGCGGGTGGCGCGGGCGGATCGGCCGCTGGCATAGCCGGCGGCGCCGGCGGGACGGCCGGAGCCGCCGGCACTGGCGGCAATGGCGGCGCGGGTGGTGGCGGCGGTCCGGGCCTGTTTGATCCGGGCAACACCAATAGCGGCGGTGGTGGCGGTGGTGGCGGCGGCGGTACCGCCCTGACGGCGACCGTTTCGCAGACCGTCTCAAGCTCGATTGCCGGAGGAGCCGGCGGCAACGGCGGTAACGCGGGTACAGATGCCGGGAGTGCTGGCGGCGGCGGCGGCGCTGGCGGCTATGGCGTCCAGGTCACCGCCGGCAACGCGACCATGACGGTCAGCAACGGTGTCACGGTCTCGGGCGGCACGGGCGGCAATGGCGGCGGCCGCGGGGCCTTTTCGAATGGCGGCAACGGTGGCGACGGCGGCATCGGCATCAATTTCGTCTCTGGCGGCACGCTCAATAACAACGGCACCATCAATGGCGGCGCGGGCGGCGGTGGCAACACGGCCGGCAACAACGGCGCCGGCGTCGAGGGCTCCGGTCTGTCCGTCGTCAACGGCGGAACGATCAACGGCGGCATTACCGGCTCCGGCCTGACCATCCTGAATGGCGCCTCGATCTCGGGCTTCGGCGGCACCGGCAACGCCATCACGCTCACCGGCGGCACCAACAGCTATACGGTGACGAGCCTCGGAGACGCGTCAGGCGGCGGGTTGAGCGGCGCAATCAACTTGAACAGCGGTACGACGCTGGTTCTGAACCAGACCGCGGCGGCGGGCGCGGCCGCCAGCGCCATCAATTATTCCGCCACCAATGCGTTCAGCGGCTCCGGCGCACTTCAGATCCTGACGGATTCGGGTAACGCTGTGATCATCGGCGGCTCGAACACAAATTTCACGGGCTCGACCACTGTCGAAGCCAACAGCATGCTGAGTCTTGCCACGAGCACATCGCTCGGCTCGGGCGTCCATGCGGGCGGCATTTCCCTGCTGGCGGGATCGAGCCTCTTCCTCAACAACATCGCGCTGCCGAACGCGGTCAGCGTGACCGGCGATCCGAACATCGAGGTCACCGGCACTGGCAATTCGATGGCGACCTATACCGGCTTGTCCACCGCGACGACCAATATTTTCGGGGCCGACAACAGTGCAACGGCTGACATTCTCAAGCTCACCACGGCGAATGCGAGCTATGCCGGAACAACTGTCGTCGGCGGCAGCGGTGGCCTCGCCGTGACGCTGCAGGGCGGCGCCGTCAACGCGTTCGGCAGCACCTCGGCCATGCAGGTCAATTTCGGCAGCGTGCTCGATCTCGGCGGCTTCAACCAGGCGATTGGATCGCTCAGCGGCGGCGGCACCGTCACCAACAGCGCCGTGTCGGGCACCAATACGCTCGGCATTGGCGGCGGGACGTCGTCGCAATTCGACGGCGTCATCCAGGACGGCAGCAACGCCAAAACGGCGCTGTCGCTGTCCAACACCGGCACCGTGCTCACGCTTTCCAACATCAACACCTATACCGGGGCGACCACGATCGGCGCCGGCACCACGCTCGCGCTGTTCGTCAATGGCTCGATTGCCTCCTCGAGCGCGGTCAATCTCGCAACCGGCGGCACCTTCGACATTTCGCAGACCGGCGGAACATCGATCACGACGCTCGGCAACACGGCGAGCGGCCAGACCGGCACGGTTTCGCTGGGCGGCCGGACGCTCACGATCACCAACGGTTCGGGCACGTTCGGCGGCGTGATCGCGGACGGCGGCATCGACAACAATTCCGGCGGCAGCCTGATCTTGTCGGGCGGCCATGAAACGCTGACCGGCAATAACACCTATTCGGGCTCGACGACCGTCAACGGCGGCACGCTTGAAGTCGATGGTTCGATCGCGAACTCGCTGCACGTCACCGTGAATTCCGGCGGCATGCTGACCGGTACCGGCGTCGTCGATCCGTTACCAGCGACGACGACCATCATGAGCGGCGGCACGTTGACGCCTGGCAATGGTACGGCGGGCACGTCGATGACGATCGGCGGCAATCTCGCCCTCCAGTCCGGCGCACTCTATGTCGTCTCGCTCAATCCAACGACCTCGAGCTTTACCACCGTGACGGGATCGGCCACGCTCGGCGGCGCGGCGGTGAGCGCGCTGTTTGCCAATGGCAGCTACGTCGCCAAGCAGTACATGATTTTGACCGCCGGCAGCATCAGCGGCGCCTTCGGTTCGGTCGCGAACACCAATCTGCCGTCGGGCTTCCACACTACGCTGAGCTACGACTCAACCCACGCCTACCTCGACCTGACGCTCAATTTCGTGCCGCCACCCGGACAAGGTCTCGGCGGCAACCAGCAGGGCATCGCCAACGCCATCATCAATTTCTTCAACACCAATGGCAGCATTCCGCTGGTGTTCGGTGGCCTGACGTCGCAAGGACTGACTCAGATCTCCGGCGAGACCGTGACCGGTTCGCAGCAGACGACGTTCAATGCGATGGGCCAGTTCATGGGGGTGATGACCGATCCGTTCATGAACCGGGGCGGCGGTTTCAATTCCGTACCGGGCGCGAGCGGTTATGCCGACGAGGCAAGCGCTTACGCCACGAGCAAAAAGACCGATGCGTTTGCGATGTTCACCAAAGCGCCGCCGGCGAGCTTCGAGCAGCGCTGGAGCGTGTGGACGTCCGGCTTCGGCGGCTCGCAGTCGACCTCAGGCAACGCCGCTTCAGGCACGAACAATTCCACCAGCAGCATTTTCGGCACCGCCGTCGGCGCGGACTACCTGTTCTCGCCGAGTACCATTGCCGGTTTTGCCATGGCTGGTGGCGGCACCAGCTTTAACGTGGCGAACGGTGGTACGGGCCGATCTGACCTGTTCCAGATGGGCGCGTACGTACGCCACAACCAGGGTCCTGCTTACATCTCCGCCGCGCTGGCTTACGGCTGGCAGGACATCACCACCAACCGCACGGTGACGGTGGCCGGCCTCGATCAGCTTCGCGCGCAGTTCAATGCGAACGCGTGGTCTGGAAGGTTGGAAGGCGGCTATCGTTTCGTCTCGCCACCCACGTGGGGCATCGGCATCACGCCTTACGCCGCCGCGCAGTTCGTGACCTTCGACCTGCCGACCTATGCCGAACAGGCGATTGTCGGCACCAACAATTTCGCGCTCGCCTACGGCGCGCATGATCCAACCGACGTGCGCAGCGAAATCGGCATCCGCACTGACCAGTCCTGGGCGCTCGCGAGCGGCATTCTCACCCTGCGCGGCCGCCTCGCCTGGGCGCATGATTACGATCCGGATCGCTCGATCGGCGCGACCTTCCAGTCACTGCCGGGCGCTTCTTTTGTCGTCAACGGCGCGGCGCAAGCCAGTGACTCCGCGCTGACCACCGCTTCCATCGAGATGAAGTGGAAGAACGGCTGGTCAGCGGCGGCGACGTTCGAAGGCGAGTTCTCCAGCGTCACCAATTCCTACGCCGGAAAGGGCGTTGTCCGCTACGTTTGGTAGTCTCGCGACTTCCGCCAGCGGGACAAAGCAGACATGGTGAACATCAGCGGGAATGTCCGCTTCCAGGCTTGGCGGACATCGCAATCCGCCAACCCGACAGCGTTTATGAGTTAACGGCCGGGCCACGCCTCGTGCGCGTAAAATTGAATTTCTCAAATCGGTCCAACGCGATTCTACCAGTCCAGTCCCCTCGCGGAAAATATTCGTCTTGTGCCGACGGGCAAATCAACGCCATTTGCTTCGGCCGTCCTGCGCTCTTTCAAGAGGGGCGCTTCGCGGTCGTCACGAACGTTTGGCGCGGGATGCGGTGGACGCTTTGGGTGCGCAAGACGAGCGCGCGTGAGGCGGACGGCGAAGTCGTGTGGGCCTGACATCCCGACGCTGATGTCAAACCTACGAGATCAGTATCTCGCAGGCGACGGAGACAATAAAGCCCGGTCTCCGGGGCGAGCACGAAGGAAACCGTTAAAACCACCGCGCGGGGAATGCCGGGCGAACCCGGTGTGACCGTGGTGACTTACTTGTGTGTTTTTTATTTTGCACACAAGGCTGCGGGCGCAACGGGCGCCCGGCATTCCCTGCGCCCTCTGACATTGGAGGGGTGATATTTGAAAAACTCGGGCAGGTCATGCTGCGAGAACGCGGAAGTGTGGCCCCAAGTCGTGTCGCGGCCCATCCTTCGAGACGCGTGCGAGCGCGCTCCTCGGGATGAGGTCAACCCAAGCGGCAAGGCCTCGACCCTCATGGTGAGGAGCGCAGCGGGGGCGCTGCGCGTCTCGAACCACGAGGCCTCATTCGCTGTTTGAAATTTGAAGTGGCGCGCCTATTCCAGCGGCTCGACCTTCACGATCGAAGCGCCGTGGTTGTTGCCGACCCAGAAGCTCACCGGCGTGGTGGAGTTGTCGACAAACACACGACGGATGTTGGTTGAACGCGGCAACAGATAGTTGACCATGGCGCCGGTCGCCGGATTGAGCCGGGTGACCTGATCGCTCAGCATCGAGCCGGTCCAGGCGTCGCCATTCTTGTCGACGACGACATCATAAGGCGACGACCATTTCGGCGGGACCTGCCACTCCCTGAACTCTTCCTTTTTGGTGTCGAACATGCCGATACGGTCGCCGCGATATTCGCCGAACCACAGGCGGTCCTGCGAATCCATCGAGCCGCGCCGCGGCGCTGAATTCGGGGTCGGGATCTCGAATAAATCGATCTGCCCGGTCTTGGCGTCGAGGCGGCCGATGTGCCGCTGGCGGAAATCGGTAAAATAGACGTTATTCCTGGAGTCGGGGATCACGTCGTATATATTGTGCGGTCCCGACATGCCCTTGAACGGCTCGAAGGTTTCGATTTTCCCCGTCGCGACATCGAGCCGGTGAATACCGGCAAAGCCGTTATTCTGCGCCCACACCTTGCCGTCGACGCCGGAGCTTTGCGGGCTCGCCATGTTGATTTGCGCCGCGTCGATATTCTCTTCGCTTTCGAGCGGCCAGAACTTGAAGGTTTCGGTTTTCGGATCGAACCTGGCGATCGTGGCCTGATACATGTTGCCGAACCACAGATTACCCTCGGGATCGCTGCGCAAGCCGAGCAGGCCGGTCGGGAAGCCGGGTTTGTGTTCGGGAATTGCAAATTCCGTGAGCTTGCCGGTGCGCGGATCGAGCTTGCCGAGATTTTGTTCGCCAAAGGAGGAGAACCAGACCATGCCTTGCTTATCGAGGATCACGTCATGCGGTTCGATCGTCTCGCGCGGCAGGTCGTATTCGGTGTAAATGACGCGGGTGGCGTCTCCGGTCGGACGCGGCAGGGTTTTGAATTCGAAACCCCAGGTGGGATGCGAGCTGAGATTGATGCTGGCGAGATAATCCGCCACACCGCGGTAGACCTGAACGCGCTGGTCGCCGCGCTCTTCCCCCAGACGCTCGGCACGGCGCAATTGCGGGTGCGAAGGCATGCTTTGATTCACATAGCCCTGCATGCGCGGCAGGATCATCGTCAGGAATTCGGCGGCGGTGTATTTCGAATTCAACGGACGGGAGAGCGTGTGGCAGCCGACGCAATTGAGCAATTGCCCCTTTTGCGCATCCGTGCCCGGCATGCTGGCGAGCCATTCGGCGTTGGTCAGTTGCGATGCGATATCTTGCGCGGCACGCAAGGTGAGGTCGGCGGTCGTCGTCTTGTCCGCCGCAACAGAAACCTGGGTGGGCCCATCGAGATCATAGCCCACCGCGCGGATGCGCAAGGCGTAGGCGCCGGGCTCCAGTTTCGCCGCAGGGAAACTGTAGCGGCCGTCCTTGCCGCTGACGACCGTCACCGTGATCGTCGATCCGCTTTTTCGGGCGCTGACAAGGACACCCTCCAGCGCCTCCGGCCCGGCGGTCACCGTTCCAGTCAGCGCAGTGCCAGCCTGTTGTCCGGCCGCTGGGCCGGCGGCCATCAAGCCTGCGAAACCGAGAAGGCAAACGAGGCCCGCGACCACCGAACGATGTGACATGAGCGTCTCTCCCCTGATTTTGATTGTTGTTATTTGTTGCCCACAGTGTAGAGGGCTGGATTGCGGAAAACCAGCCACCTACCGTGCAAACTGTGCGCGCCTCAGCTATGATCGGGGCGCGCTTCAAACGGGGAAAGACAGGATGAGTATCGACCAAGCCAGAGAGAGCCGAACCAATCTGCCGGGCATTGTCGCCGCGATGTTTGGCAATGCCACGGTCGACCGTGACTACGCGCCTTATGGGCTTTTTTTGTTGCGGATTTCGCTCGGGTTCGACTGGCTCGTCCACGCATTTCTGAAAGTTTCCCGCGGCATGTACACGCACGAGGCGCTGCTCGCGAAAAACGGCATCACGCCGCTGCTCGCCTGGCCGACCTTTGGCCTGGAAGTGATCGGCGGCGTCGCCATCCTGCTCGGCTGGTACACCCGCCAATGGGCAGCCTTCCTGCTGGTATTCCTGGCGGTGGTGGTCTGGATCAAATGGCCGGTCGGCTGGGGTTACTCCAATCCGGGTGGCGGCTGGGAATATCCGATGCTTTGGCTGGTCGCCCAGGCGGCGCTGGTATTGGCCGGCAGCGGCGCCTTCGCGCTCCAGGGCTCCAAATCCTGAACTTCCCCGAACTAATGAGCTGGCTGATTATTGACGTTGACGATCCGGCACTTCGCGGAGGTGCCGGACGCGCAATAGCCCATCGCCGCCTTGCGCGCCTCCTCCGGCGTCCTGCGGCCGGTGGCCCAGCCGAAGCGCGAGCTGTCCGCGACAGCGAACGCCTTGTGGGGGCCACTCTCGAGATAAGTCTTGAATGTTTCGCGACCCTGGCTGCTCAACCCCGGCGGCGTGGCGACGTTCGGCGGCGTGATGTCCATCAGGTGATCGCGCAGCGTGAGATTATTTGCGGCCAGAAACCGGTCGACGATCGGCGACCAGATCGGAATTCCGCTTGCGGTGGTGAAGAGCTGGTGACCGTCGCCACCGAAGGCGGCCGTTTTGACGAAAGTAAGATTCCCGCCCGCGCTGGAGAAGGCGCCTGTGAGCAACGGCACGAGCCGTGGACCGAAGAAATGATCGTTTTCAGCGGCGACCCACAACAACGGCACCCGCGATGTCTTGCCGTATTGGGCGAACGCCGCGATGAGCTGCTTTTCGCCGCAGACCGCATCCGGGCTGGTGGACCCCCGGCCCGGCGCGAAAGCGATCGCAGCGGCAAGATCGTTCGGGGCGTCCGCAGCCAGTGCAAGGGTCGCAAAAGCGCCAGCGGAGTGACCGATGCTGATCCACTTGCCCTTGCCGACATAGGATTGACCGCTCATGTATCTGGCGACCGCCGCGATATCGCTGGCCCCCTGCCGTCCGGCCGCCGCGTAATCGGGATTCGCGCAGGAGCCGTAGCCCTCGGCCCATTCGCCTTGCGAGCTTCCATAGCCGCGGCGCATGGGGACGACCACAACCCCGCCGCGCAAACGCAACCGCCTGCGACCACATCCGGTAAGGCGATGTCGCCGGACGATCATCGGCGTCGCGCGGCGAACCGTGGTTGAGCACTGCGAGCGGATGCGCAGCCCCGTCATCCGATCGCACCACGATGGCTCCAGCTCCAGCGAGCGGATTCCGCCCGGCGCGCTTACGGGGACACGAATGGCATCGAAACGAAGCTCTTCCGCCCGCGCCGCAATCGAGGGAAGAACGAGAGCCAGCATGAAGCATGCCGCAAGCCGCCCAAGGCGTTTCTTTGATTTCATGGAAGCCGCCGATTCGTCAGACAGGACCGTGCGCGGCAAACTGTATCGCCGACTACCTCAAGGCAATCGCTATCTTTCAACAGCTGAGTTTGGCGACATGAGCGACCTTCGGGCCGCGTCGTACATGACGGACGTCGATCAGGCCGCCGCCGCGCTCGCAAGCTGGCTGATAACCAGCCGGTTCAGCGTTTCGACCGACTGGAAATTTTCCGGCGTGATTTCCGACTGCGGAATGGTGAAATCAAACTCCGCCTCGACGGCGAGCATCAGGTTGACCATGTCCATCGACGTCAGACCGACATCCACCAGCAACGTTTCCGGATCGAGGTGGGCGGCAATTGCATTCTGGTCGAGGATGGACTTGACGAGAGCAAGCAGCCTGCTCTGAACGTTACTAACGGCCTGCATGTTCGATTCTCACCTGTCGCACCGATTTCAACAAGCTTGCCGCAAGGCGAGCCATGATGACGCGATTATAATTCAGCGACCATCTTAAAAACAGTGAATCCCGTTTGAGCCAAATCCTGGTTCCTTTCTTAACGCTAACGGCGATCGTTAAAAAACCGGTGATCGAAAAAACGTTCAATTAACTTATATCGCTGAAACGAACGACGTTTACCTCGAATTTGATCGACGCATTTGAATTAAATCCTTAAGCGTATGACTCGATCGGAAGTTGTACGCGCCGATACTTCGCACCGACAAACCAACGAGGCATATTTGCCATGAATGTTCAGCAAGTCGATATTCGTGACACGAGCCGAGAGAAGACCCGCGAACAATTCATCCTCGACCGCAGCTCCTTCCCACAACGAATCGCAGCCGTAGCCGCGGCCGCAACCGCGGAAGCCGAAGACGTCGACCGCGGCGCGCGCTTTCCGCAAAAAGCGATCGAAGCCGCGCGCGCGCAGAGGTTGCTGGGCGTTCAGATCCCGAAACCGCTCG
>Ga0208193_1000483_pt1 | contig 21625 bp, 18 predicted proteins | sample June2015DPH_17_2_FD_184716 | JGI IMG/M metagenome (GOLD analysis project Ga0208193, IMG submission 184716) | Peatland microbial communities from SPRUCE experiment site at the Marcell Experimental Forest, Minnesota, USA - June2015DPH_17_10... | ecosystem: Environmental > Terrestrial > Soil >... | reverse complement strand
AAGTTCGTCTTCGATGAGGTACGCTTCAGACGCTGAGAAGACGAACTTGCCGTTGGTGATGTCTACCGATCCGCCGCCGAAGTTGGGCGCGTAGAGGCCGCGCCTGACGGAGCGGATGATGTCTTCCGGCTCATCTTCGCCGGCCAGCATGTAGGTGTTGGTCATGCGCGGCATGGGGATGGACTGGTAGTTTTCGCGGCGGCCTGAGCCGGTGTTTGCTATGCCCATGAGACGGGCTGAAAGCTTGTCTGTGAGATAGCCCTTGAGGATGCCGTTTTCAATGAGCACGGTCTCCTGCGTGGGCGAGCCTTCATCGTCTACATTCAGGGAGCCGCGACGGCCTTCCATGGTGCCGTTATCGACGACCGTGACTTTGGCGCTGGCTACTTTCTGGCCGACGAGGCCGCTGAAGGCTGAGGTGCCTTTGCGGTTGAAATCGGCTTCGAGGCCGTGGCCTACTGCTTCATGCAGCAGGACGCCGGGCCAGCCTGGGCCTAGCACTACTTCCATTTCACCGGCGGGTGCGGCTACGGCGCCAAGCTGCAGAATGGCGCCGCGGGCTGCTTCGCGCGCCAGGTTTTCAGGGCTTTTGCTGGCTGTGAATTGCGCCAGGCCAGCTCTGCCGCCTGCGCCGGCTGAGCCTCTAGTTGTGAGCGCGCCATCTTTGGCGATGACAAATGCATTCAGACGGCAGAGTGGCTGCGTGTCGCTGGCGAATGAGCCATCCGAGCCGGCTATCAGGATGCGGCGCAGCTCCTCACTGTAGCTGGCGCGGACCTGGGTAATGCGTGCATCGAAGGCTCGCGCTGCGCGGTCTATGCGCAGAATCAGCTCCAGACGCGCTGCGAGATCGAGGTCGAATCCGCCGAGCGGGACAGGGTAAAGGTCCGCTGCTGGGGCTTCTGTAAAGCCCTGGATGGGCTGCTTGGCAGGGCCGGAGGCGATCAGGGCTGCTGTTTTTGCTGCATGCAGGAGCCGATCGGGGTTGAGGTTGTCTGTGTAGGCGTACCCGGTGCGCTCGCCGCTCAGAACGCGAATTCCGCATCCGGCGCTTGTTCCCTGGCTGGCCGACTTCACGATCTGCTCGTCTACGCCGAGGCTTACCGCCGTCACGGACTCAAAATAGAGATCGGCGTAATCGCCGCCTGCCGAAAGAGCTTCGCCAAGGCAGCGTTCCAATAAGCGCTCAGTGATGCCAAATTTCTCGAAAAAATAACGCTTATGGCCGGAGTTGGCTCCGGGATGGGGGGATGCTTCCGGAATGCTCATCGTGTCTTGAGTTTACGCCTGTTCGAGGTTGCTTATTTGATTCCATGCCATCAAATCTCCACTGTTCGGCCTCTTCCACTCGCACTCCCTGAGTGCTACATTCATAGCATGAAGAAGCTGTTTGTCGCCTCCCTACTCGTCCTGATGTTTGCCGCAGTTGCCACACCGGCATTTGCCGCAAACCACCATCGCCACCATCGCCACCATCATCACCACCGCGCTGCGTAATCCTGCGCCGGCTCCCGATGAAAGACCGGGGTCGGCGTCAGGCAGCCTAATTCCAGCCGGGACAGGCGCTGCTGCCATGTCATGCGGCTTATAGCGCGCGCATGGTAATGTTTGCTCATGACCACCCCCACGCCGGTTTTGGAAGGCCTGCGCTATCCGATTGGCCGCTTTGATGCAGCCTCAGTGATTTCCACACGCGCAGAGCAGATAGAAACCATCCGACTATTTCCCCTGCTGCTGCGCGCCGCTGTCTACGATTTAAGCGACGCCCAGCTTGATACACCGTACCGCGATGGCGGCTGGAGCGTTCGCCAGCTCGTGCATCATATTGCAGACAGCCATGCGAATGCTTACATCCGCTTCAAGCTTGCGCTGACTGAAGATAATCCCATCATTAAGCCCTACGATGAAGCTGCCTGGGCCATGTTGCCGGACAGCAGCCAGTCCATCGACCCTTCTCTGACCATTGTGGATGGCGTACATGCGAGGATGACGGCGCTGCTCGAAGCTCTGCCGGAAGCGGAGTTCGAGTGTACCTTTCAGCACCCCGAGCGCGGCCCGATGACGATTGCCCGCAACCTTGCCACCTACGACTGGCACTCGCGCCACCATCTTGCGCATATCACCAACCTTCGCCAGCGGATGGACTGGTAGCCGCAATGGCCTTTGCGGGCAAAGGCGTGTCAACTGGCGCTCGCAGGAGCAGCGGTGCTGCACCGGAAGAGATTGCGCCGGAGAAGCTGGCGCGTGAGCTAGAAGAATACTTTGCCGCGCATCCTGCCGCTGTCATTCTTGAAGAGGGTCGCGTTCTCTTCGATATGCGTTTGGCGCGCTATTCGGTTACCGAATCGCATGGGCGCTGCCTGCTTCAGCTATGGAGCGAAGAGCGCAACCTCATGCGAACCGCGGTCGGAGTGGAGCATCGTGCGCAATCGCTTCGCATTCTGACGCGAAAGATGGGCGCGCCCAAGCCGCAGGCGCTTGAGATTGTTCCTAATAACGACCGACGCACGCCGACGGCCCGAGACGCTGCACGCCGCAACTACCAGCGGCTTCTGGAGCGCGTGCTTACACGAAGCTTTATTGGATTCAAGGTGGATGGGCTGCGGAATGCGATGGATCTGGAGCACAGCTTTGGTCCCGCGTATGTGCGCGGCCGGCTGCTCAAGGGCACGATGGCGGAAGCTGTGATCGGCGCCGGCGAAGATGAATCCGGAGCGATTGTCGAAGGCATTCTCACTCTCGGCATTCTCTGGCTGGATCATTGCCGCCAGCACACGGATGCTCGCCGCCACTTCGGCGGGCTGAAGGTCATTGTTCCCGCGAACACGTGGCGTGTGACTGCTGAGCGTATGGCGTGGCTCAATCATGCCGCTGCGAACTTTGAGTTGTATACGCTGGATGAGCGGAGCGAAGAACTGACTCCGGTTGATTTCCGCGATACGGGAAATGCATCGTCACGGCTGATGCAATCCTTTTCCGTGCAGGCGGCGGTGGAGCGGTGTCAGGTTGGCATTGACCGGATATTTGCATTGCTGCCGGAGGGCGGGAAACAGCGCACGGAGATACGGGCGCACTCCGCTGGCGAGGTCTCGCTTGCGCTTCATGGGCTTGAGTTTGCGCGTGTGCGCCGTGGTTTTGCAGCTAATTCCTTTGCGCAGCAGAATGAGATCAGCTTTGGCGCGGGTCCGCATGAAACTCCGCTGACCGAGGAGACTGAGCCACTGGCCTGCGAGCTTTTCGCGCGGCTCTTTGCGAGCCGTCATTCCAGTGGCGATCACAAGGATCCGCTCTTTCGCATCCAGGCTGAACGATGGCTGGAGTCGCGGTTGCGGCACGAGCTGCCTGAGCTGCTGCCGGGTTTGCGAGGCGAACTGATCTACTCGCAGGTGCCTGCGCTTTCCTCCGGCGATCGTGGGATGCTGGATATTCTTACGATTGATCGTAATGGCCGACTGGTCGTGATGGAGATCAAGGCGAATGAAGACCTGCATCTTCCGCTGCAGGCGCTTGATTATTGGATTCGCGTGCGAGCCCTGAATGCGGAGCGTGCGATTGGCGCGGACGGTAAGACGCTGTCTGCGTTTGAGCGGCATGGCTACTTTGATGGTGAGCCTGTTTCCGCGCTGCCGCCGCGGCTGCTGCTTGCTGCGCCGGCTTTGCGAATTCATCCGGCGAACGAGCCGGTGCTGCGCTATTTTTCGCCGGAGATTGAGTGGGAACTGATCGCGCTGAATGAACATTGGCGACAGGGGCTCGGCATTGTCTTTCGCAAACGCAGCGCATGAAAGAAGCGCCGGAGGTTGATCCGGCGCCGATTTGCAGCTTATTGTTCGTACTATTCGAAGTGCTGAGAGTTGAGTATGCCGAAGACCTTATCGTACTCACCGCGCTTTGCGGCTTCGCTTAAGAACTTTACACGCTCGGTGGCAATCTCCTGCGGTGTGGGTTGGGTGGTGAGCAATGCGATTGTCTCGGCGATGAAGTCCGTGAGCGGCATGGCGCGTGGATCTTTTGCTCCGCCCATCAGGTCTGTCTGCACATAGGGCGGAATGATTTCAAGGACCTCAATCTTTGTTGCCTTGAGCTGCTCGCGCAGCGATTGGGTGTAAGAGTGGATGGCCGCCTTGGTGGCGCAGTAGGTGGGTGTCGGTGCCAGCGGCACGAACGCGAGGCCTGAAGATACATTGATGATCGTCGCACTGGGCTGCTGCTTGAAATGCGGAATCAACGCTGCGATGAGCCGGATTGGCCCGAGAAGGTTTGTCGTCACGATCGCTTCGGCATCCGCGAGATCCTCGGGTTGATCGAGAAGCTTTTCAGGGCGCATGATGCCTGCATTGTTGATGACCACGTTCACCTTGGGAAACTGCGCCAGCAGCTCCGGCACGAAGGAGCGAATTCCGCTTGCCTGCTCGATATCGAACACCATGGAACTCATGCCGGGATTTGCCGCGGTTGTTTCGTCTAAAACGGCGCGCCGACGGCCGGCAATGATGACGTGGTTGCCCAGCTTTTGCAGCTCCTCTGCCAGTCCGCGGCCAATGCCTGATCCGCCGCCTGTAATCAAAATTGTGTTTCCTGTCAGATTCATGAATCTACTTCCCCCTCATCCATTCGATAACGCACATTCTCGCAGGTCGCGCGCCAATTCATCCACACGTTTGAGATTTGCATCCCAGGCAAACATGAATCTTGCTGCTCCACCGATGAAGGTGTAGAAGCGCCAGCCGCGGGCTTTGAGCTTATCGAGAACCTGCTCCGTGGTTAATATGAAGACGCCGTTTGCCTCTACGGGCGAGGCAATCTGAACTCCCGGAATTCCTTCGATTTGTTGCGCGAGATGCTGTGCCGCTGCGTTCGCGTGACGAGCATTTCTGAGCCATGCGCCTGTCTCCAGCATTCCTACCCAGGGCGCGGAGAGGAAGCGCATCTTGGACGCGAGTTGTCCTGCCTGCTTGCAGCGGTAGTCGAAATCTTCTGAGAGCTTGCGATTGAAAAAGATCACGGCTTCGCCTACGGCCATTCCGTTTTTGGTGCCGCCGAAGCAGAGAACATCAACGCCGCTCTTCCATGTCATTTCCGCGGGGGACTCGTTCAAGAATGCGCAGGCATTTGCGAAGCGGGCTCCATCCATGTGCAGCGAGAGACTGTGCGCCTTGCAGGCCAGGGCGATGGCTCTTGTCTCGGCTGTGGTGTAGACGCGACCCGTCTCAGTGGATTGCGTGATGGTGACGACACGCGGTTTGGGGTAGTGGATGTCCTGGCGTTTAATGGCCAGTTCATGAATCTGCTCTGGCAATATCTTGCCATCGTCTGACTGCGCTGCGAGAAGCTTGGAGCCGTTTGAGAAAAACTCCGGCGCGCCGCACTCGTCTGTCTCGACGTGCGAGGAATCGGCGCAGATGACGCTGTGATAGGACTGGCAGAGCGAGGCGAGAGCGAGCGAGTTGGCTGCCGTGCCGTTGAAGACGAAGAAGACATCGCAGTTGGTGTCAAACAGCTTGCGAAAGGCGTCAGCGGCGCGCTCGGTCCAGATATCGTCGCCGTAGGCGGGCGCGAAGCCGCGATTGGCTTCATCCATAGCTGCCCAGGCTTCCGGACAGATGCCCGCGTAGTTGTCGCTGCCGAACTGTTGCTCTGCTGAGGCCGTCGAGGGGGAAATCGCTGTGCTCATCTTGCTTTCAGGATAGCGCCGTGAGCGGCGGGCTCATACCGGCATGAGAATTCACAAAACAGGCATAAAATGTAATGCACTCTACTTTTAGAGGCTTATTCTCTGTGCTGAATACGATTTTTGGACGAATCATTCTGGCGGCAGCCGCGCTGGCCGTGGCTCTTCCCTTGTTTGGCCAGTCTGCCGTGCCCGCGCAGCTTCACACGATTCATGTGGATGCGTTCGGCCAGGGAAGTAACGCAGCCGCCCTGCGTGAGAGGGTCATCGAGCGGCTTAACCATAGCGGTCAGATAAAAGTTGTGGACAACGCGTCTGCCTCGGATGCTGTGCTGCGCGGAGACTCCAATATCTGGGCAACGGGGACGGTTGTCATGAATCCGCGCTCAAGCGCTTCGCGCCAGACGGATTATCAGGGTTATCTTTCGCTGGAGCTTGTTGATAAAAATAACCAGCCGCTCTGGTCGTACCTGGTTACGCCGAGCCGCTTTCGCACGGATGGCATTACGCATGATCTTGCCGATCACGGTGCAGAGCGGCTGATTGATGCTGTGCGTTCTGGCTCGCTGAGGGCTGATTTGCCTGCGGCCGGCGCTGCGAAGCATGTGGCTCTTCGCGCTGCCGGCGCTACGCTTCCGCAGGTGATTTATCTCAAATGGTTCAAGTCTGCCGGAATGGCTGTGAGTTATGACGCTGCTGGATCGGATGCGGGCATTGAGCAGCTTGCAGCAGGCAAGGTTGATTTTGCTGCTTCCGATATGCCGCTGACGCCGGAGACGTCTTCCGGTTCGATTGCTGTGACGAATTTTCCTACGCTAGCGGGCGGCGTGGTGCCGATCTATAACCTGAGCGGCGTGGGCAGTCTGCGTTTTACGCCACAGATTCTGGCGGGGATTTACTCGGGTGCGATTCATCGCTGGAATGATTCGCGCATTCGTGCGGTGAACGGCGGCCAGCGCTTGCCGGATGCGGAGATTACGGTTGTGCATCGGTCGGATGGCAGCGGAACCACGTTTGTGTGGACGAGCTATCTTTCACTTGTGAGCCCGGAATGGAAGGCTGGCCCTGGCTCCGGCACGCATGTTACATGGCCGGTGGGAACGGGCGCGAAGGGCAGCGACGGCATTGCGGCGATGGTTGCGAAGACGCCTAATTCCATTGGTTATGTGGAGCTGATTTATGCGATTCAGCATGAGCTGAATTATGCGGCTGTTGAAAATCCGGCGGGGCAGTTCATCAAGGCCGATCTGGCGAGCATCACTACGGCTGCGCAGTTTGCGAGTGAGAATTCCGAGAAGGGTTTCCGGTTTTCGATTTTGAATGCGCCGGGGAAATCGGCGTATCCGATCAGCACGATGACGTGGCTGCTGGTGCCTTCGCAGGGCCTCAATGCGCAGAAGAAAGAGGCTGTCGCTTCCCTGCTGCGGTGGATGCTGACCGCGGGTCAGAAGGATTGTGGTTCGCTTGGCTATGCGCCGCTGCCGCGGGAGGTTGCGGCGCGGGCGCTCAAAGAGGTGGATGGGTTGAAGTAACGCTTAGGCACGGCGCTCAGGCGTTTCCACGCAAGTCGTTTAGCGCCCGGAGAATTTCTGCACGAAGCTCCGGAATATCGGCCGCAACTGTCTCCCAGACCATCTCAGCGCTGACTGCGAAGTAGCCGTGCGCTACTCTATTTCTCATGCCATGGATTTGCTCGAAAGGAATGGATGGATGCCGTTCTGCAAATTCAGGATCGGCTTGCAGCAGATTGTTCGCAGCCTCACCGATGATCTCTATGTTGCGAATGGTGGCATCCTGAATCATTGGCGCAGTGAGGAATTGCTCCTTCGTTACGCCGACAGTGTACGCAAGGACGCGATCTGCAGCTTCCAGCATGTGTAACAGGTAATCTTCCACTCGAAACGCGCGCTTATTCACAAGGAGGCGGCCTCGGCCAGAACCCTGTTGCGGTATCGGGGATGAATTTCATCCGGGGTGCGCAAGTCAATCTTGATTCCAGTGGCTGCTGCAAGCTGTGCTTCCAGAGCCGCCATCTTCAAAAGACTCGTATGCGGAGCCGGATCGATGAGCAGATCGAGATCGCTGCCATCCTCGTCCTCGCCGCGCGCCACCGAGCCGAAAACACGCGGATTCGCCATACCGGCCTGCAGGACCAGGCTGCGGATCGTGTCGCGTTGCTGTTCCAGCACGGCAGATGGACGCATCGCTCACCTCTTCCATAGTGTACTGCTGATTGAATTTCCGGGGATAACGATGTAGCGCTCACTTCTTCAGCGGTTTCCGCGCGAAGTAGTAGAGCGAGTATCCGAGCAGGGCGAATGCCAACACCGAGACCCATGCGTGGTTGAGGAAGTTGGTTTCCGGGAAACGCACCAGGCCGTCTTTGCCCATTGCTGTTAACGCTACGCCCATGAGGCCTACGATGCCGCCTGCTGCGATGAGTCCTGATGCGTAGAGGGAGCCGGGGGAGATTTCGCTTTCGGCTTCGGAGGTGTCGTCGCCTGAGCGCTGGGCGGCGCGATCGACGAGCCAGCGGACTACGCCGCCGCAAAAAATGGCCAGCGTGGTTCCGATGGAGAGATAGGAGCCGACGGCGAAAGACAGCGAGCGGATTCCGAGCAGCTCTACAGCGATTACGAGAAAGACGCCCATCATAACTAGGCCCCAGGGGAGCTTGCGGCTGAGGATGCCGCTGATGACTGTGGCCATGAGACGGGCCTGCGGGGCTGCGGCTTTTTCGCTGCCGATGCCCTGAATCCACTGGACCTCAATCTTGCCTGTGGCTGGCGAGTAGAGATACTTGCCGTCTGCCAGTTCTGCTGAGCTGACTGCGTTCAGGACTGTGTATTCGCTCTTCTGGTGGGTTGTTGTGGTCTTGTCTGCGTTGATGACGGAAAAATGATCCGGCAGATGCTTTACATCCTGCTGGATGGTTACGCCGGGATGGGATGCTGACATATCCCATGCTTCCGGTGCGGCCTTGAACTGCTGCAGGCCGGTGTTCATGAGGTTCAGCGTGAATCCGATAGCGACCGTGGAGATAACCACGCCGATCATCAATGCGACTTGCTGCTTCCAGGGGGTTGCGCCGATGAGGAAGCCGGTCTTGAGGTCCTGTGAGGTGTCGCCGGAGTTGGATGCGGCGATGCAGACTACGCCACCGATGGTGATGGCGAGTGCGCCGAAGGCTGGGGCGGTCCATCCCTGCACCAGAAAGATGGCTGACGTTGCCATCAGCGTGGCGATGGTCATGCCGCTGACCGGGCTGGCGGAGCTGCCGATGAGGCCGACGATGCGTGAGCTGACGGTGACGAAGAGAAATCCGAAGACAACTACCAGAAGCGATGCCGCGAGGTTTGCGGCCCAGCCTACGAATGCGCCGGGGACGGGCTTGAACTCGAGAAAGACGAACATCAGTACGACCAAGGCGAGTGAGCCGAAGACTACGACGCTCATGGAGAGATCGTCTTCTGTGCGGATTGGCTTCTTTTGGTCGGCGCCGGGCTTCATGTTGCGAAAGCCGGCGGTGAGGGCGCTCAGGATTGTCGGGACTGTCTTGAGCAGTGTAATCAGACCTGCGGCGGCGACTGCGCCTGCGCCCATGGGACGGATGTACGTGGACCATAACTGGCTGGGGCCCATTTGTGAAATTGGAATTGTGCCTGGGTAGATGGGGTGCGGGAGGTCTTTGCCGAAGAAGTAGATCAGGGGCATCAGGACCAGCCAGGAGAAGACTCCTCCGGCGAAGATGACTCCGGCTACGCGGGGGCCGATGATGTAGCCGACGCCGAGGTACTCCGGCGTGGCGTCGGCCTTGATGGACGCGCCTTTGAGGATGTGCTGGGGGCCGAAGTCGGGTTGGAACTCCGGCGTGCCGGGCCATGCCTTGAAGATGTTGTCGTTCTGAAAGAGCGTGTACAGCGCGCCTAGCCCGAGGCCGAAAAATACCCTGCTGGCCAGTGAGCCGCCTTTTTCGCCTGCGATGAGCACCTCGGCGCAGGCTGTGCCCTCGGGGTATGGCAGCGCGCCGTGTTCCTGCACGATCAGTTGGCGGCGGAGGGGAATCATGAAGAGGACGCCGAGCCATCCGCCGATGAGGGCCAGCAGGAAGATGCGCGAATACTCCAGGTCAAAGCCAAGAAATACCAGCGCGGGGAGCGTGAAAATTACGCCTGAAGCGATGGATTGGCCGGCATTGCCGGTGGTCTGGACGATGTTGTTTTCGAGGATCGATGCCTTTCCGAAGGCCCGCAGAATGCTGATGGAGAGCACCGAGATCGGGATGGACGCAGCCACCGTCAGCCCGGCTTTTAGCCCTACATACACCGTCACCATGCCAAAGATGATTCCAAAGAGCGAGCCGAGCAACAGCGCCCGGAGGGTAAGTTCAGGGCGGCTCTCATTGGCAGGCACAAAAGGCTGAAATTCAGACACGTTGCTTCCTCCGGGGACATTTGCAAGCTTAAAAGCTGGGAATTTCTGAAAGGCCGAGTTTAGCAGGGAGCGCCGGTTCGTGGCTCCTGCGCCACAACAGGCTGGCGCTGCGATTCAACACGAGAGCCCGGGCCTATACGGTTCGGGCTCTTTTATTGCTTTCTGTTTGCCGATTTCCGGTGCTACCGCATAAGGTGGACAACAGCATCTTTCATTGCCGGAGCAGCTCATGTCCTCAACTGGCCTTAGCGCCGCCAAGCCTCAGCGCGTCATTTCGATTGACATTGTGCGCGGCATCACCATCGCGTTCATGATCATGGTCAACAACAACGGTGGCCATGGTTCCTGGTGGTTCATGAATCACGCGGCATGGAATGGCCTGACGCCTACGGATCTTGTCTTTCCCACTTTTCTTTTCCTTGTTGGCGTCTCGACTGTCTTTGGCACGGAGGCACGCCTGGCAAAAGGCGCTGCCAAAGGCGAACTTGCCAGGCATACGGTGATCCGCACCGTTGTGCTGATTCTTCTTGGTATTTTGGTCAACAGTTTTCCGTACTTTCATTTGGCGCATATTCGTATTTATGGCGTGTTGCAGCGGATTGCGATCTGCTATCTGGTGGTTGGCCTTTTCTATCTAGTGGACAGGCGCTTCTGGAGCAAGGCTGCGCTGTTGATTGCGTGCGTGGTTGGTTACTGGGCGCTGGTGAGCTTTGCTCCTGTTCCTGGTGCGGGTATGCCGGGGCGGGATGTGCCGTTTCTCGATAAGGACCAGAACATTGTGGCGTGGGCTGATCGCCAGATTATGCCTGGCCACCTTTACGAAGAGCGGGGCACGCATAACACGCGCGATCCCGAGGGCCTGCTGAGCGATATTCCGGCCATTGGCACGGCGCTGCTTGGCATGATGACGGGAATCTTTCTGCGCTCCAGCCGGTCTACTAAGGCTAAGGCGCTGGGGCTGATTGCGGGATGCGTTGCTTGTCTTGCGATTGGATATATCTGGTCCGTCTGGTTCCCGCTGAACAAGAAGATGTGGACCAGTTCTTACGTCTTTGTGGCGGCGGGTTACTCGCTGGCGCTGTTGAGCGTTGTTTACTGGGTGGTGGAGGTGAACAACTGGCGCAAAGGATGGACGTGGCCGTGGCTTGTGTTTGGCTCAAACGCCATTATGGCTTACATGGTGAGCGAGCTGCTGCCGGGCATTCTCGATCTCTTCCATGTATCCGATGGCGGACATGCGATGTCGCCGGCGGGGTGGTTCTTTGTGCATGTCTGCGCGAAGATTCCCGATCCCGGATGGGCGGCGTTCTCCTGGTCTGTGCTGTTTACCGCGGTCTGCTTTATTCCGGTCTGGGTGTTGTACCGGAAGAGGATTTTTGTGAAGGTGTGAAGACAGTGGTTAGTAGTTCATGATTAGAAAGAAACGAGGATTCGGTAATCTGAAGGTCTATGACGGGGTTACGGCCAGAGGAACTATTTGAAGTCAGGGGAGTGGAGCTGGATGCGCAGACGCGGTGCGCGCATTACAGGAGTGAGCTAGACGTTATCGCCATCAAGATGAAGTGCTGCGGCGTTTATTACGCTTGCAAGGATTGCCATGAGGCGCTGGCGGGGCATGCGATTGAGGTGTGGCCGCGGGTGGAGTGGAGTGAGGCTGCGGTGCTCTGCGGCGCTTGTGGATGTGAGATGAGTATTGAGCGGTATATGGCGAGCGGCTATGAGTGCCCGGCGTGCGGGGCGGCGTTTAATCCCGGATGCAGGAAGCATTACCAGTTTTATTTTGAGGAAGTCTGATTGGTTTCGATGAATGCGCCTACGATGGCGGCGCACCGCTCCAGGAATGCACTGTCCTCTGCGGTGAAGGCTGCGAGGTCGTGGCTGTCGATGTCGATCTCGCCGACGACTGCGCCGTGGGCGCGGATGGGGACAACGATTTCGGATTTGGTTTCTAGCGAGCAGGCGAGGTAGCGCGGGTCGGAGTGTACATCGTCGATGATGACGGTGGTGTTTTGCGCGACGGCGGCTCCGCAGATTCCCTGGCTGACGGGAATGCGCACGTGCTCGGTGGGCGCGCCGCGATAGGGACCGAGGACGAGCGTGTCTGAATCGTTGGGGTCGAGCATGTAGAAGCCGGTCCAGTTGTAGTAGGGCAGGCGCTCGGGGATGATTTCGACGATGAAGTTCTGCAGCGCGGCTAGATCGGTGGTGGATTTCGCGAATGCGCTGACTTCGATGAGGATCTGGGTGAAGTCCATCTCAGACATAGTTCTATTTTGCACTGCGGTTGCGATCGGCCTGAACGCGGGGGCTAAAGCCCCAGACAATTTTGTGAGCGGTTTGGCACGAGTAAACTCGTGCCCTGTTACAACGCATCAAAACAGGCGATTATGCGAGCTTTGCGAATTTGAGTGCTACGGAGTTCATGCAGTAGCGGAGGCCTGTGGGCTGGGGGCCGTCGTCGAAGACATGGCCGAGGTGGGCGTCACAGAGGCGGCAGTTGACGGCGGTGCGCAACACGCCTAGAGAGAGATCGTTGCTTTCGCGCACGTTTTCTTTGGCGATGGGCTGCCAGTAGCTTGGCCAGCCGGTGCCGGATTCGAACTTGGTGTCCGAGTTGAAGAGCGGAATATCGCAGCAGATGCAGTGATAGATGCCCTTGTCGTGGAGGTTCCAGTACTGGCCTGAATAGGGTTGCTCTGTTCCCGCGCGCCGTGTGACTTCGTAGGCGTCAGGCGATAGCTGGCTCTTCCAATCGGCGTCGGATTTGACGACGACGGGCAGGGTGACGACCTGGCCGCGCTGGCCTGCCGCGGTGAACTGTACGATTTTGACTTCCTTGGGCGGCGCCGCGGCATAGACGATGTTTTTGCGCAGCTCGAAGGCTACGGCAGCGGCGGTTGCGCCGGCGGCGATGAGAAAAGCGCGACGAGTGAAGTGGGGCGAGCCGATATTCGTTGACTTAAACATGAGAACCTCTGCAGGGCTTTAACCGAAGGTGAAAGAGAATGCCTGGACGCCGGGGTCGAGGAATTCGATGACGAAGACGTGGTCCTTCACCGTATCTTTTAGACGCACGAGCTGGTACAAACGGTGCTCTGTGACGACGCCGTTGCCCTGCGCATCTGTATCCACTCCGTGATTTTCGCCGGGAGCCTGGCCGTCAATGGTGACGCGGAAGCGGACTGGCTTGCCGCCGGTGGTGGGACCGAGGACGAGATGGAGATCGCGGGCGTAAAAACGAAAGGCGATCTTGCCTGTTGCGCTTTTTAAAACAGCAATCTGCTCCTGATCATGCCATTTTCCCGCCAGGCCCCACTCGTTAATGCGCAGGTCGTCGGGAATGGTATAGACCTGGTCCATATCCCGCATGATTCCTCCCGGCGAGCCGAAGTGCTCGGCGCGGGAGTAGCCGATGTAGGTTTCGGGCGATTTAACGTCCTTCAAATCAGCTTCGGCTTCGGCTCCCTGCCCTGCCACGGTAACTGTGCCGGAAGGCATGGCTTTGGCGTTGGCCTCTTTGAGCAGCTCCTGAATGTGCTGCTCGGACTGGTCGTATTCGCCTTCGCCGAAGTGGGTATACCGGACTTTTCCTGTGGCATCGATGAAATACGAAGCGGGCCAGTATTGATTACGAAAGGCGTCCCAGATGGCATTGTTGCTGTCGAGCGCGACGGGATAGGTGATGTTGAATTTCTTGACGGCATGCTGGACGTTGGGCAATTCCTTTTCGAAGTCGAACTCGGGGGTGTGGACACCGATGACGACGAGGCCGCTGTCTTTGTACTTGTCCGCCCAGGCGCGCAGATATGGGACGGAGCGAATGCAGTTGATGCAGGAGTAGGCCCAGAAATCGACCAGGACGACTTTGCCCTTGAGCTCTTTTGCCGTCAGGGATTTGGAGTTGATCCAGTCGGTTGCGCCCGAAAGGCCGCCGAGCGGTGAGGTGCCGATGATGCTGGGGGCGTCCTGCGCTGTGGCTGTGGTTTGGGCGGCTATGAAAAGGAGGTAGATGGCGGCGAGGAGCGTGAGCAGGCGAAACGCCGGTCTGGATGAATCAACCGCGGGCGGATGCGTGGCGGCGGGTATGGTGGACATCGATCCCTCTATTTAGAACTATAAATCGGGGGCGGTGCGCGGTGCTGCGAGCAGCTTCGACGCTACTCGCAGCGCAGAGCGGTGATACTGTCCAAATTCCAGAACCGAGAAATACGGCACACCCGGCTATTGCGGAACTCCATCGTCGATTTGCAGGCAATCCATTCTCAGCGTGCCGCCGTCATTGAAGATGACGCCATTGAACCGGAATGTGCTTCCTGCCGCGATGGATTGAGTGTTGAGTTGCTTCGTATTGCTATCCGCATAAACGATGACCGTGCCCGGGTTTGTCAGCAGTGTGGTCTGGTAGGTCTGGACCGCGAACTGCGGAAACAGATCATACGCGGCCAGCGAGACTGTATATGTGTCAAAGCCGCCCTGGCTGGAAACCGCTGTCACTGTTCCGTCGATTGTCTGCGGGAGGAGCGTGACGGTGCTCACGGCAGGGTTGCTGCCTTGTGGAAATGACGGCGCGTGAGAGGTTGCTGAGATCCACTGCCCCGCGACCATATTCGACGCGCTAAAGCTGGCCGTAAAGGGCAAGTTCTGGATGTTTGCAACCTGACCGGATACTTCAAAGACGGCATTGCCAAAGGTAAACTCCGCTGTTGACGACCCAAAGTCGAGTGCTCCCTGCCCTTCCACGTCCGACACCAGGAAAACCGGATCGGACTGCCCCGGAAATGTGGAAACGGAGGCTACCGGTCCGCTGAACAGGGTGAGATTGGCAGTATTCGTATCCTGCACGGCGATACGCGAGGCGGCGAGAGAACCGTCCGTTTGTAAAACCGCGTCGAATTCGACCGGCATGCCCACGGCAAGAGCCGAGATGCCGGATATGCCTTGAAATACAGCACCCGCTGAAGGGTTCACGGTCCAGACAGGACTGCTGACGGTGACCGTGCTGCCGCTCTGTAAGATCTCCTGCTGTGTGCCGTATGCCGTGGTGACGGTGAAACTTCCCGAAGAGGCATTCACGGAGGCGATGAGCCCGGAAAGGCCATTCATTGCGGTTTGCGCCGAGGCTGCGCCCGTAAGACTGAAGGTTGGAGTGATTGCAAAGTCTGTTGGTATAAACCCTGTTTCGCCGCTCTGCAAGAAGCATTCGCTTACTTGCCAGCTTGCCGATTGCGAGACCTGAAGGTTGAGCAGGACCGTCATGGCGTTGCCGCTGACCGTGATCGGTTCGGGCAGAGTCATCTGAACATTGGAATCAGGCGTATTGCCATAAGCGTAAAAACTGGATGCAACCTCGTCCTCTGAACTTGGGGAAGCAGCGCCCATACAGTCAAAGAAGGCCGTCCCGATGGTAGCCGTCGCGGAAGTGTATGTATCCTCGGGGATAGTGGTTGTGAACAGAGGCTCCGATTTGCCATTCAGATGCATGAATTCATCGTATTCGTAGCCGGGGAACAGAGTCACGGTGTTTCCCGACTTCCCGGTGAGGGTGATGCTGTTAAAGTAGAGATTGAACTGCGTGAGCTGATCGTTTGCCGTGCTGGATGCCAGAAGAGTAACCTGCGTGTTCCCCTGGGGCTGAGGCGGATTGGATGGACCGGCTGCGTTGGTGCTGCCACAGCCCGTGCTGTAAATGACCGTCAGGACGGAAACGAGGATAAGCAGCATGCAGCGGATTGCGAACGCTTGTCCTTGCAGACATTGGAATTTCTTCAACTGACGCAACAACGAATTCATTTCATCTCCACGAAAAACATCTGAACTTAAATGTTTCACCGGCATCCGGCGGAAAGCTGGAATCCAGTCATTCCGCCGGAAACAGGGTTTTCGCAACTCCGAGTTACGGCTCCTACTGCCAGTTGGCTACTTTTTATTGGGTCGGATACAGCATATAGCTGCCATAAATGTTGTCCTTATAGACCGCAAACTGCGACGGCCCAGAATAACCACTGCATGGCTCGCTAACTACAAGTAGTGCTGTTTGCCCAGTCATGCTTGTGGTCAGCTCACTCCATTTGTTTGTCCAGGTTTGGGTGCTGGTAAGCATTTCGCTGATAGTTCCCAGGAAAGACTCCGTCATTGATCCCGTTAAAGTCCGGCATGCTTTGTTGTGTTTGATTTTGCGAGCGCAAATGTACGAGAGCACTCGCAATAATGTCAACAAGAATTTGCGGCCATGAGCTGAAGCCCGGTTCTGTCTCATGTTTGTTCTCTCCGGCCAGGCGCTGTCTGATGAATCACACGCCCTTTTAAAATGCCTCCGGGGCTAAAGCCCCACCATTTTTAGGACATTTTCGGCACGACTGAAGTCGTGCCCTGTTACAAAACAGGTCGAATATAAGTTTTTCGCAAGTTGTAATGCAGTGTTCTTTCGAGGCAAAGCAATTGCAAGATTTGGCAGGGTTGAACAGGTTACGGAAGATGGCAGGTTGAGTGAATAGACATCCCGCAGGGGCTAAAGCCCCACCATTTTCAGGACATTTTCGGCACGACTGAAGTCGTGCCCTGTTACAAAACCGCTCCGGCCAGATTTTTCAGACGCGGCCTGAAGCCCCTCGTCTTCCTGAGCATTTTGTGGCATGGCTGAAGGCTGTGCCATTTCAAGACAGGTTTATGAGAGGGCTTCCAGCGCTGATGGCAGTCAGTTGGCGAGGCGGACGCAGTTTCTGCCGGCTTCTTTGGCCTGATACATGGCGGCGTCTGCGCTTTCGAGAAGCTGCACGGATTTTGTGGTATCCAGTGGCGCTATGGTGGCGCATCCGATGCTTACGGTGACTACGCGGTGGGGATTGCCTTCATGCGGGATCTGTTCCAGCTCGACTGCGCGGCGGATTTTTTCTCCGATGTGCCATGCGCCGGCGAGATCCGTATCGGGGAGGACTACGACGAACTCCTCGCCGCCGTAGCGGCCGACAAAGTCCGTCGGACGCTGCACGACACTGGCGATGGCGCCGGTTACCTCGCGCAGGCAACGGTCACCGGCGAGATGGCCGTAACGGTCGTTGTAATGCTTGAAGCGATCGACATCGATCATGAGCACGGAGATTTTGGTGTGGGCGGTTTGCGCGCGCTGCCACTCGCGCTCAATGTACTCATCGAGGCGGCGGCGGTTGGCGATTCCTGTAACCGCATCCGTAATGGCGCGGTTCTCGGCGACGTTGAGCGCCTTGTTCAGCTCCTCTTCATGCGCCTTTCTGCCGGAGATGTCGCGCACGACGTTGATGAAGCCGGAGGGAGCGCTTGTCTCCGGATCGCAGTGGAGGACGAGGTTGGCTTCAAGCCAGAGGTATCCTCCATCGCGCTTGCGTCCGCGGAATTCGAGGATGTTGCGGGCTTTGCCTGCGAGGCAATCTGTATAGAGCTTTTCAAGCGAGGCCTGGTCATCGGGATGCACCATTGCGCCGCGCTCAAAGAGGCCTGCGCTGCGGCTATCCCAACCGAGCAGCGTTGTTGCCGAAGGGGAGACGTAGACGACTTCGCGACTGAGATTGGCGAGCGTGATGATGTCGCTGGAGCCCTCGGCGAGCAGGCGGAAACGCTGCTCGCTGGCGCGCAGGTTGAGCCCCAGGCGTACACGCGCCGCCCGCACGACCTCCGCGATGTAAACAAGCAGCATGGAGACGAAGGCGAAAACCTGGAGCATGAGCGTGCGCGGAGAGGGAGAGAGAACGGTAAGGCCGATGGGCCCGTGGCCGCGCGAAGTAAGGAAGCCGCCGATGGTGGAGACAGCCAGCAGCCCCAGCGCCGCGCCCGCCATGCCGAGACGCATCTCCACCAGGAGCAGCACAGGCAGAATGACAAAGAGGAGCGGCAGAGAGGTTTGCCAGAAGACACCGAAACTAACTACGACCAGAAGGGCGAACCAGCCGGCGGCTTCATACCAGGGGCGCTTTGAAAATGGCGCGCGGCTTTTCAGCGAAAGATAGAGCGGCGTCATGATGGTGATGCCGAGCGCATCGCCGGGGAACCACTCGGGGACGACGAGCCAGAAGCTCTTGAAGTGCGCGAGAGAAAGGCACGTGGCATAGCAGAGCGAAGCAATGCCGGGAGCCACGAAAACGCCATAAATAAGGAGGGCGACAAGCTGGCTGGCTCGCGCCATGTAGCGATGTGGCGCCAGAGCCGGACTAAGGAGCCACGCGGCGATGGTTACTTCGACGACGTTGCATCCGGAGGCGGAAAGCGAAAGCCACAGAGGCGCGTGGAGCGGCGGCAGGAGGTTGGCCGCGAAGTCGATGACCGTGCCGAGGATAATGTAAGCCGGCCACTGCCGCTGCGGCACGCAGAGAAGCATGCCTACCATGAGGCCGGTGGAGGGCCACATGATACTGATGTCGCCGTGCGCCCAGGGGATGGTGTTCAGCAGTTCCGCGCCCGCCGTTACGCCACCCAGAATCAGCGCCGCATAGATCAGTTGCTGTAAGGGAAATACAGTTACTGATCCGCTGCTTTCTTCGCTGCGCGGCTGGACGGACGTATTCATTTGCCCTGGCTCAACTGGATTCTTGCCTTCCATCCTAACCTAACTATCGGAATGGCCAGAAAAAATGCCCCCCCGACTCAAACCAGTGGAAGTGAATCAGGCAACATTCCGACCGGCAAAGAAACAGAGGGGCATAACAGCAACTCCTGGAAGACGCCGCCCACCCTTACGCACGACGAGACTGTGCGCCGGGGAGTCATTCTCTGTCCTCCAGACCGAATGCGACTATACCACAGCATTGCATATCGCCGGCAATGGAATTGCGTGGGGATCGCGTGAGGTTATGTATGGGGCTCTATGGGGCCGGAGCTTCTAACTAATCTTTTTTGGCCCTGCCTTCTGCGCAGCCCAACGCAGCTTTTGCGCATCCGCAATGCGCTTACGCGCTTCCGCGCTCAGCGTGCGCTTATGTGCTTTTGCGGGAGCCGCTTTTGTCTTTGCCGTTTTTGCAGTGAGTGAAGAACTTCCGGAAGATGCAAGTAACTTCCTCACTTGAGTCAGCCTTGCAATCTCGGCATCGATCTGAGAAAGTATGGATTCTATTGACATGTGACGAGAATACCTCATTCTTTTCGCAATGGCGAATGGTTATGATAACTTCCACTAAAGTTATGCGATGGGCAAGTTACTCTGGTTTGCCCACGGCGCCTTCCTTGTATGCCTTCTGCAGGATGTAATAGGCCTGTTTCTTCTCTCCTTGATCGGAAATAAGTCCCTTGCGGTTGAATTCATCCTGAATACCCGCAAGGGGACGATTGGGCGAGCGAAAATCCATGAGTATCCACGGGCTCATGCCTCGCAACTGGGGAATGCGATTCAGCATTCCGATCTGATGGCGGTAGATATTTGCCTGATACTCTTCGGTCCATCGCTGGTTATCGCTGCCGTGCAGGCCAGCTTTGGCATCGCCGCCAAACTCGCTTACGATGAGCGGCTTGTCGTAGCGGATATCCCATTGCGTAACATCGGCAGTCTCCGGATGCGCCTCATACCAGCCGATATATTCGTTGACGCCGATGACGTCGAGGACTTTGCCTAGCGGGTCATCGACGATCTTTGTATTGCCCTGCGCCCGCACCAGCAGCGCCGCTGTGATGAGCCGCGAGCCATCGAGTTCGCGCGCCTTTGCCGCGAGGCGAGTTATGAAATCCGTGCGCGCGGGATTGCTGGGTGTTTCATTGGCCATTGACCAGAGAACGATGGAGGCATGATTGCGCAGCGTGCCGATCTCTTCTTCGAGCTGTTGCGAGGCTTTGTCATAGACCTGTGAGTTATCGAATTTGAGCGCCCAGTAGACAGGGTTTTCGCTCCAGACCATGATCCCCATGCGGTCGGCAGCGCGCTGCATGGTTTCATCGTGCGGATAATGTGCGAGGCGCACGAAGTTACAACCGAGATCCTTTGCCCATCCGAGAAGGGTTTCGGCGTCTTTATCGGACCATGCGCGGCCAGTGCGGTAGGGAGCTTCCGCATGAATGGAGATGCCGCGCAGAAAGATCGGCTTGCCGTTGAGCAGAATCTGCGTGCCGCGCGTCTCGATGGTGCGAAAGCCCATCTGCTCGTCGATAGAATCGGCGCCGGTGCGCAGCTTTACGGCGTATAACTTCGGATGCTCTGGAGACCAGCGTTCGAGCCCACTTACAGTGAAGTGAATTGCAGCCTTGCCGTTGGCATCGGTTGCGGCTTGAGCCTTTGCATGCAGTTCGGGGATCTCCACTTCGACGGGCACACCTGCACCTGCCCCGGTGAGATGCGTCCATCCTTCGATTACGCCGTCCTGTGTGCGGCTGAGATGGAGGTCGTATTGATCGATGAAGGTATTGGGGACTGTGATGATGGAGGCTTCGCGCGTGATTCCGCCGTAGTTCCACCAATCGGTTTCAAGGGTGGGGACATTGTCTTCGCGCCGGGTATTATCGACCGCGGCAACGATGAAGTTATCGCCGGGATGCACGGCTTCTGTGACGTCGCAGTTGAAGGCGGTGAATCCGCCTTCGTGCTCGCAGACTTTTTTGCCGTTGACCCACCACCAGGAGTGGTAATTGGCTGCGCCGACGTGCAGGAAAGCGCGCGAATGCTCTTGAGGCTGGTAAGTGAAGTTACGCTGGTACCAGACGGGGCCTTCATAGAAGAAGAGCGATTCGCGCTGTGTGTTCCAGTCGCCGGGGACTTTGAGCTTGGGGGCTTTGTCGAAGTCGTATTCGGTTGGGCCGGTATCATTGGGCTGCGCCTTGCGATTCAGGAACCAGCCGTTCTTCTTCTCTTCATGATGAAAGCTGAAGAGGCCGGAGAAATACGGATCGACGATCGAGGCCCAGTCGCCATTGAGCGAGAGTGCGGGCCTGCGGTCAGCTCCAGTGAATGCAAGCGGAGCATTTGCAGTCTGCGCCCACGCGGCAACTCCGCAGCAGACGAGAGTTGCACACGAAAGCGTAATACGGCCAAGCGAAAAGCGAGAAGATGGCATGGTTACTTCCCGGATAAGTTAGAGTAAGGTTCAACCGTTGGGTTGTGCTTTGCCGGTAGTCAGCGTAAGTATTTTCCCGACGGGCCATCTTATCCTGTGAGCGCTTCCGCTGTACAACGCAGGAAATGGCTCAGTTTGAAAAATCCCGCAGGGGCTAAGGAAGGTCTGATTAAGTCCGTGAAGCATACCTCAGCGGCTAAAGCCGCATTGATTTTGCTGCATTTATGTCACGGCTGAAGCCGTGACCTACCGTTCGTGCCACTTAATCAGAGTTTCCCTAAAGCCCAAAGATTTTATCAGCCGGATTTTCGGCACGACTCAAGTCGTGCCCTGTTACAAAACAATTCAAACTGAGCCAGTACCACAACGCAAAAGGTGAGTTATGCCCGGACACAGCAAAGGGGTGAAGCCGGCGCTTCACCCCTTCTGGATTCCATTGCAGGAAAGTTACATTGCGCCCAGATACATTACGTGGACGTAGGTGCCAAGCCGTACGTTGTAAGCCAGATACCAGCCC
>Ga0208193_1000482_pt1 | contig 21633 bp, 35 predicted proteins | sample June2015DPH_17_2_FD_184716 | JGI IMG/M metagenome (GOLD analysis project Ga0208193, IMG submission 184716) | Peatland microbial communities from SPRUCE experiment site at the Marcell Experimental Forest, Minnesota, USA - June2015DPH_17_10... | ecosystem: Environmental > Terrestrial > Soil >... | reverse complement strand
GCGTGGAGATGGTGATGCCGGGCGACAACGTGCAGCTGGTAGTTGAACTGCACACGCCGGTGGCGATGGAAAAGGGCCTGCGGTTTGCGATTCGCGAAGGCGGGCGGACGGTGGGCGCGGGTACTATCAGCGAGATACTCAAGTAGTTTAAGTGGGACGTAGGGTAGACCGGAGAAAATCCGGTCCCGCCTCTGGAAGGTAAAGCCATGGTAGGACAGAGAATTCGCATCCGGTTAAAGGCATACGACTATCGTGTGCTCGACACCTCGACCGGCGAGATTGTGGAAACGGCCAAGCGTACCGGAGCTTCGGTGGCTGGTCCGATTCCGCTGCCGACGGTGAAGAACAAGTATTGCGTGCTGCGTTCGCCGCACGTGGACAAGAAGTCGCGTGAAGCTTTTGAGATCCGCACGCACAAGCGCTTGATAGACATTCTTGAGCCGACGCAGCAAACAGTGGACGCGCTGATGAAGCTCGATCTGCCTGCCGGCGTGGACGTCGAGATCAAGGCGTTTGAGAAATAAGTTGTATTAACCCGGCAGTGCGATGCGTGCAGCTTCGCATGATGAGGAGAGGACGATATGGCAATTACGGGAATTCTGGGTAAAAAGATCGGCATGACGCAGGTCTTCGACGAAAAGGGCGACGTGCATCCGATCACGGTGCTGCAGGCTGGACCTTGCGTAGTAACGCAGCTGAAGAGTCTGGCCAAGGATGGCTACGAAGCCGCACAGATCGGACTGGTTGAGTTCGTCAAGGCAAGCAAGTTGACCAAACCTGAGGCGGGACATCTCGCCAAGACGGATGCGCCTCCCGTGAAGTTTGTGAAGGAAATGTCGCTCGAGCTGGGTGTCGATGGTTCCGAAAGCACGAAGGCTGGCGATCGCGTTCTGGTCGACATCTTCGCTGATTCCAAGTTTGTGGACGTGGTAGGTACTTCTAAAGGTCGCGGTTTTGCGGGTGTAGTTCGCCGCCACAACTTCGCTGGCGGTCCTGCGGCACACGGCCACATGTTTCAGGTGCAAGGTTCAATCGGTGCTTCGAGCTTCCCTTCACGTGTGTTTCCAGGCCAGCGTATGCCTGGACACTTCGGGACTGATCAGGTGACGGTGCGCAATCTGCGAATTCGTGGCATCGATCTGGATGAGAACCTCCTGATGGTAGAAGGTGCGGTTCCCGGTCCTCGCGATGGTTACGTGATGATTACCAAGGCCAAGGCACCGCCGCGCGAGCGTCGTGGATTTGCGGGCTCGGGCACGGTCGATCCGCTGAAGGCTTCAAAGAAGGCATCGCCCAAGAAGAAGTAGGACTAGCCGTCCAGGCAAAAGTGCCCTGACGGGCGCGAAAAGATTGAAAGCCGGCGCTCAAGTATGCCGGCGGAAGAAGAAGAAGATGGCAAACGTGGATGTAGTCAATCTGAATGGCAAAAAGGTGGGCTCAATGGAGCTGGCCGACGCTGTTTTCGGCGCCGATCAGGTCAATGAGGCTCTGCTCTGGGAGGCCGTGAAGCATTACCGCGCCTCGCAGCGTCAGGGCACGCACGCCACCAAGAACCGTAAGCTAGTTGCGGGTTCTGGCAAAAAGCTCTGGAAGCAGAAAGGCACGGGCCGTGCTCGTGTCGGTTCGGTGCGCTCACCCCTATGGCGTCATGGCGGTACGGTACACGGACCCCAGCCCCGCAGCTATGAATATGCCTTTCCGCGTAAGAAGCTCCTGGGCGCTCTTCGCTCGGCTCTGGCAGCAAAGCTTGCCGACGGCAAGCTGACCGTGGTCGATACGCTCGAAATCAAGGAATCGAAAACCAAGCTCTATCGCAAGGCTCTCGACACGCTGGGAGCAACTCGTACAACGTTGCTCGTGGAAAATGGCAAGACGCTGACGCAGGCTCTGGTGTTGGGTGCTCGCAATCTGGATGGAGTTGAACTCGTACTAAACAACGAGGTTCATCCCTACGACCTGCTGCGTTATGAGCGGGCCATCTTCTCGAAGACTGCGATTGAGCAGTTGAGCGAAGCGCTGATCAAAACCGTGTCGAAGCGCAAGCTCGCACAGACGGAGGCTGCGTAATGCCTACACTGTATACCGTAATTCGCCGCCCGCTGATTACTGAGAAGGGCCTGAGCGTGAAGGAGACCGAAGGAACGCTGGTTTTCGACGTAGCGCCCGAGGCAAGTAAGACTGAAGTGAAGCAGGCCGTTGAGGCCCTCTTCAAGGTGAAGGTAGTTGCGGTCCGCACCTCGAATGTGCTGGGCAAGGAACGCCGCCGCGGCAAATTCGCCGGCTTCCGCCCGGATTGGAAGAAGGCATACGTCCGGCTAAAGGCAGGCGAAAAGATGCCGGAGTACGTGAGTAACCTGTAAGACGCGGTTGGCTCTGTACTAGATGGAATTATCGGAGCCTATGTGAGGCTTCCGGAGAAACGGGGAGAGTGGCGCTTGAAGCATTGAGCGCGGATTCTCCAGGACAAAGACGATGGCTATTAAGACATACAGACCGGTAACGCCGACCCTGCGCTTCAAGAGCACGCAGGTGAACGACGACATTACCACGTCGACGCCGCACAAGCCGCTGCTGACGACGCGCAAGCGTACGGGCGGTCGCCGCAATTCAGGCGATCTGACCATCCGTCATCAGGGCGGTGGGCACAAGCAGAAGATCCGCCTGATCGACTTCAAGCGAGATAAGGCTGGTGTTCCAGGCACGGTTGCGACGATCGAGTACGATCCGAATCGCTCCTCACGCATCGCGCTGGTGCACTATGCAGATGGTGAGAAGCGCTATATTCTTCAGCCTGTGGGTTTGAAGGTGGGCGCCACGGTGACCTCGGGGCCCGATGCCGACATTTTGGTAGGCAATGCGCTGCCGCTTAAAAACATTCCGGCAGGTACCACGGTGCATGCGATTGAGCTTCGTCCCGGCAAAGGCGCGCAGATGGCGCGTTCGGCTGGCGCGCAGGCGCAGTTGGTAGCCAAGGAAGGCGACTATGCGCTGCTGAAGCTTCCTTCGGGTGAAACCCGCAAGGTGCTGGTCGAGTGCATGGCTACGATCGGCCAGGTTGGCAATACCGACCATGAGAATGTTTCGATCGGCAAGGCTGGCCGCAACCGCTGGAAGGGTATTCGCCCGGCCAACCGCGGCGTGAGCATGAACCCGGTCGATCACCCGCACGGCGGTGGCGAAGGCAAGACCTCGGGTGGACGTCACCCGGTGACGCCATGGGGCCAGCCGACACGCGGATATAAGACACGCAACAACAAGCGGACAGACGCATTCATCGTCAACCGCCGGACGAAGTAAGGAGCGACTGAAATATGGCACGTTCAACGAAAAAGGGTCCGTTTGTAGATACGCACCTGAGCGTGAAGATCGAAGCGCTCAATACGGCCAACGACAAGAAGGTCGTGAAGACCTGGTCGCGGCGCTCGACGATCTTCCCTGAGTTTGTGGGGCACACGATTGCCGTGCACAACGGCAAGAAGTTCGTTCCGGTTTACGTAACTGAGAACATGGTGGGACACAAGCTGGGCGAGTTTTCACCGACGCGCACGTTCAAGGGCCACACTGCAGGCAGGGCGGCCGAAGCCGGCGCGAAGGCTAAGTAATAAGTCAGGACATATGGACCAGCGATGAACGACGGGTCGCTGGCCGAGAGATTGAGGAAGAGACGATGGCAGTCGAGATAAAGGAATACCGGGCCGAGGCCAAGTTTCAGCGCGTGTCACCGCAGAAGGCGCGCCTGGTGCTCGATTTGATCAAGGGCCGGGGGGTGCAGGAGGCGCTGGAGACAGCGGCCTTCACCAAGAAGCGCATTGCTCCGGTGATCCACAAGCTGCTGGTGTCGGCGGTGGATAACGCCAAGTACGTGGCGGGCGAGCAGGGAACAGACTTGGACGTGGATAATCTCTATGTCAGACAGGCCCTGGCCAATGACGGACCGCGCATGAAGCGTATCCGCCCTGCGCCAATGGGCCGCGCGTACCGTTATCAGCGTCGGTTAGCTCATATCGTGCTTACAGTGGCTGAACGCAACAATACGACGCTTGTCACCAAGGTAGAAGAGCCGGTCGAGACGGCAAAGCCTGCGAAGAAGGCTTCAGTCAAGAAGGCTATCGCGAAGAAAGCGCCGGCCAAGAAGGCAGCCGCAACAAAGAAGGCCAAGAAGTAGGCCTAACCTGATTTTGGTATTAGGGATTTGAGGTAAGAACTATGGGACAGAAAGTCCATCCTTACGGATTTCGGCTCGGAGTGAACAAGCCGTGGCGTTCGCGCTGGTACTCGGAGCGCGACTATGACAAGCTCCTTGTCGAAGATGTGAAGCTGAAGGCCGAGTTGCGCGAGAAGCTCAAAGCCGCAGGCGTCAGCTCAGTTGAGATTGAGCGCCCGGGCAACAAGCTGCGCTTCCTGATCCGCACCGCACGTCCAGGTATCGTGATCGGCCGCAAGGGCGCCGAGATCGAGAAGCTCAAGACGGAGCTCGGCAAGCGCACCAATCGTGACGTGTTCATCGACATCATCGAGGTGAATAAGCCGGAGCTGGATGCTCAGTTGGTTTCTGAGAATATCGCGCTGCAGCTAGAGAAGCGCGTCAGCTTCCGCCGCGCCATGCGTAAGAGCGTCGACTCGGCGCTGCGCTTTGGCTGCAAGGGCATCAAGGTTCGCGTCTCGGGCCGCTTGAACGGCAATGAAATCGCGCGCTCGGAGTGGTATCTGCAGGGCCGTCTGCCACTGCACACGCTCCGCGCGGATATCGACTACGGCTTCACCGAGGCCAACACCACCTACGGTGTGATTGGCGTCAAGGTGTGGATCTACCGCGGCGACATCTACGAGCAGAAGCGTCGTCAGCCGCAGCCGGGTGGCACGTCAGTGTTCTAAAGACAGCTGCCCGCCTTCAGTACCTGACGATCAGATTGGTCTCTCAGGGAGCGGGGCGGGAAGATGGCTGCAGTGGAAGGAAATAAAGCTAAGCGCTGGTAGCTGGAGAGCTAGTAGCAGCTTTTGAGGATTTCGTTATGTTGATGCCAAAGAAGGTGAAGTTTCGCAAGCAGCAGAAGGGCAAGCGCCGTGGTAAGGCGTGGCGCGGTTCCTCGCTTGCGTTCGGCGAATACGGCCTGAAGGTGCTTGAGGCGGGCTACATTACTGACCGCCAGATCGAGGCCAGCCGTATCGCAATGACCCGGTTCATCAAGCGCGGCGGCAAGATCTGGCTGCGCCTGTTCCCGGACAAGCCGATTACCAAGAAGCCGGCTGAAGTCCGAATGGGATCGGGAAAAGGTGCGCTCGACCACTGGGTCGCCGTGGTCAAGCCGGGCAAGATCCTCTTCGAGATGGAGGGCGTTGCGCCGGAGATTGCTCAAGAGGCAATGCGCCTTGCGTCGAACAAGCTGCCCTTGAAGACCAAGTTTGTGCAGCGTCCGGGCGTCATTAAAGCTGCCGCCGAGAAGGAAACGGCTGCCTAAGCAGCTTGTGAAGGATTGAGTGGTGAGGAAGTCCCGCAAGGGAGACTCCCGCCGCTGGAGAAGAGAAGATGGAACTCGATAAGATTCGCAACTTGAGCGATGAGGAACTGGCAAGCACGGAGAAGACTTCAGCGGAGCAGCTCTTCCGCCTGCGTTTTCAGACTGCCATGGGCCAGAACGATGGAGTGAAGAAGCTCCGCGAACTGCGCAAGGACATTGCTCGCATCAAGACCGTGGCGCGTCAGCGTCAACTCGGCATCGCCTCGGCACAAGCCGGAACGAATCCGGTGGCGGCGAAGGCTGGAAAGAAGGGAGCACGCTAAATGGCGAACGAAGAAGCAGTGCAGACGCCGGCGGCAGGCTCGCGGCGCAATGAGAAGGTCGGCAACGTGGTCTCGACAAAGATGCAGAAGACTATCGTGGTCGAAGTCGAGATGCGTAAGGCGCATCCGAAGTACAAGCGAATCGTGAAAAGCTCGAAGAAGTTCTATGCGCATGATGAGCAGAACTCGGCGCGTGTGGGCGACGTAGTTCGCATTCGCGAGACGCGTCCGACGAGCAAGCTGAAGCGTTGGGCATTGGAAGAGATTGTTCGCCGCTCTTCGCTCGGTCAGATCGAAGATTCAGCGCCGGCAACGGTTTAACGCGCGGGGAAAGAGGGAAGAACCATGGCAGTGCAAATGAGAACCATGCTCGCGGTAGCCGATAACTCCGGCGCGCGCAAGCTGCAGGTGATCTTGCCCCTGGGCGGTGGATTAGGCAAGAAGGCGAGTCTCGGCGATGTGGTTACAGCCGCCGTGAAAGAAGCCTCGCCCGATGGCACCGTGAAGAAGGGCAAGGTTGTGAAGGCGGTCATCGTCCGCACCCGCAAGGAATATCGCCGGCGTGATGGAACCTACATCCGTTTTGACGAGAACGCGGCTGTGGTGATCGACGACGCGCACGAACCGGTGGGAACGCGTGTATTCGGACCCGTTGCTCGTGAGCTGCGCGAGAAGAAGTTTTTGAAGATTGTTTCGTTGGCGCCTGAAGTTGTTTAACGCCAGCTAACGCTGAGAGAGATTAAGATGCCGAGTTTGAGTATTCATCGCAACGATACGGTTAAGATCCTCGCTGGATCGGACCGTGGCAAGACGGGCCGCGTGCTGCGCGTTTTCCCGGATAAGGGCACAGTGCTCGTTGAGCACGTTCGCGTGGTCAAGAAGACGATTTCGAGCAAGACCGGGCAACGCACCAAGGGTGGCATTGCCGAGCAGGAATCGCCGATCAATGTCTCCAACGTAGCGCTCACCTGCTCAAATTGTGGCGTAGCGCACGTCAGCTTCAAAACCGAAGGGGACTCCAAGGTTCGTTTCTGTAAGAAGTGCGGGCAGGATCTGCCCACCAAGAAGTAAGCTGGCAGCAAAAAAATTGAATACCTGCCGCAACGGTACACGGGCGAGCGAAAGCTGATCCACTCCGACGACCGGCAGAAAGAGAGCGAAGAGAGATGGCAGCAAGGCTGAAAGAGAAGTATCACAAGGAAATCAAGCAGGCTCTCCAGAAAGAACTGAGCCTTGATAATCCGATGGCGGTGCCGCGGCTCGAGAAGATCGTGCTGAACATGGGGCTGGGCGAGGCGACGCAGAATAATAAGCTGCTCGATCCACTCGTCGGCGACCTGGCGTCGATCAGCGGCCAGAAGCCGGTGACTACGAAGGCGAAGAAATCGATTGCTGCCTTCAAAGTTCGTGAAGGCATGGCAATTGGCGCAATGGTAACGTTGCGGAACGAGAGAATGTACGAGTTTCTGGATCGCCTGATTGCCACGGCTCTGCCTCGCGTACGTGATTTTCGGGGCGTCTCGACTAAGAGCTTTGACGGGCGCGGCAACTATACGCTCGGCCTGCGCGATCAGCTGATCTTCCCGGAGATTGATTACTCCAAGGTAGAGAAGCTGAAGGGATTAAACATTACGATTGTGACCACGGCGAAGGACGACAACTCAGCGCGCGCGCTGCTTAAGGCCTTCGGCATGCCGTTCCGTCAGGGCGCGTAAGAGGAGTTTTAAGGTTTATGGCAACCACTGCAAAACGAGTAAAGGACGCGCGGAAGCCGAAGTTCAGCTCCCGCAAGCACAATCGGTGCAAGCTTTGCGGACGTCCGCGCGGTTTTCTGCGTAAGTTCGGCGTCTGCCGCCTGTGCTTCCGTGGACTGGCGCTGAAGGGCGAGATCCCCGGCGTTGTGAAGTCAAGCTGGTAAAGAGTTGTTTAACCGATTTTTTTGTTTTGTTTAACCATTTCCGCTGGTTTCCAGCCTTGTGCCGGACGAACGGGAAATGAAGGAGAAGGAATGAGTCTGACCGACCCAGTAGCAGATTTTCTGGCACGCATCCGCAACGCGATCCGTGCGCGCCACCAGAAGCTGGATGTTCCGGCTTCCAAGCTGAAGACCGAGATTGCCCGCATTCTCAAGGAAGAGGGTTATATCTCGAATTACAAGACTCAGGAAGAGGAAGGCAAGCTGGTGCTCCGCGTGTACCTGAAGTACGGCGGCAGCGAAGCGGCCATCCGCGATCTGGCGCGTGTTTCGCGTCCCGGCTGCCGCGTGTACATCGGCCGCGATGAGATCAAGCGCGTGCAGGGCGGACTGGGTATCTCGATCATGACCACCCCGAAGGGCGTCATGACCGGCCGCCAAGCGCGTCGCGAAGGCGTCGGCGGCGAATTACTTTGCGAAGTTTGGTAGAGTTGGCTGCTCGGGCAGCTATCTTCGATAGCTGTCATACAAACTATTTCGTAGAGTACGGGTATGTTTATGGAGGGTTTGGCCCTCCCGGCTGCAGTGGAACGATGGCAACATCGGGACTCGCAAGCCACTGAAGGATTGAGTCGATGTCGCGTATTGGAAAGAAGCTGATCCCGCTGCCGGCGGGGGTGAAGTACAAAGTGGAAGGCAACACCGTGCTTGTCGAAGGTCCCAAGGGTAAGGTCTCGGCATTGGTTGCCGAGGGCATAACGCTCGAGACCAAGGATGGCCACCTGCATGTGAACCGTGCCAGTGATAAGTTTGCTGCCTTTCATGGACTTACCCGCGCTCTGGTTTTCAACGCGGTTGAGGGTGTGACCAAGGGCTGGACCAGGGAACTGGACATCGTCGGCATCGGCTACCGTGCCGAGTTGAAGGGCAAAGGTACTGTGGTCTTCACGTTGGGCTACTCGCACCTGATTGAATTTCCTTTGCCCACGGGTATCGAAGTGGCGATTGACCCTAAGCAGACGCACCTGACCATTACTGGCATCGACCGGCAGAAGGTGGGCCAGGTGGCGGCCGACATGCGCTCGCTGCGTAAGCCAGATCCGTACAAGAACAAGGGTGTCCGCTACACCAACGAGAAGCTGAAGAAGAAGGCCGGCAAGACTGGCTCGAAGTAAAAACAGTTCGCAGTGAAAAGGTGACAGGGCACAGAAAGTAAATTGACCACTGTTACCTGCTCATTGAATTTACCGAACGGGGCCGCAGGGCGCCTCCGCTGATAGGAAGAAGAAACATGATCACACAGACCCAAAGAAACGAGATTCGCCAGCGCATTCACTCGCGCATCCGCCGCAAGCTCTCGGGCAGCACGGAGCGCCCGCGGTTGAACGTGTATCGCTCGCTCAACCACATCTACGCGCAGGTGGTCGACGATCAGACAGGCGTCACGCTGGCCTCGGCCTCGACCATCAAGTCGAAGACCGGCGGCAATGTGGCTGCCGCCAAGGAAGTCGGCAAGGAGATTGCGCAGAAGGCAGTCGAGAAGGGTATCAAGAAGGTGGTCTTCGATCGCGGTGGCTATCTTTATCACGGGCGCATCAAGGCGCTTGCCGATGCGGCGCGCGAAGCAGGCCTTGAGTTCTAACCACTCCTGTGGCGATAGTGTTTCGGCTGAGCGTTTCGGCCGGTTGAGATGAGTTTTCCAGGGAGCGCTAGCGCGGCCCGGAAGGACAGACGAGAGCAATGATGATTTTGAAGAAGAAACTCGATGCCAACCAGTACAACCTGAAGGATCAGGTGGTGGCTATCAACCGTGTGACCAAAGTGGTCAAGGGCGGCAAGAATATGTCCTTTGCCGCACTTGTGGTCGTGGGCGACGCCGCTTCAGGCGTGGTGGGCTACGGCTCCGGCAAGGCCAAGGAAGTGCCGCAGGCGATCCGCAAGGGAATTGAATCCGCGAAGAAGAATCTGGTTCGCGTGAATCTGACTGCGACCACGATTCCGCATCAGGTGCTTGGCCGCTTCGGCTCCGGCCAGGTGCTGCTGAAGCCTGCGCCTGAGGGCACTGGTGTGATCGCCGGAGGTGCAGTTCGCGCCGTGATGACCTCGGCCGGTGTGCAGAATGTGCTGACCAAGAGCCTCGGAACCGCGAACCCGCACAACGTGATCAAGGCGACGTTTGACGCATTGGTCCAGTTGCGCGACAGGGCCGAAGTTGCCGCCATGCGCGGCAAGTCCGTGGAGGAGCTCTAAATCATGGCTGAGACCCAGAAAATTCGCATTCAGTACTACCGCTCGGCCATCGCCACCCCTGTGAAGCACAAGCTGGTGGTCAAAGGTCTGGGCTTTACGCGCCTCAACCAGATCGTCGAGCGCGAAGACACCGCATCCATCCGCGGCATGGTCAAGACCATTCCGCACCTGGTGCGCATTCTCGAGCAGTAGTGACCCGCGGCCAGCAATTTCTGGCTGCTGAGATAAACGCGAGTCGGCGGTAACCGCCGGCGCTATAGCGAGGAAAACATGGCAAAGAATCTCTCCAATCTCCGCGCGCCCAAGAAGGCAAACACCGGGCGCAAGCGTGTCGGACGCGGTATGGGTTCCGGCATGGGCAAGACTTCAACCCGCGGCCACAAGGGCCAGGGTTCTCGTTCAGGCTCCAGCCTGATGCGCGGCTTTGAAGGCGGCCAGATGCCGCTGCACCGCCGCCTGCCCAAGCGTGGTTTCACAAATATCTTCCGTACCGAGTACACGGTCATCAACCTCGACCGCATTGCAGAGCTGGGCGTGACGGAAATCGCTCAGGATGATTACAAGAAGCTAGGACTAGCTTCGAGCAAGAAGGCACTCATCAAGATCCTTGGATCTGGCGAGCTGACCTCGGCGGTGACCATCTCAGCGCATAAATTTTCGAAGTCGGCTGTCGAGAAGATTGAAAAGGCGGGCGGCAAGGCTGTTGTGCTGGGTGGCGAACCGGAAGCGGCCAAGGCTTAATAATAAGCGCGGCAGAGTTCTTGCCGCGCTTATTATTTCGCGTCTAGTGCGTCTGCAGCAGGCGCGACATTCAGCGGTTGGTGCAGCTAAGATGAAAGCACACGGACAATTCGGCGCCTGCGGGCGCGAAGGGTAAACCGAAACATGCTTGAGAAGTTCCTGAATATCTTCCGGATTCCCGATCTGCGCAAGCGCGTGCTGTTCACGCTTGGCATCCTGGCTGTCTACCGGCTTGGTGCGTTCATCCCCACTCCGGGAATCAATGCGTCTCTGCTGGAACAGATGTTCCAGTCGCAGAGTGGCTCGGCGCTAGGCTTGATGGACCTGTTTGGTGGCGGCAACCTGCGCCGCATGACCATCTTCGCGCTGGGCATCATGCCCTACATCACGGCGTCGATTATCTTCCAGTTGCTGACTGTGGTCTATGAGCCATTGGCGCGTATCCAGAAGGAAGGCGAGCTGGGACGGCGGAAGATTACGCAGTGGACCCGCTACGTGACCGTGGTTCTGGGCGCGCTGCAATCGATTGGCATTGCGGCCATTCTGACCAAGCAGGGCTTGGTACTGCATCCGGGCATCGGCTTCAGCCTGATGACAGTGCTGACGCTGACGACTGGCACGGCCTTCATCATGTGGCTGGGCGAACAGATCACCGACCGGGGCATCGGCAACGGCATGAGCTTGCTGATTTTCGCCGGTATCGTTGCCGGCCTGCCTCGCGGTGTGGCAGATCTGGTTCAGAAGATTCAGTCAAATGCCTGGGGCGCGTTCACGCTAATCGGAATCCTTCTTGTGCTGGCCGGTATGATCGCCGTGGTTGCGTTTATCGTTTATGTGGAGCGCAGCGAGCGGCGCATTCCCATCCAGAGTGCGCGGCGCATTGTGGGCCGCCGCATGATGGGCGGCGCTTCCAGTCATCTTCCGCTGAAGGTGAATTCCGGCGGCGTGATGCCAGTCATCTTTGCCAGCTCCATTCTCTCCGCTCCGCTGCTTGTGGCGCAGTTTGACTGGGTGCAGAATAACCGGCTTCTCCAGCCGATTGTGCGCGCGCTGGCGCCGGGCGAACCATGGTACGAGCTGCTTTACATGCTATTTATCATCTTCTTCGCGTACTTCTACGTGTCGATTGTGATGAAGCCGGACGACATTGCGGACAACTTCCGCAAGTCGGGATCGTTTATCCCCGGCATCCGGCCTGGCAAGCGCACCTCAGACTTCATCAATGACATCCTGACTCGGATCACTTTGGTGGGCGCGCTGTATCTGATTATTATTTCGCTGGTTTCGACATTCATGATCTCGGGTATCCACTTGAACCATCTGTGGCTCGTTGGCCGCGCCTTTGATACGTTACCTGCATGGATGACGAATGGCCTCGGGTTCAGCTTCGCCTTCGGTGGCACCTCGCTACTGATCGTGGTTGGCGTGGCAATGGATACCGTGAACCAGATCGAATCGCAGTTGATTATGCGGCACTACGATGGCTTTTCTCCGCGCTCGGGCCGCATTCGTGGAAGGAAGACCTGGTAATGTCGTCTTCCTTGCCTGAAATCGCAAGCGGCCGGGAAGGGAAGCAGGCAATCGCTCCCGGTCCTATTCTTTTGCTCGGTGCGCCGGGTGTAGGCAAGGGCACACAGGCAAAGGAACTGGTCAAAATGTGGGGGATCCCGCAGATTTCAACCGGTGACCTGCTGCGCTTTCACAAGGATAACGGCACGGAGCTGGGCCGGATTGCCAAGGGGCTTATGGAGCGCGGCGAGTTGGTTCCGGATGATCTCGTAAATGAGATGGTTGCTGACCGCCTTGCCAAGCCCGACACCGCCTGGGGGTATATTCTTGATGGCTTCCCGCGCACTTTGAATCAGGCAAGTTGGCTGGATACTCGTCTGGCGGATGAAAGCGGTAGCATACCGGTAGTTGCTGTGAGCCTGCAGGTAGACTATAATCAATTATTGCGCCGCATCACTGGGCGCAGGAATTGTCCTGTCTGCGGCACCATCTACAACATTTACGCAAAGCCGCCCAAAGTTGAGGGCATTTGCGATGTAGATGGCGCTATTCTGGTTCAGAGGGCCGACGATACAGAAGCAGTTTTCGCGGAGCGAATGAAGTCGTACGCTGCGTTGACCGCACCAGTCGTTGACCACTACCACACCCAGGGACGTTTCGTAGAAGTGGACGGAGATCGGCCAATTGAGGCGGTTTCCGATGAAGTTGTTGCTGCCGTCAGGCGGTTGCGGGCAAATGACGCAGCCGGACGGTGAGTTTTGCGTGTAGAGGCAAGTGAAGGCAGGAGTTTGAGTGGCTGTTGTCCTCAAGTCATCGAATGAGATCGAAAAAATGCGCCGCGCTGGGCATGTAGTCCGGCAGGTGTTGGAGCGAGTGTCGGCAGTTGTGAAACCGGGTGCCACCACTGCTGATCTTGATCGGGTAGCTGAGGAAGCGCTGAAGGAATTCGGCGCCAAGGCCGCTTTCAAGGGGTATCATGGCTATCCGGCAGTGCTTTGCACGTCGGTGAATAGTGAAGTGGTTCACGGTATTCCTTCATCGAAGCGGGTTTTGAAGGAAGGCGACATTGTTTCGCTGGACTTCGGCGCGATTGTGGACGGTTATTACGGCGATTCCGCTGTGACAGTAGCGGTGGGCGGAAAGATTGACCCGAAGACCGAGAAGTTGCTGAAGATAACAGAAGAATCGTTAAAGAAGGCGATCTCCGTGATTAAGCCCGGTGCAACCCTGGGTGACATCGGCGAAGCAGTCCAGACAATAGTTGAGGCTGAGGGTTTCTCTGTGGTGCGTGATTTTGTGGGCCACGGAATTGGTTCTTCGATGCATGAGGATCCGCAAGTGCCGAACTTTGGCACGGCAGGCCGAGGCATGAAGTTGAAGGCAGGTATGGTGCTTGCCATTGAGCCGATGGTGAATGCAGGTAAGCCAGAGGTTCGGGTTCTTAAGGATGGCTGGACCGCTGTGACGGACGATGGCAGCATGAGCGCTCATTTTGAGCATACGGTGGCGGTGACCGACACCGGAGCAACGATTCTGACTGCGTAGTAGCAATACTCCAGTCCAAAAAGCAAGCGTGCGGTAGCACCGCGGCGGGATACAGTTTGTCGAAAGAAGACGCGATTGAGGTAATGGCAACGGTCGTTGAGACATTGCCGAATGCCATGTTCAAGGTCAAGCTCGAACAAGGGCATGAGGTTCTGGCTCACGTTTCGGGCAGAATGCGAAAGAACTTTATTCGTATTCTCCCGGGAGATCGAGTGGCAGTGGAACTGAGCCCTTACGACCTGAACCGCGGACGGATTGTGTACCGCTACAAGTAAGTATTAACCCCGCGTGGTCAGCAGGATGCGCGGAGAAAAGGGCAGCAGTCGAAATGAAAGTCCGTGCATCGGTAAAGAAGATTTGCGTCAAGTGCAAGGTGATCAACCGCAAGGGTGTGGTTCGGGTGATCTGCGAAAACGCAAAGCACAAGCAGCGCCAGGGCTAAGACGGCCTGGCAGTGGTACGGAACCTCCACAATGGGGCGAGTTAGCTTGAATCAAGGCTTGCGATGAACCCCGGAGGAATTCCGAATTAACCCGTGCGAACCGGCGCCATGCCGGAGGGCACATAACCTGAGCAGTAACGAAGGATTTTCGAATGGCACGTATTGCAGGCGTCGATCTGCCCCGCAACAAGCAGGCTCGGATTGCGCTGACCTACATTTACGGCATCGGTGATCCTCGCGCAGCCAAGATTCTGGAGAAGGCGAATGTCGATGCCTTCAAGAAGATACAGGACCTGGGCGAGGACGAGGTCAACCGCATCCGTCAGGTGATTGAGGACGAGGGTGATGTCGAGGGCGACCTCCGCAAGGACGTCCAGATGCACATCAAGCGTCTCATCGATATTCAGAGCTTCCGTGGCAGCCGGCATCGCCGCGGCCTGCCCGTACGCGGACAGCGCACACACACCAACGCCCGCACGCGGAAGGGCCCTCGTAAGGGCACCGTGGCCGGCAAGAAGAAAGCGACGGCGAAGACCTAATGGCGAAGGAACAAAAGGGCGCCGGCAAGGCTGCCAAGAACAAGAAGTTCAAGAAGCGCGAGCGCAAGAATGTGCCGTATGGTATCGCGCACATTCAAGCATCGTTCAACAACACCATCGTGACCATTACGGACCAGGTGGGCAACACGCTGAGCTGGAAAACAGCCGGCTCCCTTGGCTTCAAGGGCTCACGCAAGGGAACTCCGTTTGCGGCGCAGCAGGCTGCGTCGAACGCGGCCAGCATTGCACGCGATCACGGCCTTCGCGCTGTCGATGTGCGCGTGGCAGGTCCGGGATCGGGTCGCGAGTCGGCGATTCGTGCGCTGGCTGCCGCAGGCATCGATGTTCGTTCGATTCGCGACGTTACGCCGGTTCCGCATAACGGCTGCCGTCCGCCAAAGCGCCGTCGCGTCTAAGGCAAATAAACCGGGCCGGGAAGAAGCGCAAAGCGCGTAAACCGGCTGTCACTCGAAGTTGAGGAGAAGAAATGGCTCGTTATACCGGAGCAGTCTGCCGCCTTTGCCGTCGTGAAGGCACTAAGCTCTTTTTGAAGGGCACCAAATGCACCTCCGATCGCTGCCCGATCGAGAAGCGAAACTTTCCCCCCGGACAGCACGGCAAGGACCGCAAGGCCAAGATCGTGGGCTATGGTTTGCAGCTGCACGAGAAGCAGAAGGCCAAGCGCATCTACTTCACGCTGGAAGGCCAGTTCCGCGCCTACTACGAGAAGGCCAACCGCGCGCAAGGCGTGACCGGCGAACTGCTTATTCAGCAGCTCGAACGCCGTCTCGATAATGTTGCGTACCGTCTCGGTTTTGCCATCTCGCGCCGCCAGGCACGCCAGGTTGTTCGCCACGGCCACGTGCAGGTGAACGGCAAGAAGGTGAACATTCCTTCGTTTCAGGTGAACGTGGGCGATGTGATCGCGATCCGCGAGGAAGCCAAGAAGCACGTGATCATTGAGCAGTCCGCGCAGTATGCCGCACAGAACCCCGTGCCGGCGTGGATCGATGTCGACTTTACGAATTTGTCCGGTCGTGTGCTTTCACTGCCCGGACGCAAGGACGTGAACCTGCCCGTCAACGAGCAGTTGATCGTCGAACTTTACAGCAAGTAAGAACCACAGGGATCAGGGGACAGGGGGCATGGATCAGTCGATGCAGATTGCATTGGCGAAATCCGTGCTGACCCCTGAGCCCTGACCTCTGAAACCTAATCCAGAAGGAGAACTTGCGCGGCCGCCGCAAAATGCATCGCGACGTACCTGCCGCGCGGGAATCGAGAGACGAATATGCTTTGGAGAGGATTTCAAAAACCCAAGCGCCTGGCAGTCGATGCCGAGACGCTCACAGAAACCTACGGCAAGTTCAGCGCCCAGCCTTTTGAGCGCGGCTTTGGCACCACGATCGGCAACGCACTGCGCCGCACGCTGCTGAGCTCGATTGAAGGCGCCGCAGTCACCGCAGTCCGCATTGAAGGCGTGCTGCATGAGTTCCAGTCCATCCCCGGCGTCGTCGAAGACGCAACCGATATTATCCTGAATCTCAAGCAGGTTCCTTTCAAGCTGGCGGGTGAGGGCCCGAAGGCGCTTTATCTGCGCGCCGACCAGCCTGGCGTCGTGACCTCCGGCATGATCGAAGCCGACGGTGACGTTGAGATCCTCGACAAGAACGTCTATATCGCCACGGTTTCTGAGGGTGGCAAGCTCGAGATGGAGATGCGCCTGAAGCGTGGCCGCGGTTATGTCTCCGCCGACAAGAACTTCGACGCGGACTTGGGCCTTGGCTTCATTCCGGTCGACTCGGTTCACTCGCCTGTGCGCCGCGTAAATTATGTCGTTGACGCTGCCCGTCTCGGACAGATCACCGACTACGACAAGCTGACGCTCGAAGTGTGGACCAACGGCGCTGTGCTCCCGGCCGATGCTGTGGGCCTGGCCGCCAAGCTGCTCAAGGACCACATGAACATCTTCATCAACTTTGAAGAGGAAATGGAAGCCGAGGCGCGCGGTGAGGAAGGCCGTGTTCTGCTGCGCAACGACAACCTGAATCGTTCGGTCGAAGAGTTGGAGCTTTCGGTCCGCAGCTATAACTGCCTGAAGAACGCCAACATTCAGACGATTGGCGAGCTGGTGCAGAAGACTGAAGCCGAGATGCTGAAGACGAAGAACTTCGGTCGCAAGAGCCTGAACGAGATCAAGGAGATTCTCGCGCAGATGGGCCTCTCGCTGGGCATGAAGATCGACGAGAACGGCAATGCGGTTCCAGGACCGACGAGTATTCCTCCCGCCGCGGCGTTGGCTGCCAGCTATGGCCGCTACGACGACGAGGATGAGCCATTGGATTCGGTCGATCTGCAGCTCCCGACTGAAACGGAGAATTTCTAGCAGGGATCAGTGGTCAGGGTCAGTGATCAGGCGGTCGCTGGCTGATTGATTGCCGAAAGTCGGCAGTCGGAACTGGCCACTGAACACTGAAAACTGATCACTGAGTTGAAAGAGAGTTTGTTATGCGCCATCGCAATGCAGGATTCAAGCTCGGACGCAACACCAGCCACCGCCGCGCGCTGCTGCGGAATCTGGTCACGTCCGTGATCGTGGAAGATCGCGTGGAGACGACCGTGGCCAAAGCCAAGGCTGTTCGTCCGCACGTGGAAAAGATGATTACCCTTGGCAAGAAGGGCGATCTGCACTCGCGCCGTCAGGCGCTCAGCTTCCTCATGACCGATACGGCTGTCACGCGGCTTTTTGAGACCGTGGCGCCGCGTTATGGAGACCGCCAGGGTGGCTATCTGCGTATCGTCCGCACGGGCTTCCAGAAGGGCGATGGTGCCGAGAAGGCATTCATCGAACTGCTGGGCGCTGAAAAGCAGCTCGACGAGAAGCGCCAGAAGCGGGCTGAGGTCAAGGCCAAGAAGCGCGAAGAGTTGGAAAAACAGCTCGAAGAGGCCAAGAAGGAACAGGGCGGCGAAGAGGCTGCTTAACAGCAGCCCATTGCCACACTACTTGTAAGTTGGAAAACACCAATGGTCGCATCCTAGGATGCGACCATTGGTGTTTTGTGCGGGCGCAAATATCGTCAATCTAAAGCTGTTAGTGCAACATCTGAAACCAGACTGACCAGTAAAACTGATTGCCAATACAGACAAATTTACAATCTCAGATTTTCCAGACTTGAACGACTCTCTGCTTAAACGAAAGAGATACGCTACGAGTAAGCCAACGGCTATATTTTTGAACATGATAAATGCAAGCGATTGCCAACCGTGTATCTGAAGCAGATGGTTGATGCATCTGGCTGCAAATAACACTGCTAATAATATGGCAATGTATTGCACACTGATATTTTTCATTGCACGCCTCAAATATTGCCCGTCGTCACGCTAGCAAAGAACAATATCAACGATACCAATGGCCAACGCGATGGCTCCCAGCACAGCGACCGCTGGGCAAATAACGACAAAGAAGGGTTCGGGCAAACAGCCCAGCGCGAGAGAACCTGCTGCAGTGCCAATCGCACCCGATGCGAGGTTTAGCGCGCCGCACCCATTACTCATGTTAATGCGGCGCATCCCAGGTTCGTTGAGACTTGTACGCATCAGGTGCGCAGCGGGTGCATTCGATGATACTTCAAAGAGGGTCGCTGCCTGCATCAGAAACACTCTTATTTGACCCAGAGTTGGGGTCAGGCCGTTCGCTTTCAATTGCGCTATTTGTGCCTGAACTTGTGCCGACGGTGAGACAGTTGCAAACGCAGATTGGACACTGGCAAGGCTGACTCCAGTTCCAGCCGCAGATGCTGCTTGATATGTCTGTGTGACGATTGATGAGTTGGCGCTGACATCAACTTGAGAGGTGTCGATAGAATTCATCGCTGAGATAAAGGTGGCATTAAATCCTGTTTCATTGCAGTTGTTGATTAGCAGGTTAGTTTGAAGTGCAGCAACATTGAACTCTGGCGCACCGACTGTTCCATTATTGATAACTGTTAGCAGGCTGTTGTAGGCTGATTGAACTGCACTTAGAACGGCCGAGCTTAACGGCTGTGGGGTAGATGACGTGTTGAGTTTTGGTGAAAAGGAAAGAAACGGGCTGGCTACGGCTAACGCCCCCCCCCCGCAAGATAAGTGTGCGCCTATCGAAGCTCATACGACCTCCAAGTGTTGCGGCAAAATCAAATGTTACTGCTGAAGTAATGCGTAATTTACTTAAAGATGGGATATTTGTCAATAATTATTTTTGGTTATATATGCAAAGTCTATGAATTATGCTGTGCGGCGTAGCTTCTTAGGATTTGCGATGCGCATATAGGTGTAAACAATTAACTGCAAAGTCAGCGCGCCGGTGCAGTCAATCAATACGTCCCGCACGGACGAGGTGCGGTTTGGCAGGAAGCTCTGGTGCCATTCATCGCAGCTGGCGATGGCTGCGGTTCCGAGCATGGCGAGGAACATGTCTGTTCTGAAGCGCGAGTGGGGCAGCGTAAACCACCAGGCGCGCAGCCATGCGAGGCCGATGAATCCATAGCCGAAGAAGTGGCCGGTCTTGCGGATCGCGATGTGAATATGTTCCCAGTGGGCGTTGTCAACAGGGCCAAAGATGGCCTGATAGATGATACGCAGCGGCGCGCTGGTGTGGTTGCCACCGAACATCTCCGTGGACTCGATCATGATCATGATGATGCCGAGGGCCACGGGCAGCCAGGTCCATATCCAGAAGCGCACGCCGCGACGTTTATTCAAGGCCGGCTTGGAGACGAGGCTACTCGACATGATAGTTTGGCGCCTCGCGCGTGATGATGACATCATGCACGTGGCTTTCGCGAAGCCCCGCGCCGGAGATGCGCACGAACTGCGCCTTTTCCTGCAGCTCCTGAATGGTTTCACAGCCGACGTAGCCCATGCCGCTGCGCAGGCCTCCGACGAGTTGATAGACCATCGCTTCGAGCGGTCCGCGGTAGGGCACACGGCCTTCGATGCCCTCGGGTACGAACTTGGCAAAGCGGTTGCCGCCGTTGCGCTCGCGCTGCACCACGCCTTCGGAGTCTTGCGCGGCAGCGGCCAGGTCTTCTTTGCTCTGGAAGTAGCGTTCGCCGGAGCCTTCGCTCATGGCCGAGAGCGAGCCCATGCCGCGATAGCTCTTGAAGCTGCGGCCCTGGTAAAGAATGGTTTCGCCGGGGCTCTCGTCCACACCGGCAAAGAGCGAGCCGATCATGACCGAGCTTGCGCCTGCGGCAATGGCCTTGGTGATTTCGCCTGAATACTTGATGCCGCCGTCCGCGATGATGGGAATGTTATGTTCGCGGGCGGCGCGATACGCTTCCGCGATGGCGGTGATCTGCGGCATGCCGGCGCCGGTCACCATGCGCGTTGTACAGATGGAGCCGGGGCCGATGCCGACCTTGACGGCGTCCGCGCCTGCGTCAATCAAGGCTTTTGCGCCGTCGTAGGTAGCTACGTTGCCGGCGAGCAGGCCGATAGATGGGAAGCGTTTCTTGACTTCGCGGACGGCTTCAAGGACGCGCGAGGAGTGGCCGCGCGCGGAGTCGATGGCGAGGACGTCGGCGCGGGCCTTGACCATCTCGGCGGCGCGTTCCAGATAATCGCCCGTTGCGCCGATGGCTCCGCCGACGCGCAGGCGGCCCTTCTCGTCCTTGCTGGCGTTGGGATATTTGAGCTTCTTCTGGATGTCCTTGACGGTGATGAGGCCCTTGAGCTCGTACTGATCGTTGATGACGAGGAGCTTTTCGACGCGGTGCTCGTGGAGGATCAGCTCAGCTTCTTCGAGCGTGGTGCCGATGGGCACGGTGATGAGGTTTTTCGAGGTCATCACAGAGCCGACGGGAATGTCTGTGCGCGTCTCGAAGCGGAGGTCGCGGTTGGTGAGAATACCGACGAGCCTTTTGCCCCGTGTGACCGGTACGCCGGAGATCTTGTAGCGGCGCATGACTTCCAGAGCGTCCGAGATGAGCTGATCGGGACCGATGGTGACGGGATCGACGATCATGCCGCTTTCCGAGCGCTTGACCTTATCGATCTCGCCAGCCTGATCGGCGATGGAGAGATTGCGATGGACGATGCCGATGCCGCCCTGCTGGGCCATGGCAATGGCCATGCGGGACTCTGTAACTGTGTCCATGGCCGAGGAGATCAGCGGTGTATTGAGGACGATCTGCGGCGTCAGTTGCGTCTGCGTGCTGACCAGCGTGGGTGCAACATCGCTGAAGGCTGGAATCAGCAGCACATCGTCAAATGTAAGGGCTTCTGGAAGGCTTGGGGCTAACATAATGCTCTGATGCGCCTGGCGAACGGGAGATTCGTGATTCCCGTAGGGCAGGCGCTTATGTGTATTGTACCTGTTGTGGCGAGCGGGCCCGCGAAGGTGGCGAGTGCGTCGCTGCAAATTTCTCCGAGTTATCCTGTGCAGCACAGTTTTCGAAGTGATCTGGTTTGTTTAACTTGCGGACGGTTGCACAGTTTCTGGAGAAATCTTTATGCAATCCTCATTTCGGAACTGTGCAACCTCCGGAGCGTTTCGGAAGCAGGGATAAAGAGAAAGAGGGACGAAGGGACAAGGGTTATAGATAAAAGGCGGAGAAGCCATTGATATCCTCGGCGCGAAAAATGCAACGGCCCGAATCCGGATGAGATTCGGGCCGTTGCATTTTTCGATCTAAGACAAGTATGGCAGATCCGGAGAAATAATGTGCAAACTGGGCGAAGTTTTTTCGCTTTTAGAATCAGCGGGTTAGAAAATAGTTCTCGGTGTGCCTCTTGACAAGAAAACAGGGACCAAGGGGAAAGGCAGGTCTGATGTGATTGTGAAACGGAACGCCATACTTCGGCTATTCTGCGCGTTGCTGCCGATAAGCCGACTTTCGAGGAACGTTGCTGCACGACTGCTGTCGCTAGG
>Ga0208193_1000481_pt1 | contig 21698 bp, 13 predicted proteins | sample June2015DPH_17_2_FD_184716 | JGI IMG/M metagenome (GOLD analysis project Ga0208193, IMG submission 184716) | Peatland microbial communities from SPRUCE experiment site at the Marcell Experimental Forest, Minnesota, USA - June2015DPH_17_10... | ecosystem: Environmental > Terrestrial > Soil >... | reverse complement strand
GGCGACCGCACGCAGCGCTCTCTCGGCGGCTGAATTATCCAGTTCAATGCGGCCGTCGTCGAGGTAGCGCACCAGCGCGTTCCAGCGGGCGAGCGCATAGTGGATACCGGAAACAGGATAAGAAGTGTGAAGAGGGTGAGTCCGGGCCGAAACAATTGCAGGCCATCCCAAAGGATTGCCCGCGTTGTACGGCCGAGTACGAGATTGGCGATCATCGGCACCTCCAGCGGCCCTGCTCGGGCTGCGATATGCCGTGATCATTGAGCCAGAATGATCTTTCGTCCAATACGTCTTATTTATCGGGTGATAGCTCGCAGCTATCGGCAACTGTTATCTGGCGCGAATTCAGTAATATTCAGCCCAGAAGCGATAACTGTTCTGGAATCTTATTTGCTGTTGCACTGGGGTGCTTGCCGGTTGCGAAGGATTTGTGGATGTTGAGAGGAGGGGCATCTGGATACAGGTCTTTCTGAATTTGCCTTCGGAGCTTCTTTACCAGAATCGGGATAGTCTTAGGATGTCGTTCTTTGTGGTAGACGACAGCAGTATCTACAGTCCAATCCACTCGGGCAATCGGACGCGTCGTCAACTCTTCGTCCAGCGGAATCCCCTCCCGGATCAAGGCGAAGCCGTATCCTTCTTTAACCAATGTTTGCATTTCGGACGGATGGGAAGCGCGCGAATACTCTTCGACGGTGACTCCGGCATTGCCCAGGAGTTCCAGCAACCTTTTGTGAGCATCAGGGTGCCGCTGCGGGTGATAGAGAACAGCGAGATTGTTCTGCAAATCGGTTGCCTCCAAAGCTGCCTTGGAAGCAAGGGAATGATCCTTACGCAGGCACACCACAAGTCTGTCGCGACGGATTTCTTCGATGTGAAGGGCGGGATGCTTCAAAGGGAGGGTTACGATGGCAGCATCGACCATGCCGTCTACGATCTCTTCGGCCAATTGTGCGGTATCGCCATGGTTCGGTCGTATGGCGCATTTCGGCATCAGTTCCTTGTGCAGTTCACAGAAGGTGCGAAACAGGGCCTGATCGACGAGTGGCGTTGATCCGAATCGCACTGAATTGATTTCGCCACGTTCGATCGCGATGAGTGCGTCCATAATCTCATCGCGAACTTCAAAGAGAAGAGGGGCCAATGCCAGGAAAGCGAGACCGGTTCTAGTTGGATAGATGCGGCCATTTTTCGATTTGCGTAAGAGCCGAAAGGAGGCGTTTTCCTGAAACTGGCGTGCCTGGACTGTGAGATTGGGCTGGGATGTATGCAGTTCATCCGCAGCGATGCGAAATCCCCCTTTTTCGAGGATTGCGCGTAAATACCGAAAGTGGCGAAACTCCGCCCAGTCGTACATCGTCCTCCTGCGCTACAAGGGAGGCGATGCTGATCAAACTAAGAGCGAAACTTGCCATGCCTCCGCCTGTGGAAATCTTGCCAGTAATAGCAGGCGGGCGCAATAAAAGAGGTGCATTTGGCCAAACTTACTCTAAGCGGCATTTAACGTGCCCGTTCTCACGGTGTCCGCCGATATCCCATGTGGCATCTGGCGTGCTGCCGCGCCGGTCCTTGACACTTCAGAAAGCAAGGATAGCGAGTCGCAAAACTCATTGACGTTTCCCCCGCTATCGGTTCGCAGGCTTGGCGATGAGGCGAACATCGAGGTCCATGCCTACGGCCTCAGCGTACCGGATGAGGGTGCGCATGTTTACATTCTCGGGCCGACGTTCGGTGCGGCTGAGCTGCGGCGTGCTGGTACCGATCTTTTTCGCGAGTTCGGCCTGTGTAAGACCTCTGCGCTTCCTTTGATTGGCAAGCTGGAGACCAATGCTGAGAACTTTGGTCTCTTCCTCGTATGCCTGCCGGACGGACGGAACGGTGAGTTGCTGGTCGAGATAGTCATCCCATGCGGTTTTCATTTGCGCTTTTTCTCCTTTGCCGGTGGCCGTATTTCGATCCTGGAACCACTCTTTGCTGCCAGTTTGGCTTCATGCCTGGCCATCCTGGTACGCCCGATCTTTTTGTCGGCTTCCTCGACAGCTGCGGTGGCTTTAGTGAAGCCATGCAATAGGACAGCGGTGCGGTTTTCATCGAAAAAGTACAGGATGCGATAGCGAGTCTTGCCCACCCGCAACCTGGCTTCTCTGAGTTTGCCTTCGATTTGCGAGGTGTATGGATAATCCAGCGCCGGGCCGCCTATTTTGAGCAGATTGATTCGAGCTAGGACCTTGCCTCGAACTTCCTCGGTACCGTGTCGAGCCAGATGCGAACGGGAAATGTCCCATCCTCGTCGGTATAGAAGTCGACCTTCCATGGTTCGGACGGGGGTATGCTCACCCTCCTAATTTACCATATTTGATAAATATTGTTTTTGCCGGCACTTCAGTCCCGCTCAATTCATCATTCTATCCAATAGCCTGATACTGCTCTGCGGCGGAAAACGCCTGTCTGGTTTGAGCGAAAATTGCTTTGAATCGCCGATTCTGAGACACGTCTAAATTCAATAATTGCTTAAGGTTGCGGTAAGGACAGGGCCAAAGCGATAATTCCCATCTATCACCCGATAAATACGAAGTATTGGACATGCGTGGCCCTCCGCGCCAATCTAAGCGCTATCCGGCATTGTCTCGATGCTGTGTGCATTCTTCGTTGTCTTTCGAGGTGATTCATGCCTGTACCATCCGATGCCGCCTCCTCCCACCTGGAACCATTCGTCAATGCCAGGGAGGCCAGCAAGTTCGTTCGATTACACCCTGTCACGGTGCAGAGACTCGCGAGAGAAGGATTGCTCCCCGGACATCCGGTGAGCAATGGGTTACGCCGACATTGGAGATTCCGGCTCTCTGAACTCGGTCGATGGCTGCAAGCGCGAGAGAGCGAGCGACAACAATCTGTGATTTCTTCGAAAAGCGACCAACCCGGCTTGGCGACTACGCACGATTGTGGCATTTAAACAGGCTTAGCCTGAGCCGTTGCAACAGGCGTCGAGTGGTCGAAAACAGGGACATGAATTGCTCTTTCGGTGATGCTGCTCGCGAGCTATAGTGTCATTACCGATGCATTCTGCGCCCTCAGCGAAAGGAGGATTTTATGAGGAATGCGCGGAAGCAAAATGGCACGCTTTACCTGGATAAAAACGGCAGCAGGTCTCCGGTCTGGATGTTTAGCTGGCGGCATATTTGTCCGAACGGTAAACGTGTCCGAAAGAAGAGACAACTTGGCACACTTGACCAGTACAAGACCGAAGCAGCCGCGGAAAGAGCGGTGCGAAGTTGGCGGCTGGCCATCAACTCCAATCAAGGCTACGCATTCAGTGGAATCACGGTGAATGATGTGATCGAACACTTCCGTCTAAAAGAACTTGTCGACAAAGGCGAGAACGGTCGTGCGTGGGCGACACGCGACCGGTATGAGAGCTATCTCAACCGGTGGATTGCGCCTCGCTGGGGCGGAGAGGAATTGGATTCTATCAAGGCTCCGATTGTCGAAGAGTGGCTGGAGGATTTGAAATTCGATCCGAACTGGCGGCTGAAGAAGAAACTTCGACCTTCCGAAGGGAGCGCTGTGAAGCGCTCCAAGAAGAGAGCCGAAATGCAAGTGCTGTCTCCTGCCAGTAAGACCAGGATTCGCGATTTGATGGGCGTGCTCTTCAATCATGCGATCCGGTGGGGCTTCACCGATCGAAACCCGATCTCGGGACCGGTAAAGGGCTCTGGTGTTCGCCAGAGTTCGAAACGGCAGAGCATCCCCGACATTCTAGATGTCTCCGAGATGCAAGCGATCATCGCCGAACTTCAGTTGCGGGAGCGCGTATTGCTTTTCTTGGATATGGTGACCGGACTGCGGCGCGGCGAGTTGGCAGGGTTGCGGTGGAGTGATATTGATCTCGGCAAGATGGAGATCAATGTTACTCGTTCGGTGGTGGACCAGGTTGTGGGCCGCTGCAAGACCGAAAGCTCGCAGAAACCTGTGCCCCTGGACGAGTACACGGCACGGGATCTGCAAGAGTGGCATCGCTTCACTCCATATCGCGAGCCCGAGGATTGGATCTTCGCCTCCGACAGCAGCCGGGCTGGAAAGAAACGCGGGAAGCAGCCGCTCTGGTTATCGACCATCATGCGTTACCACATCCAGCCGGTGATCAAGAGACTCGGCATCGATAAGCGCGTCTCTTGGCATACCTTCCGGCGCACCTACACGACGCTTTTGCAGGCGAACCGTGAAGATGTCAAGGTGGTGCAGGAGTTGCTGCGGCACAGCTCGGTGAAAGTGACCATGGACATTTACGCGCAAGCGCAAATGCCCGCCAAGCGTGCGGCGCAGCAAAAGGTGGTGGAGATGATTCGGCCTCTAATGTCCCAAATGGAGTGCAAAATCGGGGCTTAAATGCTCCGCAAAATGCTCCGCAAAATGCTCCGCGGCGAAATCGGGGAATTTTTGCTAAGTGCTTGAAAAGATTTGGCGTCCCCGACGGGATTTGAACCCGTGTTATCGCCGTGAAAGGGCGGTGTCCTAGGCCGGGCTAGACGACGGGGACGTTTTTGAGGAAGTGGCCGATGGAACTACCGAAGGGCTGTTCCAGAGCCAAGGGGCGCAGCCGTTTGGCCGCACATTCCCTTCTATTAAGCTATCAATTCAGGCGTGGCGTGTCAAAGATTGCGGATGCGCTGCTATCGTTCTCTTGATGGCTCTTGTGACCAGCATCCAGTCCGCGACCGGCCCGGCTTCCGGCCCGACGGCCACGCTGATCTACGACGATTGGTATCCTGCGCTGCGCACGGACCAGCTCCGGCCCGGCAAGCTGGCGACGGCGATGCTCCTGGATATTCCACTGGTCCTGGGAAGGTTAAAGAGCGGGAAGCTCTTTGCCATGCGCGACAGTTGCCCGCATCGCGGCATCCCATTAAGCGTGGGCTGGTTTGACGGTAACCGCCTGACCTGCCGCTATCATGGATGGGAGTTCGAGCCATGCAGCGGGCAGTGCGAGCAGATTCCCTCGCTTTCGAGCCACGACAAGCTCGACCCCACGCGCATTTATGCCTCCGCCTACCCCTGCGACGAGCGCGACGGCCATGCCTGGGTCTACATTCCCGCTCCGGGAGCCGGAAAGCTGGCGGCACCGGCCAGATCTGTCCCGGATCTCGCCAAATTCGGGCCGCGCTATCACACCGCGCATCTCTCCGCCGACCTGCCCTGTAACGTGGATCACGGCATCATCGGCCTGATGGACCCGGCGCATGGCCCGTTTGTGCATCAGGCTTGGTGGTGGCGCAGCCGCCACTCCATCCGCGAGAAAACCAAGCGCTTTGAGCCTATTCCGGAGGGCTTTCGCATGGCCGCTCATGCGCCCAGCGCCAACTCCGCTCCATACAAATTGCTTGGCGTCTATGGCCAGCCTGTTGAAACCACCATCGACTTTGTGCTGCCGAACCGGCGCACGGAAACCATCCGCTGCGGCGACAAGTGGTTCTCCTCACTCACCACCATTACGCCCGTTACCAGCTCCACCTGCCGCATTGATGTGATTGCCGCCTGGAACGTCTTCTATCGAGTTCCTTTGGTCACTCCCATTGCCAAGTTCTTTGGCGCCAGGTTCGTCCGCCAGGACCAGGAGACGATGATCCAGCAGGCCGAAGGGCTGCGCCATAACCCCAGCCTTATGTTGATTGACGATGCCGACAAGCCCGCCAAATGGTATTTCGCCCTGAAGCAGGCGCGGCTTGAAACCCCTGCCGGCGCTGGGTCGAAGCATCCTATGGATGGCCCTGTCGATCTGCACTGGCGCAGCTAGGACTTGTGCGCATGATCGAGGTGGATGGCGCTGCGGCGAAAATCGGTTCAGCGGATCTGCTAACATCAAGCAAACAAGCGGCTTATCTGTTGACTGCAAAATGAGACACTGAGGGAGTTTTCTGCATTGCGCTGAAGGTTCTCGCGCCTCCACTCTGACAGCCATGTTGAACGGCAAAAAAATATTTGCGCTCTGCTCCGCGACCCTGCTGGCTGGCGGACTCTGGGCACAAGCCCCGCCGGCCCTTCGGCACACACCCAGCGGCATTGAGCAGACGGTCGGCGGCGTTACGCTGCGTGTACAAGCTTTGCGTCCGGATCTGCTCCGTGTCCGCATATTTCCCATAGCACATCAGCCGGAAGACGCTTCCTGGGCAGTGCTGCCGGAGGCTCGCACGGCGCATATTGAAGTCACGCCAGAGGGCTCCGGTTTTCGCACCTCTGCTCTGCGCGTAACGGTTACGGCAGACCAGCGCCTCACCGTCACCGATCTCGACGGCAACATTTTGCTGCAGGACGCCTCGCGCGCCGCCTGGGACGGAGCCGCATTCCGTGTGACCAAAATCAAAACCGGCGATGACCACTTCTTTGGATTGGGCGACAAGCCCGGACCGCTGGACCGCGCCGGCGAAGCCTTTGCCATGTGGAACACCGACTCCTTCGGCTGGCAGGAATCGACGGATCCGATCTACAAATCGATCCCGTTTTTCATTCAAATGCGCGCCGGCCGCGCGCTCGGTGTCTTCCTCGATAACACCTACCGCACCTTCTTCGACTTTGGCCGCGAGCGTGATAACCGCTACACCTTCTCCGCGCCGGCAGGACCGCTCGACTACTACTTGCTTTACGGCCCGGAGCCAAAGCACGTTCTCAACACCTGGGCCTGGCTTACCGGACCCACGCCGTTGCCGCCGCTGTGGGCGCTCGGCTATCAGCAATCACGCTACAGCTACATGACACGCAAGGAAACCGAAGAAGTCGCCGCTCGCTTCCGTACAGACCACATTCCCGCAGATGCACTCTGGCTCGACATCGACTTTCAGCAGAAGAACCGTCCTTTCACCATCAATGAGGATCGTTTCCCAGGTTTCGCAGACATGGTCCACACGCTGTCCGCCGAGCAATTTCACCTCATCACCATCACAGACCCGCACATTGCCTATCTGCCCAACCAGAACTACGCGCCTTATGACTCCGGCAAAGCCGGCGACCACTTCGTCAAGCGCAACGGGCAGGATTATGTTGGCTCCGTCTGGCCCGGACCATCCGTCTTCCCTGACTTCACCCGGCAGCAGACGCGCGTCTGGTGGGGAACGCTCTACAAGCAACTCGTCGCCGATGGAGTCTCTGGATTCTGGAATGACATGGACGAGCCTGCCGTCTTCGTCTATCCCTCAAAGACCATGCCGGATGATGCACAACACCGCATCGATGAGCCGGGCTTTGCTCCGCGCACGGCGTGGCATCCGGAGATTCACAACATCTACGGTTTGGAGACCTCGCGCGCTACGCATGACGGCATTCTCGCGCTGCGCCCCAATGAGCGGCCCTTTGTGATGACGCGCGCCAGCTATGCCGGAGGACAACGCTACGCCGTCACCTGGACCGGCGACAACTCATCCACGTGGAATCATCTCCGCCAGACCACGCCGCAGCTTCTGAACCTTGGCCTGAGCGGCTTCTCGCTCTCAGGCGCGGATGTGGGCGGTTTTGCCGGTTCGCCGCCACCCGATCTGCTCACGCGCTGGCTCATGCTTGCCGCGTTTCAACCCATTGACCGCGACCACGCTGTGAAAGGCTCGCGCCCGCATGAGCCCTGGGCCGACGGACCGGAGCAGGAAGCCATCCGCCGCCGCTACATCGAGGAGCGCTATAAGCTGATGCCCTACCTCTACACCGCGGCGGAAGAGACATCGCGCGACGGCCTGCCGATTATCCGGCCCTTGTTTGTGGAGTTTCCCCATGCCACGGTGGATAATCATCCGCTCGATCTCGATGCTCCCGGCGAATTCATGTTCGGTCCTGATCTTCTCATCGCCGATTCGCCTTCCCCGGAAGAGGTTGCGCCCTACGAGGTCCATCTGCCGCCCGGCATCTGGTACAACTACTGGACCGGCGAGCGCCTGGATCGCAGCGCTCCCATTGCTGCGCGCGACAACGAAATCCGCGAGACGACCGCAGCACTGCCGCCCATCATGGTCCAGCCCAGGCTCGACGAACTGCCCATGTATGTCCGCGCAGGCGCGATCGTGCCCATGCAGCCCGTCACGCAATCGACGAGTGAGGCGCCCGGCGGCCCGCTGACATTGCGTGTGTACGTACCTGCTTCCGGCGCATCCTGCAGCGGCGAAATCTATCAGGACGATGGCGCAACCTATGACTTCCGCCACGGCGCATACTTCCGCCAGAGCTTCACCTGCTCCATCGCAACCAACGGCGCGCTTAGTGTAGACCTCGCCAAGCCGGAAGGCAGCTTCACGCCGTGGTGGAAACAGATTCGCGTCGAAGTGATCGGCTTTGCTGCGAAGAGCGCTTCACTCGAAAATCGCAGCATCACGGCAGAAAAAACCTCGCTCGGTTCAGCAGTCACCATTCCCAACACCGGCAATGCGATGCACATCGCGTTTCAATAGCGATCCTTACGCAAATAGCAAAAAGCGGCCAATTGGCCGCTTTTTGTTTATGACTGAAATCAAACCTCAGATCCGCATCGGCATCAGCACGTAGCGTGACTTGTACTCCGCATCCGGGCTCTCGGGCCGCATCTGCCCCGCCGATTGCGAGTCCTTGAACTCGAGCCTTACTTCGCCCTCGTTGCCCAGCGCCTTCAGAAAATCCAGGATGTAGCCTGAGTTGAAGCCAACCACAATCGGATCGCTGGAGTACGGCGTATCGATTGTGTCCTCGCTCTCACCCGCTTCGGTCGATGCTGCGCTGATCTTCAGCTCGTTGCCTTCAAGCCGCAGCCGGATTGCGCCGCTCCGTTCATCGGCAAACTGCGCTACACGCTGAATCGCCTGCGACAACTCCGCCGAGCGCACCACGGCAAACTTTGTATTGTCGCGCGGCAGCACTGCTTCGTAGTTTGGGAACTGCCCGGTCAGCTTGCGTGAGCTCAGCGTGCGGTGACCCACGCGGAAGAACAACGTGTGATCGTCATCGGCAAACTCCACCTTCTCCACGTCGCTTGAGCCCAGCAGGCTCGCCAGCTCACTCAGCGCCTTGCGCGGGATCAGCACGCGCTTCTCGCCGCTCATGCCTTCCAGCGTCTCACCCGGCTTTTCAACAAAGCTCAACCGGTGGCCATCGGTCGCCACCATGGCAAGGGACTCCGGCTTCAAGACCAGCAGCGCTCCATTCAGCGTGTACCGCGACTCTTCATTCGAGATGGCAAAGATCGTATGCGCAATCAGCGTCTTGAAGGCCAGCGCGGGAATCGACGTCACGGATTCCGAGGGGAACTCCGGCACCTGCGGATAATTCGCACGCGCCATGCCCACCATCTTCGTGTTTGATCGGCCGGAGCGAATCTGCACCCAGTGGTTTTCAAGCAGCTTGATCGAGACCTCGCCATCAGGCAGCAGCTTCACGTAGTCGTAAAGCTTGCGCGCGGGAATCGTACACGAGCCTGCCTTCTTGACCTTCACATTGGCGCTTGTGCGCATGGCCTGATCCAGGTCCGTCGCCGTGATCGTCAACTTGTCGCCTTCGGCCTCAATCAGAAAATTTGAGAGAATCGGAATCGTTGTCTTGCGTTCCACCACGCTCTGCGTCGCGGTGAGTTCCTTCAACAATTCCTGACGGCTTACCGTTATCTCCATCGTTGCCCCCTGTGCGGCCGTTTGCTCCATTTCCGCTTCCACGATCGACATCCCCGGACCCCCAAACTTCTAACCTGCTTCCAAGCCGCAGGCACAAAGGCCTGGACCGCCAGTCCTGGCCAGTTCTTCTTGATTGTATTCACCTTTCCTGCAAATACCAGCGTGGAAAACACGCGCCAAATCTGGATTCCGCGTACCGTGTTCCCGAAAAGTAAGCCCCGATGCCCATTTTCACCCCGACATTGACCTGACACGAGCTCGCAATGCCGGTTTCCGCGGCAGCGACGGATACTCTCTGTTTTTGAAAAAAGATATATACAAACTCTCGTAGTACCCGTAGTACACCACGGAAAAGTGGATAACCTACCCAACTGATTCAATCCGATTGCCTTGGCTGCCTTGCCTGTTTTCTAAAACGCGACGGCGGAAATCTGCACAACTGGAAAAGCCTCCGGTTTTGAATTTCACGCATACCTGTTTCTCCACGCTTTCAACAACAGGCCTTCAACCCCCTGTGAATTCCCGCTCCCATTTGTGCAAACAACGTCCGCACACGCATTGATAGCGGGTGCCAAAGACCTCGCTTCTCCACATCGCCTGCGCTTTCCACGTCTTCCACATGCGTGTGTGCAGCGCAGGAAAACTGGTCCTATGTTTCCCATTTCAAAACAACAAAGACATTCCCCATAATGTTTGAGATACCCGAAATACTTATTCCATTTCAAACTAGAGGCAGTGCCACATGCGCCGAAGGCGCAGTTGCCACAGACACCAATCTCGATGGCCAGTCCCATGCCTATCTCCATTCCCAATCTCGAAGAGGAGCTTCTTCGCCAGACCCAGGCCGATGCGCCGGGCCGCGAGTTCTGCCATGCCATCGCAGAGCTTGCCCGAACCGGGCGCTTCGCGGAGCTGGAGCGAGTTTTGCCCGAGGTGGCATATCAGGAAATGGCCGCGCACTTCCGTCGTGACCCCGCGGGATTCATTGACGGCTGGCAGTCGCTGGCCCATGAGATGCATCAGGGCTTCATTCTGCACGCCCGCCAGCGCCTCACGCATCTCACTCGCCTCCTCGCAGCCGGCGAGTCTGAGCAGGTTCCCGCCTGGCAGGAGATTCAGCGCGCGCTCGATACGCATGAGAACAACCTGCTTCGAGCGGCCATTGCTTTTGAGCTGATTGCGCTGATCGAGCCGGCAACCGCCCGCGCCACGCACCTGCGAGAGTGTGTCGTCGCTTCGCCCGCATCGGAGGAGGCCGATAGCTACCTCGACGAGGCCACCCGCTGCTACTTCTATGGTCTCTATACAGCCTGCGCGGTGATGTGCCGGTCTGTCGTGGAGGAAGCCGTGAAGCAGAAGCTCCCGCCCGATCTCGCTGGCCTTGTTGCACGCCGCTACCGGCATACGCCCACCCTCGGCAATCTGCTCCATGAGGTCAATAACAACCTCCAGCTCATCGGCATCAACCCTGACTTCCTCAAGCCTGCCAACCGCGTCAATGATGTCGGTCGCAAAGCAGTCCATCAGGGCCTGCTCAGTGAAGCTGAATCCCGCCAGTGTCTGCAGGATGCGCGCCGCGCACTCGAAATCCTGCTGTGAGGCTGCTCCCTGACCACGGCTTTTATACTTAAATTTCGATGTCCTACGCCGCAGCTCCATATTCGCAAGCTATTGCCGAATTGAACCGTATGGCGCCCGAGCTGCACACGCAGCCAGGTACGCCGCGCCGTAAGTTTTCGCTCGATGAGATACGCATACTTCTCGAAGCTCTCGGCAACCCGCACAAACAATTCCGCTCGGTTCTTATTGCCGGGACAAACGGCAAAGGCTCCACGGCCTCCACTCTCGCTTCGATTCTCCAAAGCTCAGGACTGCGAATCGGGCTCTATACTTCGCCGCATCTGGAACGCCCCAACGAGCGCATCAAGATTAGTGGCCCCGGCGCGGCAGAGGCTGAAAACACGCTTCTCGACATCTCGGACGACGCTTTTGGCCGCCGCTACTTTCAGGTTTATGACGCCGCGCAGCAACTCTTCCTCTCGGGCACACTTGCGCAGCTTCCCAGCTTCTTTGAGACCCTTACCGCCATGGCCTTCCTCCATTTTGCGGAAGAGGCCGTCGAAATCGCGGTCCTTGAGGTCGGCATTGGCGGACGCCTCGACGCGACGAATATCGTCGATCCGCTCCTGTCTGTCATTACGGACATCTCGCTGGACCACACCGAATGGCTCGGCCCTACCATCACGGACATTACCCGCGAAAAGGCGGGCATTCTGCGCTCCAACGGCACGCTCGTTACCCTCCCGCAGCACCCTGAAGCCAACCAGGCCCTCGGTGAAATTGCCGTCTCTCTCAACGTGCGCGGCGTCAGCGCCACGCCCTACATGCCGACCATCCATGCCGGCCAGACCTATCCCGTCGAAGTCTTTAACGCGGAGATCGAAGTCGCTTCCCCGCTTCATGGCCCACACCAGCATCGCAACATTGCGCTTGCCATCGCCGCCGCGGTTGAGCTGGCGACGAATCACGGCGTGCCTGTTACGCCGGTATCCATTGCTGCCGGCATCCGCAATACGCGCTGGCCCGGCCGGCTAGAATCGATTTCCGCACACGGCACGCAGTGGGTTGTGGACGTTGCGCACAATCCCGCGGGTGCATGGGCTCTGCGGGCAAGCCTGCGCGAGATCGACCCAGCTCCGCGCACCATGATCTTTTCCTGCCTTAAAGACAAGCCGCTTACCGAACTCGCCCAGATTCTCTTCCCGCTCTTTGACCAGATTGTCTTTTCGCCTATTGCCAGCCCGCGCGCCACGCCGATGCGGGAGCTTCTGGCAGCAGCCGAACAGACCGGAACGCCAGCTCACGCCGCTGAAACCGTCGCAGAGGCATTGAGCTTTGCGCAGCAACACGCCAACGGCGCGCCAATCGTAGTTTCCGGGTCAGTATATTTAGTGGGCGAGGCTCGCAAGCTGCTCTTCCAGCAGGGCGCGCGATGACGCCTCAAACCCAATCCGAGGCATCGCGGGAGAAATTGCCCCAACGGTCAGTCCGTCCCCCGGATCCTCTTCCTCTCAAAAACCGGTTCATCACCAACGTTGTTCAGGCTCCGCTCTTCTTGCTCGCCACAGCGCTTTGCGGCTCCGCGGCGCTTATCGCATCCTTGTTCGCCAAAACCGGCCGCACGCAGCATCGCATCGCGCGTCTCTGGGCGCGGCTATCGCTGTTCGTTTCCGGCGCGCGGCTCACGGTGCTTGGCCGCGAGAACCTCCTCGCGCATCCTGTCGCTGTCTACGCCTCCAACCACACCTCGTATATGGATACGCCGGTGGTCTTCGCTTCACTGCCTTTCCAGTTCCGCATTCTGGCGAAAAAAGAGCTCTGGTCGCTGCCCTTCATCGGCTGGTATCTCGCCCGCTCCGGCCAAATGCCCATCAATACCGAGAACCCGCGTTCCACGCTCTCAAGCCTGGGCAAAGCCGCCGCTGCCCTGCGCGCCGGCATGAATCTCTTCGTCTTTCCTGAGGGCTCGCGGACACCGGACGGCACGCTGCAGAGTTTTCTCTCCGGCGCGGCCTTCCTCGCCATCCGCGCGCAGGTTCCGCTCGTTCCCATTGCGCTCAGTGGCGTTTACGATCTGCTGCCCATTCACACGCGTCACTTTTACCCCGGCCCGCTCACCCTCCACGCGGGCACGCCCATTCCGACGGACGGTCTCACCATCCGCGATGCCGATGTGCTTACCCAGAAGCTTCGCGACGCTATCGCCGGTCTGCTGGACCAATCCCGTTAACTTGTTCTTTTGCCCTCCGGCCAGTCCTGATACGATTTCTCCGCATGAGTCACCTTCTTCCAGAGGCTCACAAAGCCGGAGACTCCCAAGCGCACTGTTCGTCAGGAGGTCGCCGCCATGGCAACTCCACAGAATCCCGCAATCTCACTCAAGCCGGCAGTGGCCTCAGTCGATGAAAGTCTCAGCCGCGCCGGCATTCTGCACCTTGTAGCCATCGTCGCGGCCGGCGCCATTGGCGGATTCCTCTTCTGGGTCATCGCCAAGGTCACCGGCACATCGCCGCTCCCTGGAATTGCGGGCTTCTGGACGATCCCCGCGCTCATGTTCCTCGGCGCATTCGCTGCCGCCATCGGCGTCTATGTCCTCACCGCCTCTGACACCTCGGCCATCAAGACTTACGTCTTCGCCAGCCTCTGCGGTCTCTGCTGGCAGCCTGTTATCGCTTCCGGCGTCCGCATGGTGGGCAATCTCAACGCCACATCGCAGTCCGAGCAAGTCGGCTCGCAGACGCAACTCGTGCAGCAGGCCGATGCATCCGGCAATGTTCAGCAGCTCACCAGTGCCGTGCAGCAGACTACGCCGCTTGTCACGCAGGCGCTCAATGCCACGGTAAACATTGACACCGACACCAGGAATCAGGTGGTCAACAACTCCAGGCAGGCGATCAACCAGATTCAGTCCGCTGCCGCCAAAGCGCCCGAGGCCTCCGTCGAATCTCTCCAGAGCATCACCGTCGCCGCAGCTAACTCCGGTTCCTCGGCTGTCGCGCTTCAGGGTGTCCAGTCGCTCCACGCCCTTGGCGGCACTCCGAACCACGCAGCGGCACCGTATGCCCGCCGGTCGCTCTCTTACGTCGCACTTCACGCCAAGGATCCGTCGATCCAATTGGCTGCAAGAAACGCGGCTACCCAGATCTCTCAGTCCAATCCCTGAAGCTACTATTCTTAAATCTCGTGCAGCGTCTCCATCGGGTCCACCTGCGTTGCTCGCCACAGCGGCACCGCGGCAGCCAGCAGAACAATCAACAGCGCGCCCGCCGCTGCCAGCCCCAGTACAACAAAATCGTGCGCTGAGACACCGAAGACCAGGCTCTCCACCCATCGCGAAGCGCCCCAACTCGCCGCCACTCCGGCAACAAGCCCAATCGCGCCCAGCACTGCCGCCTGCCTGCCCATCCGCCGCAGAATGGCCGTCGTTCCCGCGCCCATCGCCATGCGGATCGCAATCTCCTGCCGCCGGCTCGTCATCCAGGAATTGAGAACCCCATAGCAGCCAATCGCGGCAAGGATCACCGCAATCGCCGCAAAGAGCGCCAGCAGCAGCGTGATAAATCGCCGCTGGGTGAGTGATCCGCCGAGCGATTCATTCATTGTGCTCAACGATTGGATCGGAACACCGTTATCTATTGACGCAAGCACGCGCCGCACACTGCCGGCCATCGCCGCCGGATCGCCTGCGGTGCGAATCATCATCACCATAGAGTTGTCTGCATGCTGCGCAGCGGAAAAGTAAAACGTCGGATACGCCGCAGAATCCAGGCCCAACTGTGGCACATCGCCCACCACTCCCACAATCTCCAGCACCGACCCTTTCATATACGGGCCGCCCATTTTGATGTGCTGCCCCAGCGCCGAGCGCGCATCCTTCCACCATGTCCGCGCCATGGTCTCGCTGATGAGCGCGACCTCCACCCCGCCGGCACGGTCCTCCTTGCTGAAATCACGCCCTGCCACTACGGGAATCCCCATCGTGCGGAAGTAATTCACGTCCGCCACATTCATCAGCGTCAGAGGAACATCCTCGCGCCTTGGCGTCGGCTTCTCCACAATGGAGTACCAGTTATCGGCGCAGTCGCCGCCTGCCGGAGGACAGCTTACCGCGCCGACAGACTGAACTCCCGGCAGCGCATGCAGCGCCGTCTCCAGCTGCGAGTAGAAATCCAGCACCGCCGCATCCGTTCCGTACCGCATGTTCGGCAACTGCAGCTCCAGCGCCAGCACATGGTCAGCCGCAAAGCCAGGGTTCACATTCTCCGCTGCCAAGAGGCTCCGCAACAGCAGCCCTGAAGTGAACAACAGCACCAGCGCCGCCGCCACTTCCACTGCCACAAGCCCGCCACGCACGGCATGACTCACCCTTCCAGTTCCCGCGCCCGCACTGCTCTCCTTTAATACGAGTGCGAGATTCACTCTCCTCGAACCCATCACCGGCGCAAGTGCGCACACTAGCCCCACGGCCACCGTCAGCCCTGCTGTAAACAACAGCACCGGCACATCCAGGCTCGCTTCCATCAATCGCGGAATATCCTTCGGTCCCAATGCCTTCATTGCCTGCAATGCGGCAGAAGCCAGCCCCACGCCACATGCGCCGCCAATCAGCGTAATCAGCAGCGTCTCTGTCAGCAGTTGCCGCGCAATCCGCCCGCGCCCCGCGCCAACTGCGCTCCGGATCGCCATCTCCCGCGCGCGCTCCGTCATCCGAATCAGCAGCAGGCTCCCGATATTCACGCACACCAGCGCCAGTACCACTGCCACCGCGCCCATCAGCAGCGTAAAGACATGCCGCACATCGCCTGTCCGCTGCTCAGTCACAAACTCCGCATACGCGCGATGATCATCTTCAGGCCCGGGGTCGCCCTTTGCCAGGCGCACCATGATCGTATCGAGGTCCGCACGCGCTGCGGCCAGTGTTACGCCCGGCTTCAGCAAGGCCAGGACCCGTCCTCCGCCATGCATATCGCGCCGCGCCAGCTGTTGCGGCGACGGCCGGTACGGCAAGTAGTAATCCACACGCCGCAGAAAGAATCCTGGCTCGCGCGCCAGCACGCCAACAATCGTGCGAGCGCTCCCATTCAGCATCAGCGTCTTGCCCACAATCTGCGGATCGGCTCCGAGCGAGCGTGCCCAGAAGGCCTGCGAGACCACCACCGTCTCCGGCGCATGCGGATCCTCGTCGCTTGCTGTCAGCAGCCGTCCCAGGATTGGCCGCACGCCGGTCAACGGAAAGAACTCGTTCGTCACCACGCCCGCGTGTGTCAGCACCGCTGGCCCGCGCCCGGTCAGCGTCAGGCCGGTGCCTTGATACGCCGCCATCGCCTCAAACGAGTGATTCTCCGTGCGCCAATGCTGAAAGTTCAGCCACGTAACACTGATCCCATCCGCCTTGCCCGACGACTCGCCCAGCACCGTCATCCGCTCGCCATGCGGAAACGGTAGCGGCTTGAGCAGTACCGCATATACTGCGCTGAAGATCGCCGTATTCGCGCCAATCCCCACCGCCAGCGTTGCAATCACGACCAGCGCAAACGCGGGTTTCCGCAGAATTCCCCGCAGCGCATAGCGCACATCCTGCGCAATGCTCTCCAGCCACACCCATCCCCACTTTGCGCGCGTTACATCCGCCACCAGCGCGGAGTTTCCCAGTTCGCGTATTGACGCCGCGCGCGCCGCTTCATACGATTCGCCCCGCGCCATGCGCTCTTCCACGGCAATCCGCAGATGCGCGTCCAGCTCGTCGTGAAGCTCATCCTTGCGCCGTTCCCATGCAGGCCAAAACTTCATACGCCACCCCCTCGTCGTTCTTCCTACTCGGACCGCAGCGCTTCCATCGGATGCACCGTAGCCGCGCGCCGTGCAGGCAGCAGGCACGCCAGCACCGCCGTGCCCAGCAGCACCGCTGCGCTTGCGGCCATCACCCAGGGATCGAGCGGCTTCACGCCAAACAGCATGCTCCGCACAAATCGTGAGGCGGCCCACGCACCAACTGCTCCCAGTGCGATGCCGGGCACCACCATCCACATCGCCTCGCGAACCACGAGCCGCACCACATCTCTACGCGAAGCACCCAGAGCCATACGCACGCCAATCTCCCGCTTGCGCCGGATCACCGAGTAATTCAACAGCCCATACATTCCGATTGCCGAAAGCACCAGCGTCAGCACAGCAAAGAATCCTGCCAGCAATGCCACTAGCCGCTCGCGGCTCACCGCGCTGCCCACAATCTGCCCCACCGTGACGGTCTCAAAGAGCGGCACATCCGGAGCAATTTCCTTGAAGGCCCTCCGCACCGCTGCATCTCCCACTGCTGCGTTCCGGCTTCGCACAGCAAATTCGAGATATTGATTCTGGCGCGAGGCCAAAAACGGAAGATACATCGTTGGCTTCGGCTTATCGCGAAATCCCATGACCAGCGTGTCGCCAACCACCCCAATCACGCGCGCCTTTGGATCTTTCTCCTCCTGGCCCATCGTGATCATCTGTCCCACTGAGTTCTGCCCAGGGAAGAAGTACTCCGCCCCGCTCCGTGACAGAATGCATACCTTCGGTGCGTCCTCCTTATCGTCCGCCGTAAAATCGCGGCCTTCCAGTAGCGGAATCCCGAGCGTACGAAAGTAATCCGGCGCCACAGTCGGCTCCATGGTGTCCTTTTGCCGCATCTCGCCGGAAGGCAGCCTTACTAAGGCTTGCCCTAAATAAATTCCGCCGCCCATCGGCTTCATCTGTGTCAGGCTTACGCTATCCACTCCCGGAGTGCTTCGTATCCTCTGCAGCAGCGCCAGGTACAGCGACGCAGGCCTTCGCACGTCATCGCCCTTCTTGGCAGGTTGTTTTGCTCCACTCATGAAATCGGCTCGCGTAAACGTCACTCCGCTTGTGTTGAAGCCCGGATTCTTAGCCAGCAGTCGTACCAGCGTCGTCGACATCAACGCCGCAATCACCACAATCACCAGTGAAAGCCCCACCTGCACCGGCGCAAGCCAGCTTCCCATGCGCCGCGGCCGCCGCCTGTTCAGCGTAAGCTCGCCTTCCTTGATCTCTCGCACCGGATCGACGCGGCTCGCACGCCACGCCGGAATCACTCCCGCCAGCAGCACGGTCACTCCCGTCACAGCGAGCGCGAAGACCAGCACTATGCCTGTCGGAGCTGTATTTATCTCCAGGCGATCCGTTCCGGGGCTGTCCATCAGCTTCACCAGCGCCTGGCTCGTGCTCCATGCAAAGAAAAGTCCCAGCGCCATGCCTGTGCCAGACAACAACAAACTCTCCCAGCACAACTGCGCCGTGAGCCTTTGTCTGCTCGCACCCAGCGCCACGCGGACTGCCAACTCCCGTCGCCGCGCCAAGGAACGTGTGCCTGCCAGCGTCGCCAGATAAGCGCAGGCCACCAGCAGTGACAACCCAACGAGTCCCTCAATCAGATACAGTGGTTCGGCAAACTCCTGCCGCAAATAGGAGAAGCCTGTTCGCCCCGGAACCGCCACCAGATGGGCGGTATCTGTCTCGCTGAACTTGCCGTCATCGGTCATCGTGAAATAGTGAAACTTTGCGGCCTTCATCGCTGCATTGAAGACAGGGTCCAACTCTGCTTGCGCTTGCACAGCCGATGCGCCGTCCTTCAACCGCCCCAGCAGCGTGCGGTTAAACGAACCAAAACCGTGTCGGTCGCCCGCCTCGCCAATCTCCGAGGCCACATACATCCACGGCTTGTCGCCCACCTCGACGCTGTCGAACCCCGGTTGAAGAACGCCGACAATCACGCCCTTCTTTCCCTGAAAATCCAGCGCGCGCCCCACTACGCCGGGATCACCGCCCATGCGACTGTGCCAGTAGTCATACCCCAGCACGACTGCGTAGCCTTCAGGACCACCGCCCGGCTTATCGTCAGCCTCCGTGAACAGCCGGCCCAGCGCGGCATGCAGCCCAAGCATCTGGAAGCAGTCACCCGTAAGCTGTGCCGCCTGCGCCGGCCGTGTTCCGCTCTGATCGCGTAGGTTCAATTGCGGAAACTTGCTCCACGAGCACAGTCCACTGAGTGTCTTAGGTTTTGCCTCCACCAGCGCGTCATACAGCTTGCCGGAGGTCATATCCGCAGGCGGATTCTTCTTGGCCGGTGCTCCAATCTGCAGCTCCACGCGCACCATCCGATCCGGCCGCTCCACCGGCAGGCTCTTCAGCAGCAGCGCATACATCAGCCCAAAGACCGCCGTGTTCGCGCCAATCGCCAGCGTAAGCGTAATCAGCGCCGTCACCGTGTAGCCAGGGCTTTTCCTTAATTGCCGCAGCGCATAGCGCACATCCTGCACCGTGCGCTCCGCGCTCTGCCATCCCCACGAAGCCCGCGTCACATCCGCCACCAGAGGAGGATTCCCCATCTCACGCGTCGCCGCTGCCTTCGCCTCTTCGTACGATTCCCCACGCGCCATACGCTCCTCCACCGCAATCCGCAGATGCGACTCCAGCTCCTCGCGCAGATCGTCCTTCTTCCGCTCCCACCCCGGCCAGATCTTCATGCGTATCCTCCGTGCTCCGCACTGACTTGATAGATGCCCGCTTCACGCGCAGGGCCTTTGTGCTCCCCGTTCCACGAATCACTCATTCCGCAAAGTCTCCAGCGGATCAACATACGCAGCTCGCCTTGCAGGAATGAAAGCAGCGGCAAATCCCGTAACGGCCAACGCAACGGATGCGGCGACAATCGCTGCCGAATTTCTGGCGGCTGATCCATAGAGAAGATGACTGGCCAGGCGAATCGCAGCGGCAGAGAGCAGCAATCCCAGCCCGATTCCCGCCACCAATATCCACGCTGCCTGGCTGACAATCAACATCTGGACATGCCGCCTTGTCGCCCCTAGCGCCAGGCGGATCCCAAACTCGCTTCTGCGGCGCGAGGTGCGGGACGACATGACACCGTAGAAGCCAATCGTGACGAGCAGCAGCGTGAGGCTCGCATAGATCCCTGCCAGGCGGGCAAGCAGCTTTTCGGTGCCGAGATCGCCGTTCAGGTCCGTAGCAAAGGGAACGATCTCCTCGACAGGCAGCGTGGGATCGATCTCGCGGAGCGCCTGACGAACGCTCTCGGAGAGCTTGCCCGGATCTCCGGCGGCACGGACGCGGATGCTGTGCGCCGGAGCAGGATTCTGGTTAATACTCATGTAGACCATCGGCGGCGCTTCACGCTGAGGGCCGTTCACGTGCGCATCGGCCACTTCGCCAACGATCAGAAACGTATGGTCGTTGGGAGCGGGCTCATAGCCGACCCACTGGCCAATCGGGTCTTTGTCTCCGAAGAGCTGCCGCGCATACGAGCGGCTGATGATGGCGACCCGCGGTGTTGTATCCGTATCGGTCGAAGCTATGTCGCGGCCGCGCAGGATGGGGATACCGAGGGTTCGAAAGAAGCCGGGGCTGACGTGATCTTCCTGCCCATGCACCTGCCCATCGGTGAGGTCGCTGCGGTCATGAACGTATAGCGCCGTATTCCAGCCGCAGTGGATGTCCCCGCACATTCCCAGAGCCACTCCGCGAACACCGGGAAGAGCCTGAAGCCGCTCCTGTATCTGGCGAACGAGCGCCGGAAGGTTAGCGGACGGGTTGGCGCTCCTGTACTGCTCCGCATCCACGTGGACGGAGAGGATGTGCTCGCGGTCCATGCCGACATCGACGGTTTCCCAATGCACCAGGGTAGCGGCGAAGCAGACCGACATCGTGGAAAGCAGAAGAGAGAGGCTGACCTGCGCGATGAGCAGCAGATTCGCGCGCCAGCGCTGGCGCGCGGTTTGGGAGATACCGGCGACCTTGGCACGTGAACCTGCCGCGTGCGCAACGCTGGTTCGCATGAAGATGAGGGCAGGAAGGATGCTGAAGGACAGAAGCGACAGCAGCATGAGCGCAACGCCGAGAGCTGCGATGGGCAGGCCCGGGCGCAGGTCGATTATGAGAAGCGAATTATGGTTGGAAGCCCAGCGCACAAGCATGGCGCTCGCAAGCCGGCCCATGGCGAAGGCCAATCCGCAGCCAACAAGGACAATCAGAACGTCCTCAAGAACAATTTGGGAGAGAAGCCGGACACGGCTTGCGCCGAGAGCCATCCGCACTCCGAGTTCGTTAGCGCGCGCGTTAAGCCGGGCAAGCTGAAGGTTGGCAAGATTCAGGCAGCCGACAAGAAAAATGGATGCGGAAAGCGCCATGAGTAATACAAGAGACGCTGAGAACTTGTGCCGCATTCCGCCGGAGCCATTGTTGAGCGGGACCAGTTTGGTCGTCCCTCGCAGAACCGCGGATTTAACAGCCGGGTCGGTTGTGGCTTCGGTCATTACCTCGCGGTCAGGGCGGAAGACCTGGTCCCACTTCGCGAGCACTGCGGCGCGGCGTTCCGCCGGGATGCGTGCATTCAGCGCGAGCCAGAAGATGGTGGGCTGGTTATACCAGGGCTTGCCGAGCGAGACATCGTGACCGGGCCCGAGCGAGTCCCACCCAGGGGTAAATTTGCCCGTGCTTTCGAGCGCGAGAGGAAGCCAG
>Ga0208193_1000479_pt1 | contig 21781 bp, 25 predicted proteins | sample June2015DPH_17_2_FD_184716 | JGI IMG/M metagenome (GOLD analysis project Ga0208193, IMG submission 184716) | Peatland microbial communities from SPRUCE experiment site at the Marcell Experimental Forest, Minnesota, USA - June2015DPH_17_10... | ecosystem: Environmental > Terrestrial > Soil >... | reverse complement strand
TGATGGCTGACTCGAGGAGGTCGCCTAGTTGGGCGGCGATGTTGAGGATCGCTGCGAGGATGAGGGATTGCCAGAGAGGCTCAGAGATGTGGAGGAGGGTGTTGCCGCGAGCAGTGAGAATATCTGAGATTGCGATGACCAGGCCCGCGGCCAACATGCTGCCACCGATTGAGGCGATGGAGCCGACCCAGGTTTTGCCAGGACTAAGTCGGGGAGCGAGCTTGCGTTTGCCGAAGGCTCGACCGATGTAGAGGGCGGCGATATCGCCAGCCCAGACGCAGACCATGAGGAAGAGAATGAGGGCGGTGCCGTCCTCTTGTTTCCAAAGAAGTGGAATGAGGGTAAGGGGATAGGCGATGTAGATGAGGCCGAAGATGCCTTGTGCGGTATCGGGGAGAACCTGGATGAGAGGAGAGCGGAAGCCATTCCAGGCGAAGAGCGCGAGGGTGAGGGCGCTGAGGACAGGGAGCTGGGCTTCGACCGGGAAGTCGGGCAGGGTGACGACGAAGGCCAGGGCGGTGCCGAGGGCCATCCACCAGACGGGAATGCGGAGCTTAGCGCCGTGGGTCTCGGCACCAACGGCCGCGAGTTGGAGGTACTCGTAAGCGGCGAGCTCCGCGACGATGGCTGCGAAGAGCGTCATCAGCCAGATATTGCCGAAGAAGATGAGGGCGAAGACGACGAGGATAAGGACCGTTGCGGTGAGGATTCGTGTCATTGGACATAGACAGAATATATGGGCGAGGGTTTAGGAGTAGAAACGGTTCTTGACATATCAAGATATATCTTGATACTATTTTGGGTATGAAAACATCTTATGAACATTTATACGAACATTTTCGAGGTTTCCGTGGCAGGGAAGAACGCCGTGGAGAGAGTTATAGGGAAGACAGACATTGCGGCGGCCGCGGGGAATTTGGCGGCGGGCGGCATGGGTTTCGAGGCTGGCGAGGAGAAAGAGGACCGATGCGGTTCTTCGGCGCGGGCGATCTGCGCTTCGTAATTTTGCAGCTGATCTCCGAGAAGCCGAGCTACGGTTACGAGATCATCAAGTCGATTCAAGAGCGATTGGGTGGGATGTATGCGCCGAGTCCCGGCGTGGTTTATCCGATGCTGACCATGCTTGAGGAGATGGGCCATGCGACCGTGGTTTCGGAGGGCGCGCGAAAGCTCTACACGATTACGGACGAGGGATCGAAGGCTCTGGCGGAGAACAAGGCGACGGTGGATGCGCTGTTTGCCAGGATGGATCGTACGCGCAGTGAACACAGCAGCGAGCGCTCCCCGCAGATTGAACGGGCGATTGAGAATTTTCGCCTGGCGCTGCGAATGAAGAAGGGTCCGCTGACTATGGAACAGGTGCATGCCATCACGGACATTATCGATGCAGCCGCAAAGCAGATCGAGAGGGCGTGATGAACTCCTACCGTTACAAGATCACAGTTGAAGCGTTGACGGGCGCGAAGGGAGAGTCAGTGGAAGGACGGACTCTTTCGTTCGAAGCCGCAAATCATGACGACATTCTAGGAATTGTGGATCGGATGCGAGCTCGTCTGCCGTTTGACGAGAATACGATCGCCTCGCTGGGAGTGGGGTTGAAGTTGTTCTCCGAGGTGACGCTGACGCAGCGGAACGATCCGATGTTTGCGATGATTCAGCCGGCGCTGAACGAGTTTGTGCGCGGGCTGAAGCAGAGGTCGGCAGCGGAGGCTCCGGTGAGCCTGGGAAGATTGCTGTAGACGAGACTGAGAAACCACCACTGTCGTTTGGGTACGGTTAACGGCGGGTGAGAACCGGATCGGTTTTGGCTTCGCCTCTGGTCTCAGCTTTGGGGATGAGGTGGTCTTTGATCTCGGCGGCGACCTGCTCTGCTGGTTCGAGGTTGTTGAGGTCTTCGTCAGTGAAGGATTCGCCGAGGCCACCGAAGCGTCGTTCGCGGCGCTGGTAGGCGGCGATGGCTTCGAGGAGATGGAGGCCGTTGAAGTCGGGCCAGAGGCGGTCGGTGACGTAGATCTCGGAGTAGGCGATCTGCCAAAGAAGGAAGTTAGAGATACGTTGCTCGCCGGAGGTACGGATGACGAGGTCGGGGTCTGGCATGTGGCGGGTGTAGAGGGCGCGGGCTATGGTGGATTCGTCAAGGGCCTCAAGGGCGCCGGCACCGAGCAGGTCGTCGACGGAGCAGCCGCGGGTGTGAGCTTCGGTGGTGAGATCAGTGAGGATGCTGCGGACTGCGTCGACTATTTCGGAACGGGCTCCGTAGTTGAGGGCGAGGGTTAGGGTGGTGCCGGTGTTTTTTGCGGTGGCTTCGCTGGCCCACTGCATGGTGTCCTGAACTTCCTGCGGGAGGTCGTGGGTGCGGCCGATGTAGGCCATACGGACGTTGTTGTCGTTCATGCGCTTGACGTTGCCGACGAGGTAGTTCTTGAGGAGCTTCATGAGGAAGCTGACCTCGGATTTGGGGCGGCGAAGGTTGTTTTCAAGCGAGAAGGCGTAGAGGGTGAGCCAGGGGAGGTTGATGCGGGAGGCGGTTTCGACAACATACTGGACGGACTCGGCGCCTTTTTGGTGGCCGAGGAAGCGCTTGAGGGCTCGCTTGCCGGCCCAGCGGCCATTGCCGTCCATGATGATGGCTACGTGCTGAGGAATTTTGCCGGGATCGAGCTCCCGGTAGACATTCAACTCCTCGGGAGCGAGTTCGTGGCTGCGATTGGGGACGCGGCTGGGTACTGAGGGGGGAGTCGACAGGGGGGTTGATGCGCGCAAAAAGCTACCTCGCAGTATGACGCTAGCACACCGATGTGGGGTTCGCAATGAACAGTTGGCCGTCTGCGCCTAAAGGGTTTTGGGAAAAGGGCTTCCGATTTCAGTCCACTCTCGTTGCCGGTGACATTGTCTTCATCCTACGGAAGCATTGGATTTGGAAGACGGTAGATCAGGCCCTGGTCCTGGTTGGCATCGAGGGCGGTGATGTAGATGGAGCGGCCGTCGGGTGAGATGGCCAGACTGGTATGGTGCTGGTCCGGGAGATCGACGCGTTTGAGTAGCTTTCCGTCGGGAGAGATGACGGCGAGGCCGCCTCCGTCGAATAGTGCAATGAAGAGGTTGCCATGAGAGTCGATGCGGACGCTGCCGGGAGTGAAGGCTTTATGGCGGCCATCCGCAAGAAGGGCATCGAGCTTCGAGAACTCGCGTTGCGGGCCGAGTGTGCCGTCGGAGGCGATGGTGTAAACGAGAAGGCGGTGGAGGCGGCTTTCGGCGATGTAGAGTAGCTTGCCGTCCGAGGATACGACCAGGCCATTGGAGTAATTGATGCCCGAGGCTATCTCTTTGATGATTCCGTCAGCTGCGATGTGGAAGACCTTACCGGGTACAGTACCGTCTAGACCGGAGGCTGTGAAGTAGACGCCTCCTTTAGCGTCGGCAGCGAGGTCATTGGGGCAGACGAAGTGATGGTTTGCTGCGTCTTTCTGGAATGTCTTGAGGTGCTTCCCTTTGAGGGAGATGTTGACGATCGTTCCGTCGTCAAAACAGGCGACGAGGAGCGAGGAGTTCCATTGCAAGAGACCGTTTGCGCCGCAGCCGTCCTCATGCCAGACTCTTTCGACTGTGTTTGCTGAAAGCCGGAACACGTCGGAGGTGGTGTAGTCGACAAAGTAGAGCGTGTCGCCGACAAAGATCGCGCCTTCAAGGAAGTGCAGGTTTTTGGCGACGATTTGGATGTCCGCTGCTTGAGCACCTGGAGTTGCGCCGACTAAAAGCAGACCTGCGAGAAGAAAAAAGATGAGACGACGCATATTGCGCGTAGTTTACCGCAGCAGTGTGCGGGGCGGAGGGGAGAGCGTCACCGTGAGTCGTGGCGCTCTCCTTTGGAGAGGACAATCAGGGGGTTGCGTTGCTTGCTAGGCGGTGCGACGACGGCCGGCTGCGAGCTCGCGAACGTGGTTGAGGAAGATGGAGCGCTGCAGGTCGTCAAGCTGAGAGGTGTACATGGCGATCTCGGCGAGGAAGGGATCCGTCATGAGGACGGCGGTCTCGTCGCGATGGCGCGTGTTGGAGTCGCGCAGCAGGGTGGAGATGTCGACCTGAAGGGCTTTGGCGAGACGATCAAGTGATGACAGGGTCGGCATGGCCTTGCCGTTCTCGATCTTGGAGATGTAGGTGCGGGGGACGCCCATGCGGGTAGCGAGCTGCCGCTGCGAAAGATTACGCACGTGGCGCAGATCGCGAACGGCGGTTGCTACTTGTAAACCGCCCTCAACAGCGACGGGCGTGGGAACCAGCGCCAAGGGGGCGGGAGCCGGCTCAGGCTCTTCAACCTCAAGGCATTTGTGGCAGCGGCGGCATAGAGCGTTTGCTGTCCTAAATTGCACGAGGCTGCAGTGGTCACAACGCAAGACCTCACGTTGTTCAACGGGTGCCATCATAGTTGCCATAAGTTGTCTGTAGCGGGCGGACCCAGAGCAAGGACCGCAGCGCATGTCCGATAACGGAGCGTGCGATGTGCCTACTTTGACACTGGTGCTATCGAGAGTCAATAGAAAAGCCGCTGATAGATCCAAAAATGCCTAAAAAAACCGCAAAGGAACCAAGATGGTAACTTGTGCTGCGGGTTGTTCGTGGTTAGTGCGTTGCGGTTAGATTGGAAGGAAAGGAGTTTACGAATGAGCGAGGGATTAGGACGAGCACAGGCGTTTGCGACACTGGAAGAATGGACGAAGGGTGAGAGTCTGCGGAAACATGGGATGGCGGTTTCGGTCTGTGTTGAAGCTTACGGGCGGATAGAGGCGGAGCGGCTTGGATTGTCGGGTGAGGAGGCTGAGAGGTTGATGGAGTTGTACGCGAGCGCCGGACTGCTGCATGACATGGACTATGAACGGCACCCTACCGCGGAGGAGCATCCGTTTGTGGGGGTGAAGCATCTGCGCGAGGCGGGTTGGCCAGAGGATGTGCTGCATGCGATTCTGGCGCATGCGGATTATTCGGGGACACCGAGGGAGTCGCATCTGGATAAGGTGCTGTTTGCTTGCGATGAGCTGGCGGGATTTTTGACGGCTTGTACGCTGGTGAAGCCTAGCAGGTCTATCCATGAGGTTGAGGTGGCGGGGGTGAAGAAGAAGATGAAGGATAAGGCGTTTGCGCGGGCGGTGAAACGGGAGGATATTACGGGCGGGGCGGAATTGCTGGGGTTGAGCGTGGAGGAGCATGTGGGGAATTGTCTGCGGGCGATGCAGGCGCGAGCGGAGGAGCTGGGTTTGGCGGGGACACCAGTGTCCTAAGCGATGACTACTGGTTTCATCGCACACAGTGGTTTGGATTCGTCCGCTAACGGGTTGCTGCGGTTGCGGCTGCGTGAAAGGTTTGAGGATCGGCGGGGCCAATTCGTTCTCCGGCCAAGGTGAGGCCGGATTTTGTCAGATGCAGGGTTAGTGCTTGCTGGCCGTGCAGAACAAAGGTGACGGGAGCCTGCGGTGAGGAACGTATGGCGAAGTTGCCGTTTTTTTGTTTGAGGAGGCGCTCGGGGATCTCTCCCAGGGCTTCGATCATCAGGCGTCCGTTTTCGTCGAAGATGCGATAGGTGCGGCGGTATTGCTCGAAGGAGTCGTGATAGCCGCCCTCGGTCACTTTGAGAACGAAGGTTCCGGTGAGTGCGGTGCGCTCCTGTGCGGAGGTGGGTTCGTCGGTCAGAACAGGGCGGGGCGCTCGCGTGGGTGGGGCTGGATTTTGGGGAAGGCCGAGGAAACTTCGAGCCAGCGCGCTGCCGATGGCCTTTGCGTTCTGGCCGGAGGTGTTGGTGAGGACGATCACGGTGAGGTCATCTGCGGGGAACTGGTACATGCTGCCGCTGTAACCGAGGAGCGATCCGTTCTGGCCGATGTCGCGATGGTTGTCTTCGTGGCCGAGCAGGAACGCCATTCCGTAGTGCTGCTCCGGGTCGGCAGCGGTCATGTTGATTCCGGGGCCGACGGCTGTGGTCATGAGTTTGAGGGTTTCGGGCTTGAGCAGCTTGCCCTGTTGAATGGCGCGCCAGATATGGAAGAGATCAGAGACGGTGCTACAGAAGCGGAGGTCGTAGCTGACGGCGCTGCTGTCCTCGGTGGCTGCTTCGTAGTGGTCGCCGACGCTTTGATAGCTGTGGGAGAGGCCGTGGATGACGGTGGAGTTGTCACAGTAAGTGGTGGCAGTGGCTCCGGCTGGAACGAAGAGATTCTGTTGCATGTAGTCGTAATAGCTTTGGCCGGTTACGCGCTCGAGGATGGCGGTGAGGAGCTGAAAGTTGGAGACGGACCAGTCCCACTTGGTTCCGGGCTCGTGGACCCATTGGCCATTGGCGAAGAGTGCGATGACCTCGTCCATGGCTTTGGGTTGGCTGTAGGTGGATTCGAGCGGGTCGCCGCGGTAGTGGTAGTCGGCGATGCCGGAGGTGTTGGAGATGAGCTGGCGGACGGTGACGCGATGTCCCTGGGTGGGAAACTCGGGGAGATATTTTGCGATGTCGTCGTCGAGAGAGAGCTTGCCGCGTTCGACTAGCTGCATGATGGCGACTCCAGTGAACGGGAGCATGGGACCGACGATGTGGTAGACGGAGTCTGGTTGGGAGGGCGCTTCCAATCCGATGTCGGATACACCGTAACCCTTGAGGAGGAGGATCTGATCGCCTCGCGCAACCAGCGCGGATGCCCCTACTACGTGTGATTGTGCGACAGCCTGTCTGGCAATGGAGTCTAGATCGGACGGCGAGGTTTGGGCCTGAGATGCGGCGGAGAAATTTAGCAGGAGAGTCGCGGCTGCGAATAACGGACAGGGGTTGCGCATCGGCTGATTATAGCCAGTGGAATTTGAACGCTGCCGGGGAGGGGGTGGTCAGTTCAGAGGATCGTTGTTGCCTGGATGCGCTGGATGCCTGCTGCGGCGAGAACTTCGTTGGTTTCGGAGACGGTGTTCGGGAGGTCGACGGGGCGGGTGGCGTCTTCGATGACGATGGTTTCAAAGCCGAGAGCGTGGCCGTCTATTGCGGAGTAACGGACGCAGAAGTCGTAGGCCAGACCACAGAGGAAGAGGCGTTGCAGGTTGCGTTCGCGAAGGTAGCCGGCCAGGCCGGTGGGGGTGGTGTGGTCGTTCTCGAGGAAGGCAGAGTAGCTATCGATGTGGCGACGGAAGCCTTTGCGGAGGATGAGTTCGGCGTGGGGGATGTGGAGGGCGGGATGCAAGGCTGCGCCTTCGGTGTGCTGGAGGACATGATCGGGCCAGAGGGTTTGGATGATTTTTTTCGGGCCGTGGGCGAGCTCTATGGTTTCGAAGGGCTGCTTGTGGTGGGTTGAGGCGAAGGAGATGTGCTGGGCGGGGTGCCAGTCCTGGGTGAGGATGACGTGGTCGAATTTTCTGGCGAGGGTGTTGATGAGGGGGACGATGGCATCGCCGTTTGGGACAGCGAGATTGCCGCCGGGCATGAAGTCGTTTTGGACGTCGATGACGAGGAGGGCGTCGGTGGGTTGGAGCTGCATGGTGACTTGATGGTAGTGCAAGCGGAAAGGGTCGTTCTTCAGGCGATGCTCACATCTCAAAATCGAGACCCTTCGACAGGCTTATGGACACCCGCCTTAATCAGAATTGCAGTCAGGGGTTGCGGGTTAGGTTTTTTGTGTCCTGGATGGTGCCGATTTTGATGTCGGATTGTTTGCAGGATTTGTCGCGGCAGAAGCCGGTGATCCAGACCTCGCCGTCGCCGATCATGGCACCCTGCGAGTTGACGAAGAGGTTCTCGTATTTTTGCTTGAAGATGGCGTCCTGAATGTCGGGCGTGATGATGCGGTCGTAGTCTTTGATGAACTCTTTCTGGTTTTTGATGGTAAAGGGCTTTTTCCCAGGATTGACCTTGATGGGGTAGTGGACGAGGGAGGCAACACCGGCAGCATTGTGTTTCGCGACGTCCTGCTGCAGCTCGGTGAGGATAGCGTGGACTCGGATGTGGTCGCCGACGGAGAGGTCGATGGATTTGTCCAGTTCGGTGGTGCTGCTTTGGGCATGAGAAGAGGGGGCGATGAGGCAGGTGACGAGGGCGAGACTTACGAGGTGGGTTCGGATGGTCATTCCGTCTCCGTGGATGGGTATTGAGCCCTGGGGGGATAGGGTACACGTCTCCGAGAGAAGACGATAGTCATGTTGTTTGACTAAGATGCTAGTCGAAGCGATTTGGTGGATTGAGGGCGGAGGATTTGACGTTGGAGAATGTTTTGGGGTCAAAGCTGGACAAGAAGGCAGTGCGGTTTGGTACGAATCGCGAGGCGTTGCGGGTTTTAATGGCGGCTTTGCAGGCTGAGGAAGAGGAAATTCGGCTGGGCGGCGGGGCGAAGGCAGCGGAGGCGCAGAAAGCGAAGGGGCGGCTGACGGTAAGGGAGCGGTTGAAGCTGCTTTTGGATGAAGGCTCGGAGTTTCTGGAGCTTGGGCTTTGGGCGGCGTACGGAATGTACGAAGAGTATGGCGGGGCGCCGGCGGCAGGGGTGGTGACTGGGCTTGGGAGGGTGAGTGGCCGACTTTGCATGATTATTGCGAATGACGCTACGGTGAAGGCAGGGGCGTTTTTTCCGATGACGGCGAAGAAGGTGCTGCGAGCGCAGACGATTGCGCTGGAGAACCGGATTCCGACGCTTTATCTGGTGGATTCGGCGGGGGTGTTTCTGCCGCTGCAGGAGGATGTTTTTCCGGATACGGATGATTTTGGGCGGGTGTTCCGGAATAACGCGGTGATGAGCTCGCTGGGAGTGCCGCAGATTACAGCGATTATGGGGATGTGTGTGGCGGGTGGGGCTTACTTGCCCGTGATGACCGATACGGTGCTGATGACGGAGGGGAGTGGGTTGTTTCTGGCGGGGCCGTCGCTGGTGCAGGCGGCGATTGGGCAGAAGACGGGGGCGGAGGAGTTGGGTGGGGCCCAGATGCACGCGGAGATCTCGGGGACGGTGGATTTTAAGGAGCCGAACGATCATTTGTGTCTGGCGCGGTTGCGGTCTTTGGTGGGGAAGATTGGGGAGCGGGCAGGGGCTCCGTTTTCGCGGGTGGCTTTTGATGCGAAGGTGGATGCTCCGAAGTATGCGGCGGAGGATTTGTATGGGTTGATTGATCCTGATCCGGCTAAGGCTGCTACGAATGTTTATGACATGCGCGAGGTGATTGCGCGGATTGTGGATCGCTCGGAGTTTGATGAGTATAAGGAGGAGTTTGGGCGGACGGTTTTATGTGGTTATGCGCGGATTGGCGGGCGGGCTGTGGGGATTGTAGCGAATCAGAAGATGCATCAGTCGCAGACGGTGGCGGTGGGGCCGCAGGCGGGGGAGAAGCGGACGGAGTTTGGCGGGGTGATCTATACGGAGAGTGCGCAGAAGGCGGCGCGGTTCATTATGGATTGCAATCAGAGTTTGGTGCCGCTGATTTTTCTGCATGATGTAAATGGGTTCATGGTGGGGAAAGATGCGGAGTGGAGTGGGATCATTCGCGCGGGGGCGAAGATGGTTTCGGCTGTTTCGACTTCGGTCGTGCCCAAGATTACGGTGATTGTGGGTGGGAGTTTTGGGGCGGGGCACTATGCGATGTGTGGGAAGGCTTATGATCCGCGGTTTTTGTTTGCGTGGCCGACGGCTCGGTATGCGGTGATGAGTGGGGCTTCGGCGGCGAATACTCTGGTTGAGGTCAGGGTGAAGCAGTTGGAGCGTGGGGGGAAGACGATCTCTGAGGAGGAGCGGAAGGGGATTTACGACGAGATCAAGGCTACGTATGATGCGCAGGCCGATCCGAGGTATGGTGCGGCGAGGCTTTGGATCGATGCGATTATTGATCCGGTGAAGACGCGGGAGGTGTTGATGACTGCGTTGGAGGCGGCTAGTTTGAATCCTGAGGTGGCTAGGTTTAATCCGGGGGTTTTGCAGACGTGATCTCGCGGCGGACTATCGTTTGGCTTGGGTTATTCGTTGCGTCGACTCTCGTTATCGGGTGTGTGCAGTGGGTGTGGAGTCGACCTTGTCGTGAATGGAAAGCTGCTCACCATGATATTCACGCGGCGTATGACGACACGGCAGCGTGGCGTGAACCGGATGGGACTTATGTTGCTGCGATCAATCCTTGTACGACGTGGCTCTGGCAAAGCCTATCGCCTTGGTTGAAGGTTTGCGCTTTGGCTTGGTTGGTATCGTTGATTGGATTTTTGCGAGCGTTGTCGATCGATGTATTCCTTTGGTTGATGCAGAGAAAGCTTGGTCGAGGCTTGGGCGCTCGGTGAAGGACAAACGTTGAGGAGAAGATGTAGTTTCGACGAGCGGGGGTTCTTCGCGTTGCTCAGAATGACAGGCGTTGAGAGAAGTCGGTAGGGTGAAGGTTGAGGAGTTAAGAGTGGCTACGAATGCAGTGAAGATCATTGAGTGTCCGCGGGACGCTTGGCAGGGGTTGCCGAAGAATATGCCGGCAGAGGTGAAGGCGGACTATCTGCGGGTGTTGATTGCGGCGGGGTTCAAGCATATCGATGCGGTGAGCTTTGTTTCGCGGGCGGCGGTGCCGCAGATGGCGGACTCGGAGCTGGTGCTGGAGTATCTGGATCCGCCGGATGATGTGGAGATTATCGGCATCGTCGTAAATGCGAAAGGGGCCGAGCGCGCGGTGAAGACGGGGAGCGTGCAGACGCTGGGGTTCCCGTATTCGATTTCGCCTGAGTTTTTGAAGCGCAATCAGAATCAGACGCCGGAGGAGTCGCTGGAGGAGCTGGAGAAGGTGGGGACGCTGGCGTATAAGGCGGGGATGGATGTGGTGGCGTATATCTCGATGGCGTTTGGAAATCCTTATGGCGAGGCCTGGGACATTGATGAGGTGGTGGCTGCGTGTGATCTGTTGGCGGATAACGGTGTGACGCAGATATCGCTGGCGGACACGGTGGGGTTGGCGACGCCTAGACAGGTGGCGGATGTGGTGAGCGATGTCATGGCGGTTCATGACAATGTCGAGATTGGAGTACATCTGCATGCACGGCCGGACAATGCTGCGGCTAAAGTAAGAGCGGCGTATGAGGCGGGGTGCCGGCGGTTCGATGCGGCGATTGGTGGGTTGGGCGGGTGTCCGTTTGCGCAGGATGCACTGGTGGGGAATATGGCGACGGAGACTATGCTTGCAGAGTTGAAGGCGCTGGGTGCCGAGTTGCCGCCGTTGCGGCCGTTAGATGGACTGATTGCGGCTAGCGCGGAGATTGCGCGGAAGTATGGGGCGCATGTGCAGTAGCTGTGAGTTGTGAGCTGTCAGTTTTGAGTTTTTCAGTGCAAGGAGTTGATGTGGGTTATACGACGATTGTGGTTGCGGAAGAAGAAGGGGTTTGGAGGATTACGCTGAACCGTCCGGAGCGGCGGAATGCGATGACGCCGGAGATGCAGACGGAGTTGATTGCTGCGATGGAGGAGGCTGCGGCGAGCGATTGTCGCGTGGTGGTGTTTGCGGGAGCGGGTGAGGCGTTTTGTGCAGGGCTTGATTTGAGCGCCCTGCAGAGGATGAATGATAAATCTGCAGCGGAGCATACGGCGGATGCGACGCGAGTTGCGCAGTTGTTTCGGACGCTGTATGAGCTGCCGAAGCCAACGATTGCGATGGTGCAGGGACCGGCTATTGCTGGCGGCACGGGGTTGGCGACGATGTGTGATTTTACGCTGGCGGCGCCAGAGGCGAAGTTTGGGTATACCGAGGTGAGGATCGGGTTTGTGCCGGCGGTGGTGTCGGCGTTTCTCGTCTTGCAGGTTGGGGAGAAGCAGGCGCGGGATTTGCTGCTGACGGGAAGGCTGTTTTCGAGTGAAGAGGCTTTGCGGTTGGGGCTGGTGAATGAGGTGGTCGAGGCTGGGCGGCTTGAGGTGCGGATGCTGGAGATTGTGACAGCGTTGAAGGCAAATAGTCCGGAGGCGCTTTCGGCTACGAAGCGGCTATTGGCTGCACAGAATCGAGTGTGGCTGGACACGGCGATTGCTCAGGCTTTGGCTGCGAATGCGGAGGCGCGGGGGACGCATGATTTTCGGGAGGGTGTCGCGGCGTTCCTGGAAAAGAGAAAGCCGGTTTGGGGGAAGGCTTAACACGGATTTGCACGGATAACACGGATTAAATACGGACTTAAGTCGGTAGACTGTTTGGATGAGTCATCTTCAAGGTGTGAGGCCTGCGAGTGAAGCGCGGGTGCGGGTGCGGTATGCGGAGACGGACCAGATGGGGGTGGTGTATCACTCGAACTATCTGATCTGGTTTGAGGTGGGACGGGTGGAGTTTATCCGGCAGATGGGGCTGGATTACAAGCGGATGGAAGAAGAGGGCTTCGCGATTGCCGTGGTGGACGCGCACGTACGGTATCGTGTGCCGGCGCGGTATGACGACGAGTTGGTGGTTGAGACGAGGCTACTGGCTTCGCGTGGAGCGGTGATTAAGTTCGGATACAGGATTGTGCGTGCTTTGGATGGCGTGCAATTGTGCGAGGGAGAGACGATGCATGTGTGTGTCGACAAGGATATGAAGAAGATATGTTTGCCGCCGAAATATGCGGAACGTTTTGCTGCGTATCTCATCTCATAATGTATTGCAGTCAGATCGAAGACGAGGTGAATGATGAGTGCTGATAGGAAGGTTGCGTTGATTACGGGTGGGAACAAGGGAATTGGGTTTGAGACGGCGCGGCAGCTTGGAAAGCTGGGAATTATAGTGCTGATTGGCGTGCGTGACGTGGCCAAGGGCGAGGCTGCTGTGGCGGAGTTGAAGAAGGACGGCGTGGATGCCCGGGCGGTGAAGCTGGATGTGGATAATTCCGCGGACTATGAGGCTGTGAAGAAGTTGATTGAGAAGGATTATGGGGTGCTCGATATTCTGATCAACAACGCAGGCATCATGCTTGATGGCAGAAAGGGAAATGAGACGACGAAGACCTCGCAGGATGTGTTGCGGAAGACGTTCAATACGAACTTTTTTGCGGTGGTGGGATTGACGCAGGCACTGTTGCCACTGTTGAAGAAGAGCGTGGGTGGGCGGATTGTGAATCTTTCGAGCATTCTGGGTTCAAATACGCTGCATGCAACGCCGGGGTCTTTTATCTACGATGCCAAGACGTTTGCGTATGACGCTTCGAAGTCAGCACTGAACTCATTTACGATTCATCTTGCTCATGAGCTGAAGGACACGAAGATCAAGGTGAACTCGGCGCATCCGGGATGGGTAAAGACAGAGATGGGCGGTGAGGGCGCGCAGCTTGATGTGGAGACAGGCGCGAAGACCTCGGTGGAACTGGCTACGTTGCAAGATAGCGGGCCTAATGGCGCGTATGTTCACCTGGGGAAGCCGCTGCCCTGGTAGTTTGTTGCGCTAGCTCGTAAGCATGCCGCGGGGCTTTACGTTCTCGCGGATGAAGGTGATGGTAGATTCGAGCGGCGTTCCCGGTCCGAAGATGGCCGAGACGCCGTTCTCTTTTAATTTCGGCTGGTCTTCGTCAGGGATGGTGCCGCCGAGGATGAGGAGGATGTCTTCGGCTTTTTGCTCGCGAAGGAGCTGCACGATGCGTGGGACGATGACGTTGTGCGCGCCGGAGAGGATGGAGAGGCCGATGCAATCGACGTCTTCCTGGATGGCGGCGGAGACGATCATCTCCGGGGTTTGGCGAAGACCGGTGTAGATGACTTCCATGCCGGCGTCGCGGAGAGCGCGAGCTATGATTTTTGCGCCGCGATCGTGGCCGTCGAGACCAGGTTTAGCGACGAGGACGCGGATTGGAGGCTTAGCATGCATCGAGGTGAGTATAACCGGGGTCGCTGAGGGTTGGCTTTCTTCGCCGATCAAACCACAGCGCAGTAGTACGAGCGAGTCGTGATGATTCAGCCGCGTGTTGGGCTGTCGAGCTTGATGCGATGGAATCCGCCGTCACATTTTTTTTTTGTAGACGAGGCGATACATGCAGAGACGGATGGAGCGCTTGCGCAGATGACGGGCATGGGTATCAAGTATAGCTTTAGAGAATGACGATGGACCGTGTCGAGGCGCACCGATTATTTTTTGCGAAGTTGATAACAGCGAATGCCGGGATCGCTCCGGGAAGTGAGATCGAGGGTGCGCTGGCGTCGATTCCGCGTGAGCAATTTGTTGGGCCGCCGCCGTGGAAGATCTATACCCGTTCGGGATATGTTGAGTCTCCTGCCGATGATCCAGCGCTTCTGTATCAGGACCTTGTGGTTTCGCTCGGGGGTGAAGGGCCTTTCAACAATGGGCAGCCGACGTTGCATGCTTTCTGCATTGCAGCTTTGGAGCTAAAGAAAGGCGAACGGGTCATCCAGGTCGGCGCAGGCACTGGATATTACACGATGGTGCTCGCCAAGCTGGTGGGGGAGAACGGGGTGGTGGATGCCTACGAGGTTGTGCCGGAGTTCGTGCGGCGTGCGGTGAATAATCTGTGTGAGTTTCGTTATGTCACGGTGCATGCGAGGTCCGGAGCGGAGGGGCCGCTACCGGAGTGTGATGTTATTTACGTCAATGCCGGGGCGACTGGTCCGCTGGATGTTTGGCTTGACGCTTTGCGTCCGAAGGGGAGGCTTCTGTTTCCGATGACTCCGTCGGAAGGGATTGGGGCTATGCTGCTGGTCACGAAGCAGGAGAATGGAGGGTTCGCGGCCCGGTTTCTGCTGCAGGTTCAGTTTGTTCCCTGCATTGGGGCTCGGGATGAGACGGTAGAGCGAAGGCTTTCCGAGGCATTTCGCAATGGCGGATGGGCGAAGGTGAAGACGCTGCATCGAAATGACTCGCCTGATGAGAGCTGCTGGTTCGCAGGAAATTGCTGGTGGCTTTCCACTCAAGAAATCGATGCGTCATCGAGGCAATAGCTATGTTCGCCAGGGATAGCCCCATGCATTGCATAAGGCGCGATGCATGGGGCTCTGTTTTGTGTAATTAGTAGTCTTCGTCGTCGCCGATGGGCATGCCGGGTGGGGCTTCGATGGGTTTGGCGGGGACGAACTTGGTGGGATCGCGTTCGAACTCGTTGATGCGGTCGATGAGTGCGGCGCGGTGGATAGCTTCGGCGGTATCTGTTGGTGGTGGGGTGGTGGTGAGTTCTTTGAGAACGTCGGCGATGTGAGAGCGGGCGATAGCGCGAGCCTGACTAGAAGTAGCCGGGTTAACGGCTAGTGCAAGCATCGCTTCGAGGGCACGGAACTCGACTGCGCGCTCGACCTCGGAGGACATGGTGTGGCCCGCTTCGGGGCGCTCGGCGACTGTTTTGGAGATGGCCTCGAGGACACCGCGGAGCGAAGGTGAGTCGGGAACGCGCATGTGGTACTCGATGAGGCGCGAGGCGCGTGCAGGGTCGAGGAGGAGTGCGAGAGTCAAGTCGGCGGAGGACTCGGCGGCGGCGATGGGATCGAAGGTGAGGCCAGTGTGTGAGGGGAAGGATTCGCGAGTGCGCTCGAGGCCGGGAGGGCGCGGCGGCAGAATTTGCAGGAGCGATTCGGGAAGGGTGAGGGTCTCGGGTGAGAGGGTTTTTAGAACGGCGGTAAGAGCTTTTTTCTGCTCTTCGGGAGAGACGATCCTGGTGATGAGCTGGCCGTCGTCGCGGAGAGCGTAGCGGTAGTCGAGGCCACCGATCTCTTTGGAGGCGGCTTCGGTTTGGTAACGCTCGAAGAGATAGAGGGGAACGAGGGTGTCTTCGAGTTGAGCTAGAGGGGTTCCGATTTTGATGGCATTTTCGCCGAAGCGCTTAAGAGCTGCGGTACGGATGGTCATGACGCGGGTGAGTTCGTCGGCGGGATCGGTGCCGTTGTCCCAGAGGTGCGAGTGGGGATGTGCGCCGCCGAGTGGACGGGAGTCTTCGTCGGTGATGAAGATGAGGCCAGTCTTCTCGCTCGCGGTCAGGATGGCGTTGAGCGCTGCGGGGTCTTCGGTGGGTTTGTTGGATTTATCGAATTCGCGGTAGCCGTAGTCGATGGCGACCTTGTCCCAGATGCCGATGTTGACGGCGTAGCTTTGCGAGAGGTTGGGGATGCCGTTTTTGTCGAGCGTGATCCATGGATGGGGGTAGTCCATGACGGAGACGGATTCTTCCGGCGAATGTGGGAAGCTGCTGGCAGCGAAGTTGTGGGCGAGACCGAGGGTGTGGCCGGTCTCGTGTGCGGCTAGTTGGCGGGTGCGGGCGAGGACCATCGCCAGCATCGGGTCAGACGCGGGTGGGAGGGGTTTGCCGTCGAGGTAGGGGCTGAGGAGAGCTTCGTCGATGAGGTAGTCCTGACGGCTGCGAAGGGAGCCGAGGGTGACGTTGCCTTTGATGATCTCGCCGGTGCGGGGATCGACGACGGCTGCGCCATAGCTCCAGCCGCGAGTGTAGCGGTGTACCCACTGGATCATGTTGTAGCGTACGTCCATGGGATCAGCGCCGGCGGGAAGGATATCGGCGCGGAAGGTGCCTTTCGCCCATCCGGCGGCCTGGAAGGCCTGGTCCCACCAGCGTGCGCCTTCGAGCAGAGCTGTACGGATGGGTTCGGCGGCGCCACTGTCGACGTAGTACTGGATGGGTGCGACAGCTTCGCAGTTGGTCTTGCAGGAGGGGTCTTTTTTGATGAGCCGGTGGCGGATGATGAACTGCTGGTCGAGGGTTTCGCTGACTGGGACGTTGTAGTCGCGGTAGGAGGTGGGGAAGTAGCCGGCACGGGGGTCGAAGCGTCGTGGGGTGAAGCCTGGGCCGGGGAGTTGGATGAAGGACTGGTGTTCGCGGACGGTGAGGGCGTGGGGATCGGGGGTGACGTTGCGTACGAACTCGCCACGGGCAGGGCCGTCGGTGGTGAAGGTGAGGATGGCTTCGACCTCCGTGTTCCTGGGGAAGGCCTTGGTGGCGTCGAGGGCGATGGTGGAGCGGGTGGCGTCGACTTTGTAGGTGCCTTGCTGGGTGCTGGTGAGCGTGCCGGCTACATCGTGCGCGTCGCGGAGGAAGAACTCGGTGGCGTCTACGAGGACGGTGCCGTTGGTGTCTTCGGCGTCAACCTTGAAGCCGTAGAGGACGGACTCCGGGAAGGATTGACGGACGGCGAGGACTTCGTTGGGGTCCGAAGAGGTGGAGCGGAAGCGCTGGTTGGGTTCGACGAGGAGGACTTTGGGGCCAGAGCGCTCGAAGTGGACGAGCTGGCCGCGGGAGATCTGGCCGCGGTCCAGGCCTAGATCGTTAGAGCCTGTTCCGTATGGAAGAGAGTGTGTGTAGAGGATGTCCGGGCTCTTGCTGTCAGGTCCGAGGTTGGGGATCTCGAGGTAGAGCTTGCCGGTTTTGGCGTCCCAGTCGAGCGGCAGATAGCCGTCGATGTGCTTCATGCCTGCGGTTTTGGTGGAGATGGTTTGGGCGCAAAGCGTGGTGGAGATGGCGAGCAGGGCCAGGGCAAGATTTTTGGGCATGCGTACTTTTAGCATAGGGGGGTGCCGGTGCGGCAAAAGAGTCAGGGTAGAGAGAATCATGGGAGGGTGATGGAGGGGTCGTTGAGGTGTTCGCGGAGAAGGCGTTGGGTGAGGGCTTTGAGGTCCTCGCCGGTTTTGGGAAGAGTGAAGGCGTGGGCGGCTTCGGACCAGTCGAGTTTGTAGCTGGTGGCCTGGGCGGAGATCCAGACCTGACGGATGGGAGTGTTGGGCGTGATGACGAACTTAGCGGAGCCGTTTTCGAAGATGATGTTCATGACGCCGTTGTTGTCTTCGAATTCGAAGCCCTGGCCGTCGTCTTCGGCGACGATGAGGGACTGTTTGAGGGACTCGAGAGCGCGGTCGGATTCGCGGCGGAAGGTGGTTTCGTCGATCATGGGTCTAGTTTAGCCGGTCGAGCGCGGCGAGGACTTCGTTGGGCTCGGGGCGGACGTGGGAGTCTGCGTGGGCCTCGGCGAATACGATGACGCCAGAGCTGTTGACGACGAAGACGCCGGGGAGCGGGAGACGCCAGCTTGCCTCGGTGGCGTTGTGATAGCCGAGGCCGGCGTTGTTGAACGGGATGTTGATGAGGATGGACTGGAAGTAACTGCGGTGTTCCGGCGGGATGGTGTAGGCGATGCCGAATTTTTCGGCTATGGCGGCACCGGGGTCGGAGAGCAGCGGATATGGGAGCGAGTGTTGCTGGAGGGTGAAGTTGTTCTGGCGCGTGGTCTGGGGGGAGATGGCGATGAAGAGTGCACCGCGCTGGCGGAGCTGCGGGTGGAGGTTGCGCCAGGCTTCCAGTTCGGTAACGCAGTAGGGGTCCCAGCGGCCGCGGAAGAAGTTGACGACGAGCGGGCCGAGGGCGAGGAGGTCGGCGGAACTGACAGGTTTCTGCGTGCGTGCGTCTTCCAGGGTGAAGGAGGGAGACTGCGCTCCGGCCTTCAGGGCGTGGTCTTCGATGCCGGTGTTGAAGAGGTCCGCGGTTGCTTTTTCGGAGATGGCGAGACGCTCGGGCTGGACGAGTTTTCGGGTGTTGGCCGTGATGGCGTCGAGCTGGTCCTGCAGTGATTCTTTTGCGCTCACGGACATGTCCCCCTCCTACCTTAAATGCGTCAAAGTCTTCGAATGAAAGACTTTACGTGTGGACTTCCGGCGTAATTCCGCCGGGTTAAATGTTGCAGTCCGGCCGGAGCCGGACTGGTTGATGGCTGAGTTAATTATATCGGGGGTGTCAAGAGCGCGATGGCAATTGTGGGTAAAGATTGCGTCCTTTCCATGCGTCTCCGCGCTTTCCCTCGCACTACATTGAACCGGCCATTTGCATGGATGCGTCGTGGCATTGCGTGGCCGGTGCGGTGGATTTTTTGGCGGCTACGGTCTTGTTGTGAGTTGCGTTGCTGGCCATGGGGGCGCTCTTCATCTCTTTGACTAGTGTTACCAGTCGGGTGAAGGCTTGCTCGCGGGCCGCTTTGTTGGCTGCGGCCATGGCTGGGGTGGTATTGCCAGTGGGCTGGGTTGGGTCTTCACCGGCGCGCATGAAGCCGTGGCCTGCCCCGTCGTAGGTGACGGGTTCATACTTTTTGCCTGCTGCTTTCATGGCATCGGTGGTGGCGGGGATGGTGGCGCCGATGCGGGCATCGTTGCCGGCGTAGAAGCCATAGACCGGAGCGGTAATGGTGGTGACGTCAGCAGGGCCGGGGCCGTAGAAGACAAAGGCGGCGGAGAGATCTTTGCGGTGAGCGGCGAAGGCAAAGGATTTGCCACCGCCCCAGCAGAAGCCTGCGACGGCGATCTTTCCGTTGGCTGCTGGAATTTTCTTTGCGTAGTCGGCTGCAGCGTCAAGGTCGGCGTTGACTACGGCTGCATCGAGGCCGGAGACGGCTTTGGTGGTGGCATCCATGCTGGGGAAGGCGTCGGAACCGCCGCCGTTGGGACCGAAGCCGGTGAGAAGGTCGGGTGCAACGACGATGAAGCCTTGTCCGGCTAGTTCGTCGGCCATTTCTTTAGCCCAGTCGCTGAGGCCGAAGATCTCGTGGATGAGGACGATGACGGGAGCTTTTGTTTTGACCTCGGGGTAGACGACGAAGGCCGAAACGGTGCGGTCGCCGTGCTTGAGATTGACGTATTCGTGATGGCGGGGCGAGGCGTCGAGACGGGCCTTTGCCCAATCCTGCGCGTGGATGGGAGCGGCGGCGAGAGGAAGGAGCAGAGCGGCGGCGAAGAGTTTAAAGGCACTGGGTATAGATATCGTCATGGGGCGAGTCTAGTACCTAGCTGCTGGGGCGGACAAGATGGCGGAGATGATTTTCTGTATAGATACGGTTACGAGGTGGACTTTTATACTTTTTAAATGGGAAGTTTTCGACTACGCGTTGCGACGATGGAGGATGTTGCGGGGATTCGGAAGTTGATCGAGGCTTCTGTACGTGGTTTGCAGGCGGGCGATTATTCAGCAGCGCAGATTGAAGGGGCTCTGGCTACGGTGTTTACGGTAGATAGCCAGTTGATTGCGGATGGGACTTACTTTGTGGCGTTCGCTGAGGGTGGGGAGTTGGCTGGGTGCGGCGGGTGGAGTTTCCGGAAGACGCTGTATGGCGGGGATCATCAGATAGAGAAGGCCGCTCCGGAGAGAATGGATCCGGCGGTCGATGCGGCGAAGGTTCGAGCGATCTTTGTCCATCCGAGGTTTGCGCGGATGGGCCTGGGGAGTTTGATCTTATCGGCTGCTGAGAATGCTGCTGTGGAGCAAGGATTTTCGCGGTTTGAGATGGGGAGTACGTTGACGGGTGTGACGCTTTATACGTTGAAGGGTTATCGGGAGGTGAGAAGGGTTTTGGTGCCGGTGGGTGGGGGCGAGGAGATTGAGGTGGTGAGGATGGTGAAGGAGGCTGGCAATTGCGTTTCCCCTATAGGGAAACAGCTCTAGTTGTCAGTGAACGCAGGAGTTTTTTTGGGGTCATTGCGGCTGGGTCTTCGTGCGGCAGACGGCTTGATATCCCATTCCTCGCTGGCGCGAAGAATGGGATATCGGGAATGGGTTAGATGACCTTGAGTAGAAGCAGGATGAGGACGATGGTAAGGATGAGCGAGAGGCCACCGCCGCCATAGTAGCCCAGACCTGGTCCCATGCGGTATCCGCCGAAGCCAAACACAAGAATCAAGACGATCAGAAGTATGAGGAGCATTTATTTTCTCCCTTCGGCGAGGGTTCGCCTGATGGAGTTTGATGCAGATTCGCTTAGGTGCGTGAAAAAGGCCGATTTTAGCCGGGTTGCCCGATTGAGGAAATTATTTGGGCGGCGGAGAGCTTATGACTGGAAGAGATCGCTTTCGGCCTGGCGGCGGCGGAGGAGGCCGGCGATAACGACTCCCCTGGCGTGATCCCAGAGTAAGAACTGTTGGGCTGCGGCGGCAAAGTTGCCGGCGTTGACGTCGCGCAGCAGGGTCGAAGACAACAAGGCGGCACATCCGAGGTTGAAGACGAAGTCCACCAGCGCGTCGAACTGGTTCTGGTTGATCGCTGAGGTGACGGCGCGGTTGACGCAGGCGACCGAGGAGGCGACGTCGCTTTGGAGAAGCTGGTCGGCCTGGTCCTGAGTGATGGTGAGGCCGCCATGAACGGTGAGGCCAGTGTGACCGTAGCCGATGGTCCAGACGCCTACCTGATCCTGGTAAGAGTTCAGATTGAGGCCTTCAAATTGCTTGGTCAGGGCAAGACCCGCGTCGCTGTAGGTGAAGTTGGCCATGTGCGCCTCCGTTTAGCGAGAGTTTCTCCATAGTATGGGTGGAGGGTGAGGATTTCAAAATTCTGCCGGCCCGGAGCGCGAGAGTTCTCAAGTGTGGTGCCTGCCGGTTAAGTCGAAGAATAGATTTTACGGTGTCTGAGGCAGCGTGTAGGCGAGGTCGTAGAAGTGTTTTCCTTCGGTGATGGTGATCGTCAACTTGCCTGCGATGCCGACGAGCTGGCCGGTGCCTGAGTCGGGGACGATGGTGCCGCTGAGTTGCGCGCGTGGCGCGATGCCCACTTTAGCGACGCTGAGACCGTTGCGAAGATGTGGCATTCTGTCTTTCATGTATGAGGCCCACCTGCTTGCTACCGATGTGCGGCCGTCTCGAGCTTTAGTGGTGTATGAGAAGGTAGCACGTGCGCCAAATGGCAGTGGCAATGGAACGAAATGAATCGAACATGGTTCCAAACAGGAAGGTGAGAAGAAAGAAGCAGGCATAGAACAGGGGCGGTGAGCGCTCAAACCAACGCATCGTGGCGGAACTTAATAAGTTTCTCAGAGGAGTGATCAGAGTAAGGCAGGCGATGCCGGTTCCCAGTAGGGCGCCTCCGAGAATGTCGGTTGGGTAATGGAGT